>Ga0302349_1002889_pt1 | contig 10448 bp, 18 predicted proteins | sample PhyAR1_FD_202176 | JGI IMG/M metagenome (GOLD analysis project Ga0302349, IMG submission 202176) | Leaf surface microbial communities from alfalfa plants in UC Gill Tract Community Farm, Albany, California, United States - DLSL A.R1... | ecosystem: Host-associated > Plants > Phyllosphere >...
TTTGGCAGTACTTATTTTGTAAAAGTTGGTGACAAAGTAACTGCAGGACAGCCTTTAGGAACATTAACTAGTACTCACCTACATTTAGGTATTACGAAAAAGAACTGGCAAACTGCTCTTTCAAGTTGGGATATCGATGATGGAACATGGTTAAATCCAATTCCAATTTTAACGTCTGGTGATTCAACAGATGAAGGTTCGAAAAATAATGATAAAGGAATGATGAAAATGTTCGCATATAAGTTAGAAGGTAGACCAGAAGTTTATGGTGTATGGGGGAATAAAGTTTTCCATTTGACTACTCAGGAAATGTACAATGATTTTCAAAATATTGTTCTTGATCAAACTGGTAAGCCATGTAAAACATATAGTTGGAAATTACCTAATAATCAATCGACTGTAGATTTGATCGGTCTGATGGCTGAAAAGGCAAATCTATAATTATAATCCAAATTTTAGAGACCACTTTCTGAGTGGTCTTTTTATTTTGCACTAAAAGGGGGAACGATAATGTATAGACCACAATACTTAGAACAGAAGTATGAAGTAATCACTGTTTATGGTAATAGCGACAGGATAGTCTGGGAGCATAGAAGACCATTAAAAACTGATACATATAAACGAAAGGAAAGTAATGAAGTTATTCCCTTTCGCAAAAGGAGAAAGGTCAAATGAGAAATTTTTGGTATGTGTCACTGTCAAATGTCTATCCATATCCGAGTGTAGATGATCCGGTTAGAGTCGTCCAGTCAGTTCAAATCAAAAAGAAGTACTCCATCGTTGAAATGACTAGAGAAGCTACGCCGGAAGAAATTGATAAGTGCAAACTTGTTTATTGTGGTCATGGTTATTGGAAAGATGATTATATTCAACAAAATATAGGGAGGTATTTATCATGAAGAATTTTTATGAAGCGGTTTTAAAAACTAATGTAAGGAAAGAGTTATCAAAATCTTATAAGAAAGCATTGGAAAGTGAGAATGGACGTAAGTGGGTAGAAAATCCAATTACTATAAATGGAGAAACTACTACTAATGTAAAACCAGTTTGGGGTGGCTGTTATGCGAATGTAGAAATCACAGAAAGCAAAGAAGAAGGTAAAGCGGAATTGACCCTCACTTTAGTATCAAGGACTCTGCCGAATTTAAAAGAGGCTGTCAAAAGCTATGAGCGAGATGGATTCGAAGTTATTAAGAATAAATACTAAATTAAAAACCACATGGATTTAGAAATAGTGCGTTAAGAAAAAGGCTTTTAAAAAGAAGGTGAGATTGCATGACAAAAAATGACAAATACAAACCTACTCCAGCTGAGAAAAAACTATTAGAAGTCTTATTAAATGCTGAAAATGTTGGCAAGTCTGTTCAAGAGTTATGTAATCTCGCTGGTGTAAGTAGAAATAAGTATTATGATGCGATGAAGAAACAAGAATTTGTTGATTTGGTAAATAAGACGACAATGAATCTTATTAAGGGAAAGGCTGCTAATGTCTTGAATGCGGCATATAACTTCGCGCTTACTGAAAAAGGTCACCAAGACAGAAAAATGATTCTTACAATAGCTGGTATCTATGCTGAGAAACAAGAAACTAAGATTACTGGTGATATGAAAGTCAGCAATCCATTTGCTAATCTTTCCGAAGAAGAATTGCGGAAGTTGGCGAGTCGTGATGGATAAAATCGCTTTAGGCGCCAAACTTGAGTTAGCAAAACGATATTTCTTTGATTATTGCCACTTGATTATGCCATCGTTTTATAAGCTAGACAGAGATTATCTTGTTTCTATATGCGGAGAGTTTCAGTCATTCCTTAATGACGATGAACACGATGTGCTTGTGCTTAATATGCCGCCTAGACACGGTAAGTCCTTAACACTTGGACGGTTTGTTGAATGGGTATTAGGGAATGATCATAGCAAGAAAATCATGACCGGCTCATATAACGAAACACTATCAACAGTGTTTTCCAAGAATGTGAGAAATACAATTCAAGAAGTAAAAGCCGATAAAGATATGATAGTCTACTCCGATATTTTTGATGCGAGAATCAAATATGGTGATGGAGCTATGAATCTTTGGAGTTTGGAAGATGGATACAATAACTATTTGGCTACATCGCCCACAGGTACGGCTACTGGTTTTGGTGCAGATATCATCATCATTGATGACGTTATCAAGAATGCGGATGAAGCTAACAATGCTGCGATTTTGGATAAGCACTGGGAATGGTTTGTAAACACCATGCTATCCCGTCTTGAGAGCCAAGGAAAGATCATTATCAACATGACTAGATGGCATAGCAATGATTTGGCAGGTAGAGCGTTAAAGGAATTGCCACTTAGCGGGTATAAGGTTAAGCATATTAACTTTCAAGCGTATGATGAAAAAAACGATCGGATGCTTTGCGAAGATGTCCTTTCTTATGAGGATTACCTGCGTAAAGCTAAAACAATGGGTGCCGATATCGCTAGCGCCAACTACCAACAAGAGCCTATCGATATTAAAGGGAGATTGTACGGTGAGTTCAAGACTTATAGCAATAGATCCGCCTATAAGAAGATTTGGCATTATTGCGATACTGCCGATACTGGTAAGGACTACCTTTGTTCGATCGTTTGGGGAGAAACGCTAGATGGCTATCAGGACGTTTTAGACGTCATCTATACCCAACAGCCAATGGAATACACAGAGAGTGCAGTTGCAAATCAGTTGATTAACTTCAAAGTGAATACATCGCGTATCGAGCGCAACAACGGCGGTCGGTCTTTTGCTCGTTCTGTAAGAGAGAAAGTAAAAGGAAAATGTGCAACTGCTATTTCCGACTTCTTTCAAAGCACCAATAAAGAAGCGAGAATCTATTCCAATAGCCACTGGATTGAACAATATGTACGAATGCCTAGTGACTGGAGAACAAGATTTCCTGATTACTATAAAGCGATGACTACTTATCAGAAAGAAGGAAAGAACAAACATGATGATGCTCCAGATGCTACAACAGGCATCGCCGAAACAATGAACACGAACACAACAGAAAAAATAGATGTCATGAAGACAATCGACACATTTAAAAAACTAGGATTGTAGAGGTGATACAGTGGAACAGAATATTCAGCTTTTAAGTGGCAAACGATTTGATGATGAAGCGAACCATGTGTATAGAGTGCCGGTTAATGAATTACCAAAAAGAGAGATGCTAAATCAGCGTACTGGCGAAGTTGAACAGGTAATCGACTTTGAACATGAAGACGTTTGGAAGATGATTGTTGAGTTCATCAAACACCATCGAGCCAAGCAAGTGCCAAGGCTGCATGAATTGAAACGCTATATGTTAGGCGACAACAATATCAATTATCGTCCGGATAAACCAAAAGCCAGATCGGACAATCGTATAGCGAGTAGCTTTGCAGATTTTATCGTCTCATTTAAGTTAGGAGTTTTGCTAGGGAACCCATTGAAATACAGTGGGGATAAGGCGATTGCAGAAAAAATCAACACATTTGCTAGTCAATCTAATGAAGACTACCACAATCAGTTGGTGGGTCGAGATATGATTGGATTAGGTAGAGCGTATGAGTGGATAGGTCGTGATGAATACGGCAAGGAAACATTAGCTAAGTTTGACGCAGAACAAACATTTGTAGTCTACGACAATACCAAAGATCACAACTCATTGTGTGCTGTTCATTATTACAAAGAACAGTTCCTAGATAAGTCATGGACGAGAGTTGAACTGTATACAAATAGCGGGTTCAATTATTATCTCATCGCAGAAAATGATGATTTAGAGAATGCCGAAATTGAAGATGGTGGAATTGCTGAGAGTTACTTTAATTCGGTTCAGGTTAATGAGTGGATCAACAATGAGGAACGGTTGAGTGATTTTGAGCGTGTACTCGATTCAATTGATGCATACGATCTTTCACGGTCAGAGATGGCTAACTTCCAACAAGATTCATCGGAAGCCTACTTAGTCATTAAAGGTAACCCTGACACTGCGGTTGATCCAACAGGCAAGAATAGCCCGATGGAAGTCCTTCAAGCTATGATGCAAGCAAGAACGCTTGTATTGGGCGATAAGAAAATATACAACGACACTATATCAGGCGCCGAACCTGATGCATATTATCTAAAGAAAGAGTATGACGTCGCTGGTATGGAAGCTAACGATAGCAGAACAGTTGCGGATATCTTACGCTTTACATCTCTCATTGACTTTACGGACGAGAATATAGGGTCTAATCAGTCAGGTATCGGATTCCGCTTCAAAGGCTGGGGGTCAGACAACGATCGTAAAAATAAAGAGCGTATGGTCAAGAAAGCCATTATGCGCCGTTTACGATTGCTCACTCACTCATGGAGCATCAAAGATGAATTGAATAAACCTCAAGGCTTGATTGATACAGTCAAAGCCTTTTTTGTTTCCGATGAACAGCAACAAGAGCAACTATACAATAAAGTAAACGAAATCCAAATTCAATTTACACCGAATGTTCCGCAATCAGATGAAGAAATCATGAAAGTCATTGCAGGAATGGTTGGCATCGTATCAGATCAAACGTTGTGCGAAATGGCTGAGCGCTTGACTGGTGTTCCGTTTGAAGAAGAACTGAAACGATTGAAGGAACAAGCTGGTTCTGGTGTATTTGATAGTGATAAAGAAACTGATACGGAGGTTGAAGAAGATGAATCTCAAAGAACAGATGATGAATGAGTACCAAAAAAAAGATATTGAAAAGCTAAAAGAGGCTATCGCTGAAACGATGAAAATGGGAAAAACTGAGATGTATTATAGAGCAGATCAAATCAGTGATGAGATTCGAAAAGAATTTCAAGAGGGTGGTTTCACTGTTGAAGACTATTCCGATGTACATTCAGAAAAAGCGGGAATAAAGCTAGTTAGATTTGCTTGGTAAGGAGCGAATGTTATGGAACTTAATAGAAATAAAACAGTTGCAAACAAGATGTTTGATGAGTTAAATGATGCAAGTTTCACCACTTTCGCTGAAGAAGAATACGTCACTATCAGTAAAAATGAGTATAAAGACTTGTTGGCAACAAAAGGCAAAGCAGAAGTTCTTGAAAATATTATATCGAACCTTGAGTCCTTAAATTTTGCTGAGATGAATGTTTTTCCTAATTTTGAAAAAAGCGATAAAAGACTTGAAGTTTCATTGCACTTTGATGATGTAAAAATCAAGAGAGGTTTACAACTAGCGCTAGAAAAAGAATTCCGTAGGCCACTAGAATTGCTAATTAGAGAACTGGAGCATTGCACAAAAAAATCTGCTATGCCTATTGAAACTTATTCCAGTAACGGAATTAAGTCGTTGATTCTTTCAGAAGAACCATTGGAGTTTTGGATCACTAAACCAGAAGAAACGATGTATGCTCGAGGGAGGTTAATTTCTAAGCTAGACAATAAAGTAGCTATACTTGTGGATGGGGTTCCAGCCTTTAGCACTGGTAGGAAATTATGAACAATTTGGAATGTTAAGGAGTGATTAAGGTGAGAGTAGTCAATAAAACAAATGTATTAAATGCATTTGAGTATCTAGGATATCAAGAGTTGTCTAACCATCATTTGCCTGATTGGATAATTAGATTCATAGAAAAAGGACATATCGCAAAAAATAAAGCAATCCTCCCTAACGGAAATGTTATTTATTGGCATTCGGCTAAAACTTTACGGGGATGGAAACGCATAGGAACAGGCGATTATATTGTTGGACAGGCATATATATTAGATGTTTGCATTCCCACATCGTTTCGTTCAACTTACGAAATCGTCGAGGAGTGATTAAGTGAAATCACAAGATTACTTTATCAAGCGTGAAAAAGCTTGGCAAGAACAGCAGATTAAAGATGATAAGAAACGCATGAACGAGATTAAGAAGCGTCTGCAATACGCTCAGGATGCGATACAGAAAGAGATAGACGCACAGTGGGACAGTTTTTCCAACGGACAGAAAATCACTCGTAGCGAAGCGATGAAGCGAGCTAACGAAATGGATGTAAAAGCATTTGCTCGAAAGGCTAAGAAGTATGTTAAAGAGAAAGACTTCTCTCCGACAGCAAACAAGGAATTAAAGCTATACAATCTTACGATGCGTGTTAATCGATTAGAGTTACTAAAGGCGAATATCGGACTCGAACTGATTGCTATGTTCAACGATATGGATAAGTATTTCTCAGGAGAGCTTACTAGCGCTGGTTTGAAAGAATTGCAACGTCAGGCGGGCATCTTAGAATTGACAATCGCTAAAAGTGGTTATGCCAAGCTAGTAGAGCAAGTAATCAATAGTTCGTTTCGAGCGGATGGTTTCGCAACGTTTAGCGAACGGCTTTGGATGTACCAAGCAGAGCTGAAAGCTGATTTGGATAAGTTACTGGTACGTAGTGTGACTTTAGGACGTAATCCCAAACAGTTGGCACCTGAACTAAAGAGATTCCTTACTGAAAAAGGCAGAGAGAATACTCGTTTCAATACTGAGCGTTTGATGGTCACAGAAACGACTAGGGTTCAGATTGGTATCCAAGAGCGAAGCTATCGGGATGCTGATATTACGAAGTACACGTTCATTTCTGAGCCTTCAGCATGTCGTTTATGTTTGCCATTGAATGGGAAAGTGTTTGATGTTGATAAAATGGAACCAGGAACAAATGCGCCGAATATGCATCCATTTTGTAGATGCAGTACAGCACCTTACGTTGATCGTACTGCTTTTGAAAAGATGTTGAAAGAAAGAGGGTTATAAAATGTCTGAACAACTGTTTGTATGCAATAAGTGTGGCAATTATACACCGCTAGTGCAAAAAAGTGACAGATTAGCAGACGGTGTAGAGCATCATTACGCTGAATGTCAATCATGTGGGTATCGGTCAACTTTCTTTTATACAAACCCTAAAATCAAAGCTTTGTTGAATCAACAAAAGAACACCCCATTTCTTACGAAGAAGAAAGAACGATTAACCAAGGAAATCAAAAAGCATATGGATGAATTAAGAAATAAAATTGAATCAGAGGAGGTAAATCATGCCGAAACTAAATCAAGTTAAAATCGATAGATGTAGTGCGACACCTTACGTTGATCGTGCTGTTTTTGAGAAGTCGTTGAAGGAAAGAGGGTTATAGCACATGTGTTATATACATTGGAGCGAAGACGGCAAGAAATGTATTTTTTGTGGAGAACCTACACCAGAGGAGACAAAGAAAAAAGCGATGAATCAAAGGGAAGGGGAGTATAAAATGCATTTGGTCAAATTAAATAATGGGCTTTACATTGACGATAAAAGAATTGATTATTTAACAGATGTAGATATTAAGTCTAATGTAGATAACTTATCAGAGGTGACAATCAAGCTAATTTGTAAAGTTGATGGATTAGATAACATAGTCAATCCTAACCCATATATGTTCGAAGCGAAAGAACCTAAGAAACCTTACAAACCAAGTAGAAAATACCGAAGTCATTAGACGGAAGGAGTAACGAAATGGAGAAAAAAACTTATTGTTTAAAAATAAAATTTAAGATCCCTTTTCATTGGTATCTTTTTAAAATTAAATTTCAAAGTCTTTTTAACGTGAATCTAGCAACAAGGACGTTAGAATGGTTCAGTTCAGATTTTAAAGAAAACCAGAGTAAGTATGTGAAAGTAGATGTACACCAGAGATAACCGCCTAATTTTTTGAATATCAGGAAAAAATATATAATTTTAGATCAAGTAAAGCCTTAGGTTGTTAACTAAAGGCTTTTTATTATGACCGAGAGGAGATGTCGAACATGGAAAACGAGGAAGCAATTGTTAGAGCTGTCGCAAGCTTAAATCATATTCTACAAAACGAAAAAGTGCTAAGAGTATCCCTTGAAACTGATAGCGAATGGGAAGACGGTAGCAAATCGTTTGATATCAGCGTGAAATTTTTACCTTCAGACGATGTAGGAGAACAATAACATCTTTATATTATGCCCTCTACTGCTCGGGGCTATATAAATTGAGCTGTTGCGACTGACTGGCGTAACCAGTTAAATTATCGGGTAACGGCGTAACCGTGGAGGATTAATCATGAAGAAAAAACGTTTATTAATGCCTATGAACCTACAATACTTTGCTGGAGAAGATAGCAATGACGGTGGCAATCAAGGCGCTGATGATTCTGGACAAGGTCAGCACAAAGAAAATACCGACAATGATAATCAAGATGGCAAAAAGGAAGAAACTGGCAAAACATTTTCTCGTGACGAGGTAGCAAAAATGATCGCTGCTGAAACAAAGAAGGCAGTCACTGCTGCTGAAGAAAAATGGCGTGCTGAAAAAGACGAAGCTGCAAAACTTGCGGAAATGGACGATAAGGAAAAAGCAGATTACGAGAAGCAACAACTTGAAGCAAAGCTGGCTGAGTACGAACGTAAAGAAGTGCTATCCAAGATGTCGGAACAAGCGAGTGAAATGTTGTCTGAGAAGGGCGCTAAGCCTACGAAAGAAATGCTTCGATTGATTGTCTCAGCAGATGCTGAAACTACGTCAAGTAACGTGAAGACGTATTTAGCTTCTGTTGAAGCGGAACGTGAAGCAATCAAAGCGGAATTCGAAAAACGACTTGGTGGGCGTATTCCTTTGGATGGCGATTCTGGTGGATCGGTACAAGGTGAATACGGCAAGCAATTGGCGAAAAAAGCGACAGTGGAAACGCCAAAGCAAACTTATTTTAAAAATTAGGAGGAACTAACAAATGGAAAAACGAGTTTTTGGTTCGAAAAATCAAATTTTAGCTGATGTAAGTAACTATAAGAGCTTATCAGTGGTAGTTGGATCTACAGGAGTTACAGCAACAAATGGACAAGGAAAGAAATATATTCCAGCTGGCACGCCAGTCGGTGGTGGCAATCCTTTCGCAAACGAGCAAGCAGTTGTGACAGTAACTAACACCGCAGAAGCAGCTAAAGATACAAAAGGCGTGTTATTGCATGACGTTGTATTCGATGCAGGTGCTACGACTGCAAATGGTACATTACTATACTTCGGTACAGTCAATGAATTCCGTTTAGAAGATACTTTAACAATTGTAGATGAAGCGAAAGCAGCGTTAGACGGCAAAGTTTACTTTGTCAAACGTAACAAATAAGGGGGACCCGAAGAATGAAAGTGAAAATCCACAAAGAAACATTAATGAGAATGAATTTACAGTACTTTGCAACGCTTAATATCTTTGACCTAGTGCAAGCACCAAACATTGCGACTTATTGGGCAGAACGAGCGAATGAGCAACAGCCTTATCTTGGCGAAGAGTTGTTCCCAGCTGATAAACAACTAGGCATGAAGTTGTCTTGGTTGAAAGGTAAGACTGGCTCTCCAGTAGCGTTGCGTCCTTCTGGATTAGATGCTGATGTTATTCCACGTGGACGTGCCGGATTTGAAGAATTGATTCAAAAAATGATTTTCTTCAAAGAATCTTACTACATTGACGAAGAGTTGCGCCAAGAGTTGAATATGATCAACCAGACAAATAATCCAGCGTATCGTGATGTAGTTGTAAATCGTGTATTTGATGATATTACAGACTTGTTGCGTGGTGCTGCAGTACGTCGTGAGATTATGCGTATGCAACTATTGACCACTGGAGCAATCACAATCCAAGAAAATGGACAAGATCATGTAATCAAATATGACTTACCTGAAAACCACAAGGGAAATGCTGATGTTGCATGGAGTGATGTGGCGAATGCTGATCCAGTAGAAGATATTGATAAAGCTATTTCTGTATTAAAAGAAGAAGGTGTGAATCCGGCTCGTGCCATTTTAAACAGCAAGACTTTCCGCTATTTACGTCAAAATGCAGCAATTAAAGCGACTATTTTAGGAAACAATGCCAATGCTCAAGCGGCTAAATTATCGAAACAAGCTTTGTTGGATTACATTTCAGAAGAGTTTAACCTAGAAATCGTGATTTACGATAAAGTTTACACTGATTCAAATGGTACGAATAAATTTATCCCAGATAATACGTTTGTTTTATTGCCAGCTCAAACATTGGGCAAAACATGGTTTGGTACTACTCCAGAAGAGTCCGACTTGATGTCTAGTCCGAATGTAGCAAATGTATCAGTTGTCGATACTGGTGTAGCTGTTACGACTATGAAGAAAGCTGATCCAGTAAATGTTGAGACAAAAGTTTCTATGATCTCGCTTCCTTCTTTTGAGCAAGCAAATGCTGTGTACATTCTTGAAACAATTCCAGAAGGGTAAGGTGATTTTGTATGGCCAAGTATAAAGTAGTTAAAGTTTTCAAAGACGTTCACACGAAAGAAACTTACAGTTTGGACCAAGAAGTTGATTTGACGAAAGAGCGATTTGAGGAAATCGAGAAGAATCTTGAAGCTTCTGGCGGTGGATTCTTGGTACCGATTGAAACTGAGGATAAACAAGAAAAGAAATCAACGAAATCATCTAA
>Ga0302349_1002890_pt1 | contig 10445 bp, 3 predicted proteins | sample PhyAR1_FD_202176 | JGI IMG/M metagenome (GOLD analysis project Ga0302349, IMG submission 202176) | Leaf surface microbial communities from alfalfa plants in UC Gill Tract Community Farm, Albany, California, United States - DLSL A.R1... | ecosystem: Host-associated > Plants > Phyllosphere >...
ATGGGCCGACCCGTTCGTCGCACCCTCCGGTGATCCGGGCGCGGTCGCGCCGACTGATCCGCCGGTGCGGGCCGCTCGCGGGTCGCGGTACGCGACCGCGCTGGAGGCTCTGCGCACCGTCTACGGTTACGACGCCTTCCGCGGTGATCAGGCCGCCGTCGTCGAGCAGGTGATCTCGGGCGGCGACGCGATCGTGCTCATGCCGACCGGTGGTGGAAAGAGCGTCTGCTACCAGGTGCCCGCCCTCGTGCGCGAGGGCACGGGGCTCGTCGTGTCGCCGCTGATCGCGCTGATGCACGACCAGGTGGAGGCCCTGCGCGCGAATGGCGTCGCGGCCGCGTACCTCAACTCGACGCAGGATCCGTCGGAGCGGCTCGCCGTCGAGCGCGCGTACATCGCGGGCGAGCTCGACCTCATCTACGTCGCACCGGAGCGGCTGTCGAATCCGCAGACGCGCGCGTTGCTGCAGCGCGGATCCCTGAGCGTGATCGCGATCGACGAGGCGCACTGCGTCAGCCAGTGGGGCCACGACTTCCGGCCCGATTACCTCGCGCTGGGCGACCTCGGAGAGGTGTTTCCCGGCGTGCCGCGCGTGGCGCTGACAGCCACGGCGACGCGGGAGACGCATCCGGAGATCACGGAGCGCCTGCAGTTGCAGAACGCCCAGCACTTCGTGTCGAGCTTCGACCGCCCGAACATTCAGTACCGCATCGAGGCGAAGACGGAGGTGCGGCGGCAACTGCTCCAGTTCATCCGATCGCAGCCCGACGGATCCGCGGGGATCGTGTACGCGCTCAGCCGCAAGTCGGTGGAGCAGATCGCGACCTTCCTGGCGGGGCAGGGGATCGACGCAATCCCGTACCACGCAGGCCTGCCCGCGGAGGTGCGCGCGGCGCATCAGTCGCGATTCCTCCGCGACGACGGCGTCGTCGTGGTCGCGACCATCGCATTCGGCATGGGCATCGACAAGCCCGACGTGCGCTTCGTCGCGCACGTCGATCTGCCGAAGTCGGTCGAGGGGTACTACCAAGAGACGGGTCGTGCCGGTCGTGATGGCGAACCGAGCGTCGCCTGGATGGCGTACGGCCTCGGTGACGTCGTGCAGCAGCGGCGAATGATCCAGCAGGGCGGGGGAGACCGCACCCTGCAGATGCGGCAGAACCAGCACCTCGACGCGATGCTGGCACTGTGTGAGACGGTCTCGTGCCGGCGGCAGAACCTGCTCGAGTACTTCGGTCAGAAGTCGGATCCGTGCGGCAACTGCGATACCTGCCTCGAACCGCCCAAGACGTGGGACGGCCTGATCGCCGCGCAGAAGCTGATGTCGACGATCGTGCGCCTCGACCGCGAGCGCGGGCAGTCGTTCGGTGCGGGGCACCTCATCGATATCCTTCGGGGCAAGTCGAATGAGCGGATCCAGCGGTTCCGCCACGACCAGCTGAGCACCTACGGCATCGGAGAGGACCTCTCGGAGCAGGACTGGCGCAGCGTGATCCGCCAGCTCCTCGCGATGGGGCTGCTCACGCCGAAGGGCGAGTACAACACGCTTGCGATTACGCCGGCCTCGGCCGGGGTGCTTCGCGGAGAGACGCCCGTGCTGTTGCGGCACGACGTGATCGGCCGCAAGTCGCGTCCCGCGATTGCGCGGAAGACCAGCGCCGCCGACACTCTGGACGAGAACGACCGCGGTCTCTTCGAGGCGCTTCGCGAGTGGCGCGCCGGCCAGGCGCGCGAGCAGGGCGTGCCGGCGTACATCGTGTTCGGCGATGCCACGCTGCGCGCGCTTGCCGAGCATCGCCCGGCGTCGCTGCAGGAGCTGAGCGGCATCAGCGGCGTGGGTCAGAAGAAGCTCGATGCGTACGGCGAACAGGTGCTCGAGGTAATCGGCGCCGCGAGCGCGTAGCGCTCCGCCGATGACCCCCGCGCGGGGGTAAATCTGGGGTCGCGCTTGCCTCCCGATTTTCAATGCGCATACATGGATCTGACACGTAGCGTCATCCGCGGAACGACGCGCCACAAGCGACTCGCGGGGAGTAGCGGTATTTCTCCGCGTTCGCTGGACATTACCCCTCCGACCCGGCAGGATATCTCTCGACTGAGTAAATCCTGCGTACAGCTCCACGTTCGCTGGCCTCCTCAGTCCCCGAGGCGTCCGCTTCGGGCTCTACTTGCGTACGTATCTGAGGGGATATCAATGCGTGCTGAAAAGCATCAGCCAAGGGTGAAGCCATGGCTCACAGCAAAGCGGGTCGGGGGTGTTGTCACCACTTGCGCACTTGCTACGGCATTCGTTGGTGCAGGGTCGCTGGCAGCCAACGCCGCCCCGGACGACATTGCGGAGGCGGAGGGTCGATTCCTCACCTTCGACGGTTCGCTGGCCGACACGGTCAACGCGCTCGCCGAGCTTGCGCCGGCGTACTCGGCGTCGCCGAGTGCCCCCGGCGCGAACTCGCGTTCGCTCGACCTCGAGCTCCTGAGCGCTCTCGACATTCAGCTTGGCGACGGCATCCAGCTGTTCGGTGAGAACCCCGTTCTCGGACTGGGCGCGCTCGGTCAGTTCGCGAACACGGGCGAGACGTCGGCTTATGCATCGAGTGGACTGATCGGCGAGGAAGGGGCGATCTCACCGGCCACGGGTACCGACCCGGCCGAGAACGCGTACCTGGACCTCGCTCCGATTCTTAGCGCGGCGGGCCTCGATGCTCTCCTGAACCAGGCTCGTCTCGAGCTCGGCGCGATCTCAGCCTCGGCCTCCATCGCGGAAGATGGCGTTCCCGAGGGCGACTACCAGATCGCGGGCGGCACGCTGATCCTCCAGAGCCAGGCGATCGGCGATCTGTCCGCTGACATTCTTGGTGCTCTCGATCAGATCTCGGCTCCTATCAATGGGCTTACCGGTGAGGGTGGCGTCATCGACTCGACCGTCGATCCTCTGCTCGACGGCCTGACGAGCACGCTCAACGGTCTCCTGCTCGGCATCGGAAGCATTGACGACCTTGGCGTCACGGCGACAGTCGATGTCGATTTGGCTGCGGCCGTCAACGCGGTGCTCGCCCAGCCGCTCACGTCGGAGGACAGCGTCCTGACAATCGACCTGAGTTCGGGAACCGTCAGCGTGGACATCGCACGCCTGATCGCGGACACGCAGGGCGGCGACTACGACGGCACCTTGAACGGGCTGCCGGCAAACACCGAGCTTCTGGACCCGAACCTCGTTCAGGCGGCTCTTGACGGCGCGCTCGGCTCGACGCTCGACCAGATCCCGGCGCTCCTCGTGAACGCCGTGACCGATGCTCTGAACGCAGTCGACGTGAACATCGCTCTGCAGGGTGAGATCAACGGTCTCTTCGGCGCACTGCCGATCGGTACGCTCGACGTCCAGATCGCCGGTGCACTCGGTGACTTCATCGGCGTGGAGGGTTCGCAGCAGCCGACGGTGGATACCTCAGGAACGACGCTAGTCGGTCTTCCGGTCGGCACCCTCCTGGAGCCCGTTCTGCAGGCCGTGACGAACACGATTCTCCCCGCGCTCGTGACGCCGCTATCGCAGGCGATCACGAATGAGGGGGCCCTCGACACGATCTTCCGTCCCATCGTTGAGGGCGCAAATGTAGCCCTTCAGCCGCTCTTCGGCCTCGTGACCAACAACCTGCTCTCGCTGACCGCGAACGTGCAGGAGGTCGGCGAGTTCACGCACGAGCAGGCGACCACCACGGAGGACACCTTCACGGAGCGCGCGCTGGAGGTCACCCTCCTGCCGAACGCTCCGATCCTGCAGCTCGCGCTCGGGTCCGCGACCGTGCGCGGCGATTTCGAGGATGTTGTGTACACGACGATCCTCAATGTCGACCCCAGCTCGGTTGAGCCGGGCGAGACGACCACGATCTCTGGTGAGGGATTCGCCGATGGTGAGACCGTGACGATCGTGATCGACGGTGAGACCGTGGCTGACGACGTCGTCGTTCTGGAAGGCGGCACGTTCTCGTACGAGTACACCGTCCCCGCCGACACCGCCGCGGCCGACTACACCGTTGTCGCCACCGGCAATGAGTCGAACACCCCGGCCGAGGACACTCTCACGGTCACCGAAGGCTCCGGCACCGACGCGGACGCGGACAGCACCGCGAACGCCGAGGTGAATACCAACGCCGCCGCCTCGGCGTCGGCGTCGGCGGACGCCGACGGCAACAACGACGCCGCCGCTCAGGCAGCTTCGGAGGCTGCCGCTCTGGCCGACGCGACGTCGGCTGCTTCGGCCGCCGCGGACGCGGACGCTACGGCGGCTGCTGAGTCGGCCGCTACGGCAGACTCCTCGTCTGAGGCTTCTGCCAACGTGAGCAGCGAAGCCAACGCATCGTCGCAGGCAGCCTCGCAGGCCGCCGCTCAGGCCGACAACACCTCGGACACCAACGCCGAGGGCTCGGCCGCGGCCGACGGATCGACCGACTCCGCCGCCGCATCGGAAGCCGCTGCGACTGCGACCTCGTCGGCTGACGCTTCGGCTGCTGCCGCGGCGAACGCGGACGGCACGAGCGATGGCAACGAGACTGAGGCCGACGCGACCGCCGACGTGAACGCGAACGCTGCTGCTTCGGCATCGGCTTCCGCAAACGCTGACGACGACAGCAACGCCGCCGCTCAGGTTGCCGCTCAGGCCGCTGCGACCGCTGACGCTGACACGGACGCTTCGGCCGCCGCTGATGTTGACGCGACCGCTGCCGCGCAGTCGGCTGCGACCGCGGACGCGTCGACGAACGCCTCGGCTGACGTCGACTCGGACGTGAACGCTTCGGCTCAGGCCGCAGCGCAGGCTGCTGCTCAGGCAGACGCCACGTCGAACACGAACGCGGATGCGACCTCGGCCGCGAACGCGAACGCCTCGGCTGCCGCATCGTCGGCATCGACGGCGGACTCTTCGTCGGAGGCTTCGGCGAACGCCGCTGCTGACGCCGACGCGGACGGTTCGGACACGAACGCGAACGCCGCTGCTTCGGCTTCGGCTTCCGCAAACGCTGACGACGACAGCAACGCCGCGGCTCAGGTCGCCGCGCAGGCTGCGGCACAGGCCGATGCAACGAGCGCTGCTTCGGCTGCTGCCGACGCTGACGCCACCGCGGCTGCCGCGTCGGCCGCGAACGCCGATGCGTCCTCGGACGCTTCGACGGACGTGACCTCGGAGGCCAACGCTTCGGCTCAGACCGCTGCGCAGGCCGCCGCTCAGGCGGACGCCACGTCGAACACGAACGCGGATGCAACCTCGGCCGCGAACGCGAACGCCTCGGCTGCTGCATCGTCTGCGTCGACCGCCGACTCGTCGTCCGAGGCTTCGGCGAACGCCGCTGCCGACGCTGACGCTGACGGATCGGAGACGGACGCGAATGCTGCCGCTTCGGCATCGGCTTCCGCGAACGCGGACGACGACAGCAACGCCGCCGCTCAGGCCGCGGCGCAGGCCGCCGCTCAGGCTGACGCGACGACGGCTGCTTCGGCTGCTGCCGACGCTGACGCCACCGCGGCTTCCGCCTCGGCTGCCAACGCTGACGCAACGGCGAACGCTTCGGCTGACGTTGACGCAGACGCGAGCGCTGCTGCGCAGGCCGCCGCGGAGGCTGACGCTTCCTCGGCTGCTTCCGCCGCCGCGAACGCCGACGCCACCGCTGCCGCCGCATCTGCTGCGAGTGCCGACGCCTCGTCGGAGGCTTCGAGCGATGCAACGTCGGAAGCTAACGCCGCCGCTACTTCCGACGCCGATGGCTCGGATGACAGCGCGTCGGACAGCGACGCCGGAGCTTCGGCCTCGGCAAACGCGAACGCCAGCTCGAGCGCGAACTCGAACGCCAGCTCCTCCTCGAACGCGAACGCCTCGGCCGACGCTGACGGTCAGGAACTGTCGATCGAGGTCGAGCAGCCCCGCCTGCAGGTCGGCGAGCAGCAGACCGTGCACGGTCACGGTTTCGAGGCCGGCGAGAAGGTCACGGCTGTGCAGCACTCGACCCCGTTCGAGATCGGCACCGCAGTCGCCAACGAGAACGGTGATGTCACCTTCACCTGGGCTGTCCCGGCATCGACCACGGTGGGCAACCACTCCGTCGAGCTGACCGGTGCAACCTCCGGTTCCATCTCGGGCGCCTTCGAGGTGTACGAGAAGAAGGGTGGCGGTCTGTCGCCCACCGGTGGTGACATGGCTCTGCCGCTCGGCGGTGCCGCAGCCCTGCTGATGCTGGCGGGCGCCGGCGTGTGGTTCGCCACCAGCCGCCGCCGCGCACGCAGCTAACCCCCGCAGTACCCGGGTGCTCCGAGACGTCGAACACGAATCGGAGCACCCGGTGACTCGCAACTGACCGCCTGTGTTCCGGTGACGACCTCACCGGAACACAGGCGGTTCGCGAGTTCACCCACCGACGAGAGAAACTTATGGCCGAGACCACAACTCGCCCCCGGCGCCGCGCCTATGTGCGCGTCGTCATGGTCGCCGCCGCGCTGTTCACGGCGTGGCACATCTTCGCTTCCTTCCTCTGGATCGCGCCGTACTCCGCATCCGCGCGCGAGGTCGTCGGCCAGGAGCGACTGTCGAACTACATGATCCCCATGTTCGGCCAGTCGTGGAGCGTGTTCGCTCCCGAACCGATCAACGGCGACTACCGCTTCGAGGTCCGAGCCCTCGTGAACGGCGAAGAAACCGAATGGGTATCCGCGAGCGACGTCGAACTCTCGATGATCCGCTACCACCTCTTCACCCCGCGCGCCGGCATCGTCGCCATGGACGTCTCGAGCCAGTACAAGGGCGCCTGGGGCGACCTCAGCGAGGAGCAGCAGGAGGTCGTCGCGCTGAACTACTTCAAGGCCGACTGGGAGGAGCGCATGGCGAGCGCACTCGGGGCCGACGGCAACGACGCCGTCGAGGAGTACATGCAGCAGGAGCGCCGCGCCACCGCCTACGCCACCCAGGTCGCCATCGCCATCTGGGGCGATGACGTCGAGCGGATCCAGTACCGCGCTACGCGGCAGAACATCATCCCGTTCGAGCAGCGCCACGATCCCGACGCGGAGAGGCCGGGCATCCAGTACTCGCCGACGGGGTGGCGCGGACTCATCGTGGCCGACGGACAGTCGCAGGAGGCCTTCACCGAGGTCTTCCGCGCGCAGTACGAACGGATGAACAAGTCATGAGCAGCCTCATTCGCCGCGCCCCGCGCGCCATTGGTAGCCTTATCGCGCTGCTGTTCATGACCCTCGGCCGGATCGTCGCCAACACCTGGTTCTGGGTTGAGGCCTGGCTCCTCGACACGAAGAAGTCGCTCTACGGTCTCGCGGTCACCCGCATCCTCATCGGCCTGACCGGTGCCGGCCTGCTCGCGACGAACTACTCGTCGCGGCTCTACACCTTCGGGTCCGGATCCGCGTGGAACGGCGAACTCGCCGAGCCCGTGAGCGACTTCCCGAAGATCTGGCTGTTCAGCTGGTTCCACCAGGTGGCCGGCAACGACGCCCTCTTCACGGTGCTGTACATCGTGCTGTTCGCCCTCGCGATTGCCATGATGCTCGGCTGGCGCTTCAAGATCGTGCTGCCGGTCTACTTCGTCCTGTGGATCAGCTTCATCGAGATGAACGACGCCGTCGGCGACCAGGGCGACAACATGTACCGCATCGTGCTGCTGCTCATGCTCTTCGCGGATCCCGCGGCGCGATGGTCGCTCGACGCGCGGCGCCGCGCGAAGAAGGACTTCCCGACGATCCTGCCCCGCGAGATCAGCAACCTGCTCCACAACCTCGTGCTCGTCGCCCTGACGGCACAGGTGATCTTCGTGTACGCCTCGGGCGGCCTGTTCAAGGCGGGCGGTAAGCCGTGGCAGGACGGCAGCGCCGTCTACACGCCGCTGATGACCGAGCGCTTCGGCACGTGGCCGATCCTCAGCGAGCTCGTCACCGCCTGGGGGCCGGCGGTCGCCGCGATCAGCTGGGGATCCATCATCCTCCAGATCGCCTTCCCCTTCATGCTGCTGACGCGCCCGACCCGCATCATCGCGCTCCTGGGGATCATGAGCTTCCACATCGGCATCGGCGTTCTCATGGGCCTGCCGTGGTTCTCGCTCGCGATGATCGGCATCGACTTCATCTTCATCCGCGATGCGAGCTGGATGAGGGCATCCGCCCTCGTCCGCGGTGCCTTCCTCGACGAGGAAGCGGCGCCCGAGAAACAGGCGAAGCAGGCGGCGGAGGCAGGCGACATCACGGCGAGCGCCCCGACGCCCCGCCCCGCCGACGGGGCGCCTTCGAAGAAGAAGCCCGCGAAAGCGCGCGTCCCGGTCCGCTCCGCAAAGTAATCCCCTCGAAATGCGCCATCGCGTTGTGTGCCCCGCACAACGCGATGGCGCATTTCGCGTGGATCCCCATAGATTCGACGTGTAGGCACCCTCGCCGAAGATGAGAGGAAGACAGTGTTCGACACCGCACGCGATACCAGCCGCGACACCCGCATCGACGTCACCGCGCTCACGCGCCAGCTGCTCGGTACCTGGGCCGACATCCGGCTCGAGGCTCGCGACATGATCAAGGACGAAGCGTTCTGGCAGATCCCCGGCCAGCACTACACCGAGCACCGCAAGCGCGTGCTCGAGCAGCTCAAGATGCTTGCCGAACGCGGCGGGGGAGCGCGGTCCTTCCCCAAGGAGTACAGCGGACTCGAGACGCAGGGCGGCAACCTCGCGGGCTTCGAGGAGCTCGTGCTCGCCGACCCCAGCCTGCAGATTAAGTCGGGCGTGCAGTGGGGCCTGTTCACCTCGGCGATCTACCAGCTCGGCACGAAGAAGCACTGGGATCAGTGGCTTCCCGACGCCATCAGCATGAAGCTGCCCGGCGCGTTCGCGATGACGGAGACGGGGCACGGCTCGGACGTGCAGTCGATCGCCACGACGGCGACCTATGACGCGGAGACGGAAGAGTTCGTGATCCACACGCCCTTCCGCGGCGCCTACAAGGACTATCTCGGCAACGCCGCCATAGACGGCCGCGCTGCGACGGTGTTCGCGCAGCTCATCACCGGCGGTGTGAACTACGGCGTGCATTGCTTCTTCGTGCCGATCCGCGACGCGGATGGCACGCACTTCGAGGGCATCACGAGCGAGGACGACGGCCCGAAGGGCGGTCTCAACGGCATCGACAACGGCCGGCTCCGCTTCGATCACGTGCGCGTCCCCCGCGAGAACCTGCTGAACCGATACGGCGACGTCGCCGCGGACGGCACCTATACGAGCCCCATCGCCAGCCCGGGCCGCCGTTTCTTCACGATGCTCGGTGCGCTCGTGCAGGGCCGCGTGTCGCTCGACGGTGCCGCGACCTGGGGCGCCGCGCTCGCGCTCAAGATCGCGGTGACCTACGGCAACCAGCGCAGGCAGTTCGACGACGGTACGGGCAGCGAGACGGTTCTGCTCGACTACGGAAAGCACCGCCGACGCCTGATCCCCCGTATCGCGACGGTGTACGCGCAGACGTTCAGCCACGACGAACTGCTGAAGAAGTTCGACGCGGTCTTCAGCGGTGAGAACGACACCGACGAGAGTCGCCAGGATCTCGAGACCCTCGCCGCGGCGCTCAAGCCGCTCTCGACCTGGAACGCGCTCGACACGATCCAGGAGGCGCGCGAGGCGTGCGGCGGTCAGGGCTTCCTCGCCGAGAACCGCCTCGTCGGACTGCACCACGACCTCGATGTATACGCAACCTTTGAGGGCGACAACAATGTCCTCCTGCAGCTCGTCGGCAAGCGCCTGCTCGGCGACTTCGCGGCGCAGTTCAAGGGCAAGGGAACGAAGGAGCTCGCCGCGTACGCGGCGAGGCAGGGCGCATCGAAGGTCTTCCACGGGGCCGGTCTGCGGCAGTTGGGACAGGCGTTCGCAGACCTCGGATCCACGGCGCGCTCCGTCGAACTCGGCCTGCGCGAGGAGGACCAGCATCAGCTGCTGACCGATCGCGTGCATCAGATGGTGACCGAGGTCGGCACGCGGTTGAACGCGGCCCGCATGCTGCCGCCGGCCGAGGCGCAGACGGTCTTCAACGACAACCAGGTCGAGCTCCTCGACGCCGCGCGCGCGCACGGCGAACTCCTGCAGTGGGAGGCCTTCACCGACGCGCTCGGTCGCGTCGACGACGAGGGAACGCGCACCGTGCTCACCTGGCTTCGCGACCTCTTCGGTCTCTCGCTCATCGAGAACCACCTCGCGTGGTACCTCGTTTCCGGCCGGCTCTCCGCGCAGCGCGCACAGGCGCTCACGAGCTACATCGACCGGCTGTGCTCTCGCCTGCGCCCGCACGCGCAGGATCTCGTCGACGCCTTCGGCTTCGAGCCCGAGCACGTGCGCGCACCCATCGCCTCCGGGGCGGAGGACACGCGCCAGAACGAGGCCCGTGCCTACTTCGCCGAACTGCGGGCATCGGGCGACGCCCCGATC
>Ga0302349_1002895_pt1 | contig 10418 bp, 10 predicted proteins | sample PhyAR1_FD_202176 | JGI IMG/M metagenome (GOLD analysis project Ga0302349, IMG submission 202176) | Leaf surface microbial communities from alfalfa plants in UC Gill Tract Community Farm, Albany, California, United States - DLSL A.R1... | ecosystem: Host-associated > Plants > Phyllosphere >...
CGCCGACCGTGATGATCGTGGTGCAGGCCGCGGGGAGCTGCTGCTCGTTCGTCGCGATGACGATGCCGCTCACCCGGCGCGGACGTTCGCCCGGACGGCGCACCTGACCGAGCGCGCTCCGACCGTGGCCGAGCAGGCTACGGGCCGGGGCGTCACGGCCCTCGGTGAGGACCTCGGAGTCGATGAGGACGAGCAGCTCCGGCGTCGGCAGTTCGTCGATCGACTCGCGGAGACCCCGGAGGACCGCCGCACCCTGGTCGCGCTGCGCTGACATCCAGCGCTGGCCGGTGCTGCTGCCGGCGACGCGGGCGTGCGGCAGCCAGGAGGCCCAGGACCAGTCGTCCTCGCGGCCCCGGTCACAGAACACGCCGACGGTCAGGTCGGCCGGTCCGCAGTGCACGGTCGCCTGGACCAGGAGGCTGCGGGCCAGTGCCAGGGCGCCCTCGCGGTCACCGACGATCCCGACCACACCGGCGTCGCTGAGGTCGGCGACGACCGGCGCGGCGGTGAGCTTGCTCGACTCGATCGCGGCCTTCGCGTCGTCCTCGAGCTTCGTCTGCGTCGCTCGCGAGTCCAGTTCCGGCCGCCAGGGTGCGTCCCCGGTGCCGGCGTGCAGGCTGAGGAAGTCGACGTCATCGGCGCGACGCTGCCACAGCGTCGTGGAGGGCAGGAGTGCGCGACGGACGACACTCGCCGGGTCCGGCACGAGTTCCTGCCGTCGGGCGGCCTCGATGGCGGCGGCCGCGGTGATCTCGCCGCTGAACTCCTCGACCGCTCCGGCGAAGCGGTCGTCCTCTTCCTTGAGGTTCTTGGCCCGGCGGTGCTTCTGCTCGAACCACATGCCGATCGCCGTGACCGGGCTGAGGAGGGCGAAGAGCGCGAACCGGGCGTCGCCGAGCAGGAGCACCATCGCGCCGGCGAGGACCAGCGGAGCGGCGACGGTGATCCAGCTGAACTTCGACGCCGGCGGCACGTCGCGCTTCGTCGGCGGGGACACCGGCTCGACCGCCGTGTTGCGGCCGGGACGGGGCGGGCGGTTGAAGGGAGCCGTCGCCGCCGGGGTCAGGTTCGGCAGGGAGCCCGGCGCGGGCACCGGTGTCTCGTGCAGGTCCGGGCGGACGAGCAGGACCGCCCCGCCCACGATGACGCTCGTGCCGACGGTGACGAGCACGCCGTCCTCGTCGAGCCGCTCCCCCGCCACCACGGTGCCGTTCGTGGAGCCGGCGTCTCGGATCCGGACGCCGTCGTCCTCCCGCTCGATCGTGCAGTGCTCCCACGAGGCGCTCTCGGTGGGCAGGACCAGGTCCGCCTGCGGGGCGCGGCCGACCACGAGCCTCCGGGACCGTGGCACGGACACCACCGCACCGGTGACGAGCCCACCCGCCAGGGTGACCGTCCAGCCGTCCACGAGCTGCGGGCGTTCCTCGGGCGTGCGGGCGATGCGTGAGCCCTCGAGCAGGACCAGGTCACGGAGGGGCGTGTCGACGCTCGTCCGGTGCCCGTCGACCGCGAGGGTCGTGCCGGGCTCCAGCGCGAGGCCGATCGCCGACTCGATCAGTTCGCCGAGGCAGCTGGCGTTCGCCCAGCCGTCGACCTCCACCGCTTCACGTCGGTCGTCGAGCTCGATCAGCAGACGCATGCGCGCTCCTCCTCGTCCGTGGGGTGGTGGGTACTGCTCTGCCGGAGGTCAGCGAGCCGTCGAGTCCTGGAACCAGACGAGCGACGCGGTCTGCTCGGTCGTTGCCGGGCGCAGCCCGAGCGTCTGCGAGGAGGCCGCGAGCACGGTCGCATCGGTGCGGAGGGCCTGCTGCTGCCGGAAGTCCAGCGCCGGACCGGCGATGCCGTCGGACGAGTCGAGACGCAGCGTCGACAGCGAGTCCGCCACCTTCGACGGCTCGACGCTGCGGGCAGCACCGACGGCGCGGACGAGCGCGACGACCGCATCGTGACTGCGCGAGTCAGCGGCCCATGCGACCGCGCTGAACGGCTGGTCGGCGGTGAGGTTCTGCGCGTCCGCGTCGTCGGCCAGGACCCGGACCCCACCGAGGAACGCGGACATCGAGCGGCCCTGCGCATCCGAGGTCAGGGCGCGTGCGTCGTCCGTCGCGACCCCGGTCGAGACGAAGGTGCCCGACAGGCTGCCGTTCGCACCGGCGAGGGCGGTGCCGAACGCCGGGCTCGCCGCGTCCGGGGTGAGCACGACCGGGACGGTGACGTCGGCGGACTGGAGGGCAGCGACGAACGCCCCCTGCCGTGCGGCGGGACCGCTGACGACGACCGCGTCGGAGTCGGGCTTCGTGGTCTCGGTGTCCGTCGGTGCGGCGGTGGCGTTCGACGTCGCGGTCGTCGGGGTGGCACCGGTCCGCTCGGCCACGGTCGTCGCGAGCGCAGCGTCGTCGGCCGAGTCGGCGGCGTCCATCACGTGGGCGAACCGGATGCCGGACGGTGCGCCGCCACCCAGGTCCACGAGGAGCGGGGAGTCGGCGCCGCGGATCGCGCGCTGCATCGCTGCGCTCACCGAGCTCCGGGACGGTGCGGTCGACCAGGACCCGTCACCGCCCTCTGCGTAGGGGAGCACCAGGGGGACGCCGGCATCGGATGCCGCGTCGAGTGCACCCGAGACGTGCGCCCCGGACGACGCCACGACGATCCCGGCCACGCCGCTGTCGACGAGCTGCTGGACGGCACGCTTCGCCCCGCTCGCACTGCCACCGTCGTTGCGGGTGACGAGTTCGACGTCGGTCCCACCGAGGGTCAGGCGCTTCGCCGCCACCAGGGCGCCCTGCGCGGCTTCGTCCCACTCGGACCCCTCGCCGTCGCCGAGCGTCACGACGACGCCGATCTTCGTGCCGTCGGGAACGTGGGCGACCCGGATCGGTACCGGGATCGTCGCCGGGACGGCTTCGGCCGCCGGGGTGTTCCGGTCGATGACGAAGACCACGACGGCCAGGACCACCGCGATGACGAGCACCGCCAGGGCCACGATGACGAGGGGCTGCCGCGGGCCGCGGGCGTCCTGCGTGTCCTCGGCGGCCTGGTGCGTCATCGTGCGGCTCCGATGCTGAAGGCGTACAGCGTGGTGGAGGTCGCGCCCTTCGGCACGTCCATCCGGAACGCGGGCAGGGCGGTCGCCGCGTCGAGCGAGGCGCGGAACTGCTCCTGCTGCAGCAGGATGCCCGCCACGTCCTCGGCCCGGACGTTGGCGTACCCGGCGGCGTTCTGCGAGGCGAGAGCCAGCTGGTAGTCGGCGGAGTCGGACTTCGCCGCACTGGTGGCCATCGCACCGAGGATGCCGGACCCGTTGACCTTGCGGTCGCCGAGGTCGAGCATCACGCGGTTGAGGTCCCCGGTGAGCAGCGTGCTCGCGCCCTCGACGTCGCGCGTCGACGCGGTGGTGCTCGCGTCGATCTGCGCGAGGCTCTGCTTCGTCTGGGCGTCGACCGCACTCGCCAGGGCGGCGTTCTCGCGCTCGAGCTTGCCCTTCTGGCCGTCGATCGTGCCCTTCGCGCCCGCCGTCACGTCCTTCGAGGTGGAGCGGAGGCCGGCGACGGACTGGTCGAACGCCTTGATGACGGCAGCGTTGCTCGTGGTGGCGTGCGCTGAGACGTCGCGGACCTGCTGGTCGATGAGGGCCTTGATCTGCTGCTGCGTCGCGGCTTCCGCGCCAGCGAACTTCGCCTTGATCTCCGTCCCCAGGTTGTTCTGCTGGGTGACGACACTCTCGAGATTGGCCTTCACCGCGGCGTCGGAGGCGGCGAGTTCCTTGAGGATCGGCTGCAGCTCCTGGACCGAGCCCTGGACCGTCCCGTCGCCAGCCTTCAGAGAATCGTTGACCAGGCCAAGCTGCTTGTTCACCGCTGCCACGTTGCCCTCCAACACCGCGATCGCCAGCCCCACGCCGTCAGTGGTGTTCCCCAGGTCCGTCGCGGCGATGACCGAGTCCCAATCCCCGAACTGGTCGGCAAGGCGAGCTTCCATCGGCTCGGAATACGGGAAAGGCGGGGTCAAGGCCTTCGGCTGTGTCTCATCGCTCCCGGTGTCGCAAGGGGTGCTCATCAGGTAGGAGCGCAACTCATTCGCCTGCGCTTCCGTGAGACCCGGGGAGGTGGGGAAGAGACCTGTCGGGTCCTTGAGCGCGATGAACTGGCAGATCCGAGTCGCGAGCGCCGAGTTCTGGGCTTGCATCGAAGTGCCGCCAACGCCCACGCCGCCGATCAATTTCTGAGCAGCGATCGCTTTGTCGTGTACCGCACCCACTTCCTTCCGCACCTCAACGATGCTTTGCTCGGTCGTGGCGATGCTCTCGCGTAGACCGTCCAGGGCGGCCTTCGTCTGCCCAGAGGTGGAAGCGGAGTCAGTTCCGAGTGCCGTGAGCTTCGCGGTGATTTCGCTCACGTCGTCGCTGACTTTCCCGTAGCTCTTGAGCGCCCCCGCGGCGAACTCCGGTTTGAGGCTCTCGGCGAGCGCATTGCCCGTGCTCACAAGACCGGCGAGCGCCTCCGTGATCGTCGTCGAGGACGCGAAGAGCGCACACGTCAGCGACGACTTGTTCGCCGGCACCGCACAGTTCGTCGCGTCCGGCTTCTCCGGCCCGACGGACGACGCCAGCTGCGCGCTGACCTGCTGCTTGCAGGCCTCGCTCGCATCCGCGTACCCGGCGAGCTGAGCGGACACGCGCAGCAGGTTGCCGTAGACGCTGGCGCCACCGGTCGCCTGCCGCGGTTCCGCCGCACAGCCGTTGCCGTCGATCGCGGGGGTCGGCGTGGTCGCAGAGGTGTCACCGAGGAGCGCGTCCAGGCTGCCAGTGGTCTCCTGCAGCTGCTGCAGGACCGTGGACTGAGTGCCGCTCACCGTGGACCCGAGGTCGCCCTTGAGCGAGCCGAGCTGCCCCGACAGCGACTTCATCGTGCTGGCCAGCGACGAGCTGCTCTCCTTGAGCCGCTCGGCCGTCCGGACACCGAGGGTCGCGGAGGTCGTCTCGAGGTTCGACCGGACCTCGGTGATCGTGCTGCCGGCGCGCGCCAGGACCTCGTTGACCTGGGAGATGAGGTCGATCGTCCGCCGCTGCAGTGCCAGCTCGGAGTCGGTGTCGGACCCGAAGGCCGCGTTCACCACGCCGGTCGAGGAGAGGTCCGTCGAGATGCCCGGCTGCGCGGCCATGTCGAACGACGGTGCTGCGAAGTCGTCGACGTTCGCGACGAGGTGCAGGGTCGTGCTGGCTCCCGACGTCGGCGGAGCGAGCAGTCGTCCCCACTGCACGACCGCGTCGCCGTCGCCGTTGGCGCTCACGACACCGTCCGTCGCGGTGGCGTCGTCGGACGTGTCGGTGACGATCTTGCTCGGCTTCGTGCCGGGCAGGACGGTCGACGCCGCGATGCTGAAGGGAGCGCCGACGAGGGCCGGGGTCGTCCGGGAGGCGCCCGCCACGTCGTACGTGAGGTTGCGGGACCGCACGGTCAGGTTCTCGACGGTCAGGTCGATCTCGACCCGTCCGGAGTAGCCCGCCAGGTCCGCGAGGTCCGTGCCGCTCTTCTTGGCGGTCGTGTACTGCGTCGTCACGCGGAGCGGCAGGTCGGTGGCGGCCTTCGCGGTGTCGTGCTCGGTGACCGACGACGACGAGCCGTCCTTGCCGACCGAGATCGCGGTGTCGGAGATCGCGGTGATCGACCCGTCCGCCGCCAGCTTCGTGTCGACCGTCTGCAGCACGCGCGACGGCTTCTCGACCGTCTGGTCCGACGAGGTGCACCCTGACAGCACCAGTGCAGCAGCACCCGCCACCGCGACAACGGCGAGCGCGCGGCCGTTCCTCGTTCGTACCCCTGGATGCAGCATGCGCAACGACATTGACGACCGTCCCCCTCAAGAACCGACAAGCGTGTTGATCTTAGCCGGGCAGCGCACCTCCCGGGTTCCGTTCTCCACAGGCTCGGGACTCCCCCGTTCGGGCCACGTCGGGTGACAACCACGCTCCGCGGTCCCTCGCCGTTGCCGACGCGTCCCGGATGGGAGGCACCCTGGATCAGGGTTGCTCGCGGAACCCGAAGACGACCACTCGCTCACGCACACCGACGAGGACTTCGCGGAAACGGAACGAAGCTGCGCCGATCTCGAAGCGGATCCGGCCTCCTCCTTCGATCCGAGCAGCGATCGCTTCCTTGTTCTCAGCCGTGACCCCTCGCCGGAGCACGAGCGGTCCGCACTCCCTCGTCGAGATCTCGACCTGCTCGAACGACGATCCGATCCCCTTGCCAGACGAGCTCGATCCGACGCCTCCCTCGGCGGCTGTGACGGTGCACGTGACGGAGATCACGTGGGACCGGTCGTAGGCATGCAACGCGTACGACCCGCCGAGGACCAGCACCGTGATCAGAGCCATCGCGACCAGGATCACGACGACGAGGACTCCGCCTCGTCGTCGTTCGGGCTCCGCGTCAGATCCGGCTGCGGTACTCACGACGCGCTCAGCCATGCCGCACCTTCCATGATGACCTTCGACAGATCATGCGGGTCGGTACCCGAGCAGTTCCGGAGATGCGCCGAACACTCGCAGCAGACTCCGCAGCGTCAAGGATCCGTCGCCGACCTCGAGGTCGTACCTGGTTCCGCTCTTGAAGCTCGATGCGACGTCACGGCTGTTGTCCTTCGTGACTCCCTCACGCAGGACGAACTTGCCACACTCGCGTGACTCGATGACGACCTGCGGTGTCGATGCGCCGACGCCCTTCGCCGAGCGCGAAGATCCGGTGCTCGCTTCCGCGGAAGAGACCACGCATACCAATCGCACGCGGTGTGCGTCGTCGTAGGACCGGAGCACCGCCGGCCCGGCGAGGAAGAACGAACTCACGAAGACGATGACGGCGGCCCACAGCACGAACAACACCCGCGCTGTTGTCTTCGACATCTTGCGCTTGGAAACAGGCATCATGATCTCCGACCTCGCGCAGCTCGCAAGCGGAGGAAACGCAAATGACCGCCGAGCACCGCGCTTCCGAAGGCGCTCGCGATGAAACTCGGGATGAGGATCAGCCATGTCCCACCGAACTGACGACTGGTGAAGATCACGGCGAGCATCAGTATCACGAGCACCGGCGACCCGACGCTCGCCGGGCAGAGATAGAAGATTCCGCCGATGATCAACAGCCCACCAGCGGTGCCGATGAGAGCGATGGGCAGAACCCCCGCAACTCGGTCTCCGACAGAGACGACGGGGAAGACGTCTCCCATGATCACCCCTGCGACGGAGACCACCAGGGAGATCGGTTGCTGAGCCGTACCTCGATCAGTTTTCGACTTCATCGAGCACCTCCTGTACCTGGACCGTCACGAGCTGCGTCCGAACGGTTGTCTGACGCCGGTCCCCGTAGCTCCTCGACAAACACGTAGGCGCAGAAACAGATGGGCTTGACGCTCGTCGTCGCTCCGTGAAGAACACTGTCTGACGGATGTCGTTCAGGAGCGGATGCAGCTGGTAGGAGCCCGCCCCGACCTCGAGGTTCCATGTCGTCCCGGGCGCAAAGCCGTCGGCGATGGATAGTTTGTTGCCGGCAGTCACAGCCCAGCGCAGTGTCAACGTCCCGCAATCGCGCGTCTCGGTCACGACCTGGTTACTCGAGGACCCCACGCCTTTGACCGATCGTGACGACCCGACGTCCGTTCGGGCCGAGCGCACCTCGCAGGTCACCTTGGTGCGGTGGGGGGCATCGTACGCCTTCAGGGTGACCGGGCCGACGAAGATCACGAGCACCGGCACCACAACGACCAGTACGAGGATGCCCATCGCGACGAGACGATCCCGCCGCTTCGAGCGCCTCGGCATCGTACTGGCATCGGGCTCCAATCGACCCATGGCCCTTCCCCTCGTCCTTCAGATCAGCCGAACCTGACGAACTGTTCCGCGCTCAGGTCTTGAATCCGCCGCACGCTCCCCCAGAGTCCGCGCTGGTTGTTTGCCGCAGAGTCTCATCACCCCCACGTCATCGGGCAGTCCAGCCTTCCCCTCGTGCACTTCAGCAACACTCTCCTGAATTGCGGGTAGCAGATGGAAGAACTCGAGCAGGCCACGATTCGCGACGGAACCCTTGCCCACTGAAAAGGTCTGAACAGACCCACTTCGGAAGCGATCCGCGACCTGGCCACCATTCGTGAGAGTGACCCCGTCAACGTAGACGAACCTTCCACAGCTGGTGTCAAGCAGCACTTCGGCGCCGGATGTGCCGATCCCACCCGTGGAACGGGACGATGTCTTGTTCAGCTCCGATGACCGAATGGTGCATCGCAACTTGATCAAGTGCGCAGCATCGTAGGACTTCAGCAGAGCGGGTCCACCCACGAAGAAGCTGGCCGGGAGCACAATGAGGGCGAACAGCATGATCACGGCCACGAAGCGATCGAAGAGGATTCGACGGCGCCCGCGCGGATGACCACCGAGCGTTTTCGCAACTGTCTCGTTCATGTCTGTCCCCTCGCGATCGTCTGACGTGCCTGTGGCGTTCGTGCGGGTATCAGATCGGTTCAGTTCCCGCCGTCGGCACGCACGGCGGTGACGTCGGGAGCCACGCCAACAGCTTGGAACAACCCGCGGAGGCGTGCGGAACCTTCACCGATCCGAAAGTCATAACGCTCACCTCGGACGACCTCAGCAGCTCTCTTCTCCGCTACCTCAGCAGTGAGCCCTCGGCTCAACACGAGGTTGCCGCAATCCGGCGACCGGTACTCCACCTGGGGCAACGATGTACCTCCCCCCTTCAGCGACCGAGTTGAAGCCGAGCCAGCGTAGGCGGCGGTCACCTTGCAACTGATCGTCGTCATGTGCGCCTTGTCGTACCTGGTGAGAATCTCAGGCCCGACCAGAAACAAGAACAGCACGATCGCGAAGAGCGCCAACACGAGCAGCGACGCCACCCGCTGCACAGACCTCGAATACTTTCGTTCGCTACCACCGATCACACGGCCACCCTGCAATTCGGTAACTCACGACCCCTGGTCGCACCCGAAGAAACCCGAGCATCCCACGTAGATCAAAAGACCCTGCTCCGACGACGAATTCCCAGTCGCCTGGCTTCAGCGAAGCAGCGACACGATCGCGGTTCTCGTCAGTGATTTCGCGCTGGATCGTCAGAACGCCGCAGTTCCTGGTCGTGACGTCGACCTGCGGAATGGTCGTACTCGACAGGTTCGTCGATGAAACTGACACCGACGTCGCTTCAGCCGAAGACACCTCACAAGTGAGCATCTTCGGATGCGAGTGGTCGTACGCCCTGAGCGCGATCGGACCGAACATGAACATCGAAAGAATGATGGCAAGGGAAAGAACCCAGACAGAAGTGACGATGGCAGCTTTGCGCTTCGACATCCGGGGGCCATCACCGCGGGCAAGGCTGTGACTCATAACTTCAACTCATCCTTGGGGAATGGCAAGAATCGACTCCCGCGGCCCTTTGGTACCCCAGATGAAATCCACGACGAAGGTGACTGCAGCATAGTGAGAGCTTCCTTCTCAGGATACGAGGCGGCTTTGGCTGAACAATCGGAAGCCGACGAGCGGGAATGGATCAATCGACAATCTTGTAACTCGACACCTCGGGCACAACTCGAAACAGACCCAGGAAAGCACGCATCTGGAAGGAACCAGCTCCCACCACAAATTGGCAAGTCCGACCATCGATTTTTTCAGCGATCCGGTCCCTGTTCTCGACGGTCACTCCCCGCTGGACGGCGAGAGCACCGCACCCTTTGGTCTTGACCGCTACCCGCGGGATTCTCGTACTGGACAAGTTCGTGGACTGCACATTCACCGACGTTGCTTCCGCCCGCAACACCTCGCATTTGATGACTTGTGGGTGCGCGCGGTCGTAAGCATGGAGCGCCAGCGGGCCGAACACAAAGATCGCGAACACCCCGAGAAGGGCGATCATCGATGCGGAGAAAGACAGCCAGGCTTTGCGACGTGAGATCTTCTTGCCGCCAGGTCGGTCGAGGCTATGAGACATTGTTCATCTTTGTGGCGCGATGTGCATCGATGCCCGGGGGCCTTTAGTGCCGGACACGAATCCTCCAACGAAAGTGGTCAGCGGGTGAGCGAATGTTCTGTGCGAGGTCGAGTTCCGGCTCGAGGAAGTTGCCGGTCGTCGTGTTCACCGGGTCCATCGAGTACCCCGTGGTCGGCTGTGCGCCGTACGCCGCGGGCGGATCGATCTGCAGGTCGGTCCGGTTGGCGGACACTCCCGCTGCCTGGAGCGCTGCCCCGAGCGCGGCGTCCGAGACCGTCGAGACCGAGCCCTCGCCTCCGGCGGCGGCGAAGGCATCGGCGATGGTCGTCGCCCACGCGACGTCCTGGTCGTTGGCGGCGAGCCACCGTTCGAACCCGGCGACCAGCCCGTCAGCGTTGATCGTGCCCCACGAGCACTGGGATGCGAAGT
>Ga0302349_1002896_pt1 | contig 10418 bp, 10 predicted proteins | sample PhyAR1_FD_202176 | JGI IMG/M metagenome (GOLD analysis project Ga0302349, IMG submission 202176) | Leaf surface microbial communities from alfalfa plants in UC Gill Tract Community Farm, Albany, California, United States - DLSL A.R1... | ecosystem: Host-associated > Plants > Phyllosphere >...
ACGGTGCCGACGCCCGCGATCGCGAGATCCACCCGGCGCCGCACCAGCGCGATCACCGCGATCAGAACCACGGCCGCGGCGAGCGAGCCGATGGTGATGGCGTTGAGGGCATCATTGGCGGCGATGAGCTCCTGCTCGGAGATCTGGTCCGCCCCGCGCAGGGCGGCGTTCTCGATCGCCTGCCCGTCCCTCGTCCAGACCGCGAGGACGTAGCTGGCGGCGAGCAGGACGGCGCCGACGATCACTCCGGCGATCCACCGTCCCTTTCCGACGCCGCGCACACTGCGTCCGCTGCGAGTCATCGTCAGTTGAACACGATTGTGTGGTTGCCGTGACGGATGACGCGGTCCTCCGCGTGCCACGTCACGGCGCGGCTGAGCACGGCGCGCTCCACGTCGGCGCCACGGCGCTGCAGCGTCGCGGGGGTGTCGGCGTGAGTGACGCGCACGACGTCCTGCTCGATGATCGGGCCCTCGTCGAGATCCTCGGTCACGTAATGCGCCGTGGCCCCGATCAGCTTCACGCCGCGTTCCTTCGCCTTGCGATAGGGCGCCGCGCCGATGAACGCCGGCAGGAACGAGTGGTGGATGTTGATGACCGGCACGCCGAGCTGCTCGAGGAAGTCGCTCGAGATGACCTGCATGTAGCGCGCCAACACGATGAAGTCGACGTTGCCCTTCAGCAGGGCGAGGATCTCGGCCTCCGACTTCGACTTATCGGGGCCGACCTGCGACGGTACGTGGAAGAACGGGATCCCGAAGGAGCGCACATCGTCGGCGACGTTCGTGTGGTTCGAGATCGTCATCGGGATCGACACGGGCAGTTCGCCGCGGCGATGCCGCCACAGCAGGTCGAGCAGGCAGTGGTCGCTCTTCGAGGCGAGCACGGCCATGCGCAGCGGCTGCGACATGTCGCGCAGGCGCCACGAGAGACCCATGGGCTCGAGCGTGCGCGCAAGGTCTGCCTCGATGTCGGGCAGGGCGCCCGCGAGCCCGTCGCGGTGCATGACGATGCGCTGGAAGAAGTCGCCGCCCGACTCGTTCGACGAGTACTGATCGAGCGAGATGATGTTGCCGCCGTTACGCGCCACGAGAGCGGCAACCTGGCCGACGATTCCCGGCTGGTCGGGCCCATGCACGATGACGCTGGCGTGGTCGACGAGGTGGGGGATCGTGGAAGCAGTCATAGGTGTCCTCTCTAAGCGCTCGGACACAGTGTATTGGGAGTCGGGGCCGCCCTCGCGAGGCACGCATGCGCTCACGGGGTCTACGCTGGGATTCATGCGTGAGATCCGCGATCTAGACAGCGTTGAACTGATCCTCGAGGCACAGGGGGTGCTCGACGCGATCCGCGGATCCCAGCGGGTCGTCGACGCGGGAACCCTGCGCGCGCTGCAGCAGTCGGGCAACTACGCGGTCGGCTTCTTCGACGAGGGCCGCATGGTCGGCGCCTCCGTCGCGTTCTTCGGTGCGCCCGCGACGCGGTCGATGCACTCGCACATCACGGCCCTCCTGCCCGACTTCCGCGGACGCGGCTGGGGCCGCGAGCTGAAGGAGCACCAGCGCCAGTGGGCCCTGTCCCGCGGCGTCGGCAACATCACGTGGACCTTCGACCCCCTCGTGGCCCGCAACGCGCACTTCTTCCTGACGGTGCTCGGGGCGCGCGTGACGAACTACGCCGTGAACCAGTACGGGATCTTCGGCGGCGGCGACGCGGGCGACGAGTCCGACCGCCTCGACGTGAAGTGGGCGCTCGCCGACCTCGCGTCCCACCCGGCCGATGGCGACGTCGTCGAGACGCTGCAGATCCCGAGCGATGTCGAGCAGATGCGCCTCGACGACCCGCGCGAGGCGCACGCCTGGCGCATGAACCTCCGCCGCGAGATGGCCGTGCTGATGAACCGCGGGCTCAAGATTGCCGGCTTCGACGCCGAGCGCGGCTACCTCTTCACGGAGGCGTAGGCGGCTCCGCAGGCGCTCGCCGCTCGATTCTCCTCGCGCGCGACATGTCGGCGCGAGCGGAGCGCACGGCTCGTTAACCCCCTCATAGACTCGAAGCACCTGCGACGGGAGGGCGTGTGACGGCACGGGCGTGGTTCGGCATCACGAGGCTCGCGATGGCGGCCGCGTGCGCCGTGTCGCTCGTGCATCGCCAGCTGTGGGGGTTGAACTCGCAGACCATCGCCGGGCAGAACTTTTTCTCCTACCTGACGATCCAATCGAACATCGCCTTCCTCGCGCTCGCTGTCGTCGGCGGGATCATCGCCCTGCGCCGGGAGGAGGATCCGGGCTGGCTCACCGACATCCGCACCGCCGTGCTGAGCTGGACGATCACGGCCGGGCTCGTGTTCGCGCTGCTCGTCTGGCAGGCGGGCCTGCGGGGCGTGCCGATGACCGTCCCCTGGTCCGACGTGGTGCTGCACTTCGTCCTGCCCGTGTTCAGCATCGCCGGCTGGATCATCGGTCCCGGTCGCCGGCGCGCGCGCTGGCGCGTCGTCGCGCTGGTGGTCGCGTACCCGATCGCCTGGGGGCTGGTGACGCTGTGGCGGGGCCAGCGGATCGGCTGGTACCCCTACTACTTTCTCGACCCGCGCCAGGTGTCCGGGTTCGCCGAGTTTTCCCTCACCTGTGCCTTCGCGCTCGGGGTGTTCGCGGGCGTCGCGTGCGGGCTCATCGCCCTCAGCCGGTTCCACACGGTGAGGCCGCGAGAACCGATCCATCACAACGCGCGCAGGCTCGATATGTAGCTCAGGCGCCGTCGGCGGGCGGATCCGCGAACGGGGCGAGCGACGCCCTCGCGAGCTCGTGCAGCTCGTCGTCCGCGAGCTCCGCGAGACCGCGGGCGTCGCGTCCGCCGACGAGGCCGACGAGGATCGGCTCGCCGGTGGTCGGGAGCAGGTTGATCCAGGTGCGGATCACCGGAGGAGCGGAGGTCTCGTCGTCCGGCTGCTCGCCCTCGGTCGCCTCGCCCTCCGGCTCCTCGGCGGGCGGCTCCTCGGTCGCCGCATCGTCACCGATCGGGCCGACCAGCTGCCAGACGCCCGCCGTTGTCTCCCAGAACGGCGTCTCGTATCGCAGCCAGACAGCCTCCATGTGTCCCATCTCGAGCGCGGAGATCGCCCCGCGGTGCTCGAACGGAAGCGGCGGCTCGAAGCCGATCGCGTCGGTCTGCAGCACGCCGATCGGCACCGTGACGATCAGCCGGTCGACGGTGATCGATTCGCCGGAGGCGAAGCGCACGCTCACGCCCTCCTCGTCGTAGCTGATGTTCGAGACCACGGTCGACAGCGTCACATCGACATCACCCAGGGCGTCCTCCACGAAGGGTGCCACGTCGCTCACGAGGGCCGTGTGCGGCTCGGCGGGCAGCTCGGGTGCGTACCAGCTCGACGCGGTCTCGGGATCGATGCCCGTGAACGCCGAATAGCCGTCGAGGGCGGCGCGGAGCTCGTCGGAGAGCTCCTCGCCCAGCGCCTCGGCGAGCGTCGCGTCGGCGCTCACCTCGCGCGCCTTCGCGAGGGCCTTCGCGATCTGCTCGGTGCTCGGCGCCTCGACCTCCCCGTCGGCTCCGATGCCCGCGCGACCGTCGACGTCGACGGAACCCACGCCGACGAGGGCCAGCTTCGCGGCCGCTTGATCGTCGGGGGCGAACAGCCAGGCCCCGTGCTGAGGCGGCACCGGCCAATCATCGGAGGCCTCTGTCGCGAGGCGGCCGCCGATGCGGTCGCGCGCCTCGATGACGGTAACGGCGAAGCCCTCCTCGGCGAGCAGGCCGGCGGCCGCGGATCCCGCGATCCCCGCGCCGACAACCGCGATGCGCTCGCCGTCGTCCGCCAGCTCGGCGAGCTGCGCGGCGGCGCGGCGGCCCTCGTCGGCGGCCCCCGCGACCGTGCCCGGTCGCTCGGTGCTCGTCGCCTCACCCGCGAAGAAAACCCGGTCCATGAGCGGCGCCGCGAGCGCCGCCCGCTCGACGCTCGTCACGCCCGCGGGCGTGACGCTGCGCGCACCGAAGGCGTACGGATCCGCCGCCCAGGCCGTGCGGAACATCGCCGCCGCCTCGGGGATCTCGCCGACGGGGGTGGGATCGACCGTCGGCTCGGGGGTCTTCGAGGGCTCGACCGGCTTCGGCTCCGGCTCATCGGGCGTGCACGAGGCGAGCAGGAGGGCGAGAGCGCCGGCTCCGGCGCCCGCGAAGAGCGTGCGGCGTGTGATCCTCATCGATCGCAAGGTTACCCGCGCCGCGCCCCGCGCGCGCGACTCGTGTCCCCGCGCGCCCGGACATCGGATCCTTCTTCCCCTACTTCCGGGACTCATCCACCGATCCGCACGATTGACGCGCGAGACGTCGGATGTCTACGCTGGAGTCACAGACCCTCAAGGAGCGCGTGTGAGCACCATCGTCAGCGTCGACACCATCGATATCCGCTTCCCCACCTCCGAGCACCTCGACGGCTCGGACGCGATGAACCCGGATCCCGACTACTCGGCCGCCTACCTGCGCGTCACGACCGACGCGGGCGACGGACACGAGGGGCACGGCTTCGTCTTCACGATCGGCCGCGGCAACGACGTGCAGACGGCCGCCATCCGGGCCCTCACTCCCCACCTCGAGGGGCGCGCCGTCGAGGAGATCCTCGACGATATGGGCGGCTTCTGGCGCGAGCTCGTGTGGGATTCGCAACTGCGCTGGCTCGGCCCCGAGAAGGGCGTCATGCACATGGCGATCGGGGCCGTCGTCAACGCCATGTGGGATCTCAAGGCGAAGCGGGCCGGCCTCCCCCTCTGGCAGCTCCTCGGCCGCATGAGCCCGGAGGAGATCGTCGACCTCGTCGACTTCCGCTATCTCACCGACGCCATGACGCGCGAGCACGCGCTCGGGATCCTCCGCGCCGCCGAGGCGGGCCGCGCCGAGCGCGAGGAACACCTGCTCGCGAACGGATACCCCGCCTACACGACGACGCCCGGATGGCTCGGATACTCCGACGAGAAGCTCGTTCGACTGTGCCGCGAGGCCGTCGAGGACGGCTTCGGCATGATCAAGCTGAAGGTCGGCGGAAACGTCGAGGACGACGTGCGCCGCATGCGCCTGGCCCGCGACACCGTCGGGCCGGACATCCGGATCGGCACCGACGCCAACCAGCGGTGGGACGTCGACGAGGCCATCGCGTGGATGGAGCGCCTGCGCGAGTTCGACGTCGCGTGGATCGAGGAGCCCACGAGCCCCGACGACGTGCTCGGCCACGCCGCCATCGCGCGGGGCGTCGCGCCCATTCCCGTCGCGACCGGCGAGCACTCCGGCGGGCGCGTCATGTTCAAGCAGATGCTGCAGGCCGGATCCCTCAGCGTGCTGCAGATCGACGCCTCGCGCGTGGCGGGCGTCAACGAGAACATCGCCATCCTGCTGCTCGCCGCGAAGTTCGGCGTGCCCGTCTGCCCGCACGCCGGCGGCGTCGGCCTGTGCGAGGCGGTCCAGCACCTCTCGATGTTCGACTACGTCGCCGTCAGCGGAACGATGACCGGCCGCGTCATCGAATACGTCGATCACCTGCACGAGCACTTCGTGACCCCCACGAACGTGTCGGGCGGCGTCTACCACGCCCCCACCACCCCCGGAAACGGCATGGAGATGCTTGCCTCCAGCCGAGAGGAGTACACCTTCAATGCCTGAGCCCATTTCGCACCGCAGCGAGCTGGTCCTTCCGACGCTCGGCTACGGAGCCGCGAACCTCGGCAACCTGCATCGCGAGCTCACGGACGACGAAGCGCACGAGGTTCTCGAGGCCGCCTGGGACGCCGGGATCCGCTACTACGACACGGCCCCGCACTACGGCATCGGCACATCGGAGCGTCGCCTCGGCGCGTTCCTCGCGACGAAGCCGCGCGACGAGTACGTCGTCTCGACGAAGGCGGGGCGCCTGCTCGTCCCGAACGAGGAGTACGCGGGCGAGCTCGACACGGCGCACGACTTCTTCGTGCCCGCGACGGTGCGCCGCCACTGGGACGCCTCAGCCGACGGCATCCGCCGCTCGCTCGAGGAATCCCTCGAACGCATGGGCCTCGACCGCATCGACCTGCTCTACCTGCACGACCCGGACCGCTCGGAGGATCCGGACCGCGAGTTGCAGTCCGGATCCGATGGGATCAACGCGCTCAAGGCCGAGGGCCTCGTGCGTGCCTCCGGCCTCGGATCCATGTCGGCCGAGACGCTCGCGCGCGGCGCGGAGTCGGGCGAGCTCGACGTGCTCATGGTCGCGGGCCGCCTGACCCTGCTCGAGCAGCCGGCGCTCGCCGACACGATCCCGGCCTGCGAGAGGACCGGAACGGGTATCGTCACGGCGTCGGTGTTCAACTCGGGACTACTCGCCCGCGATAACCCGGCAGACAACCCACGCTACGAGTACGGCGAGGCGCCGGCCGGTATCCTCACGAAGGCGACGCGCATCGCCGAGATCAGCCGCTCGCACGGGGTGCCGCTGCCGGCCGCCGCCCTGCAGTACACCCTGCGCTTCGCCCCCGTCGGATCCGTCGTCGCGGGATCCAGCCGCCCCGAGCAGATCCGCCAGAACGCCGAGTGGATGAACCTCGACATCCCCGAGGAGCTGTGGGCCGAGCTGGCCGCCGAGGGCCTGATCCCGTCCGCCTGACGCACGACAGCGCCCCCGGATCCTCGACGGATCCGGGGGCGCTTTTCATCGTTTTCTCAACCGGTCATCATGTCTTCGACGAATCATCCGTCGTCGCGGGATGATTCGTCGGAGACATGATGAGTTGTCGCGGAAGAGATGAGTTAGTCGCCCACGGGCCGCAGGCGCAGACCCTGCATTCCGCCGTCGACCGCGATGGAGGTGCCGGTCGTGGATCCGGCGCGCGGGCTCGCGAGGTAGGCGACGGCGTCGGCGACCTCCTCGGCCGCGACGAGCCGGCCGTGCGGCTGGCGCGCGTTGAGCGCCGCGCGCTCGGCGGCGGGATCCTCGGCGGAGTCGAGCAGGCGACCCACCCAGGGCGTGTCCGCGGTGCCGGGGTTCACGCAGTTGACGCGGATGCCCTCGCGGAGGTGATCGGCGGCCATCTGCAGCGTGAGCGACAGCACCGCTCCCTTCGTCGCCCCGTAGATCGCGCGGGCGGGGAGGCCCGCCGTTGCCGCGACCGAGCAGGTGTTGACGATCGCCGCGGCGCTCGACTGGCGCAGGTACGGCAGCGCGGCGCGCGAGACGCGCACGGCGCCGACGACGTTCACGTCGAAGACGCGGTGCCATTCCTCGTCCGTGCCGTCCTCGATCGTGCCCTGGGCGCCGATGCCGGCGTTGTTCACGACGATGTCGATCCCGCCGAAGTCGGCCGCCGCGGCGTCGACGGCCGCGCGCACGCTGGCGTCGTCGGTGACGTCGACGCGGTAGGCGTCGACGAGGTCCGGCGTGATCGCGCGGTCGAAGATCGCCACGCGGGCGCCCTCCTCGCGGAGGCGCGCGACGACCGCGGCGCCGATGCCGCTGGCGCCGCCCGTGACGATCACCCGCAGGCCCTCGAAGCTCACGCGTACACCTGCCTCTGCGATCCGAGCCCCTCGATGTCGAGCTCGACGACGTCGCCGGCCTTCAGATACGGGAAGCGACCCGACAGCGCGACACCCTCCGGCGTGCCGGTCATGATCACGTCGCCCGGCTCGAGCACCAGGAACTGCGACAGGTGCCACACGATGTACGGCACGTCGAAGATGAGGTCGCTCGTCGACGAGTCCTGGCGCGGTTCGCCGTTGACGAAGCTGCGCAGGCGCAGCCGCGAGGCGTCGACTTCGTCGGGGGTCACGAGCCAGGGGCCGAGGGGCGAGAAGCCCGGGCCCGACTTGCCCTTGCACCACTGCCCGCCCGAGATCTCGATCTGCCACTCGCGCTCCGAGAGGTCGTTGGCGATCGTGAAGCCGGCGATGTGCTCGAGCGACTGCTCGGGGCCGTCGAGGTAGCTCGCGCGCTTTCCGATGACGATCGCGAGTTCGACCTCCCAGTCGGTCTTCGTGCTGTTCCGCGGGATCTTCACCTCGTCGTTCGGCCCCACGACGGTGTTGGGCGCCTTCATGAACATGACGAGGTTCTTCGGCGGCTCGGATCCGGACTCCGCGGCGTGCGCCGCGTAATTCATGCCGACGCAGTAGATCGCGCTGGGGCGCGTGATCGGGGCGCCGAAGCGCTCGTCGCCGAGCGAGGTCTCCGGCAGGGATCCGGATTCGATCGCCCGGGTGACGCGGGCGCGGAAGTCCGATTCGAGGAAGGATCCGTCGATGTCGGCCGTGAGCGGGCTCAGGTCGTAGGTGGTGTCATCGACGACGACAACGGGCTTCTCCGCGCCCGCTGCGCCACGTCGCGCAAATCGCATGGGTTCTCCGAACATCCGAGGTTTCGAGCCGCTTCGCGCGGTTCTCACCCCGAGGTTACCACCAGATGAGCGTCAAACGTCAGATGTATTTAGCGCATACGCGGCGCGGGCGGTCTCGCCCGACAGGCTCGCCCACTCCGCATCGCTCGCCGCCGCGCGCAGCGCATCGAGCGCACGCGCGACCGGCACGCCGAAGCCGACCTCCCCCGACACGGGCCAGTCGCTGCCGAACATCGCCCTCTCCGCGCCGAAGGCATCGAGCGCGATCCGGTCGAAGACCCCCGCGACCTCGGCGAACGCGTCGCCCGCCTCGGCGGGGATCCCGGAGCACTTCACGAACACGTTCGGCAGCGCCGCGAGTCCCTCGATGCCGCGCCGCCACGCGGATCCCTGCGCGCTCGACAGCCCCTCGAGCACCGGGGGCTTGCCCAGGTGGTCGAGCACGATGCGCGTCTCGGGGGCATGGGACGACGCCCGGACGAGGGCCTCGAGCTGGTGCCAGCGCACGCACGCGTCGACGGCGAGCCCGCGGGATCCGATCTCGCGGAGGTCCGAGGCGAACTCCTCCGAGGCGATGATGTCGGCGGGGCCGTTCTGCAGCGAGGGGCGCACGCCCACGAGCAGCCGCGCGCCCGTCAGCTCGTCGAGCTGCTGCGCGGTGTCGCCGCGCGCCATCTCGACGTGCGCCACGATGCCGCGAAGGCCCGGCCAATCGAGGCCCGCGACCCAGTCGGCCTCGGCGCGCGCGAAGGCCGGGATGGCGTCCGTCTCGACGAAGATCCACTCGCCGATCCGGCCGCCGGCCGTGTCGATGTTGCCCGGCAGGAAGGCGCGGTTGAGCGCCGGCACCTCCTCGAGCCAGGGATGCGGGATCTGCTCCGGATCCCACACGTGCACGTGGGAGTCGAGAATCGTCATGCCTTGGCCCCTCTCAGCCATGCCTCCACGCCGGCGACGTGGGCGACGGTCAGCGCGTGCGCGAGCTTCGCGTCGCGGTCCCGCAGGGCGCGGGCGATCGCGCGGTGCTCGTCGATGGTGCGCTCGACGGCGCCCGCCTCGGTCGCCCCGCGCCAGATCCGGGCCCGCACCGTCGGCCCCGACATGGACTCGAGCAGCCCCGCGAGATAGGCGTTGCCCGTCGACGCGGCGATGCGGTTGTGGAACTCGAGATCGTGGGCGACGAGCGCGTCGATGTCGGGATCCGCTGGCACGGCGTCGATCAGGGCGTCGAGCTCGGCGAGCTGCTCGTCGCTCGCGGCGAGCGCCGCCCGTTCCGTCGCGGCGGGCTCGAGGATCCGGCGCACCGCGAAGATCTCGAGCACCGAGTCGTCCCGGTGCAGATCGACGACGAAGCTCATCGCCTCGAGCAGCAGGTTCGGTTCGAGGCTGGTGACGTAGGTTCCGTCGCCGCGGCGCACGTCGAGAACGCGGATCATCTCGAGCGCCTTCACGGCCTCGCGCAGCGAGCTGCGGGACAGCCCCAGTTCGTCGCTGAGCTCCTTCTCCGGGGGGAGCCGGTCGCCGGGGGCGAGCCGGCCCGTCACGATCATGTCCTTGATGCCCGCGATCGCCTGATCTGTCACCGCCATGGGGCGAGTCTAGCCAGAGATCGGATGTCTGGACACGGCCTTTTCGGCGAGCGCGCGGAGGGCTCGATTTCTCCTCACGGCAAAGTCTCGCTATTCTCGTACGCCTAATGTCCTCTTGTCGAACTGTCGACAATCGACGCGCAAGGGATCTTGCGGACGATACGAAACGGGAGATGGTCATGAGCCATTCCAGCCGACCCACGAAAAACCGCACGCCGCGAGCGCCGAAACCGCGCACGCCTCGCCGCCTGCGCGTCGACGACGTGCTCGTCGTGAAGCGCTCGCGCATCCGGAGCGCCATCTCGGGCACCGTCGTGGGCAACTTCATGGAGTGGTTCGACTTCGGCATCTACGGCTACCTGGCCGTGACGATGACCGCGGTGTTCACCGAGGGGCTCCCCCGCGAGGCGGGCCTACTGGTGACGCTGCTGGGCTTCGCGGTGTCCTTCCTCGTCCGACC
>Ga0302349_1002901_pt1 | contig 10411 bp, 9 predicted proteins | sample PhyAR1_FD_202176 | JGI IMG/M metagenome (GOLD analysis project Ga0302349, IMG submission 202176) | Leaf surface microbial communities from alfalfa plants in UC Gill Tract Community Farm, Albany, California, United States - DLSL A.R1... | ecosystem: Host-associated > Plants > Phyllosphere >...
TCCGCGGTCCGGTGCGCCGCGGCCGTGGTCCTGCGCGGTCCCGCACCGACCGGTCCGGGACTGCCGCGGTCCGGCGGCTCCGCGGCCCGGGGTCGCGTGCCCGGGCCGATGCGGGCGCACATCCCCGCGCTCTGCCTTGCACCGTAGCCCAGTCGTGACCTCCATGGGGCGCGCGCTGCCCGTCGATCCCGGCCGATGCTCCCCGCCGCTTCCGCCGGGACCTCCGGATGCTGACGAGGGCGCCGCCGTCCGGACGTCGCCGCGAGCAGTGCCGGCCACCGCCTAGAATGACGGAGCCGCACCTACGAAATCGGCCGAGGCACCCCTGTGCCCTCAGCCCGTCCCCCAGGGAGAATCCATGCCGCGCGTCGTCGTGCACGTGATGCCGAAGCCAGAGATCCTCGACCCCCAGGGCAAGGCCGTCGCCGGCGCCCTGCCCCGCCTCGGCTTCGAGGGCATCGCTTCGGTGCGCCAGGGCAAGCGATTCGAGCTCGAGGTCGAGGGCGCGGTGACCGACGAGGTCCTCGCCACCATCCGCGAGGCCGCCGCCACCCTCCTGTCCAACCCCGTGATCGAGGACGTCGTCCAGGTCGAGGTCGAGGGCGAGGCGGCGCACTGATGCGCATCGGCGTGGTCACCTTCCCCGGGACGCTCGACGACCGGGATGCGCTGCGCGCCGTGCGGATCGCCGGCGCCGAGGCCGTGCCGCTGTGGCACGCGGACGACGACCTCCAGGAGGTCGACGCCGTGGTCCTGCCCGGCGGGTTCTCCTACGGCGACTACCTGCGCGCGGGAGCGATCAGCCGCTTCGCGCCGGTGATGGAGAAGGTCGTCGACGCCGCCAAGGGCGGCATCCCGGTGCTGGGCATCTGCAACGGCTTCCAGATCCTGTGCGAGACGCATCTGCTGCCGGGCTCGATGATCAAGAACGCGCACCGCTCCTTCATTTGCCGCGACCAGCCGCTGCGGGTCGAGAACAACCGCACCGCCTGGACCACGGCGTACGAGAAGGACCAGGTCATCCGCATCCCCCTGAAGAATCAGGACGGCCAGTTCGTGGCCGATGCGAAGACCCTGGACGAGCTCGAGGGCGAGGGCCGCGTCGTCTTCCGCTACGCCGAGGGCGCGACGCACGGCCCGGCCGGCTTCGAGGAGAACCCCAACGGCTCCTGGAACGGCATCGCCGGCATCACCAACGAGTACGGCAACGTGGTCGGTCTCATGCCGCATCCCGAGCATGCCGTGGAGTCCGGCTTCGGCCCCGACGAGCCGGGCCGCGGCACCCGCACCGGCACCGACGGCCTGGGGTTCTTCACCTCGGTCCTCACCGCGCTCACCGCCTGAGGACCCCCGACGCCTGAGGAACCCGACGGCTGAGTACCCTCGACGCCTGTCAGGGCCCCCGGAGCCTGATGGCCCCACGCCTGTGAGGGACCCGATGCCCGAGGGCCCACTCCTGAAGGACCCGATGCCCGAGGGCCCCGACTCCGGCTACGCCGCGGTCCCGCGACCGATCCCCCCGGTCCGGCACGTCACCATCGTGACCGCGGGGTTCCTGACGCGACCCGCACCCGTGTCGGAATCGAACGGAGTGAGGCCGTCGCAACACCATCGAGCGTAGTGAACCCGTCGCTTCCTGTCGGGGAAGCGAAGGGTTCACTCCGCTCGTTCTCGATGCGACGCCTTTACTCCGCTCGTTGCATCATCCGTGCGCAGTCCCCCTCGTGATCGTTGCTCCAACCGTGCGCAGTCCCCCCTGCTCGTGGCGCAGCGAGTCCTCCACCTTCCCGGGGCGACGCGAGATGAGAGATCTCCCGTCACGCCTGCCGTGCCCCTCAACGGCCCTGCCCGACATGAACGGCTGGGTCGACCCCGCCCGACGGGATCGCCCGGGTCAGGCGCGGGTGGCGACCAGGACGGTGAATCGGCGGTCCCGAGCGGCCTGCTGGACCCGTCCCACGCGTCGTTCGAGTTCGGGGCGGTAGCGCAGGTGGGAGTTGTGGACCATCCAGAGCTGGCCGCCGCGGCGCAGCACGCGTGCGGCCGCGTCGAGGAGCTCCTGGACGAGCGTGGCGTCCACCGCGGTGCCGTCGTGGAAGGGCGGGTTCAGCACGAGGAGGTCCGCGCTGGCGGACTCCTCCTGGGAGAGGGCGTCGTCCCAGCGCACGCTCACGCCGTCCCGGGCGAGGCCGGCCGCGGCGAGGGTGAGCCGGGTCGAGGCGACCGCATCGGCGTCATCGTCGCTGGAGAGTACCTGCGCGTCGGGGAAGGCCGCGGCGAGGTAGGCGGTCATCAGCCCGTTGCCGCCGCCGAGGTCGATCGCCCGCTCCACATTCCCGAGCGAGACGATGCCGGCGTCGAGGGTCTCCAGCAGCAGGACGCTGCCGGCATCGGCCGAGGCCGAGCCGAACACGCCGCCGATGCCTCGCAGCGGGATCTCCCGCTGCTGGCCGCGCACGCGCAGCCGGGCGGCGCCCCGCGCGGGGGCGAGCAGGTGCGTTCCCGGGCGGGGCCCGCAGGCCGCCAGCGCCCGGGACTTGCCGATCCCGCGGGTGGCCGCGACCTCCGCGAAGGCCTTGGCGAGGGCGTCGTTCTGCGAACGGGACATGTGCTTGACGCGCCCGCCGGCGACCAGCTCGAGCTCGGCACCGGTGGCGAGGGCGTGGACGGCGAGCTCGCGGGCGCGGGCCTCGAGCTCGCGCAGGCCCTTGGGCAGGCGCATCAGGGCGAGGAGGTCGCCGCCAGCGGGGGTCGCCCCGCCGCCGTCCGGTGAGGCCGTCGCGTCCGCAGCCGCGTCCGCTGCGGCGGTCGGAGCGCCCGCAGCGGGGGCCGATGCGGCGGACGTCGCAGCCGCGAGGTGGTCGACGAGCGGGGTCGGCTCGCCCTCGGCTGCGGGAAGGACCAGCGATCCCGCGGCGATCTGGGCGGAGAAGCGCTCGCGCAGCCCGGCGGTGAGGCGGTGGGAGGCGCTCCAGCCGATGACGCGGGCGCCGGGCCGGGCCGCGGCGGCGTCGAGGGACCGGGCGGTGAGCTCGCCCGAGGCGTCCTCGAGGACGATCAGGTCGCGGCCGGTGCCGCCCTCCGGCTCCGCGAGGGCGTGCTCGAGGATCACGCGATCGCTCTGGTGCAGGGTGGTCTCGGCGGGCTCGGGGGTGCTCATCCCGGGAGTCTATGAGGTCTGCGGGACCATCGGGCCACCACCAGGTGCAGGGCGAGCGTGGCCGTGAGCAGGCTCGCGGCGATCCAGGGCAGCTGGACGGCCTCCATGCCCAGGGCGAGGCCCAGGCCCCCGGCGCCGCCGCCGAGGGCGACGCCCAGGGAGATCGCGCTCGCGTTCAGCGCCATCACGACGCTCGCCGACGCCGGGGCCATCGCGGCCAGGCGCGCCTGCTGCGGGACCGCGTGGGCGCCGTTGCCGATCCCGGCGAGGAGGAACCATGCCAGGGTCGCCGCGGCCATCGCCCCCGCGCCGAGCACCGAGAAGGCGGTGCCCGCGAGGACGGCATCGGCCAGCAGGACGAGGAGGATCGCGGTGAGCACCCGCACCGGATCGAAGTGGTCCACCAGGCGGCCGCTGACGGCGTTGCCGAGCATGCTGGCCAGTCCGTAGCCGAGCATGATGAGGATGATCGCCCCGGCCTGCGGGTGGACGGGACCCAGGATCAGCACCGCGTAGGTGAAGCACGTGTAGCTCGCGCAGAGCACGCCGGTGGAGACCAGCAGTCCGGCGGCCAGGCGTGGTCGCAGGAGCGGCTGCAGGCGTTCGCGCAGGCGGGTGGGCGGGTAGCGCAGGGCCGGCAGCCGCGCGGCGATCCCGATGAGGGCGAGGGTGCCGACGGCCGCGACCATGAGCAGGGGGATGCGCCAGCTGCTCTGGCCCAGCAGCAGGCCGACGGGCACGCCGAGCGCGGTGGCGGTCATCCAGCCGCCGAGGACGAAGGACAGGGCGCGCCCCCGGGAGCGCTCGGGGACGAGGTGGACGACGTAGCCGGTGACGGCCGCGCCGAGGATGCAGGCCCCCAGGGCCGCGATGATCCGGCCGCCGAGGGCGACCGCGTAGGTCGGGGCGAGGGCGCTGACGACGTTGCCGGCGATGAAGGCCGCGAGGGCCGCCATGATGGTGGCGCGCTGCTCACGCCCGCTCGTGAGGGCGCCGAGCAGCGGGCCGGCGAGCGCGGCGGTGAGCGCGAAGGCGGTCACCAGCTGCCCGGCGGCGGCCTCGCTCACGGAGAGGTCCCGGGCGATGTCGGGGAGCAGTCCCGCCAGCACGTACCCGTCGATGCCGGTGCTGAACGTCGCCACGGCCAGCCAGACCAGGGCGTGGTACGGGAGCCGGGCGGGCTCACGGCCCGAGAGACGGGCATCCGCGTCCCGGCCGGCGTCGGAGTGCGAGCCGGCCTCGGGAGGCTCTGCTTGGGGTGGCCGATGAGACATCCGATGACTCTACCGGCGACCCCGGCCTGCGGCGAGGCCTCCGCGGCACCGAGACCGTGCCCGGCCTCCCCGTGCTGCCACCGGCGGCACAGGTCCCGTCCCGCCGGTGGGGCGCGCCGCAGCCCGGGCGCGCGATCCTCGGGGCGATCCGTACCATCGGAGCATGACGATCCCCCTTCTCGTGGACTGCGACACCGGCATCGACGACGCCCTGGCCCTGACCTATCTCGCCTGTCGCGAGGACGTGGAGTTCGTGGGGATCGTCTCGACCGCGGGCAACGTCGACGTCGACGCCGTGACCCGCAACAACCTGATCCTGGCCGAGATGCTGCGGATCGCCGCCCCGGTCGCGCGCGGCAGCGCCGCTCCCCTGGTGGCGGAGCTGATGACGGCCGATGACACCCACGGCCCGCAGGGCCTCGGGCACGCGGTGACGGCCGATCCGCGCCGCCGGGAGGACCCGCGCAGCGGTGCCCGGCTGTGGGTGGATGCCGCCCGCGAGCATTCCGGGGAGCTGGTCGGGCTGGTGCTGGGCCCGCACACCAATCTGGCCCTGGCCCTCGAGATCGAGCCGGAGCTGCCACGGCTGCTGCGCCGTCTGCACATCATGGGCGGGGCGATCAACCACCGCGGCAACACGGCTCCGACCACCGAGTGGAACGTGGCGGTGGATCCGGACGCGGCCCAGCGCACCCTCGCGGCGTTCTCCGCCGCCCCGCAGCCGCCCGTGCTCGCACCGCTGGATGCGACGGAGTCCGTCGAGTTCCACCAGGACACCCTCGACGCCCTGGCCCGCACCGCCGACCATCCGGTGATCCCGCTGCTGCTGGAGGCGTTCCGCTGGTACTTCGAGTTCCATCGGGCCGATGGCTTCGGCTGGATGGCCCACGTGCACGACCCCCTCGTCGCGGCCCATGCCCTGGAGCCGCAGCTGGCCCGCACGGTGTCTCTCGCCGTCGACGTGGAGCTGGCCGGCACGCTCACGCGGGGCCAGACCGTCGGCGACCGCCTGGGCCGATGGGGCCGGCCCCCGAACGTGGCCCTGATGGAGGACCCGGACGCCCCCGCGGTCATCGCCCATCTGCTCGAGACCCTGCGGGAGGGCCTGCCCCGTCTGCGGTGACGGCGGCCCGAGGCTCCGCCCGAGGCCCCGCCCGAGGCACCCTGTTCCGGGGCGCCGCAGCCGTCGCCGCGGGCTCTCAGCCGGCGGCGACGATCTCCTCGAGGATGCGCACGCCCTCCCCGAGCCCGTCCTCGGCACGCAGACGCTCCCCGACCTCGGCGGCGCGCCGGGCGTAGGCGGGGGTGCCGACCAGCTCGCCGAGGCGCGCGGCGAGATCCTGCCGCAGGCGACGCGGCGGCAGCGGCCGAGGGGACACGCCGAGCTCGCGCAGGCGCGCGCCCCAGAACGGCTGGTCGCCGAGGAACGGCACGATGAGGGTGGGCCGGCCGGCGCGCAGGCCGGCGGCGGTCGAGCCGGCTCCGCCGTGATGGACGACGGCGGCGCAGCGCGGGAACAGCGCACCGTGCGGGGCGCCCTCGACGACGAGCACGTCCTCGCGGCCCGAGGCGCCGGGGGTCATGCCTCCCCAGCCGGTGGCCACGATGCCGCGCAGCCCCGTCGCGGCGAGGGCCTCGAGGACGGCGTCGCGCCGCTCCTGGGCGCCTTTGCCGAAGCCCATCGACCCGAACCCGATGTAGACCGGCGCCTCCCCGGCGGCGAGGAACTCCTCGACCTCGGGGGCGAGGGACTCCTCCTGCTCGGGCAGGAACCAGTAGCCGGGCACGTGCGCCGTGCTCGGATAGTCCGGCGGGACGGGAAGGACGTGCCGGCTGTAGGGATAGAGCACGTGCCCGGCGGAGCCGTCGGGGGTGCGCAGGGGGTCCTCAAGCCGCCCCACGCGGCCCGGCAGCCCGATCCGGGCGCGGAACGCCGAGAGCATCGGCGCGTACAGCGCGTTCCCGGCCCGGCCCATCGCGTAGCTGGCGCGATTGCCGCGCGCCCCCAGGTCCGCCCCGCCGAAGAAGGGCACCGGGTATGCCGCGGTGGGGGTGTAGAACGGCAGCGGCAGGGTGAGCACCGCGGGGATGCCGAGCTTCTCGGCGATGTGGGGGCCGCCGAGGCACTTGGCGTGGTGGACGACGACGTCGATGCCGCCGTCCTCGGCCTGCTGCTGCAGGGCGGCCTGCCAGGTCTCCTCGAGGTGCTCGCGCATGGCGCTCTTCATGGCACGGAAGCTCTTGAGGCCGTCGGCCGCCCCCGACATCTGCGGCATGACGTCCCGGACGATGCGCAGCATCTCGTCGCCGGCGGGGCGGACGGTGACGCGGCCCGACGCGTCGCCCTCGGCGCCGCCTCGTCCCGCAGCGGGGACGAGGCCGGCGAGCGCGGAGGGGACGGCGAGGGTGACCTGATGGCCGGCATCGGCGAGGGCCGCGGCGAAGGCGGCGTAGGGCTGGACGTCGCCGCGGGTCCCGAAGCTCGTGAGGAGGATGCGCATGCCGCGACCTTCTCACCTCAGAGCGGTGACGTCCACGGTGAAGCAGCGTCGTGCCGGGTGGTCGCCCGTCGCGGGGCGCCAGCCGATGCCGCGCGTGCTGCCGGCCTCCCGGTCGTCCTCGTAGCGCACCAGGACCGTCCCGGGCAGGGTGACGGGGGCGCCGAACTCGACGTCCCATCGCAGCGGCCGGGTCAGGTCGGCGCGGGACTCGGTGAAGGCCCGCGAGGCGGTGTACATGCCGTGGGCGATCGCGCGGGGGAAGCCGAACGCCCGGGCGCTGAGCGCGGACATGTGGATGGGGTTGGCGTCCCCGGAGACCTCGGCGTAGCGCCGTCCCGTGTCCGCGCCCAGGCGCCATCGGCCGGTGGGGATCGGGGCGAGGAACGGGGCGCGCTCCCCCGGCTCGTCCCCGGAGCCTGCGGCGGGCGAGGTCCCGGACGGGCGCGCCGGTCCCGGTCCGGCGGCGGCCGATGCCGCATCGCCGCCGGGCGTCCCGGACCGTCGGCCCTTGGCGAGGTAGGTGGACACGTCGGTCGCGATGATCTCCCCGCCGGAGCTGATGGTGGAGACGGCCTCGAAGGTGCTGCCGCGACGATGGGGGCGCAGGCCGCGGGTGCGGCATTCGACGTCGACCAGCTCCCCGACCCGCACGGGCCGGTGCTGGAGCATCTGGTTGGCGGTGTGCACCAGCCCGAGCAGCGGGAACGGGAAGTCGCCGCGCGCCATCAGCGCCAGGGAGACGGGGAAGGCGAGCACGTGCAGCACCCCGGGATGGACCAGCTCGGTGGCCGGACCGCCCATCAGGTGGTCGAAGGCGGCGGCACGCTGCGCGTCGATCCGCACGGAGGCGACCCCGAGCGCCGTGCCGGGGAGCTCCGCGCTGCGGCGCATCCCGGGGCGGGGGCGCAGCGCCGCGGCATAGATCGCCGGGAAGGACGGCACGTCGCGCAGCATGCGGGCCTTCTCCGGGGACTGCGCTGCGGGCGTCCGGAGGCGGTTCCTCTCGGTCACGCCGTCACCGCCCCACCATGTGCTGGCCGCACACGCGCAGCGTCTGCCCGCGCACGCCGCCGGCCGGGCCGGAGGCGAGATAGGCGACGGCCTCGGCGACGTCGACGGGCAGCCCGCCCTGCTGGAGGGAGCTGATGCGCCGGGCGACCTCGCGCTGCACCGGCGGGATCTTCCGGGTCATCTCGGTCTCGATGAAGCCGGGGGCCACGGCGTTGGCGGTGCCGCCGCGCTCCCCGAGCTGCCCGGCGAGCGCCTCGACGAAGGCCATCACCCCGGCCTTGGAGGCGGCGTAGTTGGACTGCCCGCGGTTGCCGGCGATGCCGCTGGTGGAGGCCAGGGACACCACGCGCAGCTCGTCCCCGAGCACCGGGGCCGCCGCGGACCGACCCGCGGCATCGGCCGCAGGGGCATCGGCCGACGCGGAGGCGTCGGCGGCCGAGGCATCGGCGGCCAGCAGGTCGCGCATCAGGCTGATCTGGCTGGCGATGTTCACCGCGATCACCGGGTCCCAGCGGTCCGGCGCCATGTTCGCGAACATGCGGTCACGGGTGATGCCGGCGTTGAGGACCACGATGTCCAGGCGGAGGCCGCGCTCGCGCAGGAAGGCGGCCAGGCGGTCCCCGGCATCGGCCGCGGTGACGTCCAGCTGCACGGGCACGCCGCGCAGCTCGTTGGCCAGGCGTGCGAGCTCGGTGCCCGCCGCGGTCACGTCCAGCAGCACCACCCGCGCGCCGTCGGCGGCGAGGGTGCGGGCGATCGCCGCGCCGATGCCGCGGGCGGCGCCGGTGATCAGGGCCGTGCGCCCGGCCAGCGGAGCCTCCCAGCTCTCCGGGAGATCGGCGCCGGCGGCGTCGATCCGCAGCAGCTGGCCGTCGACGAAGGCGCTGCGCGCCGAGAGGAGGAATCGCAGGGCGCCGGTCACGGACGGGGCGTCCAGCGCCACGCCGTCGGCGACCAGCAGGCCGTTGGCGGTCGATCCCCGACGCATCTCGTGCCCCAGGCTGCGCACGAACCCCTCGACCCCGCCGCGGGCCGCGTCCCGAGACGGGTCCCGGCCTGCGGCGGGACGGGAGACGGTCACCACCCGGGCGCCGGCGGCCAGGCCGCGCATGGCCTCGGCCAGGGGCAGCACGAGCGGGCCGATGTCCTCGGGGCGCTCGATCGCGTCCAGGACGATCACGACGCTGCCCGGGTGCTCGGTCTCGGCGAAGCGGCGGCGGACATCGGCGCCCCAGCCGAGCAGGGTGGCGGTGATCTGCTCGGCCCCCTCCCCGGAGCCCAGCACGACGACGGGGTCGAGCACGGGCTGGGGCCGCTCCGCGCGGCGCGGGAGGTGCGGAGGTCGGGGCAGACCGGTGCGGGCGGCGAGGGCGCGCCCGGGGGCGGTGCGGACCAGACGGGTATAGGCGTCGACCACGGTCGTTCTCCTGTTCGGGGTGAGGGGTCAGGCGGGGTCGGCTTCGAGCAGGGCGACGGTCCCCTGGCCGGCGGCCGCGCAGATCGAGACGAGGCCGCGCTGGCTGCGACCGGTCTCGCGGGCGCGCTGGTGCAGGAGCTTGGCGAGGGTGGCGACGATGCGCCCCCCGGTGGCGGCGAAGGGGTGCCCCGCCGCGAGGGAGGAGCCGGTGACGTTCAGCCGCGAGCGGTCGATGGACCCCAGCGGGGCCGTGCGGCCCAGGCGGTCGCGGCAGAAGTCCTCGGACTCCCAGGCGGCGAGGGTCGAGAGCACGGTCGCGGCGAACGCCTCGTGGATCTCGTACAGGTCGATGTCGGCGAGCGCGAGGCCGTGGGCGTCCAGCAGCTCCGGCACGGCGTACGCCGGGGCCATCAGCAGACCCTCCTCGCCGTGGGCGAAGTCCACCGCGGCGCTGCGGGAGTCGACCACCCGCGCCAGGGGCGTCAGGCCCCGGGCCGCGGCCCACTCGCGGCTGCCGAGCAGCACGGCGGAGGCCCCGTCGGTCAGCGGCGTCGAGTTGCCGGCGGTCATGGTCGGCTCGGCGACCGCCGGGCTGCCCAGGCCGAACACGGGCTTGAGGGAGGCCAGCTTCTCCAGGCTCGAGTCGGGGCGCAGGTTCGTGTCCCGGCCGATGCCCCGGTACCCGGTGACGAGGTCGTCGAGGAAGCCGGAGTCGTAGGCGGCGGCCAGGGCGCGGTGCGAGGCGAGCGCCAGCTCGTCCTGCGCCTGGCGGCTGATGCCCCACTGCGCGGTGGTGACGGCCTGGTGCTCGCCCATCGACAGGCCCGTGCGCGGCTCGGAGTTGCGCGGCGGCACGGGCGCCAGGTCCCCGGGGCGCGCGCCCGCGAGCACGGCGAGGCGCTGCGGGAGGCTGCGCGCGGCGTTCAGGCGGTGCAGGAGCCGGCGCAGGCGCGGGGTGACCTCGATGGGCGAGTCCGAGGCGGAGTCCACGCCGCAGGCGATCGCCGAGTCGATCTGCCCCAGGCGGATCCGGTTGCTCACGTGCATG
>Ga0302349_1002902_pt1 | contig 10407 bp, 10 predicted proteins | sample PhyAR1_FD_202176 | JGI IMG/M metagenome (GOLD analysis project Ga0302349, IMG submission 202176) | Leaf surface microbial communities from alfalfa plants in UC Gill Tract Community Farm, Albany, California, United States - DLSL A.R1... | ecosystem: Host-associated > Plants > Phyllosphere >...
GCCTGTACCGGATAACAGCAGAAACTCACTTTGTGCCTCAACCCATTCAGGAATGGTGATATCGATAAGCGGAGTGCCTTTCTTCACATGATCGCCAATCGTCAGGGGATACACTTTTTCGACGAAACCATCAGAACGCGCCTGCACAATGACAAACTGATATTCGTTGTAACTGACATTAGCCGGGATTGTCTGAGAATAATTCAGCATTCCTCGCGTGACTTTTTGCGTTTTTAATCCCAGATTCTGAACCTGAGTTGGATCGATACGGATCCCGCCACTGCTTTTATCGCCACTTTCATCAGCATATTTCGGCACCAGGTCCATATCCATAAAGGGAGATTTTCCGGGTTTATCAAATTTAGTATCCGGTTTCATCGGGTCATACCAGAAAAGTACCTTTTTCTCCGGTGCCTTTTGTTCTGTTTGTACTGTTTTTTGTGATGAGTTTAAATACTGCCAGGCAGTAACCGATATCAGCCCTCCTGCTATGAGGCTGCTGATAATTATTGCAGCATATTTTATCTTTAAAGAAGCCATACAATTTCTCGCTGAAAAATCAAAACACCTGGCATATGCGCCCGATCATTAATTCACAGTAATCCCATAATGAATGTTCAGGCGCACTGGATGTATTCGCTCCGGAGTGTCAATCAGGATTGCGTAACGTTAATGCTTTTGAGTAAGGAGATATTACCCTGCTGAATAAACGAGAAATCGACATGGTTGCCGGTTTTCAGGGCATTGATAGCGTCGTCTGCATTAACAAAAGTGAAGCGCATGGTCATTGCAGGCCAGCCCACCGCCGGGATTGCTTCATGCGAAATGGTGATCTTTTTACTATTCATATCAATTTCTTTAACGATACCGGTGCCCTTGATAACCTGCTGTACCGAAGCATCACTGGCAGCATTCATATCGCCATGCTGATGTGTTTCAGCATTAAGACCGGCAGAAAACATGACAGAGAAGGCACCAAATAAAACGGCTTTAAGTGAATTACGCATTTTTAATTTCCTGATTAATTGAATCAATTTACTCTACCCAACCGCCACCCAGCGCGGTAAACAGATTAATTTCGTTAACCTGTCGGGAATAGGTAAGATCGAGAATGGTTTGCTGCGTCGCGAAGAGGGAACGTTCTGCATCCAGCACTTCGATGTAACTGACAGCACCACTTGCATACAATCCTCTGGCACGCTGTAGAGTTATCTGTAGTGAATCAAGATAACGCTGCTGTGACTCAAGTTGCTGGCTAAGGCTGTCGCGCAGCGCAAGCGTGTCGGAAACATCTTTAAAGGCTGACTGAATTTTTTGTTCGTAATTAACCACCGACTGTTGCTGGCGAATTTCAGCCAGCTTCAGATTGGCTTTGTTCCTGCCAGCATTAAATATAGGAATTTCAATTTTAGGAATAAAATTCCACATTCCACTTCCTGACGTAAAGAGGCTGGACAGCTCCGTACTGCTTGAGGAGAGACCACTGGTCAGGGTAATGGACGGGAAAAAAGCCGCTCGCGCTGCGCCAATATTGGCATCAGCCGCTTTCAACTGGTATTCCGCTTCCATAATATCCGGACGCTGCAGCAATATTTGTGACGACAGATTTGGTGGCAATTTTACTGGTGCGATCTCCCCACCTTTCATCCCTTTTTCTGACGGAACTGCGCGGTACGTTCCAAGCACCAGTTGCAGGGCATTGTTTGCCTGAGCCAGATCGCCTTCTCGTTTGGCTATTTCGGCGCGGGTACTTTCGATTTGCCCCCTGGCTTGTTCAAGCGCCAGAACGTTCGTACTCCCGGTCACCAGTTGTTGCTCAACGAATGCATAAGACTGTTCATAATTTTTCAGCGTTTCCCGCGCAATACGGAGTTGTTCGTACGCCAGTTGCTGGCTGAAATAGCTCTGTGAAACGTTGGAGACCAGCAGGATGTGTACGGCACGACGGGCTTCTTCGCTGGCAAAGTAGTTCTGGCGATCAGCCTCACTCATGTTCTTAAGTTTGCCAAAAAAATCGAGCTCATAGCTGAGCTCCAGACCCGCGTCGTACTCCTGCGTGGTCGGCTTGTCACCTTTCAGACCACCGCTGTATGTAATCCCGGATGAGGCATTCAGTTGGGGATAACGATCTGCATCCGTGACGTTGAACTGGGCCCGGGCCTCTTCAACCTTCAGGGCAGCCATTCTCAAATCACGGTTATTATTCAGGGCTTCACCGATCAGCCTGCTGACCTGGGGATCGACAAAAAAGTTTCGCCAGCCCGTATCCTGATAGCTGTTTACCGCAGGCGTCAGACTGTTTTTAGACAATGAAAACTGCTGGGGAACCGGAGCTGGCGGACGCTGATATTCAGGTGCCAGAGAAACACAACCTGCCAGGATGAATATGGTACTGATGCTAAGTAATTTTAATTTGAACATAACGCTTCTCGTACAGGCAGACCTGGTAAATGGTTCAATCGAAGTCCAGAGTATTGATAGGGATACTTTACCGAACGCTCTCTGTTTGCCGGGTGACAGGATAATGACAATGTTGTCATTTTTGCTGTAATCCGTTGATAACGATTGTGGGCGCAATAGAATGACATTAGCAGCCAGCCGGGGAGCAAGATGAAAATATTGATCGTCGAAGACGAAATTAAAACAGGTGAATATCTCAGCAAAGGGCTTACAGAAGCAGGGTTCGTAGTGGATCACGCTGATAATGGTCTTACCGGATATCATCTCGCCATGACCGCCGAGTATGATTTAGTCATTCTGGATATCATGCTACCTGATGTGAACGGCTGGGATATCATCCGTATGCTGCGCACTGCCGGAAAGGGTACGCCGGTCTTACTGCTGACGGCCCTGGGCACGATCGAACACAGGGTCAAAGGACTGGAGCTGGGTGCGGACGATTATCTGGTTAAACCCTTTGCGTTTGCCGAACTGCTCGCCCGGGTGAGAACTCTTCTGAGGCGGGGAAACACGATGATCACGGAAAGCCAGTTTAAGGTGGCTGACCTCTCTATTGATCTCGTATCCAGAAAAGTCAGCCGCGCCGGGAACCGCATTGTGCTCACCAGTAAAGAGTTCAGCCTGCTGGAATTCTTCATTCGCCATCAGGGAGAAGTTCTTCCCCGCTCCCTGATTGCCTCTCAGGTCTGGGACATGAATTTTGACAGCGACACTAACGCGATTGATGTCGCAGTAAAGCGACTCCGCGCTAAAATAGACAACGATTACGAGACAAAACTGATCCAGACAGTGCGGGGCGTGGGCTACATGCTGGAGATCCCGGATGCATAGCAAACCGTCCAGACGACCTTTCTCACTCGCTCTGCGGCTGACCTTTTTTATCAGCCTGTCCACAATACTGGCGTTTATCGCCTTCACCTGGTTTATGCTGCATTCTGTTGATAAGCATTTTGCCGAGCAGGATGTCAGCGATCTGCAACAAATCAGCACCACACTAAACCGTATCCTGCAGTCTCCGGTTGATCCGGATGAAAAGAAAATAAGCAAAATAAAGGAATCGATCGCCAGCTACCGTAACGTTGCTCTTTTGCTACTTAATCCCCGGGGAGAGGTGCTGTACAGCTCTGTGCAGGGGGCTGCTTTACGCTCTGCTGTGAGTTCAGCCGATTTTAGCGAGCATAGCCGTGCACGTGATGTCTTTCTCTGGACGGTGGAGGATCCTGCGAGACCGATGGATACCGGGTCCGGAATGAAGATGGAAACATACAGAATTATTGCCTCCTCTGGTCAGGCGATATTTCAGGGCAAACAGCAGAACTATGTCATGCTGACTGGCCTCTCCATTAATTTCCATCTCCATTACCTCGATGCGCTGAAAAAAAATCTGATTGCGATCGCTGTCGTGATAAGTCTGCTAATTGTTCTGATCATTCGCATTGCTGTCCGTCAGGGGCACCTGCCACTTCGTAATGTCAGCAATGCCATTAAAAACATCACCTCCGAGAATCTTGATGCGCGGCTGGAACCGACACGCGTTCCCATTGAGCTGGAGCAGCTGGTTATCTCGTTCAATCATATGATTGGAAAGATTGAGGATGTTTTTACCCGCCAGGCCAATTTCTCTGCCGATATCGCGCACGAGATCAGAACACCCATCACCAATCTGGTGACGCAGACTGAAATCGCTCTGAGTCAGGATCGAACCCAGAAGGAACTTGAGGATGTCCTCTATTCCAGCCTTGAAGAGTATAACCGGATGACAAAAATGGTCAGCGACATGCTGTTCCTGGCGCAGGCGGACAATAATCAGCTGATACCTGACAGGGTTCGGTTTGACCTCAGAGCAGAAGTCATGAAAGTCTTCGAGTTTTTCGAAGCCTGGGCCGAAGAACGAAATATCACGCTCAAATTTAACGGGATGCCCTGCCTGGTTGAGGGAGATCCACAAATGTTCAGAAGAGCGATCAATAATCTGTTATCCAATGCCCTGCGTTATACCCCAGAGGGACAGGCAATCACCGTCTCAATAATAGAGCAGGAGAGCTTTTTTGACCTTGTGATTGAAAATCCGGGGAAACCAATCCCTGAAGAGCATTTATCAAGGCTGTTTGACCGTTTTTATCGGGTGGATCCGTCCAGACAACGAAAAGGAGAAGGCAGCGGCATCGGCCTTGCGATTGTGAAGTCCATCGTGGAAGCACATCACGGAAGAGTGCAGGTGGAATCGGACGTACGCTCAACTCGTTTTATCTTATCCGTGCCCAGACTTGAGAAAATGCTTCCGGAAACCCAATACTAAGAATAAAGATTTAAATGACAAAGATGTCATTAGCCTGTCATGCAGCAAACAGAAGCCATTCGATATAATTAGTGCAACTTATCAGGAAGGCTGGATTGCTTCATCAATACCCGGCGTCAGAGTACGCCAGGAAATGAATATCCAGTCCTCTCCCGGAGAAATAAACACTGCCGAACCTGTTTCAGTTATGGAACTGAAAACACCGGTTGTACTTCCCCGGACATCACTAATTCAGAAATGGAGATTTATCATGAAAAATATCGTATTAGCATCCTTGCTGGGCTTTGGTTTAATTTCGTCGGCCTGGGCCACTGCAACCGTGAATATTCATGAACGCGTCAACAATGCACAGGCTCCTGCTCACCAGATGTTGTCTGCTGCGGCTCCTGTCGGGATCCAGGGGACTGCTCCTCGTATGGCCGGTATGGACCAGCATGAACAGGCCATTATTGTTCATGAAACCATGACGAACGGATCGGCGGATGCGCACCAGAAAATGGTGGAAAGTCATCAGAAGATGATGAGAAATAACACTGTATCCACGCCCGTTTCGTCAACGTCTTACGCTGCGATGGATGAGCATGAAAGAGCAGCGGTTGCCCACGAATTCATGAATAACGGTCAGTCCGGCCCACATCAGGCCATGGCCGAAGCGCACCGCCGTATGAGCAATGCAGGCTGAATGCGACTGTAGTATCCGTGCTTTTACCCTTTCCTTGATAGATTATTCCTTGACCGTATATGTGGCTACATTTTGGCCCCCATCAGGGGGCTTTTTTATCTGACTCAGCTACAATTAACCGGTACCTACCTTACAAGGAACTATTGTATGAAAATCAAAAATTCCCTCTTTGTAATACTGATGTTATCCCTGCCTGCAATTTCTGCTGAACATTCTGAAATGAACATGTCAGATATGACCTCATCAGCATCGTCACAGGAATACATGGCGGGGATGAAAGATATGCATGACAAAATGATGGCCGCCGTTAATGAGCCAGATCCCGACAAGGCCTTTGCAAAAGGCATGGTTGCACACCATGAAGGGGCAATAGCAATGGCTGAAACCGAGCTGAAGTATGGAAAAGATCCCGAAATGAGAAAACTCGCACAGGACATTATTAAAGCTCAAAAAGGTGAAATTGAGCAGATGAATAAATGGCTTGACAGTCATAAATAATGAACACTGGAGTGTTGTCTTGCGCACCCTCTTAGGGTACCCCCGGACACGAAAACATATAGTACTTAACTAATTAAAAACCCGAATAATTTCGGGTTTTTAATGTAACTTTCTTTTCTGAACGAAAATAATAGTCATACAATTTAATTTTTTTGTAATTATTCCTACTTTTAATCAGGTACTGGACAATGGATAACGACTCCCGCCTGAGAGGGAAAATCCGTCTGGTTACCTGGCGCTATACTTAACCGATTGATCGACATGCCATGCTGGTAAAATATTAAAATCCTCCCCCATAAATCTGAACCACATGACAGGATTGATAGTCAGGCAGTAATTCACATTCATTGCTAAAAATAAAAATAAGCATGCATCTTCTCGAAGATTAATTACCTTCCATCTTGTAAAAAAGAATCAAATCCTCTAATAATATCTCGATTCCCGCTTTTTTTAATACATCTTTCCGCTCGGCATATATTTTCCTCAACATATCTTCAAACCCCTTGCCAAGATGAATTTGTTTATGGCAGTTGCAACATAGTGATATGATATTCTCTTCCACATCCAGTGAATTCTCAAAATAGTCTTGCTTTGACATCGGGACAATGTGATGAGGTTCTGTGTAATTTAGGGGAGAGTTTCGCCTTCTGAACGTTGGATGGTCGCAATTAATTTCACATTTATAATCAGCTTTGTTAAGCGCATTTTTTGAAACAGATTTACTTCTTGGGTATGAGAGTCCATTTTTGACTTCTATTGCAGCTTTCTTAGGTTTCGCTTTTTCGCTATACTCAAATGTCTGAGTAACGTCAAAGTGATTACTTTCTTCTAGAGCAGTGATCAAATCATTATCTGAGTAAAAATCAATGCTTGAGCTTTCGTTCGTACTAAAAAAATCTAGTTCTTTTATTGCCTGAACAAGTTCTTCACGGATAGTCCATAAATTTCGCTTTGGGTTTCCTTTAATTTCTCTACTTTTCATGACTGTAATGAATTTTGTCCCGGAAGCAATCTTTCCGACTCCTTTAACCTCGAATCGGCCAAGCTGCTTCTGAACTCTTCCACCCAACCCATTGATTACACCATTAGCACTCATACTGTGCAGGTCGTACTTCTTGCCGATATCGAAACATGTACAGGAATGGTCTGGCTCAATGAACCATTTTTTTAACGCTGCAATACTTTTGTCATCAAAAACTTTTTTATCCCTTAATAAAATCTTCCATTCTTCAACGCTAATATCTATATCACAGACGTATTCACCATCAATTACTTCACATATTTTTTCAATCATGTCCATAACTCTCTTGTAACACAGGCTTTGTAATAATGTAAAATCCGTTACACGGCGTTGTATGTAATGTCATTGTCTCTTGGACTCCTACAGTCCAAAACAACTTTGTGTTTTGTTGTCCAAAAACTTTTTGTTGCCGTGAGTTCTCACTGAGATAAATCTCGCCTTGAGCGTATCACATCAGCAGACTTCCTCTCAACCTTATGGACTTAACCCGGTCATTCTTCACGACAAAGAAAGTACGGCATTTTACATGACGAAGAGACGGTCTCAGCTTCACATGACCGGATAACGTTTTTAATGTACTTCATTATTACGGCACGGGTGTTCAACGAGTATTTTTAAATATTAATCATTTTGTTTAACGGGTGGATACCTACAAATTTTAACATTTACTAATCAAGATAGCAGTTATACGTACTTTCCCGGCAAAAATCCTGAGGTTTACAGATTCCCTCACCGTAACAGACCCGGTCATTCCCCTGGTCCTCCGGAGAGTCTAGTACGAGTGATAAACGTGAATTCCTGTACCTGAAGTTCAGCCGCTGGCAGATAAGTCGTGAACTATAATTACACTCAGTCAGATCCAAACACCTTTTCATCTGCATATATACTTTGTACATACCAGGAGATTACATGCAGGCACCCGGTATACCGGAGAATGAAGAACAGAGGCTGAAGTCCCTGTATATTACCGGCCTTCTTGATACCCGTGACGATGAGCGTTTTGAACGCCTGACGCGGCTGGCCCGCAAAGCCTTTCAGGTCCCGGTGGCCCTGATAAGCCTGCTGGATCGCGAGCGCCAGTGGCTCTTCGCCTGCCAGGGCGTCGGCGTGCGCGAAACTCCACGTGATATTTCGTTCTGCGGGCACGCCATTCTGCAGGAAGGGCCTTTTATCATTCACGATGCGGCTGCCGATGCGCGATTTCACGATAATCCCCTGGTTACCGGTGAACCACACATCCGGTTCTACGCCGGCCTGCCGGACGGCACGGTGGCCGGCACGCTGTGCCTGATCCACACCGTTCCCCGCGCCTTCACGGATGAGGATATTGCGTCCCTCCGGGACCTGGCCTGTATCGTGGAGGACGAATTCGAGGCCATCAACATGGCTATGACGGACAGCCTGACGGGCATTCCCAACCGGCGCGGGTTTTACCGCGCCGGCGACAAACTCTTCCGCGCAATGAACCGGCAGGATGCGTCGTTCAGCCTCATCTATTTCGATCTGGACAGGTTCAAACCGGTTAACGATCTCTGGGGACACGCTGAGGGTGACGAGGTGCTTAAGGTATTTGCCACCTTTTTACATCAGCACCTTGAACCGGGCGAAATTGCAGGCCGCCTCGGCGGGGATGAGTTTGCCGCCCTTCTCCGGCGGGACGGCGACACCCGCTATTTTCTGGACGCACTGGGTGCCAGTCTGGATCATTACAATGATACCTCAGGTAAACCCTACAATATCAATTACTCCTTCGGTGCAATGATTAATAACGCAGACCAGTTTACGACGCTGGCGGAGATGATCGGTAAATGTGATGAAGTGATGTACCTGACGAAAAAGCGAAAGACCCTGTCACTGAAAACAGAACCGTGACACGTCTCTTTCCCGGGGGACCTGATCTCCGGACAAGAGGTTTATCGGTACAGGCAGACAGACTATTTTTGACTATCACGCGCATAAAGTCGTTTTTTAATTGCTGTTTATGCACTAATCCACAAATCACAACAATCTGAACTTATTTGTGATTATCCTGCATTAATCTCCCTTCTCTTACCCTGAGATCCGGAAACCCCAAAAGCCAGAAGTGGTTGATATCCACCTTCACACTCATATTGGGTGTAAGAGTGACTGAAATAGTCGTCATAGCCAAAACGACGCAGACAATATATGATTACCGGTGGTCATGAAAGTGGCATTCCTAGATTAATTATCATATCTTATATAAGAAGCTGGTTAAGCAGCCCTTCCGTTCGAATCTAGCTTTGCAAGCTTAAGGGGTGTTAATGCTGAACCTGACCGAGACTAAAAAAAATTTCATTATTGCTTTCTTTAACAACTTGAATGTCATCTTAAAAATAAATATTAAGGATTTCTTTTGTGGCAGATAATATAATTATTGATGAGAAAGAGTTAGTTACCTTAGTTGAAGTACCACTTGATATTATTGATCCTAATCATCGGAGTATTACTCCAGAAATGCGTAGAAAAATTTTAGCGCAACGATTCAGAAACCAGCTATAGGGGTCCGCTTGGAAAACGGAAAATATCCTACGTTAAGCCTGTTTCTTTAGCTGGCATTACAAAAAGCGAGCGTCTGCATGGTACAGACAGACACCCGAATACGATAAAAATGAGACGAAAAAAACAGGTTACTTAACCCGCTTCCCCGTTTCGTCAATGACCTTTTCGCCGTCCTCTTTGGTAAACGCTCCTTTCTGACCTTCAGGTAGAATATCCAGCACTATTTCTGAAGGGCGGCAAAGACGAGTGCCAAGCGGCGTAACGACTACCGGCCGATTAATCAGGATCGGATGTTGAAGCATAAAATCAATCAACTGCTCATCACTGAATTTCTCTTCATCAAGGCCCAGGTGTTCATAAGGCTCAACATTCTTACGCAGCAATGCACGCACCGTAATTCCCATATCTGAAATAAGTTTAATCAGCTCATCACGGGTCGGTGGCGTATCGAGATAATAAATAATGGTCGGTTCGTTACCGCTGTTACGGATCATCTCCAGCGTGTTGCGTGAAGTGCCGCAGGCCGGGTTGTGATAGATGGTAATGTTGCTCATATCTTTATCTCATTACAAAGTGATGGAAAGCCGCAACGCCAGCGCGGCCAGAGTGACAAACAGCACGGGCAGAGTCATGATAATGCCGGTGCGGAAGTAATAACCCCAGGTGATCGTTATATTTTTCTGGGCAAGCACATGCAGCCAAAGCAGGGTTGCCAGACTGCCAATCGGGGTGATTTTCGGGCCTAAATCGCAGCCAATCACGTTGGCATAAATCATTGCCTCTTTGACGACGCCAGTCGCCGTACTCCCGTCAATCGACAGCGCGCCAATCAGCACTGTCGGCATATTGTTCATCACCGACGACAGAAACGCGGTCAGGAAGCCGGTGCCAAATGTTGCTGCCCATAACCCCTTTTCTGACAGCAGG
>Ga0302349_1002903_pt1 | contig 10407 bp, 14 predicted proteins | sample PhyAR1_FD_202176 | JGI IMG/M metagenome (GOLD analysis project Ga0302349, IMG submission 202176) | Leaf surface microbial communities from alfalfa plants in UC Gill Tract Community Farm, Albany, California, United States - DLSL A.R1... | ecosystem: Host-associated > Plants > Phyllosphere >...
TCAACGAGGCGATGCTCGGCCGCGTCTGAGTCCGCTGACCACGCGCTGACGAAGGGACCCGGAAGACCGGGTCCCTTCGTCACCAGTTTGAGAAGACGGCGTGACAATGTCCGGTAGCCGATCGGCTTCCGGACACGTAACGTCACTGTGGGCTGTATAGTCACTTCATGCTGACTATCGCGCCGCGGCTGGATGTCATGAACCGTCTCGGTCGGGCTCTTGCTGACCCGACTCGGTCGCGGATCCTGCTCCGGCTCTTGCAGGGTCCGAGCTATCCGGCGAGGCTGGCGGAGGAGCTGGAGTTGACGCGGACGAACGTGTCGAACCACCTTGCGTGCCTGCGCGGGTGCGGGATCGTCGTCGCCTCGCCGGAAGGTCGCAGTACCCGGTACGAGATCGCGGACCCCCACCTCACCGTCGCACTCGAAGCACTCGTCGACGTCGTCCTCGCCGTCGATGACGGAGCCGAGTGCACCGATGTCGACTGCAATGTCCCCCTCTGCTGCGGAGTGAGCGCATGAGCGCCGCGATCGAGCTCGGCACGCCGCTCGACACCGCGCGACGGCTGCTGTTGCAACGCCGTGTCCGGTGGATCGTTGCAGCGACGATCAGCTACAACGTCATCGAAGCGATCGTTGCGATCAGCGCCGGGACCATCGCCTCATCGACCGCGCTGGTCGGGTTCGGTCTGGACTCCATCGTCGAGGTACTCTCCGCCGCCGCGGTGGCATGGCAGTTCGCCGGCCGCGACCCCGAAGCACGCGAACGCACGGCACTGAAGGTCATCGCGGTGTCGTTCTTCGGACTCGCCCTCTACGTCACCGTCGACGCCGTCCTGGCGCTCACCGGCATCCGCGAGCCGGAGCACAGCACGGTCGGGATCATCCTCGCGGCAGTCAGCCTGGCGATCATGCCGTTCCTCAGCCTCCTGGAACGCCGCACCGGCAAGGAGCTCGGCTCCGCATCGGCGATCGCGGACTCGAAGCAGACACTGGTGTGCAGCTACCTCTCCGCCGCCGTCCTCATCGGACTCCTCCTCAACACCCTCTTCGGATGGACCTGGGCAGATCCAGTCGCAGGACTCGTCGTGGTCGTCTTCGCCGTCCGCGAAGGACTCGAAGCATGGCGCGGCGACGCGTGCAAACAGCCCGTGTCAGCGCTCACCGGTGAGCGGGAAGTCGACACCTGCGACTGCTGCTGACCAGCCGGCGCACCAATGTCACTCGTCCCGAGGCGAGGAGGGGGTGCTGCTCAGCACTGCCCGGTAGACGATCCGCTACTGCGACGGCTTCCATACGAGCCACTTGCGATCGATCTCTTCAGTCAGATCGACGTCGAACCGGCGAGCGATCAGCAGCACTTGCGCGAGTACGTCAGCCAGCTCGGACCGAAAGCCCTGTTCGATCTCGGCTCCCGAGCGCCCCTTGTCTCGCGCTTGCCCTGCACGCGCGAGGTACGCCTGCGTCAGTTCGCCCACCTCTTCGTTGAGTTTGAGCACGAACCAGTCGTCGGTGCGTTGGATGCTGTGGCGCTGCGCGTAGAACACGGGAAGCGATCGACGTCGTCGCTCAGGTCGTTGATCTGCACGTCGGCAGTGTCCCATCGACCGCCGTCAGCGCCCGGACCACAGCACGACAGAGCGCCGCGAAAACGACGACACGGAGCGAAGCTGCTCACACGCGGGCGACCGACGCTGCGCCGATTCCTTGTCGTGGTCGAGGCCGTCGACGAGACGTCTCGTAACCCATGGGTTGCGAGACGTCTCACTGCTGCCCCTGCCCGGAGGTGTCCATGGTCGACTGTGCTGCCGGGACCGGCTGAGCGAACCATAGGAATACATCACGAGACAACTCCCAGAGCAAGCCGAGAAGGAAACTCAGATGGCACCACACGAGGTGCGCATCACAGCTCCCCGGCCCGGCCCCTTTAGGCGTAACACATACAAGCGTGCCCACCGGATACTATGACGGCATGAGTGAACGCCGGACTGAGATCCCAGAGGCAATCAAGCGTGAGGTTCGTCAGCGCTGCGGTTTTGGCTGCGTGATCTGCGGGATCCCTATTTACGAATACGACCATATCGTCCCACACAGCGCCGTCGGGTTACACGAGACCGAAAACTTGACCTTACTTTGCCCAACGCATCACGCTGAGAAAACGAGGCACCTTCTGCCCGAGGCAATGGTGAGACTTCACAACTCATCACCTCGAAACCTGGTGGGCGGCCAAACCGCACCTCACCCTTTTCACTACGCTTCCAATAATGCCTCGATCGAGATTGGGGGAAACTCGGTAATCCTACAAAACGCGACCGCCTCGGCCCTGAAAATCGACGACCTCGAGATCGTGGGCTTCGAACTGGTTGACGAATCACTGCTATTGAACCTCGAAATAAGAGGCGCCGACGGACTCCCAATCCTCAAGGTAGTGAGGAGTGAAATGATTCATTCCACCCATGCGTGGGACTATAAGTTCTCCGGTCGTCGACTGACGATCCGCAGGGGGCCGCGAGATGTTCTGTGTCAGATTGTATTTGACACGATTCAGAATCGGGTGGTTTTCGAAGGCGGCTCCTTCTCTCATAACGGGATCGATCTACTTGTATCGCAACACGCAATGTGCATCCTTAATAATCGAATGCTGCTCAGCGGAAACGCGTTCGCCGGAACATCTACAGCAATCCAGATAGGCGAACCTGCGGTCGGGCGGACCTCGGTTGCGATCGGTGTGAAGATCGACCGAGCACCGTACGATCGCCACTCGGCCAGATTGTGGGCCAGACGTGAAATGCGCAAGAACTTGAGTTGATTGTTCTCTCACTCCGCGCCCGGGTGAGCCCGCTAACAGTGCGACGTCTATCCTGTATCTGGGCGAGGGGGGATGTTCTATGATTGTGTGTTCGCAATACTCGGTCAGGTGACCGCCAGTGAGCGCGGAGGACCTTGGCGCCTGCACCATTTCAGGCATGCTGCCCTGACGCACCTAAGCGACACCGGCGCGAGTACGCCGCTACTCATGGCCAAGTCCTGGCACGGTGAGCTCGAGTTCATCCAGACTTTCTTGGACCCCAGCGCGGCAGGGATGCTCACCCCCGCAGCCATTGATCCAGTCAGTCTACGAGTAGCCTCACAACCTATGAGATTCGAGACATCCCTAGGGCTGCGGCGCACGTCCAGCCAGACGACCCCAACGATCCCGCACTCATCCGAGCGGTCTAGAGCGCGTTGCTCGGACGTAGATCGCCTGGCGCGCCACAGGGGTGCTTGGGATCGGTCTGAGGAGTCGGTACTCTCGCGACTATGAGCCTGCGAAAACACACCACTGAGGTGACACTCATCCTGACTGTTGGCCTTTGCTTTCTCGGCCGGCAGCAGGACTTCGCCAAGATGCCCCTGAGCGAGGAAGACGCTGAACAACTCCATCTCTACGTGGTGGCTCGCCGGCCGTTGGTGCGGATCCAACCTCAGTCCGTTGAGTTCACTGACGACGAGGTCCGGTTTGTTGTTGGCCTCCAGAATGGCGAGTCTTTCTCCGAGTTTCCCATGAATATGGGTCATCCTTTCGGTTCGGGAGCCACCTGGGAATCTGAGTGGCCATACGACGAGTTCTCGATTCGAAGAAGTGGCGGAGAGGTCTGCTTGTCCGGAACCGTCGCTCAGCTCAGCTCCGTGATCCCTGAATGGCCTTTAGCAGCCCGAGTGCTGGAGGTGGTCTATGTGGGCCAGGCCTTCGGGAAGGATGGCGAGCGCACTGCCTGGGATCGCCTTAAGAGCCATGCGACAGTCCAGAGGATTCTCGCGGAGACGCCGCGGGACCAGCAGGTTTGGATCGCTATGGCGGCTGTCACTGATGTGCAGATGACGTATGAGATAGTACCTGGACCCACCGCTACTAGTGATGAGGAGGACAACCGGCATGTGGCGTCGATCATAAGCGCTGTAGAAAGGGGAGATTTTCGTGAAAAGGAGGCTGTGGCTCTCGCGGAGGCGGGCATGATTCGGTACTTCCAGCCCGAATACAACGATCGCCTGAAGCATCGGTTTCCGGCGCGGAATTCTGTCCCTCTGGAGACGGCGCGAGGGCTCGACGTGCACGGACTTGTAGTTGAGATTCAGAGCGACGCGATCAGGAATCTGATCGGAACAGTAGCGCAAAAAGCCAGTACGCTGCACTTCGCCGGCTTTACAATCCATGTCGACGACGAGCGAGAGGTTACTCTGGCTCTCCAGTCGGTGTCACCCAAAAGCAATTAAAGTTGGACCTAGGGCCTGGTATTGGTCTCTCGTGCCAGCCGTTGAGGGCCGATGCAATTAACGCGAAATGGTGGCGGGTGAAGTTGCCAATAATCGAACTTATGAGATTAGACAGTCACTGAGCCCCGTCTTGCGGCGCGGTCGCAGGCTCGCGCCGCCACGTTCGATCTTCCTTTCTGCGCGCGGTCACCTGAGCAAGGCCGTGAGCGGTCAGTTCCTTCTTAAAGGAGATGTTCAGGTCTCGGCACATCTCCTTTAGGCGGGTGCGCATGTAGTGATGGCGATCCAGTCGGCTCCACGCTGACGCTGCGCCGACGACCATCGAGAGCAGAGCTCCGAGCGCCTGGTCGCGAAGGTCGGACTTCGGATCGAGGCGGAGGGCGAGGTGCCCCATCCTCGAGTTCTCATCTACCCGCACCGACTCATCGCCGTCCTGAGTAGGCTCGAGGTAGAGGTCTACGACCGACGTGCTGGCGTGCGAGGTCGCAGACAGAGCCCGGTACACCGCATAGATCGTCCCCCCGCCTGCGATCTCTCTGCAGCGCGCCTCGAACTTCTTTCCAGATTCGGATGTGGACTGCAGCCCGTGCTTCAACTCCTCCTCGAGGTGATTGATCGCGTCGGCGTCGTGGAGCTGGCCGGACTTTACGAACTCCTTGAGCAGGTTGCGCTCTTGCCGGGTCTGCTCGCGGAGCATCGTCTGGACGGCTGGGTATCCAGCCAGCTCGAGCCACACAGCTGTCATCGCACATTCCATTGCCTGACGGACTAGTGGCACGATGCCGGCGACGAGGTCAGCCTCATCGAGAGCCAAGACGGCTCGTGCGAGCTCGTGCGTATGCGCCGTGAGCCCGTAGACGGTGACGCCGATCAGCTGGCTCTCGCGATTCCCTAGCGTGACGGAGCCGGTCTTGCTGTCCCAAGCGTCTAGGAGCTCGAGCAGCATCTCGCGCGTCTGGTCACTTGATGTCCGAGGCATGCGGTGATCGTAGCGACGAGGGCTCGAATGCGCCTCAACCAGCTCGATCAGGTCACACACTGCCATGCGCTCAGCAGCTGAAGTGCCGAGGCTGCCGACGCTCTACGGGCCCGCCGCTTCATAGTTCCCTTGTCCGGCGGCGAGTCCGTCACGCCTTGTGCGGGGTGGCGGGTAGCGTGTGCGCCATGGTGAACCGAGCGCCGGTGAAGCCCGAGGTGCTGACGTGGGCACTATCAGAGGCTGGACTGGACACGGCTGAGGTCGCGATGCGTTCGGGTGTTGCCCTCCCGCTTCTCGAACGCTGGCTCACGGGAGAAGCGCCGGAAAATCAGCTGCCCACGACGACGCAACTGCGCGCGCTGGCCAAGACGGTGAACCGTTCCGTCGCGGCGCTCCTAGCGCCGGCCCCACCGCCGCCGTCCGCTCGTCTCGCGTCGTTCAGGACACCAGTTGGGCGATCGCCGGACCGCGAACTGCTTCCTGCTGAACAGGTGGCTCTTCGGAGTACGGCCCGCTGGCAGAGGATCGTCGGTCAGCTCCGCACTGAGCTCGGTGCCGAGCGCACCACCGTGCCGAGCGTCTCGCAGGCAACGACGGCGGCGGACGCTGAGGACGCTGCACGAGTCATCGCGAGGTGGCTGAGCTGGGACCCGGCCGCGCAGCGTGCTGCGTCCTCGTCCGCGGCGGCCCTGAAACTCGCTCGTCAAGCGTTCGAGAACCGCGGCGTGCTGACCTTGCAGTTCAGCCTCGGCTACGACGCGTGCAAAGGCTTCTCCGTTCCAGACGTGATCATCCCAGCCGTTGCCGTGAACGGTTCATACAACTCGGCAGCTCGGCTCTACAGCCTCTTCCATGAGGCTGCCCACCTGGTCCGGGGAGATCGTGTCGTCTGCGAGGCGGCACGGGATGACACGATCGAGTCCTGGTGTGAGTCGGTCGCGGCACAGATTCTTATCCCCCGAGACGACCTCCTGGGGTACTTGGACAAGTTCCCACGGAATCGCATCGAAACTGTGCAGCAGTGCTCGACGGTCGCCAATCACTACAACGTGAGCTTGCGGGCGACGGCCGTGCGGCTCAAGGAGGTAGGTCGAGCGGACGCGACGCTGTGGACGCAGGTCTCACAGACGTCCGAGAAGAACGTTCCGATCCCGAACCCCAACGCTCCGCGTCAAACCACCCCGGTGATCCGCCGCCGAGAGTTGGGCGGCCTCATCCCGAGCACCCTCATCGCCGCTCAGCGCGAAGGTGCGTTGAGCGAGTTCCAGGTGAGGCGCTACCTGGACGTGAACGGTGCGCAGCTCCGAGAGCTGGCCGAGCACTCGGGGACCGGGGTGCCGGAGTGACGGTCCACGTCCTCGACGCTGAGAGCGTCGCGATGCTGCCGTCGCGCTCGCTGCCAACCCACCGGAACACCGTGCTCATCGCCGTGACTGATGCTGTAGTTCGCGGGGAGGTGGTCTTCCCACCGGAGGTGGCAAAAGAAGCACGTCGCCTCGCTGACCCCCCTGACGAGCCGTGGGTTCATGCTTTGGCGTCGGCGTGCAGGGCGACCAGTGTCCCGTACACCTTCGTCCTCCAGGCTCTGGCCGGGTGTGAGGACCTGGCGGACTTGGAGGCCGAGTACAGCTCGTTCGAGCCAAGCGCTTCGTACGTGGCCGGCATGGCGCTGCATCTGAGAACCTCGGGCATCGTCGTTGTTACAGAGGAGCTCGATCCACTGCCGGACCGAGCCGGCTTGGGGGAAGCTTGTTCGAAGTTGTCCCTGCCTATGTGCACTCTGCCGGATTTCGTCGACACGCTGCCAGGTTGTACCAGCGCGATGGTGAGCGCTAGGGCTTAAAGGTGAGCGAGATGGTCTCTTGGGCTGTACCCGCCAGGTAGTGGCTCAGCACGGGCGCTCCGAGGTTCGCGGCGACTGCCAGACCTTTGAGCAGGTGCTCGCAGAAGAGAAGCAGCGCTCGACCGGGTTCGCACGCGACGATGCTTCCGCCAGGGGCGCGGGTCACTGGCAACGTCGACTCCCCGAACCGGTACACCCCGCCAGTTGGTAGCGCGGGGAACACCTTGAACCATCCAGGCAGCCGCGCGCCAGCGCGGTCCCGCAGATGCAAGGCGCAGAGCCCTGTCTCCACGCCGTCACCTACCTTCATGGCGACGATGCCGGGGTCTACGACACATACGGCGTCAGGTCGCCGGTCGTTTGCCATGCCCTCGAGGACGGTGGCGAGGTTCGCTGGAAGATTGCTGTAGTGATACCCGAGCACGTAGAACGGCGGGCGCGATCCACCGTCGGCGCGACACAGGTCCGCAAGCGCCGTCCGCTTGACCCCGCAGTCCTCAAGCTCTGGAGGGGAAAGCGTTGTCTTGACTTCAATCGTCGCCAGCACGACTTCGATCGGGTACAGAACCTGGCTGGTCTGCGCCATCACGGACGGCTGGGTGGCTCTGTCGAAGAGGACGATGTCCACCTGCTTGGATCGTCCGCCCTGCGAGTCGATCACGATCCCACTGCCAACACCGACGTTCTGCGGCAGCAGGGACTCAAGGAGCCGCACAAGCGAAAGCTCGTTCTCTCGTCCCTTCTCAGCTTGGTGACCGATGAGCCGGTTGAAGACGTCGACTTCCGCCTGAAGCCTGCTTACGGCCGCAGACCAGTACTCCTCCACCACCGACGCTGAAGTCATGAACGGAAATCCTCCATCAAATTGTGCTGCCGAAAGGTCGCGTTCATGATGTCCGCCTACCCGAGCGTGGCTGTGTGCCGGTATACGGCTTCGCGCTGGGCGTTGAGCTCGTCGGCGAACTCGTTCACCGACGACGGGCCGTTGATGGTGATGAAGCGGATGATCGTCGTCCTGGCGCGGCTGCAGAGGATCTCGTGAGCGTGCGACACCTCAGGTGACATCGACGGTGGGATGGTGAGTCGAGGCATGGGTGTCATCCTGCCTCTTGTGCAGCGGTGGACGGGTTCACCACGCCTTGATAGAATGGTCTATATAGGAGGTGGTCACCGTGGTGATGGAAGCCCCATCGATCGAGAAGACGCTCAAGCTCAGGGCCCGCCGTGCAGTGGACAACTTGGACGTGCTCCGGGAGATGCGCGCGCTGGCGAGGTCTCGGTCTCAGGCCGAGCTCGCGCGTGGTCTGCGGATCACGCAGCCGTCGGTCAGCTCGGCCCTGAAGACTGCAGAGAAAGTCCCGGACGTGCTGCCTGGCTTCTCTGGCGCCAGCCCGTACGAGATCGCTCAGCGGTATCGCGCCGGCCTGCTCACCGAGGCCCAGGTCATCGACGAGCTCGCCCGGTGGGAGTACAACTCCGTGGAGTACACCGACGGTCCTCTGGACTGGAACGCTGGGGCGGTGACTGAGGGTACGTGGGCTGAGGTCGAGCGTGCGTGCAGTGACGGTCTGCTCGAGCCTGAGGTGTATGACGCGATCATCGATCGCCAGGGAGAGCTTGGTCAGTGACGCCCGATCGTACGGACGCCCATCGGTTGCTCATTGAGCGCCTCTCAGCTGATAACGGTCCACTCTCCAAGGACAGCCCTACAGCCACTGTGAAGAACCGTGCGTGGTTCATCGAACGCGACGGGCAGCTGCAGCGGCGAGCATCTCGGCTCGCTCTGCACGACCGGTTGTGTCAAGAGATGCGCGAGGAGAACCCTGGTGTCCGGGCCGACCGACAAGCCATCATCCTGGCCGGGCCGCCCGGCGCCGGCAAGGGCACGACGCTGCGCCAGGAGCGCGCCGAGGTGCTTTCGTCGTACCTGGTGATCGACGCGGATGAGTTCAAGAAGATGTTGCTGACCGAGGCCATGAGGGACGGTACCTATGAGTCCGTCATCAAGCCTCAGGCGATCAAGGATCTGGAGGCGGGCGGGGAGCAGTTCTTCCCGCTCGAGCTGGCGTCGTTGGTCCACGAGGAGTCGTCTAGGCTCGCCACCCAGATGCGCGACGAGGCCATGCGGGACGGGACGAACATCGTCATCGACACGGTGCTGTCTTCACCGGAGAAGGCTGCTGAGATCGGCAAGCAGCTCGAGGTAGCCGGGTATGACGTCGAGGTGATCGACGTGGAGGTTCCCTACGCGCTCTCGGAGGAGAGGATCGCCAGTCGGTGGCGGGGTGACTACCTCGACGCGCTGGATAAGGGCGAAGGGCTGGGAGGTCGGTGGGTGCCGGCCGAGTTCGCTCGTGAAGTCTTCAACGGACCCGACGGCAAGTCACGCCCTGAGGCCGTGGCTCAGAGCCTCGCGGAGAGCGCGCCGAACGTGGTTCGGTTCTCTCGGTACCGCACCGAGCGCGAAGGTGATCCCCGGGTCCTCGAGGTCGACAAGGTGCGCGTGAAGCCCGGTGGGCCGCTGATCGATCGACAAGCCACGTTGCTCTCCAGCGCGGTGCAGGCGAGCCGGGCGACGAAGGGTCGCAGCGCTCCTGGCGTCTCCCCGTCGGCCGGCCGTAGGCCACCCCTGAGCGGCGGGAAGCGACCACCCGAACGGGGACCCGAGCGGTAGCCGTCTGCGGCTCTGTAGGGCGCCGCTCGAGATCCGGTTCCACACGGCCCCCGTCTCCCCGATAGAGGCCAGCACGCACGAGAGAGACCCCCGTCAGGGGTGCGGCTCAGCCGCATCGCTTCGCGACGCGAAGCGCCCTTGACGGGGGTCTGTCTCGTGTCACAGTCCTTGCATCGGGGGGAGGGGAGTCAGACTCACCTAGGCCGTGCACGGGCCGCACATGCACGACGTGAGATGACGTCTCCGACGTGACGGTGCGGCCTGTGTGCGGGCGGACGATCAGGGACCCGCTGTCCACCTGTGGGCGGCTGGAGCCGCGAAGCGATTGGGCTCAGGCCGTCCACAGGTGATCAGGGGGATACGTCACTGCTCGACGCTCTCGCCCTCGTTGACCGGAGCGCCACCTTCCCTGCTCTCGGGCGCCGGGTCTTCTACATGCTCGGACGACACAGACGACCGCGAGGCGGTCGACGTCTTACGTGCCTGACGCTTGCGCACACGCGACTTCTTGTCGGGCTCCGGGTATCCGATCTTGCGCAGCTCGTCGGCCGACCATCCGGCCGTCTGCGCGGCGCTGTACTGCTTGACGTCTTCGCGCTCAGCAGCAGCGATCTGCTCGGCGTTCTCACGCTCGACCTCGGCCAGCCGTCGGGCTGCC
>Ga0302349_1002906_pt1 | contig 10401 bp, 8 predicted proteins | sample PhyAR1_FD_202176 | JGI IMG/M metagenome (GOLD analysis project Ga0302349, IMG submission 202176) | Leaf surface microbial communities from alfalfa plants in UC Gill Tract Community Farm, Albany, California, United States - DLSL A.R1... | ecosystem: Host-associated > Plants > Phyllosphere >...
CTGAAGGATGACCAGGGTCGGGTGGTGGCCTTCGAGAAGCACCTGCTGTCGATGAAGGACAACAACCAGAGCGCCAACCTGCGCGCCCTGGTCGAGGCCGGCGTGCGCTCCTTCAAGATCGAGGGGCGCTACAAGGACATGGGCTACGTGAAGAACATCACCGCCTACTACCGCCAGTTGCTCGACGAGATCCTCGAGGACCGCACCGACCTGGCGCGCGCCTCCAGCGGTCGCACGGCGCACTTCTTCGTGCCCGATCCGGACAAGACCTTCCACCGCGGCAGCACCGATTACTTCGTCACCGACCGCAAGGTGGACATCGGCGCCTTCGACTCGCCGACCTTTACCGGTCTGCTGGTGGGTCAGGTGGAAAAGGTCGGCAAGCGCGACTTCATCGCCGTGACCGAAGAGCCGCTGTCCAATGGCGACGGCCTCAATGTGCTGGTCAAGCGCGAGGTGGTGGGCTTTCGTGCCAACGTCGCCGAACTCAAGGGCGAATTCGAAGAGGACGGGGCGAAGCGCTATCGCTATCGCGTCGAGCCCAACGAGATGCCCGAAGGGCTGTTCCGCCTGCGCCCGAATCATCCGCTGTCGCGTAACCTGGACCACAACTGGCAGCAGGCCCTGCTCAAGACCAGCGCCGAGCGCCGTATCGGCGTGCGCTGGCAGGTCGAGCTGCGCGAGCAGCGGCTTCAGCTGACCGCCACCAGTGAGGAAGGCGTCAGTGTCTCGGTTACCCTGGAAGGTCCCTTCGGTATCGCCAACAAGCCGGAGCAGGCGCTGGACGGCCTGCGCGATCTGCTGACCCAGCTGGGCACCACCGAATACCACGCCCTGAGCGTGAGCCTGGATGCGCCCCAGGCCTTCTTCGTGCCCAATTCGCAGCTCAAGGCGCTGCGCCGCGAGGCCATCGAACAGCTGACCGCCGCCCGCGTCGCCGCCCACCCGCGCGGCCGCCGCAAGGCCGAGACCAATCCGCCGCCGGTATACCCCGAGTCGCACCTGTCGTTTCTCTACAACGTCTACAACCAGAAGGCCCGCGACTTCTATCATCGCCATGGCGTGCAACTGATCGACGCCGCCTACGAGGCCCATGAAGAGCCTGGCGAGGTGCCGGTGATGATCACCAAGCACTGCCTGCGCTTCTCCTTCAATCTCTGCCCCAAGCAGGCCAAGGGCGTCACCGGCGTGCGCACCAAGGTCGCGCCGATGCAACTGGTCCACGGCGACGAGGTGCTGACCCTGAAATTCGACTGCAAGCCCTGCGAGATGCATGTGGTGGGCAAGATGAAGGGCCACATCCTCGACCTGCCACTACCGGGCAGCCAGGCCGCGGCCAAGGCGCTCGCCAGCATCAGCCCGGAAGATCTGCTCAAGACCATCCGCAACAAGCCGACCGGGTATAGCCACTGAGTCCAGACGGGCTCACGGGATCGAGCTGGTCTGGCGTCTCGCCGGCCAGCTGATCGCCTCGGACGCCCAGCCAGTGGATGCTCTGCCAGCCCTCTCGCGACACCGCTATCCCCTGCCCTCCAGAGCGCGACCGCCGCTCGACCCTTCTCGCGGCTCATCGCCTCTGCACAGGCTGTCGGGCGGCAGGTGGGTCCACTTTTTTATCGCACGAAGGCTCCTGCCGTAACGACCGTTGCAGAGGCGCTCGTGGTCGATAGCAGCCCCGTCGCCACGCGTCGAACTCCGTCCGACCGTGAAAAAAAGTGCACGGCACCGGCTGGACGGACTCAAACCTGGCTGACGCTATTCGTGGGTTCCCGGCCCTAGAGGCCGAATCGGCGAACGGTGTCCTCTGTTCCAGGTGACCAAGAGCGCACTGGGATAAAACGAGTCGCGACCGCGCCTGAGCGGCCGAGTCGTGGCGTTTTCAGAACTGGCTAGAAGACCCTGCTTTATGGATCTCGGATTTTTCAACTTCCTGCTCACGACCAAGTTGCTCGGCATCTCGCTGGCCAACTGGTCCGTCATGCTGGGCGTCATCGTGCTCAGCTTCACCCTCGCCCGCACCATCATCGGCTTTGTCCTGAGAAACCTGCGGACCCGCGCGGAAAAGCCGGGCGCACACGTCAGCCATATCGCCATCCAGGTGCTGTCGAGCACCAGCAATACCCTGCTGCTGCTGGCCGCCATCCTGATCGGCGTGGGGATATTGGACTTGCCCGAGCGCTGGCTGACGCGGGTCAGCAGCCTCTGGTTCGTGGTCGCGGCGCTGCAGGTCGGACTCTGGGCCAATCGGGCGGTGGCCCTGGCGGTGCACCATTACTTCGTCAAGCACAGCCAGGCCGACGTCTATCAGGGCAGCGCCCTGGCCACCCTGTCGCTGTGGGGCGCCAAGGTGCTGCTCTGGGCCGTGGTCGGCCTGGCGATGCTGTCCAATCTCGGCGTCAACATCACCGCCTTCGTCGCCAGCCTTGGCGTGGGTGGCATCGCCATCGCCCTGGCCGTGCAGAACATCCTCGGCGACGTGTTCGCCTCCCTGTCCATCGCGGTCGACAAGCCCTTCGAGGTAGGCGACTTCATCGTCGTCGGCTCCCTGGCAGGCACCGTCGAACACGTAGGTCTGAAGACCACCCGGATCAGGAGCCTGGGTGGCGAGCAGATCGTCATGGCGAATGCCGAGATGATCGGCAGCACCATCCAGAACTACAAGAAGCTGCAGGAGCGCCGCATCGTCTTCAAGTTCGGTCTGACCTACGCCTGCCAGCCGAACCAGGTCAAGCAGGTCACCTCCGCCTTGAAGGAGATCATTCAACGGCAGGAACAGACCCGCTTCGATCGCGCGCATCTCCTCGCCTTCGGCGCCAATTCACTGGACTTCGAGGTCGTCTACATCGTGCTGGATCCTAGCTACAACCTCTACATGGACATCCAGCAGGCGATCAACATCGAGATGATGGAGGCCTTCGCCCAGATCGGCGTTCGGTTCGCGCTGGCCAGCAGAAGCCTCTATGTCGAATCCCTTCCCAGCGATTTCCTCACGGAAAAAGAACGGCGGGAAGAGGCGCAGTCGGTTGCCTGGACCCAACCCGGAATCCAGTAGCACGATATCGGAGCAGGCTCATGCTGGAATTGGCAGCGATCATTCTCTTCATCACGGCGGGGCTGGCATTCCTGAACCGCCGCTATGTCGGGCTCCCATCGGCCATCGGGGTGATGGCCATCGCCCTGGCCCTCTCCCTCGCCTGCATCGGGCTGGACTGGTTGGGCTATCCGCTGGTGCGCAACTATGAGCAGAACCTGCTGAGCTCCATCGACTTCTCCGAGCTGCTGATGCAGGGAATGCTGTCGGTGCTGCTGTTTGCCGGCGCCCTGCATATCGATCTGAGCGAGCTCAGGGCCTTTCGCTGGCAGGTGTCCCTGCTGGCGGTGGTAGGGACGACGATTTCGACGCTGGTAGTGGGCTTTGCGCTGTTCTATCTGCTGTCCTTCACCCACGTCTCGCTGTCCCTGATCCACTGTCTGATCTTCGGCGCTCTGATCTCCCCCACGGATCCCATCGCCGTCATGGGCATCCTCAAGACCGCTGGCGCACCCAAGAACACCGAGTTGGTCATCGCCGGGGAGTCCCTGTTCAACGACGGCGTGGGTGTGGTGCTGTTTTCTGTCCTGCTGGCGACGCTGGTCAACGATGAACCCATCACCCTGACCAGTACCCTGGAAATCTTCGCCCATGAAGCGGGCGGCGGCATTCTGCTAGGGCTGATCGCGGGTTACCTGGCCTTCGTCATGCTACGCAGCATCGACAGCTATCCGGAAGAGATCCTCATCACCCTGGCCACCGTACTGGGCGGCTATACCCTGGCCAACCACCTGGGCGTATCCGGTCCGCTGGCGATGGTGGTCGCCGGCTTGATCATCGGCAACCATGGCCGAGCGCTGGCGATGTCGGATACCACACGCAAACGGATCGACGCCTTTTGGGAGGCCCTGGACGAGATTCTCAACGCCGTGCTGTTCGTGCTGATCGGCCTGGAAATCATCCTCATCGATCTCGCTCCCCCTTTGCTGCTGGGTGGCGTCCTGGTCGCGGTGCTGACCCTGCTTGCACGTCTGGTCACGGTAGGACTTCCGGTGAGACTGCTGGGCAGGAAATTCCGCCTGGTACCCGGCTCCTGGCGGATCCTGACCTGGGGTGGCCTGCGCGGCGGCATCTCGGTCGCACTGGCATTGTCCCTGCCGATCGGGGCGGAACGGGATGTCATCCTGACCCTCACCTATGTGGTGGTGATCTGTTCGATCCTGGGCCAGGGGCTGACCATTGGCAAGGTTGCCCGCACGGTATGCAATCCCGCGAGCCATCCCCCGCAGGATCGGCATTGATCGAGGATCAACGCCAATCGCCAGCGGAAAATCCGCAGGCGATTGGCGTTCTTAGGCAGCCAACTCTTCGTAGGCCTGACGCACCCGTTCGCACCAGAGGGTGATGGGATCGTCCTGGGCCAGGAGCGGTTGGGCGCTGACCACATGGGCCCATTGGAAGGCACCGAACACGATGTGGTCGACATAGGCGGGAGCGTCACCGGCCAGATAAGGCTGCTGGCTCAAGGTACTGCTCAGGGGCTTCACCACCTGTAGAAAAGCCTGCAGCGACGCCTCCCGTTGAGCCGTGAGCTCGTCCAGGGACACACCGAACGCCGCCTCGCGGGTCCGCTTGAAATAGTCTTTATCGGCTTCATCCAGCACCGCATGGACGTCGGGCAGGATCACCCGCGCCAGCGCCGGATGCACACTTTCGGCCACCCACTGATTGACGAAGCGGGTCACCGCGGTTAGCGAGGCATCACCCAACAGGGAGGGCCGCTCGGGGTATTGACGATCCAGATACTCGGCGATGGCCCAGCTGTCGCTGACCCACTGGTCGCCATCCACCAGCACCGGCACCTTGCCCTGCCCGGAAGCGGCGATGGCCTCCTTCTCGTGAAAGCGCCAGGCCACGGTCTCGACCGGCAGCCCCTTGTGCGCCAGCGCCAGGCGTATGCGCCAGCAATAGGGGCTGAAGCGGCAGTTGTCGTCGGCACCGGTCAGTTCGTATAGGCGTAGTGGAGTGGGCATTGATCGGTCTCTCTGGGCTAGGTCACAAGGGGCCTGTGACGATAAACGTTAGGGACATCCACCGCACCTATCGTTCCAGGCGTCTGCTGCTGCGAATGTCAAAGACGCTTGACGGCCCCGGCCTTCTTCGCCAACATCCAAATTCATATAGATAACTATAACTATGGATGACCAGATGACCTCAGTCGATGCTCGTCTGCCGCTGTACCAGCGGCTACGTGATGACCTCGCCACCGCCATCGCTCGGCAGCAGTGGCGACCGGGTGAAGCCATTCCCACCGAGGCCGTCTTGTGCGATCGCTATGCGGTGTCGCCTGGCACGGTGCGCAAGGCACTGGATCTGCTGGTCGATGAAGGCGTTCTGGAGCGCTTTCAGGGCCGCGGTACCTTCGTTCGTCGACCGCAATTCGATCACTCGCTGTTTCGCTTCTTCCGCTTCGAAGATGCCAACGGCGAACGCGTGGTACCGGACAGCCATATCCTGCTGCGAGAGCAGCGCCAGGCCCCGGCGGACGTGGCCAAGGCGCTCCAGCTGGCCGAGGGCAGTGCGGTTGTCTACCTGCACCGCCTGCGCCTGATCGCCGGGCGCGCGGTGCTCGAAGAGTACATCTGGCTGGATGCCACACGCTTTGGCGCACTGCTCGACACCCCGCTGGAGGCCTTCGGTCCCCTGCTCTACCCGCTCTACGAACAGCACTGTGGCGAAGCCGTGGCTCGCGCCGAAGAACAGCTCAGCGTCACCCAGGGCGCAGCCGACAGCGAGCGCCTGCTGCAACTCCCGGCGGGCCAACCGCTGGTGCAGATCGAGCGACTCGCGCTGGGCTACGACGGCCGTCCGCTGGAATGGCGACGCTCCCGTGGCGACGCCCTGACCTTCCGTTACCGCACCGAAATCCGCTAGCTGCCACTCCAAAAACAAGAGGCACCCTCATCATGTTCAACTGGTACAAAGACGTCTCGCGCGGCGAGCGCAAAACTTTCTGGGCCTGCTTTGGCGGCTGGGCGGTGGACGCCCTGGAGGTCCAGATGTTTGGCCTGGCCATTCCGGCATTGCTGGTGGCCCTGTCGATGACCAAGGCCGATGCCGGCCTCATCTCCGGCATCACCCTGGTCACCACGGCCGTGGGCGGTTGGCTCGCCGGCAGCCTGTCGGATCGCTTCGGCCGGGTGCGGGTCCTGCAATGGACCATCCTCTGGTTCTCCGGCTTCACCGCCCTGTCGGCCTTTGTCGATGGCTATTACTCGCTGCTGGTGGTCAAGGCCCTGCAGGGCTTTGGCATCGGCGGCGAATGGGCGGCGGGCGCCGTGCTCATGGCCGAGACCATTCGCGCCGAACACCGCGGCAAGGTCATGGCGACGGTGCAGAGCGCCTGGGCCGTGGGCTGGGCCGGTGCGGTGCTGCTGTTTACCCTGATCTACAGTTTCCTGCCGCAGGACTACGCCTGGCGGGTGATGTTCGCCCTCGGCCTGCTGCCGGCCCTGCTGATCCTCTATGTGCGCCGCTCCATCCCCGAGCCCGAAGCCTTTCAACGCACCGCCAAGAGTCGTTCCGATGCCGGTTTCTGGAGCGCTCTGCTCGGCATCTTCAAGCCGCAGTACCTGCGCGTGACCCTGCTTGGCGGCCTGCTCGGCCTGGGCGCCCATGGCGGCTACCACGCGGTGATGACCTGGCTGCCGACCTTTCTCAAGACCGAACGGCAGCTGTCGGTGTTGAGCTCGGGTGGCTACCTGGCGGTCATCATCTTCGCCTTCTGGTGCGGCTGTATCGCCAGCTCGGTGCTGATCGACCGCATCGGCCGCCGCTACAACGTCGCCCTCTTCGCCTTTTGCTGCGTACTCACGGTGCAGGCCTATGTCAGCCTGCCGCTGACCAATACCCAGATGCTGTTCCTCGGCTTCCCGCTGGGCTTCTTTGCCGCCGGCATTCCGGCCAGCCTGGGTGCCTTGTTCAACGAACTCTATCCAAGCGAGATCCGTGGGGCCGGCGTGGGCTTCTGCTACAACTTCGGGCGGGTGCTTTCCGCGGTCTTCCCCTTTCTGGTGGGCCATATGAGCGCGTCCATGTCGCTGGGCTCGGCGATCGGCATCGATGCCGGTATCGCCTACGGCATCGCCTTGATCGCCGTCCTGGCACTGCCGGAAACCCGCGGCCGGGATCTGCAGCGTCTTTCGGATGTCGATCAGACGCCGACACCTTCTCACCAGGATGCCTCTGCACCGGTTCGCCACTGAGGCGGCCGGTCCATCCCAACCAAGAGTTGCCATGATCCGTTCGGAATTTGATCCCGTCACCGGCGTCGACAGCCACGCCCATGTGTTCCATCGCGGCCAGACGCTGGCGGCAGAACGCCGCTACAGCCCCGACTACGATGCGCCTCTCAGCCGCTATCTGGCGCATCTGGATGAAGTGGGACTGTCCCATGGCATCCTGGTGCAACCGAGCTTTCTCGGCACCGACAATAGCCTGCTGCTCGATTGCCTGGCCCAGGCACCCAGGCGCTTGCGCGGCGTGGTGGTGGTCGAGCCCGAGGTTTCAACAGATGTCCTGGCAGCCTTGATCTGCCAGGGCATCTGCGGCGTTCGACTCAATCTCATGGGGCAGCCGCTGCCCGATCTTGCAGCGCCTCACTGGCGACCCTTCCTGCAGCGGCTGGCAGAGCACGGCCTGCATCTGGAGCTGCATCGACATGCTGGGGATCTGCCGGCGCTGCTTGGTCCGGCACTGGAGGCTGGGGTGACCGTGGTGGTCGATCACTTCGGGCGTCCCGAGCCGGATCTGGGTGACCGCGACCCTGCCATCATGGAGCTCTGCCGCTGGGCCGACCGGGGTGGCGCGCTGTGGTTCAAGCTGTCGGCGCCCTATCGCAACGCGCTCAAGGACAGTCCAACCGCGTTGATCAGGCAGCGCGCCCAGGCCACCGCCGAGTGCCTGCTGGCCGCTTTCGGTCCGGACCATTTCGTTTGGGGCAGCGACTGGCCGCATACCCAGCACGAGCGCCAGACCAGCTTCCTGCAGGAATACGACGCGATGCCGCGCTGGCTGCCTGCGGGGTATCGTCAGCAAATTCTGGTGGAGAATCCGGCCCGGCTGTTTGGGCTCGGCGATCCGCAGCGGTAATCGGAAGTCGGTTCCTGCAAGCGGGTACCGCTCTGGGGGCATCACGCCTAGCCGCCCCCTGAGCCTCGCCTCCTCTGCGCGAGCCACGAGGGCGCTGGTAAATGTCGACACGCCACTGCCGCCTCGTAAATCAGCTACAGTCCAGCGAGTCCCGTTCAGCCGTCGCAAAAAAAGGCACCGGGCTGGCCGCGCCTAGCGAGGCGCGCGACCTTCAGATCAAGCCAGGAGCTCAGCATGGAGCAAGATAACGATCAGCAGGACTACCTCACCTCGCTGGAGGCGCTGGAAAGCCTCTACGGCGAGGTCGCGGCACCCTCGATCCTCAAGGAAATCGATCACATCCACCCCGTTTATCAGCCCTTCATCGAGGCCGCGTCCTTCGTGGTCCTGGCCTCCTCAGGACCCCAGGGACTGGATGCCTCGCCGCGCGGCGATGCGCCGGGCTTCGTGCATGTCGAGGATGCCAGGACGCTCTACCTGCCGGACCGCCGGGGCAACAATCGCCTGGATACGCTGCGCAATGTCCTCCAGGATCCCCGGGTGGCGCTGCTGTTCCTGATTCCCGGCATCGGCGAAACCCTGCGCATCAACGGCACCGCCCGCATAGCGGTCGATCCGGCCTTGCTGGCCCGCTTCGAGGTCAAGGGTCAGCGCCCGCGGACCGTACTGGAAATCACGGTCACCAGCGTCTACTTTCAGTGCAGCCGCGCGGTGATCCGGGCCGGCCTGTGGGATCCCTTCAAGCACCTGGCACGCAGCGCGCTGCCCTCTCCCGGCACCATCCTCAAGCAGCTCTGCCCGACGCAGGTGGACGGCGACGCCTACGACCAGGCCCTGCCGCAGCGTATCGCCAGCACGCTCTACTAGGACTGCCCGGCCCTGCCTCCGGCCTCCATCAAGGACCCGCCATGACCTTCACCGATATCCTCGTTCCCACCTATACGAATCTGCTCGGCGCCCTGTCGACCTGGCTCGGCAAGGCCGAGGTCCAACGGCCGGACGGTGCCGCCGAGACGCTGCTACTCGCCCGCCTGGCGCCCGACATGTTCCCGCTCGCCACCCAGATCCGCTTCGCCTGCGTTCAGGCCCAGGAAGGCGTATTGCGACTGCACGACCGGGCCTTTCCGCCCGAACTGACAGAGCTGCTCAACGAAGGCCGCAACGCCGCCGAACGTCCGGGCACCCTCGCCCAGGCACAGACCCGCATCCGCGAAACCCTAAATCGGGTGCAGGCGATCACGGGCCAAGGCTCTCCGCTCAAGGAGGGTGCGCCTGTCGCCCACGAACTGCCCCAGGGCCTGGTGTTCGACTTCACCGCCGAACAATACATCCGCGACTGGGCGCTGCCACAGTTCTACTTTCACGTGATGACCGCCTACGCCATCTTGCGCGCGCAGGGGGTGGACCTGGGCAAGGCCGACTATGTCGCCCATGTACTGCCCTTCCTGAGACCCGACGCGTCGTCCTAGCTGCCGGACTACAAAGGGCTGACTAGCGCCCTACGCGCCAGAGCGAGGGCGCAGACCCCTAGGTAGTCTGCTGGACGTCTGCATAGCGCCGACCTGTCAACGCTGTGCGAGTTTGGAGAGCTGGCAACGACGCGCGAGTTATTCAATCTTGCCAATTGATGCGGACTTCTCCACGAATAGCGCTCGAAGTGCATGGCAACTCTTGCGACCTGGTTGAGCTTTAACCGGCTTCAGCGCTAGTTACCCGCAGACCAAACAAAGCGCCCATATCGATCGGTATTAAAACCATCAAACTGGCCACGTTCAACTATTTAAACCGGACGCCGGATAACCTCTTCTTGATAAGAAAACGCCTGTCCGCCCACCCCTGATCCCGCGCCCTTACTAGCTTTCAGGCTCGCTGGATATGAGCGCACCAGCTAGTTCTCGACCCCCCTAAGTCTTCGCATGGATATCGCAAAAATCTTTATCGGGATATATCAGCCTTATCTCGCTAAGTTAAAGTAATTCATCGATGCGGCATTAGGCCACTATAAATTTAGTTAAGCCCGATCCGAAAGCCTGCCTATTGACGTCACTATTCCGTCGTCAGTCCTGGCTAGTCGCGAACACTAGCCTTCCTAAGCAGGAGCTCTCAGATGTTCAAGAATTTCCGGATTGGCACCCGCCTCATCGTGTCCTTTATCGCCGTGGCGTCCATCAGCCTGGTGGTGGGGTTGGCAGGTCTGAGCAACAGCAGCCAGATCAACG
>Ga0302349_1002910_pt1 | contig 10391 bp, 7 predicted proteins | sample PhyAR1_FD_202176 | JGI IMG/M metagenome (GOLD analysis project Ga0302349, IMG submission 202176) | Leaf surface microbial communities from alfalfa plants in UC Gill Tract Community Farm, Albany, California, United States - DLSL A.R1... | ecosystem: Host-associated > Plants > Phyllosphere >...
CTTGATAAAATGAAGGGACTAAACAAGGCAGGTTTAATTGTCGTGGGAGAGAAAACAATGAACGAATTATTGCAAGATAGAGTTCCACCGCAAAATATTGAAGCAGAACAAGCAGTTTTAGGTTCTATTTTTTTAGATGCGGAGACTTTGGTAGAAGCAATGGAATATATAGAACCGAAAGATTTTTACCGTCGCAGTCATCAGCTCATCTTTCAAACGATGATGACTTTAAGTGACCGAAATGAAGCCATTGATGTAGTGACAATTAAAGACCGTTTAGATCAAGAGAATCTACTGGAAGATGTAGGCGGTCTGAGCTATTTGTCTGATTTAGCTTTAGCTGTACCGACAGCAGCAAATGTTGTTTATTATGCAAAGATTGTGGAACAAAAAGCCTTATTGCGTAACTTAATTCAAACAGCTACGAGTATTGTGACACGAGGTTTTGAACAAGGCGAAGACATAGAGACCATTTTGGATGATGCAGAACGCAGCATTCTGGAAGTCTCGGAAAAGCGGAATCGAAGTGGCTTCTTATCAATTGCGGACGTACTGAATACAACTATTGCTAATATTGATCAGCTATACCAAAACGATGAAGAAATTACCGGTCTGCCAACTGGTTATCAAGCATTGGATAAAATGACGGCTGGTTTACAACCGGAAGAGTTAGTTATTTTGGCTGCACGTCCAGCGGTAGGGAAAACAGCTTTCGCTTTGAATATCGCCCAAAACGTCGGCACCAAAACAGATCGCTCAGTTGCTATTTTTAGTTTAGAAATGGGGGCTGAATCCTTGGTGAATCGGATGTTATGTGCAGAAGGCTCTATTGAAGCCGGACATTTGAGGACCGGTCAATTATCTGAAGAAGAATGGCAAAACTTGATTATTGCAATGGGCAGTTTATCAAGAGCAAATATTTTCATTGATGATACGCCGGGAATTAAAATTACGGAAATTCGCGCAAAATGCCGTAAATTAGCACAGGAAAAAGGCAACCTTGGCTTGATTTTAATTGACTATTTACAACTGATTGAAGGTACTGGCAGAGAGAACCGTCAACAAGAGGTTTCGGAAATCTCTCGTCAACTAAAGAAGTTGGCGAAAGAACTAAAAGTTCCAGTTATTGCTTTGTCACAGTTATCTCGGGGCGTGGAACAGCGCCAAGATAAACGACCGGTTTTAAGCGACATTCGGGAATCCGGCTCTATTGAACAAGATGCTGACATTGTTGCTTTCTTATATCGTGAGGATTATTACGAAAGAGAAGGAGCCGGTGATGATGATCAACGTGAAGCTCCTGAAATCGATAATGTCGTTGAAGTAATTATTGAAAAAAACCGAAGCGGCGCACGTGGTACAGTTGAGCTTTTATTTATCAAAGAGTACAATAAATTTTCTTCTCTCTCACCAAGAACTGAATTTTAAAAAGCAGGCACAAAAATCATTAAGTTTCTGATACTTCAAATGAATTGTTCTAAAATTCATTGGCTCCTATTTTTATCTGAACATAGATTTTGTTACAGGTTTGTGTACACGGTATATAATGACTTTCATAGAAATTTAATCCCAAAAAAAGTGTCCAGAAATACCGTTTTATGAACACTTCATTCTAATCAAAAAACATACACACAATGTTAGTGTGTATGTTTTTATACTGCTAATTAAGATTATCAATTAATTAAATTCTAATAGTGAAATGAGAGATTTAACTATATACCACCCCGATATAAGGTTACTGGTAGGGTTACTTTCTTATATACTTTTTCTCCTTGTATCTTTTTTTCAAGTATATCTATGGCATTAGAGGCCATCAGTTCGATAGGTTGTACAATAGTAGGCATATCTGGTAGAAGTGATCTACATAGTTTAGTTCCATCAAACCCAATTACTCTAAAATTTTCTGGGATTTTCTTTCCTAATTGACGAGCAATTTTTAATATCATAGCTGCATCAATATCATTACCTGCAAAGACACCATCTATTTCAGGATATTGAGCAAACATATTTTCAAAATGCTTTTGCTTTTCCTCTATACTCATGTCAAAATAAATTGGGATATTTTTAGGTTTTAGCCCTAAACTATTCATGGTATCTACATATGCTTTATCTCTTAGATCACTTGGCATATCTAACTGAGTTCTCCCTGTTGTATGCGCTATGCTTCGACACCCTGCTTCATATAAGTATTTTGTTGCTTGAACTCCTCCATTATAATTATCACATTCAATTACAGGAACTTCTTTACTAACAGTTCTTTCAATAGAAACTATTGGAAGATTTTTGTATTCGTATTCTCTAATCCCACTATTATGGGTCCCAACAATTAACCCATCTATCTGTTTTGTAAGGAGTTGATTTAAGTAGTCTTTTTCTTTTTGAGGGTTATTGAGAGAATTTCCAATAATTACTTTATATCCCTTACGGTACAATCCCTTTTCAAGTTCTTCAACAAGTTCGCCAAAAAAGGGATTACTTACCATAGGAAAAAGCAAGCCAATAATATATGTTTTTTGCTGATATAACTGGCGTGCAAGAATATTCGGATGATAATCTAATTCCTTCATCGCCTGAAAAACTTTCTCTTTGGTTTTCTCACTTATATAGCCTCTATTGTTTAAAACTCTAGATACAGTAGTTTTAGAAACATTTGCTAACTGAGCTACATCTTCTAATTTAGTTTTCATAAATACTCCTTTGTCCTTTTTATAAAGTATATCAAAAAACATATATCTTTGTACGATAGATGCTAGGCGATCAATATAATATTTGTTGCTTGGCTAATGCAAAGTTTCCAAATGTCGCTGATCCATTGTTTTCTAGGATAGGCTGAGTAATATATTCTTCCAATGGGGGTAATTCTATATAGTTATTTAGCATATCTTTTACTTGGCTTCTTATTTTATTGAGCAAAGTTCCACTAATAACGCTACCACCAAAGACTATCTTTTCTGGTCTGATTAATAAAGTACTTTGAAGGACAGCTTGTGCAAGGTAATAAGCAATCGACTCGTAAACTGCATGTGAGTCTTCAAGATATTCTCCTTTGATACCTAGTCTTTTTTCAAAGGAAGGACCCGAAGCTAACCCTTCTAAACAATCTCCATGAAATGGGCAACAGCCCTCAAATTTTTCATCTGATTTGTGCCTTTTTACTATAGTGTGTCCCATTTCTGAATGTCCTGCTCCATTAAGAATGGAACCATGAACAACCGCACCTCCACCAATACCAGTTCCTACCGTATAATAGACTAAGTTGGAAATAGAACTTCCTTTGGTACGTAGATACTTATATTCTCCATAAGCAGAGCCATTAACATCTGTGGTCCATGTTATTGGAGCTTTAAAATAAGAGCGCAGTGTTCCTAAAATATCTGTATCTTTCCAGTTTTTTTTAGGCGTGTTGGTAATATAACCATATTTAGGATGTTCTTTTCTAATTTCAATGGGACCAAAACTGGCAATTCCTAATGCATCAATTTTAAATTGTTTAAAGTAGTTAATCGCTTCATTTAAGGTTTCTTCAGGAGACGTTGTTGGAATAACAAATTGATCAATAGTTTGACAGTTTTCATCTCCAACAGCGCAAACGAATTTTGTTCCACCTGCTTCAATACTGCCTAATATCATTATTCGACCTCCTTAGAACATACAGCATTATTATCGAGTTCATAACTTTCAAATTTTCCAAAAAAGTCACTTTTTATCCTATTTTGATTTTCTAATAATAAATTAGGCTTTTCATTTGAATAAAAACGCTCTGTGAAGACAACCTCACCATTATTAATAAAGATTTCTAAAGAGCTTGTATCAAGTAAGATATGAAAACAAAAGTTATCTGTATGATCTGTTAGCTTAGCAAATCGATTATCACCCTCATGGTCTGAACGTTCTAATTCAAAAGTATTATTGGCTTTATTATAACTCAAACTTAGGATATGTTTATCTAAACTCCCAGTTAATATTAGTTTGAAGTTTTCGGTAGTTATTATATTAAATTTTAACTCAGCTGTATTTGTTTGACCATCGAGTAAGAGTGTTTTTTCATGGTTTATTAATCCTTGGGAAATATTTCTTATTCTTAAATCTTCAATTTCTCTGACAGGTGTCATGAGTAATTTTTTATTTTTAATCTTTAATTCTCTTGGAAAAGTAAGAGCACCAGCCCATCCATCTTCTTTTTCAGGCATATGACTTTCCCACATTGCCATCCAAGCGAATAGTAATCGTCTTCCATCAGGGGCCAGCATTGTTTGAGTAGCATAAAAATCATGACCAAAATCTAATTCCTGAAATTCATCACGTTCAAATTTTTTTGTGATTCTATTAAAATTACCCACAAAATATCCCGTTTGAAAAAGGTTCAGATAATTATTTCCTTGTGGTATAATACCCTGTGGCGAGAATAACAACACGTCATTTTCTTCTAGGGAGAAGAAATCCGGGCATTCCCACATGAATCCCTCCATATCAATAGTTTTAGAATGACTCATTTCTTGGAGGTATTCCCAATCAAATAGATTTTGAGATCTATAGAGTATTACCCGACCTTTTCCATCTTTACGTTGGTTTCCTAGAACCATGTAGTAGTTCCCCTCTTCCTCCCACACTTTTGGGTCTCGAAAGTGATGTGTACTATCTTCTGGAGGACCAGCGATAATGGGATTATTAGAATATTTTTCAAAAGTGATACCATCTTCACTTACTGCTATATTTTGATTTTCCCAAAAATGTTCAAAATCTCCATCATCATAATAATGATGTCCAGTATAAATCAAATATAATTTATCTTCTTTAACAATTGCACTACCAGAAAAACACCCACCTTCATCGATACCTTCAGTATCTGGAGTTAAGGCTATAGGTAAAGTTTCCCAGCGTATCAGATCCTTACTTCTTGCATGGCCCCAATGCATAGGTCCCCAGTTTGAGTCATAGGGATAATATTGATAAAATATATGATAGTATCCCTTGAAGTAACAAAAGCCATTAGGGTCATTAATCCACCCTCCAGGAGCAGAAATATGATAGCCTAAGCGATAACGTTGATTTGAAACATCTATTTTTTTTGGATCCATTATCTAATTCCTCCTTTAATTTTCTAAAGGTTGCCCATTGATAAATTCATTATCTTTTTTCATTATCAAAGTCCCGTATATTCCAGTAATCAATACAATAATAGAAATTACATGAAAAGTAGTACTGTATCCCATGCTATCTTTAAGAATGCCGAGAGGTGTAGATAAAATAACTTGTCCGACTTGAGCGGCAATTTGGAAACCAATCATATACATAGTCGCAGAAAGTTTGGTATCAAAGTGTAAAGTGAAATATCTGAAAATTGATAGTGTGAAGAGAGGGACTTCTAAAGAATGAAGCATCTTTATTGCAGATACTGTTATAGGATTTGTTGCAAATCCACATAAACCTATTCTCAGAAACATTATTGACGTACCAAAGAGAAGGGTGTTCCTTACACCAATTTTTTTCATCAATATTGGTACCAATCCAAGCATTATTGCTTCTACAAAGACTTGTATACTATTGAGTGCTCCGTAGGTTTGTTGTCCTAATGCATTCGAAGAGAACAGATTTGTATAAAAATCAGGAAACATTTGTTGATCAAAAACATTATAAAAAGTCCAAGAAAACATCACAAATACTATAATTTGCCAAAGCATTGGAATTTTTAGAAGAGAAATCATATCTTTGATTTTAGGTGTAGAATTTTCATTTTTTAGTTCCTTTATCGCTAATACTGCATCACGTTCTTCTTTGGGTCTCCAAAATATTAAATTCAATAAAAGAATGACACCGACTATACTCCCGCCCCAAAAGTTAAAGTTAGGATTTTTTACAAATAAAAAGCCAGCTAGTAATGCAGCTAATGCGTAGCCAAAAGACCCCCAAGCTCTTGATTGACCGTAAGCAAATCCAAATACTCTAGAGAATCTTTCTGTTGTAGCTTCTAAAATACCTACTGCAGATAAATAAGCTGCCGATAATACAAGAGCTCCAATCCAAGCTCCAATAATAAAATTATTTTTTAATAACGGGGCATAAATATAAATGAAAAACGGGGCAATGAAAGAGGCAATTATTGCATTGAAGATGAGTAAACTTCGTTTGATAAAAAGTTTATCTTGTACTATGCCATAGATAAACATAAATATTAAACTTACTATTGAATTAATTGAAAAAATTGTACCTACTTGAGTCCCAGATAATCCTAAACCATTATCAGAAGTTAACCAAATTTGGAAAAAACTCCACCAAACTCCCCAAGATGCAAAAAAGAGAAACATTGTAGTTGAGCTTTGTAAATAAGATGGGTTTTTAAATTGTCTAAATTTAACTGATGTTTTCATAATTAAACCTCCTTATAAATGATAACCGGTTGACATATTAAAAAAAATAATTTCGATGTTTTAGAAAACGTTTTCTAAAATTAGAATATCATTTTTCAAAGCTGGTGTCAACCGGTTATCATATTTCTGGTTTGAGTAGAGGATTCAAGAAATTTCTTCCATAGATTCTTCAGTAGTATTAAGACCACTTCTGGAGCCTAGCAATGGGCTCACTTCTCGTAGCTCCTCATAAGTTGTGCCATGTACTATTGGTACGAGTAAGTCCCTGGCTAATAGTGCAGATAGTTCCTTATCTGCTCCTCCTTCTCCTGTAATACGCTTAAGAAATGAAGGTGTGACTAAGACAATTCCGACACGTGACTTTACCAATCCTTTATCAATTTCGCGTAGTAAAGATGATCCTAGTAACCCATCTTTTTCACTAAACCATACAGATACGCCTATCTTTTCTAGTAAGTCATGTAACTCTTTAGCGGCATTTTTACGATCATTCTACGCATGACAAAGAAAGACATTTCTTAGATCAGGTAATTCAGAACGTTCCTCCACTTTTTTACGAACTGGAGTAAGAGTTCGTATTTCTTCAGGTGTATATAAAATAGTGGAACTGATGAAGACCAATTTACTTTTTTGTTTCTATTAGAACTAGAATGATTAATGCGGGGAGGAGACGATGAAAAATATGAAGGAAATGAGTTATAAGAGCTATATCTTCGAGAACCTCCGCCACATGCTGGACGTGCTTGGCTTCCACTTTCCGTTCAGTGTCCTCTACTTAGTGCTGTACATCGTGCCATGATTTATTTACTTTTGTGGATTTTTTCTATGTCATTTTATGTTAGTATTAGCTAACTATCTATTCAATTGTGTTCAGAAACGTTCGGATTTTGAAGCGACCTCTGAGAGTTAGACTAAAAAGCTAACACTAAGGGGGGCGCTTCATTTTTGGTTTGTGTTTTTTTAGTAAAGATACGAACTAAAAATTAACGATCAACAAAGTTCGGTTTTTAAATATCATTTTTATAAAAATATAAATAAAGTTCGCTTTTTGGGACATTTGTTTTTTTTATAAAAAATAATATTCGATTTTTATGGTTGAAAGCTGCTTCATTTGCTGATACAATAATTCAGGACAAAATAATTCAGAACGAGGTGTTCGCATGTCATCAGTAGTAGTAGTTGGAACGCAATGGGGCGATGAAGGTAAAGGAAAGATCACGGACTTCTTAAGTGAAAATGCCGAAGTTATCGCTCGTTATCAAGGTGGAGATAACGCAGGACATACGATTAAATTTAACGGTGTAACTTATAAGTTGCATTTAATTCCTTCTGGAATCTTTTATAAAGAAAAAATCAGTGTAATAGGTAACGGAGTTGTAGTTAATCCAAAATCCTTGGTAAAAGAACTAGCTTATTTGAAGGAACACAATGTTTCAACGGATAATTTGCGTATTTCCGATCGTGCCCACGTTATTTTACCGTACCATATTAAATTAGATCAATTACAAGAAGACGCCAAAGGCGAAAACAAAATCGGTACAACGATTAAAGGGATCGGCCCGGCATACATGGATAAAGCAGCTCGGGTAGGCATCCGTATTGCCGACTTATTAGATAAAGAAATATTTGAAGAACGACTACGTATTAATTTAGAAGAAAAAAATCGTCAATTCGTGAAAATGTTTGACAGTGAAGTAATTGATTTTGATGATATTTTCGAAGAATATTACCGATACGGGCAACAAATTAAGCAATATGTTACAGATACATCCGTTATTTTAAATGATGCATTAGACGCAGGAAAACGTGTCCTATTCGAAGGCGCACAAGGCGTTATGTTAGATATCGATCAAGGAACATATCCGTTTGTTACATCATCTAATCCGGTTGCCGGTGGTGTTACTATCGGTAGCGGTGTTGGTCCTTCAAAAATTAATAAAGTAGTAGGTGTCTGTAAAGCATATACTTCTCGAGTAGGCGATGGTCCATTTCCAACGGAATTATTTGATGAAACCGGCGAAACAATTCGTCGCATCGGCAAAGAGTACGGAACAACAACAGGACGTCCCCGTCGTGTCGGTTGGTTTGATTCAGTAGTTATGCGCCATTCAAAACGCGTGTCAGGAATTACTAATTTGTCATTAAACTCTATCGATGTTTTAAGTGGATTGAAAACAGTAAAAATTTGTACAGCTTATGAACTAGATGGTGAACTAATTTACCACTATCCGGCAAGTTTGAAAGAATTAAGCCGCTGCCAACCGGTTTATGAAGAGTTGCCAGGCTGGTCAGAAGATATTACTAATTGTAAAACATTAGCTGATTTACCAGCGAATGCTCGCAATTATGTTCACCGTATTTCAGAATTAGTCGGTGTACGTATTTCAACATTTTCTGTTGGTCCAGACCGTAGCCAAACCAATGTGTTAGAAAGTGTGTGGGCACAAATTTAAAATAGACGAAGACATGAAGCTAGCAGAGCTTAGCTCAGCAATAAGCTTTTCAAGTTAGCTATCCTTAGTATAGCCTGTAATTACTAAGGGTTGTTCAGGCGTCCGGGTAAATGATGAATAGTGGAGGAAAATGTAGTAGTCATTGATTCCTGTAATTGTTGCACTTCTTGTTTAAAGGTTTGATATTCAGTGGGTAAAAGGTATTTATGATTTTCCTCGTTCGAACCTTTGCTACAAAGAGGGATGCTCCTCCTTGCTTTCCTCCTTCGGTCTCCTTACGTTATATTTTAGAGCTTGGGGCTTTCTTTAGTCCTAAGCTTTTTCTTTTTGTTTTTTATAAACAAATTTATGGTAAAATTAAGTATCGAAAAAGGAGGAGTAGAAAATGTACCAAATAGTGACGGATTCATGTTGTGATTTGCCTTATACATATTTAAGAGAGGAAGATGTTCCTTTTATCAGTATGACGATTGAGTTGGAAGGTCAGGAATTAATAGATGATTTGGGGGAAACATTTAATTACGAAACTTTCTTACAAAAAATTAAAAGTGGCAGCATGCCAACCACATCACAAGTCAATGTAGGACGCTATCGTGAATTTTTTCGTCCTTTTGTCGAAAAGCAAATCCCTGTAGTGTATCTAGCTTTTTCTTCTGGATTAAGTGGTTCTTATCATAGCGCAGTACAAGCAGTAGCTTTATTAACAGAAGAATATCCAGCGGCAGAAATTCAAGTAATAGATACTAAAGCTGCTAGTTTGGGTCAAGGTTTACTTGTTAGAAAAGCAATTTATTTAAAAAAACAAGGCTATACATTAAAGGAAGTTGTGGCTGTAATTGAAGAATTAAAAATGCAGCTTCATTCTTGGGTAACCGTTGATGACTTAAAATACTTAGAACGTGGTGGTCGTATTTCTAAGTCAGCTGCCGCAGTCGGTGGCTTGATGAATATTAAGCCAATCATTCGTATTGACCAGGATGGGAAATTACAAGCTGCAGGAAAAGCAAGAGGACGTAAGAAAGCTTTAACAAAAATCGTAGCGGAAACCGTTATAGGAATTGAAAATCCAACGAATCAAACGTTATTAATTGCTTATGCTGGTGCGCAAGTAGATGCAGAGAGCGTTAAAGAACTTCTTTTAAAAGAAGTTCAGGTGGCGGATATTTTGCTTTATCCTTTGGGTCCTACGATTACCAGTCATACAGGTTATGGCTGTATTGCTCTTTTTTCTTTTGGGAAAAAACGCGGTTGATTTGATGAAATAAAGAAAGAAGCAAAACAAGAAATGCTTTTGCTTCTTTCTGCTTTTATTCAATCGTAAATAGTTGCTCTAATTGTATTTGAATTTCTTTATTTTCTAAGAATTCATCATATGTTGTTTCCGCACGATCAATGACGCCTTTATTGGAAATAGCAATAATGCGATTAGCCAATGTTTGAATAAATTGGTGGTCGTGGGAAGCAAATAAAATTGAACCGGTAAACGCAGCTAAACCATCGTTTAACGCAGTAATTGACTCTAAATCCAAGTGATTCGTGGGATCATCCAAGACTAATACATTCGCTTTGG
>Ga0302349_1002915_pt1 | contig 10380 bp, 8 predicted proteins | sample PhyAR1_FD_202176 | JGI IMG/M metagenome (GOLD analysis project Ga0302349, IMG submission 202176) | Leaf surface microbial communities from alfalfa plants in UC Gill Tract Community Farm, Albany, California, United States - DLSL A.R1... | ecosystem: Host-associated > Plants > Phyllosphere >...
GGCTGGTTTTCCTTTTTAACTTTTCTAACAAAAAAAGCTCCCTAATAAGGAAGCAAACAAATCATACAGTCCAGCTTTAATATTTTTCCGGAAAATAGAATGCCGCATTTGTTTTAAAGTGATGTTTTTAGCTGAACTTTTTCTTATACATTATCAAAGCCATTCAATTTTTTAATAAAGAGTCTTTTGGTCATTTCGAGTCGAAAAAGTTGACCCCGAGAAGTCTATTTTTTCTGTGTCAACTTTTCTTGACTAACTCATCATGACCAAAGAAAAAAATAAGTTTGATTGTACAAAACAGTGATGTCACTTAGCAAGAACTAGAAAACTATCGATATTAGGATTTTGTTGAAACTTTTTAACAAGACCGTTTAGGGTAAAATAGAAATAATGGTAGCTTGGAGAAATGAAGATGGCTCACTTTAAGAGCAAACAATTTCAAAAAGATATGATTATTGTCGCCATAGGCTACTATCTTCGCACTAAAACCTCAGCTATCGTGAAGTATAAAAAATCTTGTATGATCGTGAGATCCGATGTATCGCTGGATTCAAGAATACGGTAAGATTCTCTATCAACTATGGAAAAAGAAGAATACACAGTCCTTTTGCTCGTGGAAATGGGACGAAATATCTTCAAAATCAAAGGAACGTGGCACTAACTATATTGCGCCATTGACGCGGAGGGATTAACATTAGATATTTGGTTACGCAATAAAAGAGATCCGCAAGCAGCATATGCCTTTCTAAAACGATGTCAGAAACAGTTTGGTGAGTCAAAGGTTCTTGTTACTGATAAGACGCTGTCAATTCGAAATATCCTCAAGAAACTGCAAAATAATAGGCTTTTTTATAAAAGCAGAACTTCTAACAGGCAATAGCTCAATAATTGGATTGAACAAAACCATCGTCCGACCAAGTGGTGAAATAAATTTTATCGACGTTTTCTTATTGCCTCCTCCATGATTAAAGGCGTCATAGAAGCCAGTTGAAATTGAGGAATCTACAAGAACAACCAAAAAGAAGGAATGTTCTTCTGCTTCTCTGTCTAAACGAAAATTGATAGCTTATTGAGAATCCCAGCTTAAGCTATGGACGGAATGGAACCTAGATCCTCTATTTTAAATCTTTGCAACAGAACTATATTATAAGATAATAAAAAACATTTATTATTTTTTATTACTAGTGTATGCTCTTAATGTGACAAACTTTTGTCATATCATAAATAGTAAGGAGTGGTTATATGAAATTTTCAGTGAAATTAGCAATGCTAGTAGTAGGACTAGTTTTAGGAGGGATTGTAACAAGTGTTCCTGTTGAAGCAAAAAATGTCGTAGTTGGTAACCATGAGTTAGGAAGCTTTGTTAAAAATGATCCATTGAATAGACCATTGACAAGAAGTAAACGTAGTCTAAATGATTTACCGCCACGAATTGATTTTATAGATGTATCTTCCAATAATGGTGAAATATCAGTTGAACAGTATAAAAAGATGAAAGCAGCTGGCGTTAAAGGAGTTGTTGTAAAATTAACTGAAGGCAGCGTATATCGTAATCCTTTAGCGCCTAGCCAAGTAGCTAATGCTAAAGCAGCTGGCTTGGTTGTTTCTACCTATCACTTTTCATGGTTTGAAAATCAGCAAGAGGCCATTGATCAAGCAAATTACTACGCTGACTATGCGGAAGAATTGGGTTTATCGAAAAATAGTGTCATGGTTAATGATGCAGAAGCAAGTCCTTTGATAAATGCAGATGCTACAAAGGTGTCTGTCTACTTTAGAGATCAATTGGAAAAACGCGGATTCAAAAATATTGTTCATTATTCCAGTGCCAGTTGGTTCAATAATAATTGGATGGAATACGGTGTTTTAGGAAAAGAAAATTGCTGGGTAGCAGAATGGCCAGCCAGCCCTAGCGGTAATCACTTGCTACACACGGATACAGCTGCTTGGCAATGGGGAAACAAAGGTTCCTTTGATTTTATACCTACAAGTACTTTTGACTGCAATGTTGATTACCTAGGCCGTTTTACTACTACTAACCAAAAGAAAATGTTAGCTACTGGTTTGGAAAATCATACCCCTTATGTTTATCTAAATGTGAGTTCCGATGAATTTCAATCGCCTAAACGTTTGATGGTATATGTAGATGGTCAATATTACTTTGAAACGTATCAAGGAAAAAGCTACTATTCTTATCGTGCTAGTCTCCCCGATGGAACAGAACAGATACGACGGAAATTTGCTGGTAAGGCTGGACAAAAAATTGAAGTTTTCGAAGCTCCAGGTATCCCAGGAACTAATTCTGATGGTAAGCAATTACTGGAATCAATTACTTTAGACAAAGATTTAATTGCATAGTTGATAGAAAACATGACGCACGTCAATTTAATGCTACTATATTAATTTACCACCCTTAACAATTATAGAAGTTTCATATGCATTAGTTGCTTCATTTCTTATAAAAAAAGCCTATTCACCAAGAATAGGCTTTTTATTCGATAGAAAAATGAATCATGAAGTTTTTAATGTCAATTATGATTTCTATCAAAGTTATATAGGAAAATGGGAGCTAGCCCATGATGTATAAATATAATTAATGTTTCGTCAAAATAAACGTTTGTGCATCTCTTAAAACATCAGAAGTATCATGAAGCTTTTCTAATTTTATTTTAGTACCTAAGTTCGCATAATAATTATTGACATCCCATACCATACTTTCATCTTTTTTATTATGAATAATAAATTGGCCATTGTCAGTTTTTTCAATTATCCATAATTTACTAGGAGTAGGCACATCCCAGACAAAATCGGGATGATCCCATATGAGATTTCCTACTCCCTCCACTCCGTTCCAAGCAGCTGTTTGCATACCAGCAAATTGAGGACCTATATAATAGGCATTTTTAGTTGAAAGATAAGAAAATTCAAACTTTTGGTACTCTGAGTCAGGATTGATTAAGGTAAAGTCAGTAGTGCCCACTTGTAAAGAAGGATTATTTACTGGATGGATAGTATAATAACCGGATTCTAAAGTATTTCGTTCAGATGCATTCACTTCAGATTTCCCGCCAAAGCAGATTCCTAAAACCAAGATAGACAAGATTGTAGCATAAATTTTTTTCATTTTATTTCCACCTTTCATTATTTACTATACTAATAATATCACATAAATAAGGACGTAGAAAAAAGATAGTCACCGATTTTAATCATTTTTTTCAATTCTGTTATGGATGAGCGTGTTTAGGAGATATAAAGGGTGCTATAAATTGAAAAAATTTAAAATTCACTCAAAGCAAGTGAGTTAGCTTCCTTAAAGCTATAAGAGTGCCATACCCTTATTATTAAAAGAACTATTTACAAAAGTAAGACCAATCACGAATATAAAATTTTTTGAAAGACTTTGACTTTTTTTGTTTGTATATGTCATAATTAAAACATAATTTAAATTTGCAATATTTCTGAATAGATGTGAGAGTTTTAAAACTTTTTTAAAAAAAAAGAGAGTTGGAAATTCTATGAAGCATTTTTTTCATGGAAAAAACCAGAGGAAAAGATTGCAAGCATTCTAAGTATCAATTAACAAAACGCAGTTTTCGAAATGAAGATGTTCAAATCTCTTTTTCTTATCGATTTAGGAATAGAAATTAAGCAAAAAATATATGCTTGGTTGGCACATTTACAGTTAATAAAACCGATTAAATAATACTTCGTCGATCAGAGAAACAAAATGACCAACGAGAAAATTACACTACAGCTCCCACTAAGCAAGACCGGCAACAGCACGATTTCTTGAAAGGTTTGTTTGATAGAAAGAGATACTATTTGTAATATAATAAGTTTCAAATAATTAAATAACGCTTACTAACAAAGGGGAGACCATTTAGTCTGAGATTGAGGTTACTCTAAACCCTTCGTACCTGTTTCGGTAATACGAACGTAGGAATTGTTATAATTGATCAATGATCTTCTTCTTTGTTAGCTTAGTATGACAGAGGAGGAGATCTTTATTAGTAATAAACATTTAGTTATATACATCGAAGGGGCAATTATGGCCGCTGTTGCAATGGCTCTTGAGTATATCCCCACTTCAATTGGGCCTTCTTCCATTCAGGTCTCACTTGGTATAATCCCTATATCTATTTACAGTTTTAGACGGGGTACAAAACCAGGTATGTCAGCGGCTTTAATTTGGGGAATCTTAGATTTGTTTTTACGTGGTCTAGGTTCCGGAGGTTTTTTGAATGTATGGCAAGGTCTTTTGGAATACACAATCGCCTTTTTAGTAGTTGGGCTGGCCGGTGTAGTAAAAAAACAATTAAATAGAACACTAAACAACAAAGAACATAGAAAGGCAAATTACTATGTTTTATTGGGAATTTTTATAGGAACATTTTCGAAATACTCTTTTCATTTTATTGCAGGCGTAATCTTTTGGGGTAGCTTTGCACCAAAAGGGATGAATATATGGATGTACTCATTAATAATTAACGGTGGGAGTTTTATAGCTAGTTTCATTGTATCTGGATTTGTTTGTATTTTGATAGCATCAACCAACAAAAAACTAATTATGCCAAATTGAAGGTGTCCTGCCAAAAAATTGTTTGTTGTTCTGAATTTTAAACAAATATAATATTTCATTAAAAGAATAACAAATATTTTATTTTAAAGATATTATATATAATATTTCATTTCTACGCAACTACTACTATTTCGTGTTATACATTCTACAATGACTATTTGCAATAAAGCTTTTTACAAATCACCGTTTATACCTTTTTAGAAATTTGCGGTACATTAATTTTTTTGTTGGACTGACTAATAAAGAAAACTTTTAAGAAAGTTTAAGCAAGATAGTTACATGGGGAAGCTGAGAGCTAATAAAAATAGCGAGAGCGCCACTATTAAACAAGAAGGTGGTAGAGTTGAGTAAGTCTCAAATAGATTGCAAAGTATACTTTTCTGTTTTACTTTAGCAAACCTATTTATACTTGTTAGTTGTAAGTCCCACCTAGAACATGGACGACTTCTTATCTTACTTATGTCGCAGGCTTATACCATCTCTACATGTCTTTACCCCATGAAAAATTTGACAAAAATAAACTAAATTGATACAAAAAAAAGCAGAAGAATAAAAGGAAGTTCCTTTATGAAAAAAATATTTATTATTTTTATTGGTTTTTTGTTTTTTGTTTTTTTCTTTTAATAATGAAGTTATCTCTGAATCCTCTGAACTAGAAACAATTATTAAAACAGTAGCTAGTCCACTGTCCGATGATGATGAATTCTATTATATTATTGATAATAAAACTGGTATTCAACCTAGAACATGGGCAAAAACACAGAATTATAAAATAAAAAATGGTCACAGAACATATTTAGATACGTATACTACAAAAAGAAAATCAACAATCAGCGTATAAATCACTGCTGGTCCAGTTGTTGTGAATTTAAAAAACGAATATTCTGCAAGTGGAACGTTTAAAAAATATAGACAGAGTTGTGCTATTACAGTAACCTACAAAAGATATAGAAAAGTTGACAACAAATATGTTGATACTAAGACAGCGACTGCAAATACTTCTTACGTTGATTACGTAAGAATTTAAGTGAACATGAGATCAGTAAATATACAAATATACAAAATACTTTATATAGTAATATATTTTTTATAAAAAAATATATCCCAGCTGTAGGAGCAAGTTGGGATATTTCTAATGGTAATATTATCCTTTTTCAAAATTTATTTTTAGTAGTACTAGGTTTATCCTTTTTTTTGCCTCAATCAGTTGTTTTTTCTTTGGCACAGCAAATTTCCCCTGTGGTTTTGGCAAAAATCCCTATATACCTGCTTGTAGAAACTTCCGGCGTCAAGTCTGAACTAAGGCATCATTCGGCAGTCCGCATTTCAATGCGACAGTCAAATAAGAGGTACTCCTTGTTTAACACTAGTGTATGACATCCAGCTTAAGTTTGGACAAGATATATTTGGAATTGGTTCTTCGTTGAAGGCCTTTAAATCCAAAAATTTCTACTGTTTTAACCCACTTTTATATAGTGAAGGTCGATGCGATATCAAAGTGTTTCGCTAGCGTCGGATTTCCGCTGTCATCCCTTTGGTAAGCGTTTACTACTTGCTTCGTAAAAGAATATTTATATCTTTCCAATTTAAATGCACCCCCAAAGTTAGACCAAAAACGCTAACATGGGGAGTGCACTACAAAAAGTTAACTGTTGAATGGCTTTTTTATTTGAGTTGCGGCAACCAAAACGTAAGGCTGAGTTATATACCAGCATATTGGCTAGAAAACTCTCTCCGCCTTAGATTTTAATAAGCTAATTAACATGATCGACATAGCAGGTATAATAGCTACTGAAATCAGTATTGATTGGAATAATTAATTAGATTGACAAATTGCTTTCCAAAAATAATAGGTAAGATCGCTACATGGTTGGGAAGTAAATTACTGCCTAGTCCCATCCGTAAAAGCAGTCAGAATTCCAGAAACTCGTTTGCTCCATTTAGTCATCTCGCTTGCAAGCAAATCGAACCTTTCACTTCAGCAACACTTACTACTAAAAAACTCACTAGCGCTGATCACCTTACCTATTACAGTTGACAATGAATGAAAAAACATCATTCATTTTTTATCTTAATCGGCGTCGTTTTATTTTCTTTCATTACATGCTTTCTTTCGCGCACTATTGAAACACACAGTGGCTTTTGGTGCTTATGCTTTATCTGTCAGTTTTTCTTGAATTTTTTCCAACATATCTTTTGTCATCGTATCTAGGTTGTACTTAGGTGAAAAATCCCATTCTTTCTGTGCACAAGAAGTGTCTAACGAGTTTGGCCAAGATTCCGCAATTGATTGACGCACCGGATCAACATCATAATCCATTTGGAAGTCCGGCATAATTTTTTGAATAGAAGCTTTGATCTCTTCAGGTTCAAAAGACATCGCTGATATATTGAAGGCGTTGCGATGAACCAGTCGGTTAGGATCAGCGTTCATCAGTTTTATGATAGCATCTATTGCGTCCGGCATATACATCATATCCATTGCTGTTCCTTGAGCAATAAAGCTGGTATACCTTCTTTCTTTGATCGCTGAATAATAAATATCGACCGCATAATCTGTGGTACCACCTCCCGGTAAAGTTTTGTAAGAAATCAGCCCGGGAAAACGGACTCCACGTGTATCTACACCATACTTCGTATAGTAATAATCACACAGCAATTCACCTGCTACTTTAGTTATTCCGTACATAGTCGTAGGGCGTTGAAGAGTATCTTGCGGAGTATAGTCTTTTGGCGTATTCGGACCAAACGCACCAATTGAACTGGGCGTAAAAAATTTTAGTCCGAATTCTCTAGCAACTTCTAGTGCATTGACAAGTCCAGTCATATTCAGGTTCCACGCCATCTGAGGTTTTGCTTCCGCCACTGCTGACAAAACAGCGGCCAGATGGATTAAGGTGTCTACTTGATATCGATCTGCTATCTTACGTATTTTCTTGTGATCCATAACGTCGAGGATCTCAAATATATCATTTTTTTCTCTGACTTCAGGCATACGTATATCAGTTGCAATAACATTTTCGCTACCTAATTCTTGACGCAACCGTACGACCAACTCTGAACCGATTTGTCCTAAACATCCTGTTACTAATACTTTTTTCATAGTGATCCTCCTTAATTTTTTACTTTTAACCTCAGATGATTAACAACGTCTGCACGAATATACCTCTAATTACAGCATTCTATCACCTCATATCCATATTTATTCGTCTTCAACAAACTTACAGAACATGTTAGGCATCCTCAAATTTATATTGTTAATCTATAGAACAACTATTACACAGAAAGATAACGGTTACATCCTTTATGAGAACTATTTAAGTTATTCAAACATATACCACCCTCTATAAGTGGATGATGAAGTCCGTTCAACGTAAGGGTGGCCTTGATATCACGAAAACCGATAAGTGAGAGCATATTGACTTTTTATTTTTTTCGTACGTTAGAAACAGTCTATATGAGAAACGAACTGATCAAACAATCATTCAGCGTTTCTTCTCCACTGTCATCTTGTTCTAGTAACGAAGGATCGTAGACAAGTTATTGACGACGAACTATCTGCCTAAGCTAAAATAACTTTCGAATAAATCACAAAAATATATATTTTTGTGATTTATATTTCTAGTATTACGATTTTTCAAGCCTAAATATTAGCCAATATCCAGTAGTTTCCAATTCTATAGTGCCACCCAGTGCTTCCATCCTGGTTAATCCTTTTCATGATGTCCCGGATTAGCAGTTCCTTCTAAATTTTCTAATCCACATTCACGCAATAATAATTTTAGCTTAGTTTCTATCATTTTTTCAGCTGATTGTTTGTAGTATGCAATCAACTTTATTTCACTGAATAACTTTTTCGTTTTTTCTGAGGAATACCATTTGCTTTTTTCTCTTTAGAAACTTTCTTTGGATTTCGTTATTTGTATACAGCAATTTTATCAAGTTCGACATTCCTGTAAAGTTCTGTCAATATAAGATACTGAGCTTTTGCATATTTTAATACTAGCTCTTTTTTATCATCAGAGATTCTAAAAGTGGTTGTTGATTGAGCTATACTAGAACATCCATTCATTTTTCATACTAACGCTCTACTAAAAATGTGAATTTTATCAATACATTGTTTGTATGAATAGCCAGGGTTTATATTTTTCTAATATATGAGCTACGTACAAGTTATAAACACTGGAATTTAGCAGTTGGTCTTGTTTTTTATAAGTGAAACACTATTGCTCTGCCTGATTAAACAAAATTAATAGAACACAAAAAAGAATAGATAGCCACATAGCTATAGGTTGTCCATTCCATGAAGGGGATAAAAACATCTTAAACCATTCTCCACCTATATCTATAAACCCAAAAAACCAGACTAGTATGGACAAGAAAAAGGTTATATACCCAAAGAATTTAGATTTTTCAAATATTTTTTTTTCCTTATTAAAATTTTTAATAAGCTGAATTAGTCCTATTACTCCAGTTAAAAATGTAGCTATTTCAAAAATTATCAATAGGTTATAAGAAATTTCCCATAATATTGGAGTGTTAATGCTTCTCCAATTTACACTAGTTTTTACAGTATCCATAGACATAACGTGTTTAACAAACTGATAATTGTCATTCCATGCAAATATTGCATTGTCGATAGAAACAAAGAAAGCATAAGAGGTCGGTATTAATAGAGAAAAAATTTTTAATAATCTACTCCACTTTTGTTCATTCATAAAAAATTCCTCCAATCTTATAATAAAAAAATTTCATTACTTAGTTGCTCTGAATATATATTATTCCCAACATAAGTGGACTTTCAACCAATTTCAATTCCCAAAGCATTTTATTAAATGACCAGCCATTACTGAAAAGCTTCCCTTTCTTTAAAAACATAATGCTCATATTGAAGCGTAAATTCTTTTTGTGGCAATATTCACACTGGAGCGTAACATTTTTACATGCTTTAGTAATACGTTGGCTATAATCACCTCTGACACAGTTCACCGTACTCGCCTTGTGGAATACCGAAATCACAATTACCGTGTAATCATACAGTTTTTTCAATTATCCTTCTCTTGATTTAACTGAATAAACTAACCAAAATTTTTCCTATTATTTTGATTAGCTGTATTATAGATCATTTCTGAAATATTGTCATCTTTAATCCATCTTATAACAGGAAGCGACCGTTCCTTTCACTTTGATTACAGTCCAACAATAAAATATATTAATTTTTCCAACATATAAATTTATATTGCCGAACCTTTCAAATAATATTGAACTATTTTCTAAATGTCTTTCTCAAAAATTTTTTCAGTTTTCTTTTATATTGAAGTTTGTATATTTTCTTCCCAAGCATTTACAAGAAATATTTTTAGCTTGAGCTCTATCTACATTATTCCATAATATTTTTTATAGTTTCATTTTTTAAATTATAGTAGTTTCAAACCATCTTAAGTGAGTCTTGGACAATGAACAGAGAAATTTTCTATAACTCATCTAAAAGAATTGCAGGTACAACACCATTTCTCATTGTAATATAATTAAATACTGATGATTTCTATACATTCATTGATTTCAATCTATAGAATTCACCCTTCTTTTTGTCAAGTCTTTCAACAATATTCCTATTGACCTACCTTCAGCTTCATCTAAATCATACCATTTTCTGTAAACTTATCATAAAATACGTATATAAGAAAATTTTTAAATTCTATCTTTCATTCACTCGAAAGTGCAACACCAGAAAACAATTTAGTCGAAAGCTGATATATTTGTTCCGGTTTTAACAATTAAAGGATACAAGTATCTTTTAG
>Ga0302349_1002917_pt1 | contig 10377 bp, 9 predicted proteins | sample PhyAR1_FD_202176 | JGI IMG/M metagenome (GOLD analysis project Ga0302349, IMG submission 202176) | Leaf surface microbial communities from alfalfa plants in UC Gill Tract Community Farm, Albany, California, United States - DLSL A.R1... | ecosystem: Host-associated > Plants > Phyllosphere >...
GGTCAGGGTGTCATCGATGACGCCGACCCGCTGGACGCCGACGAGAGTGATCAGCAGCATCAGCACCAGGATCAGGCCGAAGCCCAGGCCCAGGCGGGCGGCCATGGAAAGAGGGGTACGCATGGAAACCTCAGAAATCTATCGGAATGTGATATGGATCACATTTTGTAGTAAAGGTTTGCGCGATAACCCTTTCTCGGGGCGAGCGGTCATGGCCTGGGGATGAGTGGCCGTGGCAGCGCGACTGGCCAGGATTCAACGGTCGCCGCGCGGCTCCGTCAGCCGGTCGCGCCTGGCCAGGCCCGGGAACAGCTTCATCCAGACCCCGGTGATCACCAGGGTGCCGACGCCGCCCAGCACCACCGCCGGCACCGTGCCGAAGAAGTGCGCGGTGACCCCCGACTCGAATTCGCCGAGCTGGTTGGAGGCGCCGATGAACAGGCCATTGACCGCACTGACCCGGCCGCGCATGGCATCCGGGGTTTCCAGCTGGACGAAGGAACTGCGGATCACCACGCTGACCATGTCGGCGGCGCCCAGCACCACCAGGGTGGCCAGCGAGAACCACAGCGAGGTGGACAGCCCGAAGGCGATGGTGGCGACGCCGAACAGCGCCACCGAACCGAACATGATACGGCCCACATGGCGATTGAGGCTGACGTAGGCGAGCAGAAAGGACATGCCCAGGGCGCCCACGGCCGGCGCCGAGCGCAACAGGCCCAGGCCCCAGGGGCCGGTGAGCAGGATGTCGGCGGCGAACACCGGGAGCAGGGCGGTGGCGCCGCCCAGGAGCACGGCGAAGAGATCCAGGGAGATGGCGCCGAGCACGTCCGGGCGACTCTTGATGAAGCGGATGCCGGCCAGCAGGTTGTCCAGGGTTGGCTTTTCCTTCTGGCTGGGCGTCTGCCGCGCCGGCAGGCTGGAGACCAGCAGGATGGCGATGCCATAGAGCACCAGCGCCGGGCCATAGACCCAGGCGGCGCCCAGGGCATAGAGCAGGCCGCCCAGGGCGGGGGCGATGATGGTGGCGCCCTGCATGGCCGAGGCCGCGGCGGCGATGGCGCGGGGAAAGATCGCCGGCGGCACGATGTTGGGCAGCAGCGCCTGGGTGGTGGGCTGTTCGAAGGCGCGCGCGGTGCCCAGGCAGAAGGCCAGGATGAAGATCAGTTCGCGGGTCACCGCGTGATTGAGGCTGCCCACCAGCAGCACCAGGGCGATCAGGCCCTGGCCGGTCTGGCAGAGGGCGGCGACCCGGCGGCGGTCGTAGCGATCGGCGACATGCCCGGTGTGCAGCATGAACAGCACCCGTGGCAGGAATTCCACCAGCCCCACCAGGCCGAGATCGAGCACGTTGCCGGTGAGGGAATAGAGGTGCCAGCCGATGGCGACGGTGAGCATCTGGAAACTGCCGGCGGTGCAGATGCGGGCGAACCAGAAGGCGACGAAGGGGCGGTGGTGACGCAGCTGCAGGGTATCGCCGGACATGAGGGGGGCTCGCAGGGACAGAGGCGGCATCTTAAGCCACCCGGGGACTGATCGTCATACAACTGCGGGGTGCGACAGCCTGCCCGATGCGACATCCAACCACGTAAGCAAATGTATCGAGGAGGTCTATCCTAAAGCCTGACGTTGATCCACGTCAGCTTCCGACCTGGTCCAATGGGCTAGCGCGGTGGCGCCTTTTAGCGTCCCGCTAGAACCCCAGGCGGCGCCGGAGGTTCGAACCTCGGTCAGCGTCAACTCGACCGGCTGCTCTCGACGGCCGGCGTGCCTGAGAGGAATAGCTATGTTCGGCCTCGAAGCCCTGGATCTCGCCCGGATCCAGTTCGCCTTCACCGTGTCCTTCCACATCGTCTTCCCGGCGCTGTCCATCGGTACCGCGAGCTTTCTCGCCGTGCTCGAAGGGCTGTGGCTGAAGACCGACAACCACGTCTACAAGGATCTGTATCACTTCTGGCTGAAGATCTTCGCGATCTTCTTCGGCATGGGCGTGGTGTCCGGTCTGGTGATGGCCTATGAGTTCGGCACCAACTGGAGCGGCTTCGCCGACTATGCCGGCGCCGTGACCGGTCCGCTGCTGACCTACGAGGTGCTGACCGCCTTCTTCATCGAGGCCGGCTTTCTCGGCGTCATGCTGTTCGGCTGGAATCGCGTGGGTCGCGGCCTGCACTTCTTCTCGACGGTGATGGTGGCCATCGGCACCCTGATGTCGACCTTCTGGATCCTGTCCTCCAACAGCTGGATGCACACCCCGAGCGGCTACGAGATCGTCGATGGGCGCATCGTCCCGGTGGACTGGCTGGCGGTGATCTTCAACCCGTCCTTCCCCTTCCGCTGGGCGCACATGACCATCGCCGCCTACCTGTCGGTGGCCTTCCTGGTCGGCGCCTCGGCGGCCTGGCACCTGCTGCGCGGCAACGACAACCCGGCGGTGCGCAAGATGTTTTCCATGGCCATGTGGATGGCCCTGCTGGTGGCCCCGGTGCAGGCCTTCGTCGGCGACGCCCACGGTCTCAACACCCTGGAGCACCAGCCGGCCAAGATCGCCGCGATGGAAGGCCACTGGGAGAACCCCCCGGGCGAAGCGACCCCGCTGATCCTGTTCGGCTGGCCGGACATGGAGCGCGAGGAAACCCGCTTCAAGGTGGAAATCCCGGTGTTGGGGAGCCTGATCCTCAAGCACAGCCTTACCGAGCCGATCCCGGCGCTCAAGGACTTCCCCAAGGAAGACCGGCCGCCGGCCTATGTGGTGTTCTGGTCGTTCCGCATCATGGTCGCCCTGGGCATGCTGATGATCGCCGCCGGCCTGTGGAGCGCCTGGCTGCGCTGGCGCGGCAAGCTGTTCGAGACCCGCGCCTTCCTGCGCCTGGTCACCTGCATGGGACCGGTCGGTCTCATCGCCCTGCTGGCCGGCTGGTTCACCACCGAGGTGGGCCGCCAGCCGTGGATCGTCTACGGCCTGTTGCGCACCAAGGACGGGGTGTCCAACCACAGCGTCACCCAGCTCAGCATCACCCTGGTGGCCTTCGTGGTGGTCTACTTCGCCGTGTTCGGCATCGGCACCCTCTATGCGCTGCGCATGATCGGCAAGGGTCCGCACACCGGTGAAGGCGACCTGCCCACCTCCGGCGGCCCGGGCACCGATCGCCATCCCAAGCGTCCGCTGTCCGGCGCCGATGGCGGCCTGGAAGAAGACAACCCCACCGACCAGCTGACCGGAGACCGCACATGAACGGCATCCCTGGCATCGACCTCCCGCTGATCTGGGCGATCATCATCATCTTCGGCCTCATGATGTACGTGGTCATGGACGGCTTTGACCTGGGCATCGGCATCCTCTTTCCCTTCGTCAAGGGCAAGGAAGACCGCGACGTCATGATGAACACCGTGGCGCCCATCTGGGACGGCAACGAGACCTGGCTGGTGCTCGGCGGGGCAGGGCTCTATGGCGCCTTCCCGCTGGCCTACTCGATCATCCTGCCGGCGCTGTACCTGCCGCTGATCTTCATGCTGATCGGCCTGATCTTCCGCGGCGTGGCCTTCGAATTCCGCTTCAAGGTCCAGGAAGGCAAGGAAGCCCTGTGGGACAAGTCCTTCATCTTCGGCTCGCTACTGGCCAGCTTCTGCCAGGGCGTGGCCCTGGGCGCCTTCATCGAAGGTTTCCCGGTGGAGAATCGCCAGTACGTCGGCGGTCCGCTGGACTGGCTGACGCCCTTCTCGGTGTTCTGCGGCCTGGGCGTGATCGCCGCCTATGCGCTGCTGGGCAGCACCTGGCTGATCATGAAGACCGAGGGTCCGCTGCAGGCGACCATGCGCCGCCTGACCAAGCCGCTGCTGTTCCTGCTGCTGGCCTTTACCGCGGTGGTGAGCATCTGGACCCCGCTGAGCCAGGCGGCCATTTCCGCCCGCTGGTTCAGCATGCCCAACCTGGTCTGGTTCCTGCCGGTGCCGATCCTGGTCGGCGTGGTGACCCTAGCCCTGCTGCGCGCCATCCTGCGCGAGGATTCGCACCATGCGCCCTTCCTGCTGACCCTGGCGCTGATCTTCCTCGGCTACAGCGGTCTGGGCATCAGCCTCTGGCCGAACATCATCCCGCCGGCGGTTTCCATCTGGGAGGCCTCGTCGCCGCCACAGAGCCAGCTGTTCCTGCTCATCGGCACCCTGTTCATCATCCCCATCACCCTGATGTACACCTTCTGGGGCTACTACGTGTTCCGCGGCAAGGTACGCGCGGGGGAGGGCTACCACTGATGGTCGGCCGCTCGCGCGAACCCAATCCCGCGGACAACAAGCCGCTCTGGCAGCGGCTGGCCTGGATGGCCGGCATCTGGGCCTGCAGCCTGGTGGCGCTGGGCGTGGTGGCCTGGGTGCTGCGCCTGGTGCTGACGGCGGCGGGGCTCAAGTCGCACTGACCCCTCGGGTGTCTCGGTGGATGAGGCTGCGCCGTCATCCACCCTACGCGGGCCGCGATCCTGTGCTTGAAAGCTACCCTTTACGCCGGACAGCCCCCTCTCCCGCTTGCGGGGGAGGGTTGGGGGGGGCATAGCAAGTAGCAAGCGTTAGCCAAAGTCCTAAAACCGCCTGAATAACGCTCAACTTCCGCCGGCACCCCAGTGCCCCGTTTGGCCGGCCGAACGGCAGCGTCGAGTAAGCGGGTGAGCGGCATGGATGCCGTGAAAGGGGCCGAGGGCCAGGACGGCCCTTCGGCCCCGGCCCGCTGGAGCGGCGCTGACGTGAGGGTATCCTGCGCAAGGCGCAGGACCGGCCAGTCGGGGCAAGCGTTTTTGGTTACTTTTGCCGCGACTGGCAAAAGTGACCCGCCCGGCGGGGGCGGAATAAGAAGCTTCCGAATACACCCCAAATCAGCTTGGCGACTAGATAAGCCCCCACCCCAACCCTCCCCCGCGAGCGGGAGAGGGGGCTGTCTAGTGTAGAGGGGGCATCCGGCGTACAGGGATGCATCCTGCATGGGAGCTCCGCTGGTGCTGCGAACCGGCTACCCCCAAACCTACAACTTTTCCCAGTTATCCCCCTCCCACCTGCCCGCTAGCCTGACCCCGTTCCCATCGAGACGAGGAAGGCATCCATGCAGGTTCAAGAAGGCTACGCCGATTTCCAGGGCCACCAGACCTGGTACCGGGTCACCGGTGAGCTGGCCAGCGGGCGGTTGCCGCTGGTGGTGGCCCATGGTGGTCCCGGTTGCACCCATGATTATGTGGACAGCTTCAAGGACCTGGCCGAGCGCGGCTGGCCGGTGGTGCATTACGACCAGTTGGGCAACGGCCGCTCCACCCACCTGCGCGGGATCGACCCCGGTTTCTGGACGGTGGCGCTGTTTCTCGACGAGCTAGACAACCTGCTGCGCCACCTGGGTATCCGCCAGTACGTGCTGCTCGGCCAATCCTGGGGCGGGATGCTGGCCGCCGAGCATGGGGTGCGCCAGCCTGAAGGACTGCGGGGGCTGGTCATCGCCAATTCGCCGGCGTCCATGGCCCTCTGGCGCGAGGCCGCGGCCGGGCTGCGGGCCGAGTTGCCGGTCGAGGTGCAGGCCGCTCTGGACCGGCACGAGGCGGCCGGCACCACCGACTCGGCCGAATACCGCGCCGCCAGCCAGGTCTTCTATGCCCGCCATGTCTGCCGGGTGCAGCCGCTGCCGGTCGAGGTGGCGCGGACCTTTGCCGCCATCGACGCCGATCCCACCGTCTATCACGCCATGAACGGCCCCACCGAATTCCATGTGATCGGCAGTCTCAGGGACTGGAGCGTGATCGAGCGGCTGGAGCGGATCCAGGTGCCGACCCTGCTGATCTCCGGGCGCCATGACGAAGCCACCCCGGCGTGCGTGGAGCCCTTTGATAGACTCATCCCGGATGCCCGCTGGCGGATCTTCGAGCATTCCAGCCACATGCCCCACGTGGAAGAACGCGAAGCCTGCATGGCTACGGTGGCGGTCTTTCTCGCCGAGCTGGAGCGCCGCTAGGCGTCCGCATCCAGGGCGGCGGCGATCTCGTCGATGCGGGTCTGGCGGTCGTCGGCCTGCAGGCGCGGGCGCGGATTGAGCGCCGACCATTCCGGATGGGCGCGGGCCACCTGCACGGCGGCGGGCAGCTTGCCCTCGCGCCAGCGCTGTTCGTCGGGCGCGGCCACCTCGATGGCGCCCTGGGCGGCATGGCCGCGGGTCTCCAGGGCCGCCAGCAGTTGCCGCTGCCGCAAGGCCAGCAGCCGCAGCACGGCATCGTCAATGGACAGTTCCCGTCCGCCGCGCAGCTTGCCGAACAGCCGCCGGCCATAGTGGCCGCCGGTCTGCGCCAGGCCGCCGGCCAGGGCGCCCAGCACCGTGGCGGCGCCCAGGGTCAGGCCGCCGGCGAGCAGGTCCAGGCCGACCCCGGCCGCGGCGCCGGCCGCCACCCCGCCGCCCAGGCGGATGCCCAGCAGGCGCAGGGTTTCCGGATTGAAGAGATCGTCGCCCCAGCGCCCGTCCAGCAACGGCAGGTCGCTGGCGTGGGCATCGCCCGGGCGAAAGCCGAACAGCCGCAGCAGGTCTTCCACGCAGCGCTGTTCGCGGGTGCGCAGGGCGTCGCGCAACTCGGCGGTCGCGGTAGTTACCTCGGCTTCGCCAGGCGCCACGCTGCGCCGCGCGGCAGCGGCATCCACCAGCAGCTCGGCGATCAGTCGCACGCCTTGCTGATGGCGGCGGCGGGCCTGCTCGGCGTGATCGGCGATCAGTCGTTGCAGCGCCGGACGGCCGCTTTCCAGCAGGGTCGCCAGGCTTTCGTAGAGGCGCGCCTCGCCGTCCGCCGGCGGGGCGACGCTGTCGAAGCGCACCAGGGCATGCAGGCCAAGGCGGGCCAGGGTGGCGCGCCAATCGTCGGCACGGTGGCCGTCGGCGGCGACGAAGTTGAGCACCGGTACCAGCGGACGACCGCAACCGGCCAGCACCGCCAGTTCGTCGCGGTACTTGGCCAGCACCGGCTCGCGGGCGTCGATCACATAGAGACCGGCATCCGAGGCGCGCAACTGACGAATCACCTTGGCCTCCTGCTCGAATCGCTGGCGGGCTTCCACGCTGTCGAGAAAGCGGTCGAGCAGGGTAGCGGCGTCCAGGCGTTCACCGGGGCGCTCCAGTTGCTCGAGGTAGTCGCGCAGGGCGATGGCGTCTTCCAGGCCGGGGGTGTCGTAGAGCTCCAGCAGGGCTTCGCCATCCACCGACAGCCGCGCGCCCTCGACATGGCGGGTAGTGCTGGGACGATGGGAGACCTCGCCGAAGTCGACGTCGCGGGTCAGGGTGCGCAGCAGCGAGGTCTTGCCGACATTGGTGTGACCGACCAGCGCCAGGCGCAGGGGGCCGCTCATGGATTCGTCTCCAGCCAGGCCAGTTCTTCGAGATCGCCGGTGCAGTGTGCCAGACGCAGGGCGTCCAGCGCCTGGCGCCAGTCGTCCAGGCGCACCGGATCGAGCTTGCCGCCCAGGGGCGCGGGCAACAGCCAGACGCGGGTGGCCGTGGCGCAGCGCGACAATTCAGCCAGCAGGGTCAGGGTACCGCGATCCGGCGAGCGGCGGGGATCGCAGGCGATCAGCAGGCGCCGGGCCGGATAGCGGGTCAGCTGTTCGAGCAGATGGCGCCGGCCCTGGCCGTCGTCAAGGATACCGGCGTCACGCACGCCCTCGGGCAGCGGCGGCGGCCAGGTATGGTCGGTGAGTTCGATGCCCACCAGCAGCGCCTCGTCGCCGGTCCGGGCGAGGCCGCCGGCATCCTGCTGGGGCAGCTGCGCGGGGGCGGCGTCGTTGACGCCCAGGCGTTCGCTGGTGGGCAGCAGGCGTTCGCGCAGGTGCAGATAGCCGGGGCGCTCGACGTCAAGCCGCAGCCGCTGGCGACCGCGTCGCCAGCGCCACAGGCAGAGCAGGGTCAGCAGCAGCCGGGGCAGCAGGCCATAGACCAGCACCACGCCGAGCAGCCAGCCGGCCCAGGCCTGGCGTGCCGCGGCCAGGGGGCTGGCGGCATCGCCACTGGCGGCGATGCTGGCCGGGTCGGGCAGCGGAAAGCCCAGCAGCTGGGGCAGGGCGCCGAGGACTTGGGTCAGCAGCACGAAGGTGTCGCTGCCGAGCAGGGTGGTCTCCCAGACGAACAGATAGCTGCGTCCGGACAGCAGCGCCAGCAGGGTCGCCAGGGCACTGCCGAGGATCAGCAGCCAGAGGCCGTGGACCAGACCGCCCAGCGCCCAGGGTAGCAGGCGGGCGCGACCGAGCAGCCCGACCAGCGCCGGACCCAGGTGCAGGGCGCGGGCGTCCCGCACCAGGCGGCCGGAGAGCCACAGCCAGAGGCGTGCCAGCGGCGAGGCCAGCTGGCGGCCACCCCCCAGCAGGCCAAGGGCCCAGACCAGCAGGCTGAGGAGGTTGAGCCCGAGCAGACTGCCCAGCGCCCAGAACACATTGACCGGGCGACTGCCATCGCCCAGCGCCCCGGCGGCTAGACCCGCGCCGCAGAACAGCGCCACGATGCCCAGCAGCCAGGCGGCCAGCAGCGCGCCCTGGCGCCAGCGGCGGCGTGCCGCCAGCAGACCGTCGCGCTGACCGAGCAGGCGGGCGCGCGTCACCAGTCGCGCCTCGAAGGGACCGCCGGCCGCACGTGCCTGGCGATTGGCCTCGGCGTCTTCCAATGGGCCGCTGTCTTCCTCGGTCAGGCGCAGGGCTTCGGTGAGCCAGAGATCCTCGAAGGCGGGAGAGGGGAGTGCGGTCACGCGTCGGCGCCCTTGCGGCAAAGACGCCGAGCATAGTCCCTGGCGCCCTGGCTGTTAACGCCTCTGTTATGCTCTGTCACCATGAAAACCTCTCTTCCCCTGAGCCTGATCGTCGCCGTGGCCGACAACGGCGTCATTGGCATCGACAATCGTCTCCCCTGGCACCTGCCGGCGGAACTCAAATATTTCAAGGCCGTGACCCTCGGCAAGCCGCTGGTCATGGGTCGCAAGACCTGGGATTCCCTGGGCCGCCCGTTGCCGGGCCGGCTGAATCTGGTGGTCTCCCGTCAGACTGATCTGGTGGCCGAAGGTGCCGAGGTGCGGGCGTCGCTGGCCGCCGCCGTGGAGCGCGCCGGGGCCTGGGCCCGGGAGCGCGAAGCCAGCGAGATCATGCTGATCGGCGGCGCCCAGCTGTTCGCCGAAGCCCTGCCGGTGGCCCAGCGGCTCTACCTGACCCGCGTCGCTCTGGCGCCGGCCGGGGATGTGTTCTTTCCCGATTGGCACGAGGCGGAGTGGGAGCTTGTCTCGCGCCAGGAACATGCGGCCGAGGACGACCGTCCGGCCTACGCCTGCGAGGTCTGGGAGCGACGGGCCTAGGGGCGGTCGCGACGCCTGGATTTTCTTGTCGATTTCCTCCGGCGCTAAGCAAAGCCTAAGGCTGCCCTGGCATAAAGAAGGCTGAGGCGAGCCGCCTGGGCGGCCGGAGGGTGCAGACGTGATGGCGATCGACAGCCAGATGCAGACGACAACGGCAGGGACTCCACCTGTCCGTTCAGGCGCGCCAGGCAACCAGGTCATGCCCGCGGACGACAGCGTCCAAGCTGGCGAGGCGTCCGGTGGCAGCGCCATCGCCGTGGACCTGTCGCCCGCCGCCCAGTTGATCGCCGGCCTGCTGCCGGGACAGGCGAGTGGCAATGCCGATCTCGACGGCTTCATGCAGATCCTCCAGCAGCAGATCCGCAGCCAGGGCACCGACGCCGCCGTGCTCGGCGAACTGCCCCAGGGCGCCAGTTCCGATCGCGTGCAATTGGCCAAGCAGGCGGCCAATCACCTGCTGGTGAGCTATTACCATGACGACAGTCGCTATGCCGACGCCTCCACCCAGGATCCCTTCGCCAATCTGGACAGCGACAGCCTGACCCGGATCGCCAGCGACGATTCCGGCACCTTCACCTCGGCTGAGCGTCAGCTCGCCTATTTCGAAAGCGCGCAGCGCGGCACCGATGGCGCCAATGTGGCCTTTTCCGGTCTATCCACATCAGGCCAGGGTGCCGCCGCCTGGAACTGGGCCCCTGCCGCCACCGAGGATGCCGGCATCCTCGGGACCCTGAATCCGGGCGCACCCGACTGGCAGCCCAATCAGTTGAACACCCAACTCATCGATGGCCTGAGCGCTGGCGAGGTGGCGACGGCGGCGGCTCAGGAAACGGCCGCGTTGTCGGCGCCGAGCTTTGGCGTCACCACCGGGGCGGATGGCGCACCCCAATGGACGACGCAATTGGCGGACGGGTCGGATGCCGGAGCGAGCACCGCGCTGGATGGCAGCATCCTCACCCAGATGACCGGCGCGACCACCGCTCCGGCGCTGTCGCTTTATCGCCAGATCGCCGCCTTTGGTTGAGTGACGCTGTTGGGATAA
>Ga0302349_1002920_pt1 | contig 10368 bp, 10 predicted proteins | sample PhyAR1_FD_202176 | JGI IMG/M metagenome (GOLD analysis project Ga0302349, IMG submission 202176) | Leaf surface microbial communities from alfalfa plants in UC Gill Tract Community Farm, Albany, California, United States - DLSL A.R1... | ecosystem: Host-associated > Plants > Phyllosphere >...
TCTATCCAGCTGAGCTACGGATGCAAATGGCGGTGAGGCGGGGATTCGAACCCCGGATGCAGCTTTTGACCGCATACTCCCTTAGCAGGGGAGCGCCTTCAGCCTCTCGGCCACCTCACCATACGCCTCTTACGAGTGCTTCGAAGAACTTGTTTCTGCTCATCGTCGCTGCGTGGCGCACATATTACTTTCTGGGACTTATAAGTCAAACAATTTTTCCCAGGGTTTTATCGTTTGCACATTTCACACACAATTAGTTGTAAAAAACGGCAAAAAGGATGAATTTTCGACTGGAAATTGCCCCTGTAAGATATGTGCAGACCCAGGGAAATTTTGCGAAAAGCGGAGGAAGAGTACAAAGCCGGGCAGGTATAACAACAAAAAAGGGAGGCGGTGAAGAGCCGCGCCTCGCCTTCGGGCGAGACGCGAAACGTTAGTAACTGGACTGCTGGGATTTTTCAGCCTGAATACGCTGATAGATCTCTTCACGGTGAACAGAAACTTCTTTTGGGGCGTTTACGCCAATGCGTACCTGGTTGCCCTTCACCCCTAAAACTGTCACGGTGACCTCATCCCCAATCATGAGGGTTTCACCAACTCGACGAGTCAGAATCAGCATTCTTTGCTCCTTGAAAGATTATAAGAGTCGGGTCTCTCTGTATCCCGGCATTATCCGTCATATAACGCCAAATAGTAAGCGATGACAAACACGTAATGTGTAAGCAGTCACGGCATCACAATCTGTTAAATGTAAGTTTAGCCGATATACACAACTTCACCCTGACTTTATCGTTATAAAACCATCCCGATAAAGGCGGCAGGTTCGATGTTAGCACTCGCTCCAGAGACCGGGCAGGCCGGGGATCTGGAATTCATTGTATTCTCATCGTACTGCAATCCGTTCAGTCTGGATAGCAATAGTACAGTTGCAGAACGCATTCCGCTAAAGAATAACGTTCGCAACTGTTTAAAGTTATTACAGTTTTGTACTTACCCAGTTTTTAACGCTGGCCAGTGCGGCAGGTAAAGCCGCCGCGTCGGTACCGCCAGCTTGCGCCATATCCGGACGCCCGCCGCCTTTACCGCCAACCTGCTGAGCAACCATCCCAACCAGTTCCCCGGCTTTCACGCGATCGGTGACATCTTTTGAAACGCCAGCAATCAGAGAAACCTTACCTTCGGCAACGGTTGCCAGCACTACGATGGTCGAGCCTAACTGATTTTTAAGATCGTCAACCATTGTACGCAGCATTTTAGGCTCAACGCCGGCCAGTTCACTGACCAGCAGTTTAACGCCGTTAATATCTTCTGCTTTACTGGAGAGACTCGCGCTCTCCTGAGCGGCAGCCTGCTCTTTAAGCTGCTGCAACTCTTTTTCCAGCTGACGAGTACGTTCCAGCACGGCGCGCACTTTGTCACTCAGGTTATGACTATCCCCTTTCAGCACCTGAGCAATGTCGCTTAACTGGTCGCGGTCCGCATGCAGCGCCGCAATCGCACCGTCGCCGGTGATGGCTTCAATACGACGTACGCCTGCCGCCGTGCCGGATTCAGACACGATGCGGAACAAGCCAATATCGCCGGTACGGCTGGCATGTGTACCGCCACACAGCTCGGTTGAAAAATCACCCATGCTCAGCACGCGTACGCGCTCGTCGTATTTCTCACCAAACAGCGCCATGGCACCTTTTTCGCGTGCGGCATCGAGATCCATGATATTCGTTTCGATAGGCAGGTTGCGGCGGATCTGCTCGTTCACCAGATCTTCGACGGCACGAATTTCTGACGCTTTCATGGCTTCAGAATGGGAGAAGTCGAAGCGCAGCAGTTTATCGTTTACCAGTGAACCTTTCTGCGCCACGTGCGTCCCCAGAATCTGGCGCAGGGCGGCGTGCATCAAGTGCGTTGCTGAGTGATTACGACGAATACGTGCGCGACGCGCTTCATCAACGTCTGCCTGGACAGCATCGCCCACTTTTAGTGAGCCGCTGGTCAGCGTACCGACGTGGCCAATCGCCTGACCATACTTCTGAGTATCGTCAACAGCGAAGCTAAAGCCGATTCCTTTCAGCTCGCCTTTGTCACCGACCTGGCCGCCTGACTCACCGTAGAACGGCGTCTCATCGAGAATTACGACAGCCTGTTGACCGGCGCTAATAGCATCCGTCGCCTTACCATCAACAAACAGTGCTGTAACCTTGCCGTTCAGCTCCAGCTGCTCGTAGCCTTTAAACTCTGAAGTGCCGTCAACGCGGATCATAGCGTTATAATCTGCACCAAAGCCGCTGGATTCACGCGCGCGACGGCGCTGCGCTTCCATTGCCGCTTCAAAGCCTTCTTCATCGACCTTGATATTACGCTCGCGGCAAACGTCTGCCGTCAGGTCAACCGGAAAACCGTAGGTGTCATACAAGCGGAAAGCGGTTTCGCCATCCAGCGTGTCGCCCGTAAGCGTTGTCAGTTCTTCATCAAGCAGCGCCAGTCCGCGTTCAAGCGTACGGGCAAACTGCTCTTCTTCCGTTTTCAGGATCTGCTCAACCTGAGCCTGCTGAGTTTTCAGCTCTTCACCGGCGGCACCCATTACTTCAATCAGCGGCCCAACCAGCTTATAGAAGAAGGTTTCTTTCGCGCCGAGCATATTACCGTGACGAACGGCGCGACGAATGATACGACGCAGAACGTAACCGCGGTTTTCATTCGATGGAACAACGCCGTCTGCAATCAGGAAAGCACAGGAACGAATATGATCGGCAATTACGCGCAGCGATTTGTTGCTCAGATCGGTCGCACCCGTCACGCGCGCAACCGCTTCGATCAGGCGACGGAAAAGGTCAATTTCATAGTTAGAATTGACGTGCTGCATTACCGCAGTAATACGTTCCAGGCCCATACCGGTATCAACAGACGGTTTCGGCAGTGGCTCCATCGTGCCGTCAGCCTGGCGATTGAACTGCATAAAGACGATATTCCAGATCTCAATATAGCGATCGCCGTCCTCTTCCGGACTTCCCGGAGGTCCGCCCCAGATATGGTCGCCGTGATCGTAGAAGATTTCAGTACACGGACCGCAAGGACCGGTATCGCCCATCTGCCAGAAGTTATCAGAAGCGTACGGTGCGCCTTTGTTATCACCGATACGAATAATGCGCTCGGCCGGGATACCGACCTCTTTTTCCCAGATGGCATATGCTTCGTCATCGGTTTCGTAAACGGTCACCCACAGACGCTCTTTTGGCAGAGCAAACCAGTTTTCACCGGTCAGCAGTTCCCACGCATATTGAATAGCGTCGTGTTTGAAGTAATCACCGAAGCTGAAGTTACCCAGCATTTCGAAGAAAGTATGGTGGCGCGCAGTGTAACCGACGTTTTCCAGATCGTTATGCTTACCACCCGCACGCACGCAACGCTGAGATGTCGTGGCACGAGAGTAGTTACGCTTGTCGAGTCCAAGGAAAACATCCTTGAACTGGTTCATCCCGGCGTTGGTGAATAGCAGCGTCGGGTCGTTATGAGGAACCAGGGAGCTGCTCGCAACGACCTGATGTCCCTTACCATGGAAAAAATCGAGAAACGCCTGACGGATCTCAGCGGTGCTCTTGCTCATAATTATCCTGAAATCAAGCTAATGAGTATGGTAGCCCGCAAACGCGGTGATAGGCATTCACGCCAGCTACTGAAAAAAGTGGGAATAAGATAAGTTTTCTTGACGGGGAAGTAAAATCCCGGATGCGGTCAATCGGAAAAATTTCGCCAGATATCCTGAATATCTTCCATCAGATAGCCACGATAAAGCAAAAAGCGCTGAATTTTTACTTTTTGCGCAAATTCAGTGGGCAATGGCTCACCATATTTACGTATAGCCTGATCTTTTGCCAGACCGGCCCAGTCAATTTCACATTCGCGCATTGCCCGCTCTCCCATTTCGCGAGGAATGCCCTTCTGATTAAGCTCCTGGCGGATCCGGGCCGGACCATATCCTTTGCGACTGCGGCTGGCAATAAACTGCTGCACAAAGCGACCATCATCGAGATAGTGGTTTTCGCAACACCACGCGACAACGCGATCGACATCTTCAGGCGTAGCCTCTGAAGGCTCAATCCCTTTTTTGCTGACGACAGGTGCAGCCAGCTTACGACGTAGCTCAAGTTCGCTGTGGTCGCGCATAGCAAGAATGCGTACCGCGCGGTCAAGAAGGCGCGAATACGCAGAGCGGCGGGAACTATTCTCTGTCATCTCAGACCCTGCTGGCATTGAAATAGCAAAAGGGCCGCATTAAGCAGCCCTTAAGTGATTAACATCCGTTGATGTTAACTGATTTGCAGGAGAATGCCATGTTGCGCACAGCCCCTGCTTTACCGAAAGATTAAAAATCTTCTTTCGCATCAGCCGCATTTTCGTCGTTAGGATCAATAACGAAGTCCGGCTTGTCATTCGGGTTGCTGAGCAGAAGCTCACGTACTTTCTTCTCAATTTCTTTCGCAGCAGCCGGGTTCTCTTTCAGCCAGGTAATGGCGTTTGCTTTACCCTGACCAATTTTGTCACCGTTATAGCTATACCATGCACCCGCTTTCTCGATCAGCTTCTCTTTCACGCCGAGATCGACCAGTTCGCCGTGATAGTTGATGCCTTCTCCATAAAGGATCTGGAATTCAGCCTGTTTAAATGGTGCAGCGATTTTGTTTTTCACGACTTTAACGCGCGTTTCGCTACCCACTACGTTTTCACCATCTTTCACTGCACCGATACGGCGGATATCCAGACGTACAGAAGCGTAGAATTTCAGCGCGTTACCACCGGTGGTGGTTTCCGGGTTACCAAACATCACACCAATTTTCATACGGATCTGGTTGATGAAGATCAGCAGCGTATTAGACTGCTTCAGGTTACCGGCCAGCTTACGCATCGCCTGGCTCATCATACGCGCCGCGAGGCCCATGTGAGAGTCACCGATTTCGCCTTCGATTTCTGCTTTCGGCGTCAGTGCCGCAACGGAGTCGACCACGATAACGTCTACTGCACCAGAACGTGCCAGCGCATCACAAATTTCCAGCGCCTGCTCGCCCGTATCTGGCTGAGAGCAGAGCAGATTGTCAATGTCTACGCCAAGTTTGCGTGCGTATACAGGGTCCAGCGCGTGTTCTGCATCGATAAACGCACAGGTCTTGCCTTCACGCTGTGCAGCCGCAACAACCTGCAGGGTCAGCGTAGTTTTACCTGATGACTCCGGGCCGTAGATTTCTACGACACGACCCATTGGCAGGCCACCCGCACCCAGCGCGATATCCAGTGAAAGCGAACCCGTAGAAATAGTTTCTACATCCATGGAACGGTCTTCACCCAGGCGCATGATTGAGCCTTTGCCGAATTGCTTTTCAATCTGGCCCAGTGCTGCCGCCAACGCTTTCTGTTTGTTTTCGTCGATAGCCATTATTACTCCTGTCATGCCGGGTGAAGCTGGTTTACACCACGCCGGAGATTACTGTTTTGTTGCGCTAATTATACTGTATAACTATACAGTATCAAGTGTTTTGTAGAAAATTTTGCCACAGGGTTTTTAGCGCGTACGCCGTGGCCTGACGCCGCACCGCCTCGCGATCGCCGGCAAAACATTCGCGTCGGGTAATACCTTCTCCGCGCGCGCTGGCAAAGCCAAACCATACTGTACCGACCGGTTTTGCGTCACTGCCGCCATCCGGTCCGGCGATGCCACTGACGGAAATGGCGTAATCGGCACGCGCCGCACGCAGGGCACCTATTGCCATTTCGACCACCACCGGTTCGCTAACAGCACCATGCTGTTCAAGTGTGGCAGACTTTACGCCGATCATTTGTGCTTTGGCTTCATTACTGTAGGTGATAAAGCTGCGCTCGAACCAGGCAGAACTGCCGGCAACGTCGGTAATCACCTTTGCCAACCAGCCGCCGGTGCACGATTCAGCTGTAGTGACCGTCGCCCCGCGCGCGTTGAGCGCCTGCCCCACCTGCTCACTTAATTGCATTAATTCGCGATCGGTCATCTGCGCCTCGCAAGAGTGAAAAGAATGGACATCAAGATAGCACTTTCTACGAATAGATGGGGGCGGCGACGCGATTTTACGAGTCAGATTCAGAAAAAAAGGCCAGCCGAAGCTGACCCAGATAAAATCCGCGATGCGCAGTTTATTTCATGCTGTGAACGATAGTGTCGATATTATGGCGCATTGCTTTCGCATAAGTGTCTGCCACGCCGCCGGGCGCGGACAGCGCTTCCGGATACAGTTCGCCTCCCGGCTGCGCGCCCGTAGCGCTGGCGATCTGCTTGACCAGACGCGGATCGAGCTGATTCTCCATAAACCAGACGGTGACGCCGTCGCGTTTAATTTGCTGGATCATCTGCGCTACTTGCGCGGCACTCGGTTCGCTCTCGGAAGACAGTCCCTGCGGTGCGACAAACGTTACGCCATAGGCGCGACCAAAGTAGCCAAACGCGTCATGACTGGTGAGCACCTTACGCTTTGCCTGCGGAATGGCGCTAAACTGCGTTTTTGCCCACAGGTCCAGTTGCTGAAGCTGGGCGATATAGCGCTGGCCCGAAGCGTTCAGGTCGGCGGCATCCTGCGGATCGGCTTTTACCAGCGCCGCCTGAATATTTTGCGCGTAGCGGACGCCGTTGGCGACGTTATTCCACGCATGCGGATCGGTGACGGTTTTCCCCTCTTCTTTCAGCGTATGCGTCTGTATGCCGTCCGAGGCGACCACCAGCGTACCGTGAAAGCCGGAAGCGCGCACTAAACGATCGAGCCAGCCCTCCAGACCCAAACCGTTCACCACCACGATATCCGCTTTGCTGAGCATGGCACTGTCTTGTGGCGACGGTTCAAAACTGTGCGGATCGCCATCCGGTCCAACCAGCGTGGTGACGTTAACGCGATCGCCGCCCACCTGGCTGACAATATCACCGAGCACGGAAAAACTGGCCACAACATTTAGCGTTTTCGCCATTGCGTTCTGCGTCATGACGCCAAGCGCCAGCGCAATTATGATCCCGGTACGTTTCATTTTTTCCCCTTGCTATCAAAATAGGGCGCGCAGGCTGCTTGTCAGCCCGCTACGCCTGCCAAATAAAATAGAGACGACAAACAGTGCGCTGGCGCTAAGCACGATAGACGGTCCGGCCGGAAGGTTGGCCCCCCATGAAAGGCTGAGCCCCAGCCAGGCGCAAAGCACGCCTCCGACACCGGCGAGCAGCAGCATACCCGGCAGCGTATTTGCCCAGCAGCGAGCGGCAATGGCGGGCAGCATCATGACCCCCACCGCCATCAGCGTGCCAAGCACCTGAAAACCGGCGATCAGATTGAGCACCAGCAGCGACAGGAATAGTCCGTGCATCAGGGCCGGAAGCCAGCGCGCATTGACCTGTAGCCAGGCGCTGTCAAAGGCTTCGCTGACCAGTCCCCGATAAAACAGCGCCAGACAGAGCAATGTTATGCCTGAGACGCCGGCAACGAAGTACGTGGCATCAATATCGACCGCGAGAATTGAACCAAATAGCAGATGCAGAAGATCGACGCTGGAGCCGCGCAGAGACACTAACGTGACGCCCAGCGCCAGCGAACCGAGATAAAAACCGGCAAAGCTGGCGTCCTCTTTTAGCAACGTGCGACGGCTTACCCAGCCCGCGGTCAGCGCTACTGCAATACCGGCAATAAAACCGCCGATACTCATGGCCATGAGCGACATGCCGTTGAGGAGGTACCCTACGGCGACGCCGGGTAAAATGGCATGTGAGAGGGCGTCGCCCATCAGACTCATACGCCGTAACAGCAGAAAGACACCCAGTGCGGTAGTGCTCATCGACAGCGCCAGGCAGACCACCAGCGCACGGCGCATAAAACCGAACTCAATAAACGGCTGAAAAAAAAGATGCCAAATCATGCCTGTCCTGCCTCTGCCGTTCGGCCCCACCAGGTGTTATCCGATCCGAGACGCAGCGTGTCGGGAAAATAGTCGCTTACGCGCTGGCTATCGTGCAGGACGGCCAGCACCGTTTGTCCCTGCTGATTCATTTCCACCATCAGCGCCATTAGCGCGTGGCGGGTCGCTTCATCAACGCCGGTAAAGGGTTCATCCAGCATCACCAGCGGTGCCTGCTGAAGCAGGACCCGGGCGAACAACATGCGCTGAAACTGGCCGCCAGATAACCGATCGATGGTGACTCTTGACTGAGAGGAAAGCCCTACCCGCTCAATCGCGGCGGCAATACGCTGGCGCACTGGTCGGTTAAGGGCGTTGAACAGGGACACGCGGGGCCACGCGCCCATGCTGACCACATCCTGCACGCAGAGCGGAAACTGCGATTCCAGCGCGTGACGCTGTGCCAGCCAGCCGATAGTGGGCCGCCCCGATGGCCAGCGAATCACGCCGCTTATCGGCGAAATAAATCCGGCCAGCGTTTTCAGTAACGTCGATTTACCGCAGCCGTTAGCCCCCACGATGGCGACCATACTGCCAGTTTCGATTGTGCCGCTGAGGGCGGGGGTTATTGCCTGCCCGTGGTAGCCCGCAACAAGATGATCGAGTTCAATCATGGCAGCGCCACCGCCCACTTTACTGCCAGACAGAGTACGACCAGTAATAGCGCTGCGATCAGCAGGCGGGTGATAGCAGAGTGAGAGAAAATCGTTGAAGACAGCATATGAACATCATTATGTTATAACGTAACATTAATGAGTTTGTAGAGAAATGTAAACCCGGGCTGTAACAGGGTACTGTGTCAAAATATGTTGGCACAGTAATAAAAAACCGGTGACGTGGAATGACCACAGCACCGGTTTAGTTGCTTTTAGCGACAGAAACTTATTTTACGCGCGCCAGCGCCACGGCCTCACCCAGCTGCCAGACGGCCATCGCATAGTTGGTGCTGTGGTTATAACGGGTGATGGTGTAGAAGTTAGGTAAACCATACCAGTACTGGTAGCGGGTGCCGATATCCAGACGCAGAAGACTGGCCTGCTGGTAATCGCCCAGCGGCTGCACAGGATTCAGTCCGGCTGCGGCCAGCTGTCCTAAGCTGTACTTCTTATTAAAGCCGCTTTCCAGGCCTACGGCCTGACCATTAGCCTCAACAGCAACCAGACCACCTTTCACCCAGCCGTGTTCTTTAAAATAGTTTGCCACGCTGCCGATAGCGTCTTCCGGATCCCACAGATTAACGTGTCCATCACCATTAAAATCGACTGCATATTGTTTATATGAGGACGGCATAAATTGACCGTAGCCCATTGCACCCGCAAATGAACCGCGCAACTCCAGCGGGTCATCCTGCTCGTCGCGGGCCATCAGGAGGAAGGTTTCCAGTTCGCTGGAAAAGTACTCGGCGCGGCGCGGATAGTTAAACGACAGTGTCGCCAGCGCATCCAGAATACGGGTTTTACCCATCACCCGACCCCAGCGCGTTTCGACGCCGATAATGCCAACAATAATTTCCGGCGGCACGCCATAAACCTGCCAGGCGCGATTCAGCGCATCCTGATACTGGTTCCAGAACGCCACGCCATTTTGCACGTTATCCGGAGTAATAAACTGCTGACGATAGCGTAGCCACGCGCCGTTTGGTCCACTCGGTAGTGTGGAGGTGGTTGGGGCCTGCCGGTCCATCAAACGCAGAACGTTATCTTTGCGCTCGGCCTGGGACAGGATCTCCTGGAGCTGCTGCTTGTTAAAGCCATGCTTGCTCACCATTTTATCAATGAACTGCTCTGCCGCCGGGTTATTGGCAAAATCGCCGCTGAGCATCATCACGTTGTGCTGAGGCTCCAGCAGGAAACCGCCGGACGGGGCCGCCGTTTCAGAAGGCATGGCGGATGTTTTCGGTTTACTGCTGCAGGCTGCAAGCAGAGTAGCTAATGCAAGTAAAGCCAGGTAACGACGCTTAAGCATGGGAGTTCCATTCAATGAATTTGAGCAGAGGCAAGTATGGTAAAACATCTGCCAGCCCTCAAGGAAGCATATAAAAAGTCTTCCATCCGCTGGCATTCACTATGCCTTCAACCCCAGACGCTTCGCCAGACGGTGTAAATTAGCCACATCGGTGCCGAGCAGCCTGGCGCTGGCGGCCCATTTGCCGTCACTTTGTGCCAGCGTACGGGTAATCAGCTGCCGCTGAAAATGCTCGGTTGCCTCGCGCAGAGAGGTATTTGTCGGCAACGGTTGAACAGGCGCGGTAACGGGTACCGACGTGTCATCGTGCAGGGCAAAGTGCGGCGCATCAAGCACAACTTCATCTCCACTGCGCGTCGCCCGGGCCAGCACCACCGCCCGGTGTATAGCGTGTTCCAGTTCGCGCACGTTACCCGGCCAGGCGTAGCTCAACAAATGTGCCCTTGCGCC
>Ga0302349_1002923_pt1 | contig 10361 bp, 11 predicted proteins | sample PhyAR1_FD_202176 | JGI IMG/M metagenome (GOLD analysis project Ga0302349, IMG submission 202176) | Leaf surface microbial communities from alfalfa plants in UC Gill Tract Community Farm, Albany, California, United States - DLSL A.R1... | ecosystem: Host-associated > Plants > Phyllosphere >...
GGCTCCCTTGCCAACCTGATCGCGCGTCTCGGCGGCGAGCGTAAGGGTGTCGCTCATTCCAGTTACTCCGAAACAAAATGGATATAGGCTTCCGACCACGCCTCCAGGGATGACCATGACCGGAAGCGGCGGCGCATAGCGGCAAAGGTGCCAAAAGGCAAGGTCGATGCCGCCGCGTCGATCGGGGCAGATCGAGATTCATTCGGCGTTTTCCGGTCCCTCTCCCCTCAAAGGGGGCAAAGGACAGGAAAAACGTCGTGAATGCCGATCGATCCTAAAAGCGGATGGGCAGGCCGATCAGGATGCGGCCATGCTCCTGGCCAGCCTGGGCGCGCAAGCGGATGCCGATGTTGCGACCGATCTGCCGCTCGATGCCGATGCCGCCGACCAACCCGCTGGGCCCGTTGCCGTCATCGTCGATGACGTTCGCCAGCCGGACGTCATAGCAATAGCCGCCATAGCCCGCCTCAGCGAACACCATGGTGCGATCGCCAACCACATATCCTGCTCGCGCGGTCACGCTATAGCCCCACCGCGCCTTCTGTTCGTAGAAGGCAAAAATCTGCTGGCTGCGCACGGTGCCGCCCCCGGCCTGGACCGCCACTTCGCCCCCCAAGCGCAGGCTTTCACTGGCGGGCAGCATGATGCCGGCAAAGCCACCCCCGGCCAGCCCCGCCCCCACATATTTGCGGCTGCTGACGTCATCGCCAAGGCGGAAGCCATGGATCAGGACACCGGCCTCCGGTCCCGCATAAGGGCCGGCAAATGTGGGCTTGTCCTGCGCGAAGGCGGTCGCGGGCAGGCAGATCAGCAGGGCAGCGGCAAACAGGAGGCGCATCGAAAACGTCCTTTGGTCATAGAGACTCCCCATCGATTCCCTATAAAGGTTGATGTATGATGAATATGAATTTCTGTAAAACAGAAAGAATGCAATGCCGGGCAGATATTTCATGAGCCGTGGGCGCGCGCGGGTGGTGCGGGTGTTCGCGCTGCTGTGCTTCCTGATCGCGGGGGTGGGGGCGGCAACGCTGCCCGCGATGTTGGTGGGTCCGCAGTGGCAGGCCTTCATGATCGACTGCAATGACGGATGTCGCCCCAAGCCCCAGCCGCTCGATCAATTGTCGCCGGAGGTTCGACACGTCATCGCAAGCTTGCCTAAGGCCCCAGAGCGAATGACCGCAGCCATGGCGGAGCCCTATTGGTGGTGGCGATTGTTCGGCATCCAGATGCTGGATATTCTGCCCTTCGCCCTGTTGTTCTTCTCGGTCGGCATGGCGCTATGGTCGTTCGGCAACCGGCAGGAGCATCGCGATTGGCGCGGAATACGCTGGCTGCAGCGGGCGACGGCGGTGGCGATCGTCATGGCGATCGTCGAACCCCTGGCGCAAGTGCTGCGCGACGCCGTCTTTCTCGGCGCGATAACGGATGTCGGGGCCTTTTCCTATTTGATCGACTTCACCCAGATCATCGAGCGCCTGCTGTTCGCCGGGGCGGCCTGGGCCGCGATCTGGGCGCTGGCGGCGGGGTTGCGTGCGCGGGGCGATCTGGCCGAGATCGTCTGATGCCCGTGACCGTCAATCTCGATCTGATGCTGGTACGGCGCAAGGTGAAGTCGAAGGAGCTGGCCGAGGCGATCGGGATCACCGAGTCGAACCTGTCGCTGCTGAAGTCGGGCAAGGTGAAGGGCGTGCGCTTCTCGACGCTGGCCGCCATCTGCCGCTATCTGGAATGCGAGCCGGGCGACATACTCGGCTATGAGCCCTCCGACGACGATCTGACGGCGGAGGAATAGGGGCCGTCCGCGCCGCTTCCCCGACGGAAAGCGGCGCGGGGGAGGGCATCAATAGGCGATACGCTGCGCCTTGATCCCCTGCTTGGCGAGTTGCGCCTGGACGCTGTCGTTGCCCGCCAGATGGCCCGCGCCGACCGCGATGAAGACGGTGCCGGGCTTGGCCAGGCGCTGCTTGATCCACGTCGCCCAGCGCGCGTTGCGGTCGGTCAGCAGGGTCTTGGCGACCTCGGGCGAGTCCTTCAGGCTTTCATTCATCGTGCGGGCCAGCGCGTCGGGATCGCCCTTGGCCCATTCGTCGACCATCTCGGCCATTTCCTCGCCCGCCTTGGGCAGGTCGTCGACCGTCGAGGTCAGGAACTCGATCTGTGCCTTTTGCGACAGGCCGTTGAAAAAGCCGATCTGCTGCTCGGCGGTCTCCAGCCCGGCGACGGGCTTGTTCTGGGCCTTGGCGGCGTCGGCCAGCACGGTTTCCGGCCCGTTCTTCGGATCATAGCCCAGCTTCTGGATCGGCGCGAGCGACAGGGTGACGCCCGCCAGCCACGGCTTCATCCGGTCGAACGCCTGGGGCGGCAGGCCCGCATCGGTCAGCGCCTTCAGATAGGCGCCGCGCTTGTCGGCGGGCAACTGCTCGGTCAGGGTCGGGCCGGTGGTGACGATGCCGTTCTTCATCACGATCTGCTGCATCGTTGCCTGATCCGGCTGCACCATTTCCAGCATCAGCTGGTCGGACTTGTCGAAGGCGGTCTTCACCGCCTCGTCGAACCAGGACAGGCCGGGCTTCAGCACATGGATGGTGCCGAACAGATAGATGGTGGTATCGGCATCCTTGACCACCCACAAAGCGGGATCGGCGTCATTGGGGTTCGGCGCGGGCTTGCTCTGCGCACAGGCGGGAAGCGCCAGCATCAGCGCGAGCGAGGTGAGGGCGGCTTTCATGATCGTCTTCATGGGATCGGACTTTCGGAAAAGGAAGGGGCCGGATGGTAGAAGGCGGCGACGATCAGGCGTATTTGCGCCACAGCCAGACGATGCCGCCGACGCCCAGCATCGCGCCATATACCCATTCGATCTGGACCGGGGGCAGCGCGCCGCCGCGCCACAGGAACCACCAGACGGGCACGCCGAGGCCGACCGTATAGAAGCTGGCGACGGCACCGTCGCGATACGCCTGGCGCTCATGCTCGTCGACGACCCGGTGCCAGCGCCATGATATGACGGGTATCACCACGCCCCAGATCAGCGCCATCAGCACAGCGAACCAGAGCGGCAGCGGCGAGGACCAGGGATCGGCAGGTGCGACCGCATCCTTGGGCTGCTGCAGGACTATCAGTGCGGTCGAAAGCCCGGCGATGCCGCCGACAGCGCCGGAAATCGCCAGCAGTCGGTGGTTGGCGCGCTCGCTCGGCCCCCTGGCGATGCGCGAGGAATTGATGGTCATGGTCGCACCTCGATGGACAGATGGACGGAGAATGTCGGCATTTGCGCGCCATGGGCGGCGACGGCAGCGGCTTGGATGTCGGGGCGGATCGCGTCGAGCGTGACCTCGCCCACCCGTCCGGCTCCCCAGCCGAGCAGCGACAGCGCGATGCCGCTGCCGATGACCGCGTGGGTCAGACGGCGGCTCATGGCCGCACCCGCCGGACGACATAGAAGGTCAGCCCGATCATCACCGATACGCCCCAGCTATAGTCCTCGAAATCGACTCGATCCGTCTGCGCACCGATAATGATCAGCAGCGGATGAAGCACGAAGTTCGTGACCCCAATCACGGCCCAGGTCTCGATTGCCAGCCGCCGCTGCATCTCGTCGGTTTCGCGCCAGTTGCGCCACGTCATGACGCCGACGACGATCAGCATGATGACCGCAGCAAGCTGTGCCGAGGGATGGGGCATGGGTGCTTGAGGACGATGGAGGAAGCCGTCGATGAACCCCTCCAGAAAGGGTAGGCCGACGATCAGCAGGATCGCCATGACGACCAACAAGATTCGCCGCTGCTTACGGCGGGACGCCCGCGCGGCCTCGCGGCTTTCGCCCCAGCGGGCGCTACCCTCACTCGCCGTCATGTTCGTCATCGAAAATCTCCTCGATCGGCATGTCGAACAGCCGTCCGATGCGGAAGGCGAGCGGCAGTGAGGGGTCGTATTTCCCCGTCTCGATGGCGTTGACGGCCTGGCGCGACACATCCAGCCGCCCGGCGAGTTCCGCCTGGCTCCAGTTGCGTTCGGCGCGCAGCACCTTGAGGCGATTTTTCATGTCCACCTCCTCTTGCATGGCCAACCTCCCTTTGTCACCCATACATGACGTAATGTCAGGTAACCATGACAAAGTGACAGTGAGTCGCGACATTGTCAACAAGACCTGACAAAATATCATGCGTCACTGACTGGAAGGTCTTGGAGGCATAGCCGCTCGCCTTGACCGCGAAAGGGGCATCCGCCAAAGCCTGCCCCATTATGCAGACCCGAAACGGCTCCCCGGAAGGCCCACTTTCCTTCCAGCGCATGATCCTCACCCTCCATGACTATTGGAGCGAGCGGGGATGCGTGATCCTGCAACCCTATGACATGGAGATGGGGGCGGGCACCTTTCACCCCGCGACCACGCTGCGCGCGCTGGGGCCGGACAGCTGGAATGCCGCCTTCGTCCAGCCGTGCCGTCGCCCGACCGATGGCCGCTATGGCGAGAACCCCAACCGGCTCCAGCATTATTACCAGTATCAGGTGATCCTGAAGCCGTCGCCCGCCGACCTGCAGGACCTGTATCTGGGCAGCCTGGCGGCGATCGGCGTCGACATGACCAAGCATGATATCCGTTTCGTCGAGGATGACTGGGAAAGCCCGACGCTGGGCGCCTGGGGGCTGGGCTGGGAAGTCTGGTGCGACGGGATGGAGGTGACGCAGTTCACCTATTTCCAGCAGATGGGCGGTTACGACATGAAGCCGGTCGCGGGCGAGCTGACCTACGGGTTGGAGCGTCTGGCCATGTATATCCAGGACGTCGACAATGTGTACGACTTGGCGTTCAACGATCAGGGCGTGAGTTACGGCGACGTGTTTCTCGAAAACGAGAAGCAGATGTCGACCTGGAACTTCGAGGTCGCCGACACCGACACGCTGTTCGACGCTTTCCGCAAGGCGGCGGCCGAGTGCGAGCGTTGTCTGGATGCCAAGCTGCCCATCCCCGCCTATGAACAGGCGATCAAGGCCAGCCACACCTTCAACCTGTTGCAGGCGCGCGGTGTGATCTCGGTGGCGGAGCGCCAGGCCTATATGGGCCGCGTCCGCGACCTCGCGAAGGGCGCGTGCGGCGCCTGGATGGACAAGAACGGCTGGGCCGCGTGATGACCGATTTTCTGCTCGAACTCCGCTCCGAAGAAATCCCCGCCCGGATGCAGGCGGGCGCGCGCGAGAACCTCGCCAAGCTGTTCACCGCTGAAATGGCGAAGGCCGGTCTGTCGGCGGGTGAGATCGTCACCTATGCCGGTCCCCGCCGTCTGGCGCTGATCGCGCGCGGGCTGCCTGCCGCGACCGAGGCGGTGTCCGAGGAAGTGAAGGGGCCGCGCGCCTCTGCGCCGCCGCAGGCGCTGGAGGGCTTCCTGCGCAAGACCGGGCTGACGCGCGAGCAACTGACCGAGCGCGACGGCGTGCTCTTCGCGATTACCGAGAAGCCCGGCCGCGCGACCGCCGAGGTTCTGGCCGAGGCGATCCCCGCGATCGTCCGCGCCTTCCCATGGCCCAAGTCGATGCGCTGGGGCGCGGAGTCCGCCTCGACCGAGTCGATGCGCTGGGTCCGCCCGCTGCACGCCATCGTTGCGCTGTTCGGAGCCGAGGTGGTGCCGTTCGAGATCGCCGGGATCACCAGCGGCAATGTCACGCGAGGCCACCGCTTCCACGCGCCCGCCGAGATCGTGCTGACCGGCGCCGACGCTTATGTCGAACAACTGCGGGCTGCTAAGGTCCTCGTCGATCAGGACGAGCGCGCAGCGATGATCCGCGAACGCGCCTCCGCGCTGGCTGCCGAGGCCGGGTTGGAGCTGGTCGAGGACGAAGGGCTGGTCGCGGAGAATGCCGGACTGACCGAATGGCCGGTGCCGCTGCTCGGGCGCTTCGACGAAGCGTTTCTCGACGTGCCGCCCGAGGTCATCCAGCTCACCGCGCGGGTGAACCAGAAATATTTCGTCTGCCGCTCGGCGGACGGGAAGCTGGCCAACGCCTTCGTCTGCACCGCCAATATCGAGGCGAGCGACGGCGGCGCGAAGATCGTCGAGGGCAATGGCAAGGTGCTCGCCGCCCGCCTGTCCGACGCGCGCTTCTTCTATGAGACGGACCTGAAGACGAAGCTCGACGATCTGCGGCCCAAGCTGGAAAAGATCGTCTTCCACGAAAAGCTCGGCACCGTCGCCGACAAGGTCGAGCGGGTGGCCAAGCTTGCCCGCTGGCTGGTGGAAGAGGGCATCGTCACCGAATCCCCCTCCCGCAGGCGGGAGGGGCTAGGGGAGGGCAGTGCCACGGGCGACGTCGCTCGTGGAGACGTCCCCCCCCCATCCCAGTTTCAGGTGAACGATGCCCCGCATCGTTCAGGTCATGCCGGGGGCATGACCGACCTGAAACTCGTGAACGGGGGGGGCGAGCTTGCCGATCTGGCGGAGCGCGCTGCGTATCTGGCGAAGGCCGATCTCGTCACCGGCATGGTCGGCGAGTTCCCCGAATTGCAGGGCCTGATGGGCGGCTACTACGCCGCCGCGCAGGGCGAAGACCCGCGCGTGGCCGAGGCGGTTCGCGATCACTATAAGCCGGTCGGGCAGGGCGATGACGTCCCCACCGCACCGGTGACGGTGGCCGTGGCGCTGGCGGATAAGCTGGATACGATCGTTTCGTTTTTCGCGATCGATCAGCGGCCAACAGGATCTAAAGATCCGTTTGCCTTGCGCCGGGCTGCGCTTGGGGATTTGGCGACAATCGAAAAATCTGGAGTGCGGGTCAGCCTTGGAGCGTTTGTAAGTAAGGCAATAACCGGATTGGGGCCGGTGTTTGGCGATAAGTTACTGGTTGAGGGCGCCATTGATCAGCTGAAAATAGCTGAGCAAAGCCGCGGGCCACATGCTATTTGGCGCGCCTTTGAAGAGGCGTTTCCAGATGTATTGCCGGAAGACGCCTTCCCGCCCTCTGATCCGGCAACCGACTTTGCAATGCTGACCGAAGCGAGCGTGTCCAACACCATGCTTCAGGTGATGCAATTCCTTATCGATCGCCTCAAGGTCCAGCAACGCGAAGCGGGCGTCCGTCACGACCTGATCGACGCCGTGTTCGCGCTCGGCGGCGAGGACGACCTCGTCCGCCTGCTCGCCCGCGTTCGTGCGCTGCAAGCCTTCGTCACCACCGACGACGGCACCAACCTGCTGGCAGGCTACAAGCGCGCCGCGAACATCCTGAAGAAGGAAGGTGTCGAGGGCGACCAGCCTTGGACCGCGCCGACCTACACCCCGGAACCCGCCGAGGCCGATCTGATCGCCGCACTCGACGCGGCCGAGCCAAAGGCGGCGCAAGCGGTGCAGGCCGAGGATTTTGAGGCCGCCATGGCCGCGCTCGCGAGCTTGCGCGCGCCGATCGACCGGTTCTTCGACGACGTGACCGTCAACGACGCCGATCCGGCCAAGCGGACCGCGCGCCTCGCGCTGCTCGCGCGTGTCCGGGCGGCCGTCCACACCGTGGCGGATTTCTCGCGGATCGAGGGATGAGCTGAGCCGGATCGGGAGGCGGGGGTAAACGTTCCTGTCTTCCCCTCCGGCAATATCGCCTTATTAAACCCGACGCCTGTGTCCCCAGGGCGTCGGACGTGACGACCAGTAAAGGATCGAACCGATGACCTATGTGTACCGTTTCGGCGGCGGCGTTTCGGACGGCGGCAAGGGGGACAAGAATCTGCTTGGCGGCAAGGGCGCGAACCTGGCCGAAATGGCTTCGATCGGGCTTCCGGTGCCGCCCGGCTTCACCATCTCGACCGCGATGTGTACCCGCTATTACGAGGATGGCGAGCAGTTCCCGCAGGAGCTGCGCGACGAGGTGGCCGACGGCATCGCGCATATCGAGGCGGTGACGGAAAAGCGCTTCGGCGACCCTGAAAACCCGCTGCTCGTCTCGGTCCGCTCGGGCGCGCGGGTGTCGATGCCGGGCATGATGGACACGGTGCTGAACCTGGGCCTCAACGACGAAACCGTCGAGGGGCTGGCGAAGAAGGCGGGCGACGAGCGTTTCGCCTGGGACAGCTATCGCCGCTTCATCCAGATGTATGCCGATGTGGTGCTTGAGCTGGATCACGGTGCTTTCGAGGAAGCGCTGGAGATCGCCAAGGAGGATAACGGCTTCACCCTCGACACCGAGATGTCGGCCGAGGACTGGAAGGCGCTCGTCACCGTCTACAAGGGCCTGGTCGAGGAACAATGGGGCAAGCCCTTCCCGCAGGACGTGCATGACCAGCTCTGGGGCGCGGTCGGCGCGGTGTTCGGATCGTGGCAGTCGGAGCGCGCCAAGGTCTATCGCCGCCTGAACGACATCCCTGCCGACTGGGGCACTGCCGTCAACGTGCAGGCGATGGTCTTCGGCAATATGGGCGACACCTCGGCGACCGGCGTGGCCTTCACCCGCGATCCGTCCAAGGGCGACCGCGCCTATTATGGCGAGTTCCTGATCAACGCGCAGGGCGAGGATGTGGTCGCGGGCATCCGCACGCCGCAATATCTGACCAAGGCCGCGCGCGAGGAAGCGAATGCCAAGCCCGCCTCGATGGAAGAGGCGATGCCGGAGGTGTACGCCGAGCTGGCCGCCGTGTTCGACCAGCTCGAGACGCATTACCGCGACATGCAGGACATCGAGTTCACGGTCGAACAGGCCAAGCTCTGGATGCTCCAGACCCGTTCGGGCAAGCGCACCGCCAAGGCCGCGCTGAAGATCGCCGTCGACATGGCGAATGAGGGCCTCATCACCCGCGAGGAAGCGATTGCGCGGGTCGATCCGGCGGCGCTCGACCAGCTGCTCCACCCGACGCTGGACCCGAACGCGCACCGCGACGTGCTGACCAAGGGCCTGCCTGCCTCGCCGGGTGCCGCGTCGGGCAAGGTGGTGTTTGACGCCGATGCCGCCGAGCGCGCGGCGGCGGCGGGCGAGGCGGTGATCCTCGTCCGTGTCGAAACCTCGCCCGAGGACATTCACGGCATGCACGCGGCCAAGGGCATCCTGACCGCGCGTGGCGGCATGACCAGCCATGCGGCGGTCGTGGCGCGTGGCATGGGACGGCCCTGCGTGTCGGGCGCAGGCTCGCTGTCGATCGACAACAAGGCCAAGCTGCTGCGCGTGGGTAGCCGCGAGGTGCGCGAGGGCGACATCCTGACGCTCGACGGTTCGACCGGCGAGGTGATGGTCGGCGCGGTGGCGACCGTCCAGCCCGAACTGGCGGGCGATTTCGGCACGCTGATGGAATGGGCCGATCAGGTCCGTCGCCTGAAGGTGCGCGCCAATGCTGAGACCCCGCTCGACTGCCGCACCGCGCGCGAGTTCGGCGCGGAGGGCGTCGGCCTGTGCCGCACCGAGCATATGTTCTTCGATTCGGCGCGGATCACGGCGGTACGCCAGATGATCCTGGCCTCGGACGAAGCGGGGCGTCGTGCCGCGCTCGCCAAGCTGCTGCCCGAACAGCGTGCCGACTTCACCGCGATCTTCGAGGTGATGGCGGGCCTGCCGGTGACGGTGCGCCTGCTCGATCCGCCGCTGCACGAATTCCTGCCGCAGCAGGAGGCCGAGTTCGCCGAGGTCGCGACGGCGGCGGGCGTGGACGTCGATACGCTGAAGCGCCGGGCCAATGAACTGCATGAGTTCAACCCGATGCTCGGCCATCGCGGCTGCCGCCTGGGCGTGACCTATCCCGAAATCTACGAAATCCAGGCCCGCGCCATCTTCGAGGCGGCGCTGGACGTCGCGGAGAAGTCGGGCGAGGCCCCGATTCCCGAAGTTATGATCCCTCTGGTCGCCACGCGCCGCGAGCTGGAGCTGATGAAGGCGGTGGTCGACAAGGCCGCACAGGCGGTCTTCGCCGAGCGTGGCAAGACGGTCGAATATCTGGTCGGCACCATGATCGAGCTGCCACGCGCTGCGCTGAAGGCCGGGGAGATCGCCGAGGTGGGCGAATTCTTCTCCTTCGGCACCAACGACCTGACCCAGACCACGCTGGGCGTCAGCCGCGACGATGCGGCGCGCTTCCTGAGTGCCTATGTCGAGAAGGGCATCTACGCCAAGGACCCGTTCGTCAGCCTGGATGTTGAGGGCGTGGGCGAGCTGGTCAGCCTGGCCGCCGAGCGCGGTCGCGCGACCCGGCCGGGGATCAAGCTCGGCATCTGCGGCGAGCATGGCGGCGATCCGGCGTCGATCGCCTTCTGCGAGCAGGTCGGGTTGGATTATGTCTCGGCCAGCCCGTACCGCGTGCCGATCGCTCGGCTGGCGGCGGCGCAGGCGGCGTTGAAGGCGCGGTGATATCGGGGAGGGGCGGTTTCGGCGATTTTATCGCCTGGAACCTTCCC
>Ga0302349_1002924_pt1 | contig 10361 bp, 9 predicted proteins | sample PhyAR1_FD_202176 | JGI IMG/M metagenome (GOLD analysis project Ga0302349, IMG submission 202176) | Leaf surface microbial communities from alfalfa plants in UC Gill Tract Community Farm, Albany, California, United States - DLSL A.R1... | ecosystem: Host-associated > Plants > Phyllosphere >...
CCATGGCTTCTGGATCCTGGTGGCGCTGGTGGCGACCTTCACGGTGCTGGCCGGCAGCCTGGCCTTTCGCAAGCGAGGCGACTGACCGGCTGCGTGCAACCCCTAGGCTTGTGCCACGGTCTCTAGGAAAGCCCCCCACTGGAGACCGCGATGGACTTCAAGGACTACTACGAGGTGCTCGGCGTCGCCCCCGACGTCGACGACAAGACCCTCAAGACCGCCTATCGCAAGCTGGCGCGCAAGTACCACCCCGATGTGAGCAAGGAGGCCGATGCCGAGGCCCGCTTCAAGGAGGTGGCCGAGGCCTATGACGTCCTGCGCGATCCGCACAAGCGCGCCGAATACGACCAGGTTCGCCTCTATCAGCAGCAGGGCGAGCGCTTCCAGGTGCCGCCCGACTGGCAGCCCGGATCCGGCGCCGACTACAGCGATCCCCACGCCGGCTTCGGCGAGGACTATTCCGACTTCTTCGAGTCCCTGTTCGGCGCCGCCGGCCGTTCCCAGCACGGTGGCTTCGCCCGCCGTGGCCGCGATGTCGAGCTGGAGCTGCCGCTGTTTCTCGAAGAGAGCCAGGCCGGCAGCACCAAGCCGCTGAGCTTTACGCTGCCGCAGCGCGACGAGCTGGGCCGGCGCGTCGGCGAGACCACCAAGACCCTCAACGTCAAGATTCCCGCCGGCAGCACCGATGGCGAGCGCATCCGCCTGAAAGGGCAGGGCGAGCCGGGCGTCGGCAGCGCGGAGGCGGGGGATCTCTACCTGGTCATCCGCCTGGTGCCCCATCCGCTGTTCGACGTGGACGGCCAGGACCTGGTGGTCAGCGTGCCGCTCGCCCCCTGGGAAGCGGCCTTGGGCGCCAAAGTGCAGGTGCCGACGCTGGATGGACAGATCATGCTCAGTATCCCGCCCGGCAGCCAGAACGGTGCGCGGTTGCGGGTGCGCGGCAAGGGCCTGGCCGGCAAGACGGGGCAGGGCGATCTGCATGCCCTGCTCAAGGTGGTGATGCCGCCCAGGGGCGATGAAGAAACCCAGGCGCTGTGGCGCCAACTGGCCGAGCGGGCGGCCTTCGATCCCCGCCGCGACTGGAGGAAAGTCTGATGAGCAGTCTGATCGTCCTGCAGGAATTCTGCGTGCTCTGCGAGGTGAGCGAGCCCGTGGTGGTGGAGATCGTCGAGCACGGCATCCTGGCACCCCAGCGGGGCAAGCGCCCGGCCGAGTGGCACTTCGACACCGGCGCCCTGCACCGCGCCCGCCGCGCCGTGCGCCTGAGGCGCGAGCTGGAACTGGACTGGGCCGCCACCGCCCTGGCCCTGCACCTGCTGGATGAGGTGGAAGAACTGCGACGGGAAAACCAGCGCCTGCGCCAGCGCCTGGCGCGCTTCGCCGGAGAGCTGCGAGACGTGGGCGCCGATTCGTAGGTTGCGTCGAGACGGCTCCACCGTCGCAGCCCAACGGCCAGGGTTGAGCCTTGCCGTGTTGGGCTTCGCTGCGCTTAACCCAACCTACGGAGCGTCCATCCGCACCGGATATCCCCTCTCCCTCTGGAAGAGGGCTGGGGCGAGGGAAGCCAGGTAGCGCCGGTAATGGCAAGGACTCCATCGCGGCCATGACGGTGCGCCGATGCGAACGCTCCTGCAGCCGCGGATGAGCCCTGTAGGAGCGACCCATGGCCGCGATGTCGTAGGGTGGAAAACCGCGCAGCGTTTTCCACGCGCCTCGCCTCCTCGCAGGGTAGTGGAAAAGGCTGCGCCGTTTTCCACGCTACGGGGCTGCGGGATCACCCCGCCGCTATCAACCCCCGCCGCCCCATCGCCTGTTCCTGGCTGAGCCGTTCGATCCGTACCGGCAGGGACTTCGATGCCGGCGTATGGCTGCGGGTGTCGTGGTTGGCCAGGGGCGCCAGGCTGTTGGTCTCGGGGTAGTAGGCGGCGCAGCAGCCGGCCGGTACGTCGAAGGCGATGACCTTGAAGGGCCCGGCCCGCCGCGGATAGCCGTCCAGGGCGTCGCCGACGAAGTCGATGAAGTCACCCTCCTGCACCTGATGGCGGCGCATGTCTTCCGGACTGAGCATGGCCACCCTGCGCTCGTCGATGTCGCGGTAGCGATCCCGGTTGGAATAGATGGTGGTGTTGAACTGGTCGTGGCTGCGGATCGTCATCAGCTGCAGGTGTTCGGCGTCCGGCGGGCTGTCGTCCTCGTCCAGCACGTCGCCGGGATAGAGGAAGTTGGCCTTGCCGTTGGGCGTGTCCCACTGCCGTTCGCGGGCCGCGTTAGGCAGGCGGAAGCCGCCGGGTTGCTCGATGCGTGCGTTGTAGTCGGCGAATTGCTCCGGCAGCACCGCCTCGATCTTGTCGCGGATCAGGGCGTAGTCGCCGACCAGGGCATCCCAGTCGATATGCGGATAGCGTTCGCCCAGGGTGGCCTTGGCGATGCCGGCGACGATGGCGATCTCCGAGAGCAGCTCCGGCGAAGCCGGTTCCAGGCTGCCGGTGGAACCGTGCACCATGGACATGGAATCTTCCACGGTGATGGTCTGGACGCCGGTCGCCTGGACATCGCGTTCGGTACGCCCCAGGCAGGGCAGCAGGAAGGTGCTGCGACCGTGCAGGGTATGACTCCAGTTGAGCTTGGTGGCGATCTGCACCGTCAGCCGCAGGTTGGCGACATGGGGCGCCACCCGGTCGATGTCGGGAATGGCGCGGAAGAAGTTGCCGCCCAGGCCGATGAAGGCCTGGGGTTCGTCGCGCAGTAGGGCTTCGCAGCATTCCACCACGTCATGCCCGCCCTGGCGCGGCGCCTGGAAATCGAAGGCCTGGTCCAGTCGCGCCAGGAAGGGCTCCTTGGGTTTCTGGTAGATGCCCACGGTGCGGTCGCCCTGGACATTGGAGTGGCCGCGGATGGGGCAGGGTCCGGCGCCCGGCTTGCCGACGTTGCCACGCAGCAGCAGCAGGTTGATGATCTGCTGCAGGACATCGCCGCCGCGGCGGTGCTGGGTCACGCCCATGCCCCAGCAGGCGATCACCCGCTCGGCCTTCATGTAGACCTGCGCCGCCTCTTCCATGGCCGCCCGGGTCAGGCCGGAATAGCGCTCCAGACGCTCCCAGGACAGCCCCCTGCAGTGCTCGGCGAAGGCCTCTAAACCGGCGCAATGGGTCTCGATGAAGTCCACGTCGAGGATGCGCGGGGCCCCCGTGCGGCAGGCTTCGTCGTCGGCCTCGATGACGATCTTGCACAACCCCTGCATGGCCGCCAGGTCGCCGCCGGTGCGCACCTGGTGGTACTGGGAGCTGATGGTCACGCCGCCACCGGGCAGCGCCATGTCGCGCACCGCCTGGGGCGAGGCGAAGCGCACCAGGGCCTTTTCCCGCAAGGGGTTGAAGGTGACGATGGGCACCCCGCGGTGCACGGCGTCGTGCAGCTCGCCCATCATCCGCGGACTGTTGGTGCCGGGATTCTGGCCGATGATGAAGATGGCATCGGCCTGGGCGAAGTCGTCCAGGTCCAGGGTGCCCTTGCCCACGCCGATGCTTTCCGGCATGGCCGTGGTGGTGGTCTCGTGGCACATGTTGGAGCAGTCGGGGAAGTTGTTCATGCCGTAGAGGCGGCCGAACAGCTGGTAGAGAAAAGCCGATTCGTTGGACGAGCGCCCCGAGGTGTAGAGCTCCAGCTTCCAGGGATCGTCCAGGGCGCGCAGCTCGGCGCCGATCTCGGCGAAGGCGTCCGCCCAACTGACCGGGCGATAGGTGTCGCTGGCGGCGTCGTAGCGCATCGGGTGGGTGAGGCGGCCCTGGTCTTCCAGGTCGTGGTCGGTCCAGGTGCGCAATTCGCTCAGGGTATGGGCGGCGAAGAACTCCGGGGTGGTGCGCTTGCGCGTGGCCTCCCAGGCCACCGCCTTGGCGCCGTTCTCGCAGTATTCGAAGGTGTGCGGCGTCTTGGGATCGGGCCAGGCGCAGCTCGGGCAGTCGAAGCCGCCCGGCTTGTTCATGGTCAGCAGGGCCTTGTTGCCGCGCATCAGCACCTTTTGCCGACTCAGGTGCTGGGTCACGGCATTGAGCGCGCCCCAGCCCCCGGCGGTGCCTTTTTCCTGGGTGCCGTGCAGGGGTTGAGCGGAAGATTGGGCGGCGTGCTTGGTCATGTTCACCTCTGGAGCGGAGTCGGCCAGGCGCCGACAGGTACCTAGAGGGGAACCCGGAAAACGGGCGGGTGTTCCACCGCCTGGTTGCCATGCCGACGAGCGCGAGGGGCCGGCAAGCCGCTTCGTTCCAGCGCTCTCGGGCGCGCCAAAGCGGTCGGCGACTGCTAGGCTGGACGCCTACTCAGCCACCAGGAAAGCCCACCATGGCCAGCCATGTCCTCGACCATCGCATCCTCGGCGAATCCCTGCAGGCGGTGGAGATCGGCCTCGATCCGGGCGAGACGGTGATCGCCGAGGCCGGCGCCATGACCTACATGGAGGCCGACATCGATTTCACCGCCCGCATGGGCGACGGCTCCGCCGGCCTGCTCGGCAAGCTGTGGGGCGCCGGCAAGCGGATGCTCGGCGGCGAGTCGCTGTTCATGACCCATTTCACCAACGAAGGCCGCGAAAAGCGCCACGTCGCCTTTGCCGCGCCCTATCCGGGACAGGTGGTACCCCTGGACCTCGCCGCCCTGGGCGGCACCCTGTTCTGCCAGCGCGATTCCTTTCTCTGCGCGGCCAAGGGTACCCGCATCGGCGTGGCCTTCACCCGCCGCCTGGGCGCCGGCTTCTTTGGCGGCGAGGGCTTCATCCTGCAGCGGCTGGAGGGCGATGGCATGGCCTTCGTGCATGCCGGCGGCACGGTGATCCGCAAGGAACTGAGGGGCGAGACCCTGCGTCTGGACACCGGTTGCCTGGTGGGTTTCACCAGCGGCATCGACTACAACATCAAGTTGGCGGGTGGCCTGCGCAGCATGCTGTTCGGCGGTGAAGGCCTGGTGCTGGCGACCCTGAGCGGCCACGGCACGGTGTGGATCCAGACCTTGCCCTTTTCCCGGCTAGCCGGCCGGGTCCAGGCCGCGGCCGGCGGCGGCGTCGGTGAACGCCGCGCGGGTGGCGACTGATCTCTCGCCGACCCTAGGCCCGCTGCAGGGCGCTCTGGGGCGCCATGCGCTCCAGCCAGTCACGCCAGCGCACCCGGCTGTCGTGGACCAGCCAGCCGTCCTGGCGGGCGAAGCTTTCCGACAGCCAGAGGCCGCGGGTCGACACCGGCAGGCGCTGGCCGGCGGACAGGGTGTAGAGCTCGCCGGTGGGCTTGCCGTCGTCCAGGGCGACCAGATAGAGATCCGGGCGTTGCCGGGCCAGGCGCGCCAGCAACTGGCCGTTCTCGATCTTCTCGTCGACGTGGAACAGACTCGGCGCCTTGCACTCCTTGGGCAGCTCCAGCAGCAGGTCATAGACCAGTTGCAGCGAGGCGGTGGGGGTGTGCACATAGGCGCGAGGGCGCTCCAGCAGTGCCAGACTGCCGCAGCGCACTGGCCGCGCCGCGCCCGAACGCGGGGTCAGGCGAAAGGCCACGTCCTCGCGGTACGGCAGGGCCGGGGCATAGGGCGTCGGCAGCCAGGTATCGGCGAAGCGGCCGGCCAGCCAGCCGCGCGGCGTCTCGATCAGGCACTCCTCGGCCACCTCCTGGACGGCGGTGAGCAGCGGCAGGGCCAGTTCGTGGGTCGGGATATAACCGGATATCAGCTTGAGCACCACGTCGCCCCGGTCGGGCCGGCGCTGGCGCACCAGCAGCCAGTGATCCTGGCCCTGCCAGTTCAGCGTCAGGCGTACCGAGACCCCCAGATTGGCGAGCCTGGCGCTGAAGTGCTGGGCATCGTCGATCTCGATGGGCTTGCGCCGCTCCAGCATCTCGCTGAAATTCAGGGGTTGGCCGAGGGCCTGGTAGGTGAGGCCGTCATGGTTGGCCTCGACCGAAAGGGGCAGGGTCTTGAACGCCTTGGGATTGTGGCGGGCGATGAGCTGGGGCATGGCCGACTCCTGTTTGTTGTATGCCGCGGACGCGCCGTCCCGGGCGACCGGGCAGGGCGTCCAGCGGACGAAGGCAAGGGTTCAGCGAAACGCTCTGGATCAGGGCCGAGCGGTGATCACTTCGGCCAGGGTACGGACATTATGTGACAGGTGCAGGGGATCGATAGTGCCGACTATCGCACTGCTCACCCCGGGCTCGCCGAACACCCGGGCGAAGCTGGCCCGCACCGGATCCTGGCCGGCGCCGAGTACGGCGTGACCGCTGGCCAGGGCCTTCTTGATCAGGATGCCCTTGCCCTGGGCGGCGGCGGCCTGGATCACCGGGATCTCGGCGTCTTCGTTGAGGTTGAAGGTGACCATGGCGCAATCGCCGGCTTCCAGGGCTTTCAGGCCGCCGGCGACGGTCTTGCCGGAAAAGCCGAAGGCGCGGATCAGGCCTTCGCGCTTGAGCTCGGCCAGGGTCTCGTAGCAGCCGCTGTCCTGGAGGATGTCCAGGTCGTTGCCATCGGAATGCACCAGCACCAGGTCCAGCCAGTCGGTTTCCAGGCGTTGCAGGCTGCGTTCCACCGAGCGGCGGGTATGGGCCGGACTGAAGTCGAAGCTGGACAGGCCATCTTCGAATTCTTCGCCGACCTTACTGGCGATCACCCAGTGCTGGCGCTGGCCGCGCAAGAGCGGACCCAGGCGTTCCTCGCTGCGGCCATAGGCCGGGGCGGTGTCCAGCAGGTTGATGCCCAGTTCGCGGGCCAGGCTGAGCAGGTCAGCGGCGGCGCGGTCATCGGGGATGGTGAAGCCATTGGGATACTTCACGCCCTGGTCACGCCCGAACTTGACCGTGCCCAGGCCCAGCGGGGAGATCTCCAGACCGCTGCTGCCCAGCGAACGATGCAGACCATGCAGGGTGCGCAGACTCATGGCAGCAGTTCCTCCCAGAAGGGCGCCGCCACCGGCGGTTGCGGATGGGCGGGCAGGGCGGGGTGCTGCCCGGGGGCGATACCGTCGCGGTCGAGATTGGCCAGGACGCGGTCGGCGAGGTCCGGCGACAGGGCCAGCTTGGTCGGCCAGCCCACCAGCAGGCGACCTTCCTCGGCGAGGAAGGCGTTGTCCGGGCGCACCAGTCCGGATTGCGCCGGCTCGGCGCGATCCACGCGCAGGGTCGCCCAGCGCGCGCCGGCGAAGTCGATCCAGGGCAGCAGGCGCTGCAATTCCTCGCGCGCCGCGGCGATCTGCGCCTGGGGTTCGCGCGCCACGCCCTCGGCTTCGGCCAGGTCGCCACCCAGGTACCACAGCCACTGGCCGTCGGCGGTGGGGTGGCTGGTGATGGTCACCCGCGGCTTGGGGCCGCCGCCCAGGCAGTGGGCATAGAGGGGTTTGAGCATCGGGCCCTTGACCACCACCATGTGCAGCGGGCGGCGCTGCATGGCCGGTTGTTCCAGATGGAGCGCCTGGAGCAGATCGGCCATGCCGGCGCCGGCGGTGAGCACGATGCGGCGGGTACGGATCGGCTGGCCGTCCACCACCAAACCGGTCAGTTCGCCGGCTTCGCGCAGCGGTTGCAGCTCATGCCCGGCCAGCAGGCTGTCGCCGGCCAGCTCGGCCAGGCGCGCGACCAGGCTGGGTACGTCCAGCACCAGTTCGGCCAGGCGATAGACCTTGCCCTTGAAGGCGCGATCACGCAGGGCCGGGGGCAGTTCGTCGCCCTTGACGGCGTCCACCCGGCCGCGCACCGCCTTGCTGGCGAAGAAGCTGGTGAGGTTGCCGGCCAGACTGCCCGGCGACCAGAGGTAATGGGCTTCGGAGAGCAGGCGCACGCCGGACAGATCCAGCTCGCCGCTGCCGGCCAGGCTCTCGCGCCAGCGCCGCGGCATGTCGGCGATGGCCTCGGAGGCACCGGTGAGCATCCCGGTCAGGGCGTACTTGGTGCCGCCATGGATGATGCCCTGGGACTTGCCGCTCTGGCCGCCGCCCAGGGCGCCGGTCTCCACCAGCACGGTGGCGTAGCCGGCGCGTCTGAGGCGGGCGTTGAGCCAGAGGCCGGCGACGCCGCCGCCGACGATGAGGATATCGGTGGACCAGGGTTGGGACATGAACGGCCTGCTCGGATGATCGGCAAAGAGGCGATTTTACACGCTCCTCGCCGCCGCTGGTCTCAATGCCCGGTGCTGCCGGAAAACAGCTGGATCACCACTACCCCGGCGACGATCAGCCCCATGCCCAGCAGGGCCGGCAGGTCCAGCTTCTGGTCGTAGAGAAAGGCCGCAGCGATGCTCACCAGCACGATGCCGAGACCCGCCCAGATGGCATAGGCGATGCCCACCGGGATGCTGCGCACCACCAGGGTCAGCATCCAGAAGGCCAGCCCGTAGCCACAGACGACCAGGATCAGCGGCAGCGGCTTGCTGAAGCCGCTGATGGCCTTCATGGAGGTGGTGGCGACGACTTCGGCGGCGATGGCGATCGCCAGGTAGATGTATCCGCTCATGGGGCTTCCTCCTGTAGAAGGCCCATTGTGCCTTTCCACACGATGGGTGAAAGTTGATACCTATCTGTTTGGGAGATGGGTCGTGCAGTGGAATCTTGAGCAGCTGGAGATCTTCGTCGGCATCGCCGAGGGCGCAAGTTTCTCGGCCATGGCGCGGCGTCTGGGCCGGGCGCAATCGGCGATCAGCTCGGCCATCGCCCTGTTGGAGACCGATCTGGGCGTGGCGCTGTTCGTGCGCAGCAACGGCCGCACGCCGGTCATCACCGCGGCCGGTCTGGCCCTGCTGGAGGAGGCACGGGAGGTGCTGCGCCAGTGCCAGCGGCTGGACAGCCGCGCCCAGGCCCTCTGTGCCGGACAGGAGCCGCTGTTGCGCCTGGCGCTGGACGAGGCCATGCCCTACCAGCCGGTGCTCGATGCCCTGGACGCCCTGGCCGCGGCCTTTCCGCACCTGGAGGTCCAGCTCACCAGCGGCGCCCAGGGCGATGTGGCGCGCAAGCTGCTGACCGACCAGGCCGACCTCGGCCTGCTGTTTCGCCATGAGCACATGCCCGAGGCCCTGGAGCGCCAGGCCCTGGGCGATGTCGCCCAAGTCACCGCCTGCGGCGCCCAGCATCCCCTGGCGCGCCAGCAGGGCGTGGGGCGGCGCGAACTGGCCCGCCACCGCCAGCTGCTGATCGCACCGCTGGAGAATCCCTACCCCGGCGGCGAGCAGATCGCCCCTCAGGTCTGGCGTGCCGACAGCTTCTACCTGCTCGCCGAATTGCTGATGCGCGGCCTGGGCTGGGGCTGGCTGCCGCGACACGTGGCGCGCTATCCCACCTATCAGGGCTTGCTGGCCGAACTGGCCTGCGACTGGGTACCGCCGGCCCTGGTGGTGGAGCTGGCCTGGCGCCGCAACGCCGCGCCGGGACCGGCCGCGCGCTGGCTGGCGCAGCGGCTGGCGGAAGAGTTGCGGGCGATCGGTTGAGCACAGCGAAGCCCAACAAGACGGACCCCCGGCACTCGCCCACAACTCTTTTCAACGAGCACCCATTCTGGCCAGATCCGTGGGCCAGCTTGACCAGCGCCAGGTCGCCCGGGCTGCAATACTCGACTCATCCCTTTCCCGCCGGTGAAGATCGCCATGACCACACCTCCCGCCCTCGGCCAACGCTTTGTCTTCGTCGTCCTGGCGCTGATCTTTCTCGCCCTGCTGGTTTCGGCCGGCGTCAGGTCCACCCCCGGCGTATTGCTCTTGCCGCTGCAGGACACCTTTGGCTGGAGTCGCGAGACGGTCTCGCTTTCCGCCGCCATCGGCATCTTTCTCTATGGCCTGGTGGGCCCCTTCGCCGCCGCCCTGATGCAGACCCTCGGCATCCGCCGCACCCTGCTCGGCGGCCTCACCCTGATCAGCCTGGCCACCGCCCTGAGCACCTTGATGCGCGAACCCTGGCAGCTGGTCGCCACCTGGGGCGTGCTCAGCGGCCTGGGCACCGGTTGTGTGGCCATGGTGCTGGGCGCCGCCATCGTCAATCGCTGGTTCGTCGCCCGGCGGGGGCTGATGATGGGGCTGCTGGCGGCCAGTACCGCCACCGGCAATCTGGTGTTCCTGCCGCTGCTGGCCCATCTCGCCAGTCATGAGGGCTGGCAGACCGTGGTGCTGACCGTGGCCGTGGCCAGCGCCGCGCTGATCCCGCTGGTGGCCTGGCTGCTGCCGGAGCGGCCGGCGGATATCGGCCTGCGGCCCCATGGCGCCCCGGCGGACTACCAGGCGCCGGCCGCTACCGCACCGGGCAACCTGTTTCGCGTGACCCTCGGCACCCTGGCCATGGCCAGTCGGCGGCGCGATTTCTGGCTGCTGTTCCTGACCTTCTTCGTCTGCGGCTTCACCACCAATGGCCTGATCGGCAC
>Ga0302349_1002928_pt1 | contig 10357 bp, 11 predicted proteins | sample PhyAR1_FD_202176 | JGI IMG/M metagenome (GOLD analysis project Ga0302349, IMG submission 202176) | Leaf surface microbial communities from alfalfa plants in UC Gill Tract Community Farm, Albany, California, United States - DLSL A.R1... | ecosystem: Host-associated > Plants > Phyllosphere >...
CGGGATGGCGGACTTCTGTGCCGACGTGTCGCGGGAGATCGGTGCCCCCGTGGTCGACGGGGTCGCTGCGGCGACCGTGCTCGCGGAGTCGCTCGTGCGGCTCGGACTCCGGACCGGCAAGACCGGCGAGTACGCGCCGCCGCCGCCGAAGCCCGTCACCGGTGTGCTGTCGGGCTTCGCGCTGCCGGCGGCCGTGCTCGCGGGGACGTCGGCATGAGCGTCGGTGGGGTTCCCGCGGACCTCGTCCTGCGCGCCCGACGCGCGTGGATCGACGGGGCGTTCCGCCCGGCGGCCGTGGTCGTGCGGGACGGCTGTGTCGACGCCGTGGTGCCCGTCGACCAGCCGGTCGAGGCCCGCGACGACCGGACGGTCCCCGACGGGTGCGTGCTGCTCCCGGGGCTCGTGGACACCCACGTGCACGTCAACGAGCCCGGGCGGACCGAGTGGGAGGGCTTCGCGTCCGCGACCCGGGCCGCCGCCCTCGGCGGTGTCACGACGATCGTGGACATGCCGCTCAACTCGATCCCGGCGACCGTCGACGTCGACGCGCTCACGGTGAAGCGTGCGAGCGCCGAGGGTCGCGTCGCGGTCGACGTCGGGTTCTGGGGCGGGGCGGTCCCCGAGAACGCCGGGACGCTCGGAGCGCTGCACGACGCCGGCGTCTTCGGGTTCAAGTGCTTCACGGCGCCGAGCGGGGTCGACGAGTTCCCGCACCTCGGACCGACGCAGCTGCGTGCGGCGATCGACGAGGTCGCGGCCCTCGACGCGCTCCTCATCGTGCACGCCGAGGACCCGGACCACCTGGTGCCGCACGACGCCCTGGGAGGCCGGTACGCGGACTTCCTCGCCACCCGACCCGGAGCTGCCGAGCAGTCCGCCGTCGCCCGCGTCGTCGATGGTGCCCGCGCGAGCGGAGCCCGGGTGCACGTGCTGCACCTGTCCGACGCGGGGACGCTCCCGCTGATCAGGGCCGCGAAGGCCGCCGGCGTGCGGATCACCGTCGAGACCTGTCCGCACTACCTGGCGTTCGAGGCCGCCTCGATCCCGGACGGCGCGACCGAGTACAAGTGCTGCCCGCCGATCCGTGACGACGCGAACCGCGACGCGCTGTGGGCCGGACTGCTCGACGGCACGATCGACTGCGTCGTCTCCGACCACTCGCCCTCGACGGCGGACCTGAAGACCGACGACTGGGGGCTCGCGTGGGGCGGCATCGCCGGGCTGCAGGTCGGCTTCCGTGCCGTCTGGACCGAGGCCGTCCGCCGCGGGATCCCGCTCGAGGTGGTGCTGCCCTGGTTCACGACCGGCCCGGCCGCGCTCGTCGGGCTCGGCGACCGCGGGCGGATCGCGCCGGGGGCGGTGGCGCACCTGGCGGTCTTCGACCCCGCGGCCGAGGACGTCGTCGAGGTCGCCGCCCTGGCCCACCGCAACCCGGTGTCGGCGTTCGCCGGCCTGCGCACCGTCGGCAGGGTCGTCGAGACCTGGCTCCGCGGACACCTGGTGGCCACGGCACGGGACGGGGTGACCGCGGTCGAGGGTGGACTGGTCTCCCGTCCCGCGGATCCGCAACACGCACGAAACGAGCGTTCCGGTACGGTCGTCATCGGAACGGAGGCACCATGACGCAGCCAGTGAACCCACCCGCCCGACTCCTGATGGGGCCGGGCCCGATCGATGCGGACCCCCGCGTCCTCCGCGCGCTGTCGACGCCGCTCGTCGGTCAGTACGACCCGTGGATGACCGCGACGATGACCGCGACGCAGGACCTCTACCGCCGGGTCTTCGGCACCCGGAACGACGCCACGGTGCTCGTGGACGGCACCTCGCGCGCGGGCATCGAGGCGGCGCTCGTGTCGCTGGCGGCGCCGGGCGACCGCGTGCTCGTGCCGGTGTTCGGCCGCTTCGGGCACCTGCTCGCCGAGATCGCCACCCGCGCCGGTGCCGAGGTGCACACCATCGAGACCGAGTGGGGGCAGGTCTTCCCGCCGTCGGTCATCGAGGACGCCGTGCGTCGCGTCCGTCCGAAGGTCCTGGCGATCGTGCAGGGCGACACCTCGACGACCATGAACCAGCCCCTCGACGAGCTCGGGGCGATCTGCGAGCGACACGGCGTGCTGCTCTACACCGACGCCACGGCGAGCATCGGGGGGAACCCGCTCGAGGTGGACGCGTGGGGGATCGACGTCGCCAGCGCCGGGCTGCAGAAGTGCCTCGGCGGGCCGTCCGGCAGCGCGCCGCTCACCGTGTCGCCGCGCGCCGTCGCGGTGCTCGACGGGCGCCGCAGCATCGAGGCCGGCATCCGCGAGACCGGGGACGACGTGTCGGACGAGCCGATCCGGTCGAACTACCTCGACCTCGCGATGATCCTCGACTACTGGGGTCCGCGCCGGCTGAACCACCACACCGAGGCGGCGTCGATGCTCTACGCCGCGAACGAGTGTGCGCGGATCCTGCTCGAAGAGGGTCGGGACGCCGTCGTCGAGCGCCACGCCACCGCGGGCCGGGCGATGCTCGCCGGGGTCGAGGCGCTCGGGCTGCGGGTCTTCGGGGACGTCGCCCACAAGATGCACAACGTCGTCGCCGTCGAGATCCCGGACGACGTCGTGGGCGACGCGGTGCGGGGTGCGATGCTCGAGGACCACGGCATCGAGATCGGCACCTCGTTCGGGCCGCTGCACGGCCGGGTCTGGCGCATCGGCACGATGGGCTACAACGCACGGAAGGACACCGTCGTCCGCACGCTGGCCGCGCTCGAGCACTGCCTGCGCCGTGCGGGCCACGCCGTCCCGCAGGGCGCCGGCGTCGACGCGGCGCTCGACGTGCACGCCGGGCGGCCACTGCCGGTCGGGGCCGCGGCGTGACGCCGACGAGCGCGACGTCCGCATCGTCGGGGACCTCCGTCGTGAGCCCGCGCGCGATCGCCGACGCCGCGACGATCGTGCGCTGGTGCGACGCGCTCGCCGCGGTCTCACAGGACGAGGGCCGCACGACGCGCGTCTACCTGTCGCCCGAGCACGCCCGCGTCAACGCGGTGGTCGCGGAGTGGATGCGCGACGCCGGGCTCCGCACCTGGCAGGACGCCGCCGGCAACCTGCACGGCATCGTCGACGGTGCCCGCCCGGACGCCCCCGTGCTGCTCCTCGGATCGCACCTCGACACCGTGGTGGACGCCGGCCGCTACGACGGGGTGGTCGGTGTGCTCATGGCGATCCGCACGGTCGCCCGGCTCACCGCCGCCGGACCACTGCCGTTCGCGCTGCAGGTCATCGCGTTCTCCGACGAGGAGGGAACGCGCTTCGGCAAGGCGCTCCTCGGTTCGTCGGCGGTCGCGGGTGTGTGGGACGACGCGTGGTGGGACCTGGAGGACGCCGACGGGGTCACGCTCCGCCGCGCCTTCACCGACTTCGGGCTCGACCCGGGACGGATCGGCGACGCCGCGCTGCCCCCGGAACGGCTCGTGGGCTACCTCGAGGCGCACATCGAGCAGGGCCCGCACCTCGAGCAGGCCGGCCAGGCGCTCGGCGTGGTCACCAGCATCGCGAGCGCCCGTCGGTTCTCCGTCGAGGCGGTGGGCGAGGCCCGACACGCCGGCGGGACACCCTACGACCGCCGCCACGACGCACTCCTCGCCGCGGCCGAGGCAGCCCTCGCGGTCGAGCGGATCTGCCGGGCCGAGCAGCACGTCGGCACGGTCGGCACCATGTCCGTCGAGCCCGGTGCGGTGAACGTCGTCCCGGGGCTCGCCCGGTTCAGCGTGGACCTGCGGGGCGAGTTCGACGAGGGGCGCGACCGGGTGTGGGAGGCGATCACGGACGCGTTCGACGAGATCGGCGTCCGGCGCGGCGTCACGGTCACCCCGACCGAGGTGCACCGTGCGCCGGCGGTGTTCTGTGCGCCCGGGCTCATGGACGCCGTCCGCGCCGGGATCGCCTCGACGGGGGAGACCTCGCCCGCGGAGCTCTTCTCACGCGCCGGCCACGACGCCATGTCCCTCGGCCTGGTCACCGACGTCGCGATGCTGTTCCTGCGCAACCCGGACGGCATCAGCCACCACCCGGACGAGTTCGTCTCGGAGGACGACGTCGCACTGGGGCTCGACGCCCTGGCCGTCGCCGTCGAGCGCATCGCCGACGACCGCGCGGTGGCACCGTGAGCGCCGCCCCGGACGTCCGCGCCCGCGTCGACGCCGTGTGGGACCGTCTGTCGCCCGCCGAACGGCGCGTGGCGGCGATGGTCCGGCACGACCCGGAACTGCTGCTCGTGGGCACGTCCGCCGAGCTCGCCGCCGAGTCGGGCACGTCGAAGGCGACCGTCTCGCGACTCGTCCGGTCGCTCGGGTTCCAGGACGCTGCCGAGGTGCGCCAGGAGCTCATGTCCGCCCGGGGCAGCGGGCTGCCGTGGGCGGCGGAGGACGCCGCGCACGTCGACCAGCGCGCGGTCGAGGCCCGGAACCTCGACGCGGCGTTCGCCTCGCTCGCCCGCGCGGACCGCGTCCGGCTCGCGCGCCGCATCGTGCGGGCCCGTCGGGTGCTCGTGTTCGGCGAGCGCGGCGCGCACCCCGTCGCGATGCAGCTCCGGTCACAGCTCGCCCAGGTGCGCCCCGACGTCCGCATCGGGCCGGCGCCCGGGCAGCGGCTCGGCGAGGAGGTCGCGGACCTCGACCGACGCGACCTGGTCGTGCTCGTCACCGTGCGTCGCCACGCGGCCGGCGCGGAACGCCTCGTGCGGCACTGCGTCGCGACCGGCGCCGACGTGGTCGTGCTCGGTGATCCGACGGCCGCGGTGATCGCGGCGCCCGCAGCCACCGCGGTGCTCTGCCCGGTGGACTCACCGTCGGCGTTCGACTCGATGGCGGCGCTGTTCGCGGTCGTCGCGGCCATCGCGAACGACGTGTACGAGGCCTCCGGTCCGGCCGGTCGGGCGCGGGTCGACGCGGTGGCGGCGGCCTACGACGCGCTGGGGGAACTCGCCACGCGCTGAGGGCGGTGGTCCGGCTCGTCGTCCGCCGCACGACGCGGGAGTGCCGTGCACGCCACGTGACGTCGGGGGACCACGCGGAAGGCGACCGTCAGGTCGCCGGGCGGTCCTGCGGCTCGGTCCGGAGCGTCACGGGCTGCACACCGCGAGCCCAGCGACGGACCGGTCGCACGGTAGCGTCGGCGGCATGACGTTCGACTCGCTCGCCTTCCCGGTCATCGACGGACACAACGACCTGCCGTGGGAACGCCGCGAGTCGCACGACTCCGGCGTCGAGGGCATCGACACCGAGCAGGGCACCCTGCACACCGACCTGCCGAAGCTCCGCGCCGGCGGGGTCGTGGGGCAGTTCTGGTCGGTCTTCGTCCCGTCGGACGACCCCGACCCGGTGCGCACGACGCTGCAGCAGATCGACACCGCACTGCGGATCGTCGAGCGGTACCCGGACGACCTCGCATTCGCGCGGTCCGCCGCCGAGGTGCGCGCCGCGGTCGCCGGCGGCCGGATCGCGTCGCTGCTCGGCGCCGAGGGCGGGCACTCGATCGGCGACGACCTCGCGGTCCTCCGGTCGTTCGCACGGCTCGGCGTCCGGTACATGACGCTCACCCACAACGACGACACCCCGTGGGCGGACTCCGCCACCGGCGCCCGGGCACACGGCGGGCTGACCGACCGCGGGCGCGAGGTCGTGGCCGAGATGGAGCGCACCGGCATGCTCGTCGACCTGTCGCACACCGCGCCGACCACGATGCGGGACACCCTCGACGTCGCCACGCAGCCGGTCGTCTTCAGCCACTCGTCGACCGTCGCCGTGGACGACCACCCGCGGAACGTGCCGGACGACGTGCTCGCCCGCCTCGCCGAGAACGGCGGCGTGGTGATGATCACCTTCGTGCCGAAGTTCGTGTCGCGGGCCTGGGCGGACTGGGAGGAGGCCGGCTCCGAGGGGGCGCCCCCGCCCGTCACGGTGGCGGACGTCGCCGACCACGTCGACCACGCACGCGAGGTCGCGGGCGTCCGACACCTCGGTCTGGGCGGGGACTACGACGGCACACCGGTCCTGCCGCCGGACCTGCGCGACGTGTCGCGGTACCCGGTGCTCGCCGACGAGCTCCGGCGCCGCGGGTGGGGCGACGACGACCTGCGGGCGCTCGCCGGCGGCAACGTGCTGCGCGTGCTCGAGGCGACGGACGACCGGTTCGCGCGGACGTCGCTGCGCTGACGCCGGTGGTCGCGGGCCGGGACGCGGCCGGGAGGCGCGGTGTGCGTCCGCCGCGTCAGCCGGCGTCATCGACAGGGGAACGCCGGGCGCCCTCGCTAGGATCGCGAGAGGACCGCAGCGCCGCCACCGTCGGCTGCGCGACACCTCGACCCGAAGGACGGAACGGATGACCGGCACCATCTACGACAACATCTCGCAGGCGTTCGGCAACACCCCGCTCGTCCGCCTGAACCGCCTGCCGAAGGCCGACGGCGCCGAGGTGCTGGCGAAGCTCGAGTTCTACAACCCCGGCTCCAGCGTCAAGGACCGTCTCGGCGTCGCGATCATCGACGCGGCCGAGGAGTCCGGCGAGCTCCGCCCGGGCGGCACGATCGTCGAGGGGTCGTCCGGCAACACCGGCATCGCGCTCGCGCTGGTCGGTGCAGCCCGTGGGTACCGGGTCGTCATCACGATGCCCGAGACCATGAGCGTGGAACGACGCGCCCTGATCCGTGCGTTCGGCGCCGAGATCGTGTTGACCCCGGGCCCCGAGGGCATGAAGGGCGCCGTCGCGCGGGCCGGGCAGATCGTCGACGAGACCCCGGGAGCCATCCTCGCCCACCAGTTCGAGACCCCGGCGAACGCGGCGATCCACCGCCGGACCACGGCCGAGGAGATCCTCCGCGACACCGAGGGCCACGTCGACGTCTTCGTCGCGGGCGTCGGGACCGGCGGCACGATCACCGGCGTCGGCCAGGTGCTCAAGGAGCGCGTGCCGGGCGTGCAGGTCGTCGCCGTCGAGCCGAAGGACTCGCCGCTGCTCACCGAGGGCAAGGCCGGTCCGCACAAGATCCAGGGCATCGGCGCGAACTTCGTGCCCGAGGTGCTCGACCGCGACGTCATCGACGAGGTGTTCGACGTCGAGCTCGACGACGCGCTCCGCGTGGCCCGCGCCCTCGGCACCGAGGAGGGCATCCTGGCGGGCATCTCGTCCGGCGCGATCGTCCACGCCGCCGTCGAGATCGCCGCACGGCCCGAGAACGCGGGCAAGCGCGTGGTCGCGATCGTGTGCGACACCGGTGAGCGCTACCTGTCCACGCCGCTGTTCGAGGGGCTCACTGCGTGACGCGTGCCCTCCGACGCGGCGTGCTGTGGCGGGTCCGCGAGGACCTCGCCGCCGCGCGTCGCGGTGACCCCGCGGCGCGGGGCGACCTGGAGAACGCACTCGTCTACTCGGGGCTGCACGCGATCTGGACCTACCGGCTGACGCACCGGCTGTGGCTCGCGAGGGGCCTGCCCGGTTCGCGGACCGCCGCCCGGGTCGTCGCCCAGGTCGCCCGCTCGGTCACCGGCATCGAGATCCACCCGGGTGCACGCATCGGCCGACGGTTCTTCATCGACCACGGCATGGGTGTCGTGATCGGGGAGACGGCGGTGATCGGTGACGACGTCGTGGTGTTCCACGGCGTCACGCTCGGCGGTCGCGGCGGCGATCACGGTGTGGGTCGCCGACGCCACCCCGCGGTCGGTGACCGGGTGGTGCTCGGCGCCGGATCGTCGCTGATCGGCGCGATCACGGTGGGTGCGGACACGGTCGTCGGTGCCAACACAGTGGTGACGAAGGACGTCCCCGCCGGCTCGGTGGTCACGGGCGTGGCGGGCACGGCCCGTCCGAGGACGGGGCCGGGACACGAGGGCGTCCCGACCCTCTGACCGGGCCGGGTCGCGTCAGCTCTTCTCGCAGGCGATGCCGTCCTTGTCGGCGTCCAGCTTCTTGTTCGCGTTGTACAGCGCGTCGTCCTTCTTGACAGTGCCCTTGAGCGCGCGGTGCTCGATCTTGCCCGACTTCGTCTTGACGGTGTTCGTCGTGACCGACTTCTTCGCGATGCCCCCGGACCAGACCTTCTGGACGGCGGTGCAGTTCGCGTAGACCTTCGGGGCTGCGGACGCGGACGTCGCGCCGCCGAGCACGACGGACGCGGCGAGTGCGGTCGATGCGGCGGCGACGCCGAGGGTACGGATGATGCGCACGGGTTCTTCCCCCTGGGACGGTTCGTGACCGCTCGTGCGGCCGCCGCGTCGGGTGCGCGGCGCCCTGATCGTAGCCGAGCAGCCCTCACCGGAGGATCCCCCCGATCGAGGTGCGTGCGGCATGCTGGTGCGGTGGACGGAGCAGCGCTGCACGAGGTGACCTTCCGGACTGCCCTGGCGCTGCCCGCGGTCGAGGAGTCGCAGCCGTTCGGGGAGCAGTCCGTCGTCCACAAGGTGGTCGGGCGGATGTTCGTGCTCGCGACGACGCTGCGCGGTGTCCCGATCGTCAACCTCAAGTGCGCGCCGCCGCACGGTGCTGCGCTCGTCCGCGACCACGCCGAGATCACGCCCGGCTGGCACATGGACAAGCGCCACTGGATCACGCTCGCACCCGGCGGCGGCATCGACGAGACGATGGTCGAGGACCTGGTGGCGAACTCGTACGACCTCGTCGTCGCCGGTCTGCCGCGCAACCGTCGCCCGTTCGACCCGGGACGACGCAGCAGCGCGGACGAGTGACTACCGGCGCCCGCGTGCCAGCACCCGGGACACCTCGCGCACCACCTTCGGGGCGAGGCGGTCCCCGGAGTCGAGCACGGCGCGCGCCTGCTCCGGGGTCGGACCCGCGGAGATGTCACCGATGGTGACGCCGTGCGCGGGGCGGTGCGTGACGACGACCTCGTCGCCGGCCGCCACCGGGCCCGAGTGCAGCACGCGCAGGTACGCACCCGGGCGGTTCTCCGCCGCGAAGCGCTTCACCCAGCCGGTGATCCCCATCCGCCTGGCGAAGGTCCCGCACGGCACCCTCGGGATCGTCACCTCGAGTTCGAGCGTCTCGCCGATCCGCCAGCGCTCGCCGGTGACGGCCCCGGTCACGTCGATGCCGCTGGTGCGCAGGTTCTCGCCGAAGAGTCCCGGCGGGACGTCCCGGCCGAGCAGGTCGGCGAAGTACGCGGCGTCCTCGTCGGCGTAGGCGTACACGGCCTGGTCCTCGCCACCGTGGTGCTTCCGGTCGGCCTGCACGTCCGCGTGCAGCCCGAGGGGCCGGACCCGCACCGGGCCGTCGACGGGGCGCTTGTCGATGGCGGTGATGCCGATCGTGCCGGGGTCGCGCAGCAACTGGTCGACGCGGCAGACGGCGGTGACGAGGGGCATGGCCCCACTCTGGCGCACCCCGACACGTTCCGCGAGGTCCCAGACCCGCGACACCCGACGCCGACGCCCGACACCCGACACCCGACACCCAGACTCCGCCCACCCGCGACCAGTAGAAGGAAGCCGTGCAGCACCAGCCCCTCGCCGACCTCGACGACGCCGTCCTCGCCGGCCGGTCGTCCGACGGCGACGTCCGGGCGTTCGAGGTCCTGATCCGGCGGTACACCCCGCTGCTCCGTGCGTACGCGCGGCGCACCCTCGGATCGACCGACGAACTCGACGACGTCGTCCAGGAGACCTTCATCACGGCGTGGAGCCGGCTCGACGCGCTCGAGGACGGCGCCAAGGTCAAGTCGTGGCTCATGCGCATCCTCAGCCGCAAGTGCATCGACCGCATCCGTGCCCGTCGTGAGCACCTCGACGTCACCGAGCTCGAGGTCGAGGCGCCCCGTGACGACGCTCCCGAGCGCGTGGCCGAGGCACGGTCGCGCGAGGAGGCCGTGGAGGCCGCGCTCGCCGAGCTCCCCGAGGCGCAGCGGCGGTGCTGGGTCCTGAAGGAGGTCCTCGAGTACCGCTACGAGGACATCGCCGAGGAACTCGACCTGCCGGTGTCGACCGTGCGCGGGCTGCTCTCGCGCGCGAGGAAGAACATGATCCGTCTCATGGAGGCTTGGCGATGACCGGACCCGACGACGTGCCGCTCGACGCACTCGAGCCCGATGACCTCGACGGCCACACGATCGACGAGCTCGCCGACTACCTCGACGCCGGCATGCAGCCGGCCGACCCGAGCATCGACGACTCCGCCGCCTGTCAGAACGCCCTCGCCGCGATCGTGCGGCTGCGCCAGTCGTCCCTCGGCTCCCTCGACGCCGCTGCGGCACGGGAAGCGCCGGCGGACGAGTCGTGGATCGGCGGTGTCCTGGCGAACATCTCGCTCGAGGCCCGCGCCGGCCGGGACGTCCCGCTCCGCCCCGTGGTCGCGACCGAGCG
>Ga0302349_1002930_pt1 | contig 10355 bp, 7 predicted proteins | sample PhyAR1_FD_202176 | JGI IMG/M metagenome (GOLD analysis project Ga0302349, IMG submission 202176) | Leaf surface microbial communities from alfalfa plants in UC Gill Tract Community Farm, Albany, California, United States - DLSL A.R1... | ecosystem: Host-associated > Plants > Phyllosphere >...
CGACCTCGGTGAGATAGCGGCCGAACAGCGCCAGGCCCGGGTGGCCCTCGCCGAGGGCCTGCCCGGCCCCGGTGAACACCCAGGAGTGCACGGTCGTGCTCGCGCCGAGGAGGACGGCATCGGCCGGCGTGAAGGGGTGGTCGTCCTTGAACCACAGGCAGTCGTCGAAGCTGTGGTGGTTGCGCCGCCCGGGCAGCACCTCGTCGACGACGGCGAGGAGGTCACGGGTCCAGGCGGTGGCCTGCTCGTCGCTCGTCTCGTGGCGGTCGGGGTGGTAGGAGACGGCGAACTGGCCGATCTCGTTGCCGAGGGTCATGCCGCTGACGTGCGGGCGATCGGCGAGCTCCGTGCCGAGGACCCGGGCCAGCTGCTGCTGGGCGGCGAGGACCAGCGGGTCGGTGAACAGGTTGCGCCGATGCCAGGTGGAGACCCAGGCCGGCAGGAAGTCGTAGCTGGACAGGTGCCCCTGCAGCAGGTCCACCGAGACGGCCAGGCCGTGCCGGCCGGCGATGTCGACCACGGTCAGGACGTCCTGGATCGCGCGCGAGGAGATCAGGGTGCGGTTGGGCTGCAGCAGCGGCCACAGGGGGAAGATGCGCACGTGGTCCAGGCCGAGCTGCGCGATCTGCGCCATGTCCTCGTCCACGAGGGCGGCGTCGAGATCCGCCCAGGAGTGGAACCAGCCGATGCGCGGGGTGTAGTTGGCGCCGATGCCAGGGTGCGTCATGCGAGAAGCCTTCGTCAGGGGAGGGGCGAACGGCCGTCCCGACCGTTCCTAAAGCGTTTAAGCGAGCGTAGCACCTGGCGTAGCATCGGGGAATGCGCCGTCCCACGATCGCCGACATCGCCCGGGAGTGCGGGGTCTCCTCCACTGCCGTGTCCTTCGCCCTCAACGGGCGCCCCGGCATCTCCGAGGAGCGGCGCCGTCAGATCCAGGACGTCGCCGCCCGCCTCGGATGGACCCCGAGCGCCGCCGCCCGCGCCCTGGCGACCTCCCGGGTGGACGCGATCGGCCTGGTGATCACGGCGCCCTTCACCACGCTCGCGCGCGACACCTTCTACCTCCAGCTCATCGCCGGGATCGAAAAGGCCCTCGCCGAGACCCCGGTGGTGCTCGTGCTGAAGATGGTCGAGTCCCTGGACGCCGAGGTCGAGGCGATCCGCGCCTGGCATGCGCAGCGCCGCGTCGACGCGGTCATCCTGGTCAATCCGCGCGAGCAGGACCCGCGCCCCGACCTCGTCCGCGAGATCGGGATGCGCGCCGTGTTCCTCGGCGACCCGCCGCCGGAGAGCGGGGCATCCTCCGTGTTCGTCGACGACGCGCAGACGATGCGGCTGCTGCTGCGGGACGTCGCCGCGTTGGGATGCCGCTCCCTGGCCTACCTCCACTCCTCCGTCACGGCGGCCTACCGCCACGAGGGCCAGCGCCTCGAGGCCCTCGCGGACACCGACGAGATCGCGGTGACCGTCAGCCCGGCCTGCGACGGCGGCGACCCCCGCGGAGGGCCCAGCGTCGCCGCCCGGATCGACGAGCTCGTGCTGGGCGGCGTGCCGGACCTGGTGCTGTGCGAGGACGAGACGATCACCCTGGCGGCCCTGTCCCGGCTGTCCGAGCACGGCCTGCGCGTCCCGGAGGACCTCGGCCTCATCTCCTGGGAGAGCTCGCCCGGGCTCGCCTACCGGCGCCCTGCTATCTCCTCCATCGACCGCGACCCGATGATCCTCGGTCAGGCCGCCGTCGAGGTGCTCGACGAGCTGCGCACGGCCGATGCCCCGATCCGCCGCGTCATCGACCCCCCGCGGCTCGTGCTGCGCGACTCGCTGGTGCGGCGCCCCGCCCACGATGCCCCGCCCGCCGATGCCGCTCCCGTCGTCTCCGCCCCCGCCGACATCTCCGCCGGAAGCAGGTCCGATGCCTGAGCTCGACACCGTCGTCTGGATCGTCCTGGGCCTCGGTGCCCTGGTGGTGGGGCTGTCCAAGACCGCCGTCCCCGGCGCCGGCACCATCGCGGTGGCCCTGTTCGCCTCGGTGCTGCCGGCCAAGGCATCCACCGGTGCGCTGCTGGTGCTGCTGATCGTCGGCGACATGATGGCCCTGCTGGCCTACCGCCGCCACGCGGACTGGCGCGTGATCGTGAAGATGGCGCCCGCCGTCGTGCTGGGACTCGTCGCCGGCTGGGGCTTCCTCGCCGTCGCCTCCGACGCCTGGGTGCGCCGGGGCATCGGCGCGCTGCTGCTGATGGTGATCGCGGTGACGCTGTGGCGGCGCTGGCGCGGCTCTGTCGCCGCGACGAAGCAGGCATCGGCCGACGCCACCAGCGCGACCGGCGCCGCCCAGACCGCCGGCGGCAGTGCGACCGGCGGCAGTGCGACCGGCCCGGCTTCCGCGGCGGGCGGGCAGGGCGCATCGGCCCCGACGCCCGCGCCGGGAGGGGGCGGGATCGCCGCCTGGACCTACGGGTCCCTCGGCGGCTTCACCACCATGGTCGCCAATGCGGCCGGCCCCGTCATGTCCATGTACTTCCTCGCGGCGAAGTTCCCGGTCAAGGCGTTCCTGGGGACCTCCGCCTGGTTCTTCGCGGCCGTCAACATCGCGAAGCTTCCCTTCAGCATCGGCCTCGGGATCATCAACCCGTCCTCCCTGCTGCTGGACCTGGTGCTGGTGCCGCTGGTGCTCGTCGGCGGGCTGGGCGGGCGGCTCATCGCCCAGCGCATCAGCCAGAAGACCTTCGAATGGGTGGTCGTCGTCCTCACGGTGGTCGGCGCGGCCTACCTCCTCGTGTGATCGCCGGCCCCGGCTGACCCCCGGTGGGCGCGACGGTCACAGCCATGGCAGGCACGGGCGCGGCGTCTCCGACCGGGCGCGAGGGGCCGGCGGGCTCGGCCGATGGGCCGTGCGCCGGGCACTCGAGAAATTGTGCGGTTCTATACCAGTTACCGGGCAGTAAGTGGAACAGTCTCCTGCAATCTCTCTAACGATCAGGACACCATCGGCGGGACCCGGCCTCGCGGGGGAGGCTGGACGGGGTTCGATGGGCCCATGGGCTTTCAGAACCATCCGAGCTCTTCGAGCACCTCGAGCACCTCGAGCGCCTCGAGCGCCTCGAGCGCCCTGAGCGGCCCGAGCGCCTCGACCGGCCCGATCGTCGTGGGGAACCCGGGCCGCTCGGGTCTCGAGCGACGTCCGAGGTCGCCGCGCCCTGGGCTCGACCGGCGGCGGCTGCTGGCGCTCCTCGCCGCGATCCCGGCGACCGGTGCGGTCCTGACCGGCTGCGGTGTCCTCGGCGGAGGAGGCGCGGGAGGCGGCGGCGCCGGCGGGGAGGACCTGCGCTCGGAGATCCCGCCGCTGGAGCCCGGGCCGGTCGAGGACGCGCACGGGGCGCTGGTCCCGTTCACCGCGACCTTCCTCCCCGCCGCGCTCGCCGAGGCCGGGACGCCGAACGTGGTGTGCTCGCCCGCATCGGCCCTCATCGCGCTGACGATGACCGGTCTGGGCGCCGCCGGGCAGACCCGCGCCCAGATGGAACAGGTCCTCGGCGGGCCGATGGCGGACCTCGCCGAGGTCTCGAACATCCTGCGCACCAGCATGCTCGCGATCCCCAGCCGTGCGGAGGAGGATCTCGAGAACCCGGACATGCCCGAGCCGGACTCCGCCGCGCTGGTCAACGCCGTCTGGTTCCGCGAGGGGATGGAGGTCCAGGAGCCCTACCTCGACGACCTCTCCCGGTACTTCGACGCCGGGGTGCGCACCGCCGACTTCGTCGAGGAGGGCCCCCGCGAGGAGGCCCGCGCGGCCATGAACGGCCTCGTCGAGGAGGTCACCGACGGCATGATCCAGGATCTCGTCCCCGCGCAGGCGCTGCGGGCGAACACGGTCATCGTGCTGATCAACGCGCTCCACCTCAAGGGCGCCTGGCAGGCCCCGCTCACCGAGACCACCGCCCCCTTCCAGGCGGAGGGCGGCGAGGTCAGCGTGCCGATGCTGCAGGGCGAGGCCGCCGGCTGGCACGAGGACGCCCACGGACAGGCGACGATGCTGCCGACCTTCGACGAGGACCTGGGGCTCGTCCTGGTGCGGCCCGTGCAGGGTCTCGCCTCCTTGCTCGAGGCATGGCAGGCCGATCCGAGCCTGCTCGCCGCTCTCCTGTCCGGCGTCGCGAGCAGCGAGGACGTCGTCGACCTCACCATGCCCGCGCTCGACCTCGCCTCCGACCTCTCCCTCGCCGACGCCCTCGCCGAGCTCGGGATGCCCGATGCGTTCTCGGGCGCCGCGGACTTCTCCGGCATCTCCGCCACCACCGGCATCTCCCTGTCCCACGTCCTGCAGAAGGCGACCATCGTGGTGGACGCCGAGGGCATGGAGGCCGCCGCCGCGACCGCCGTGATCGGCGTCGAATCCGCCGCGCCGGCGGCTTTGCACGCCCTGGTCCTCGATGTGCCCTACGTGGCCCTCGCGATCTCCTCCGCCACCCTCGCCCCGCTGGTCGTCGCGGTGGTCCGGGATCCGGGCGCCTGACCCGGCGGGCGCCGGCGACGCGGACCATCGGCCGGAGCCGCCGGATCGTTCGGCCGACCGTGATGAGACCGAGACTCCGGGCTGCCGGATGGAACGCTCGGCCTGCCCCATACTGAGCCTCGATCGCGGTATCGGACCAGATGCCGCCGGGAGGGTCAGCGGCCGGGCCGACGGGGGAATGCAGCGATGAAGATCTACCTCAAGCTCTTCAGCGTCCATCACCAGACCCGGCGCCGCCGGGGCGCCATCGGCGCGGTGATCGACCGGTTCCCGGAGTTCGCCCCGCGCCGCGTCGGCGGGGACCCGCCGCGACAGCGCGTCACCGACGGCATGGAGACGCTGCTCGCCTCGATCGAGGGCGATGTCGACCTCGACGGTGAGAGGGACCGGTCCGACCGATCGCCCGTGACCTGGTTCATCGAGCTCGCCGGCGAGGAATGGTGGGTCGGCGGCCCCGACGGCGAGGAGGAGGTGCTCCGGGCGGAGAGCACGCTCTCGGTGATCCCGACGGTGCCGGACTCGGACTCGGGAGACCTGCTCGAGCGGCTCGTCCAGCTCATGGCAGAGCTCGGGGATGCGATGGGGGCGAGCTACGGGTGCGCCTGCTCCGAGGAGCAGCTGATGGCGCAGGACCGCTGGCATCCCGACGGCCCGGGACGCCCCAGCCTGACCTGGGGTCTGTGCGACATCTTCTGGCTGCAGTACTTCGGTCCGGCGTTCGTGGCCCGATATCCGGGACTCGACGACGAGACGATCGGGTGGCGCACACCGCGGGGCGCAGTGATCCATCGAGCGACGGAGATGCCGGCTCGACGGCCCGCGAAGGCGGAGACGCACCTCGGGGCGAGCTGGAAGCAGCCGCTGCTGTCCGTCCTCGGTCCGGAGCCGTTCCGATCCCGCGTGGAGACGAACGCGGCGCTGCCGAACGTCGAGGAGCATCTCGCGGACGACGACGAGCGGACGCCGGCATCCCCGTATCTCCTGGCGGAGGCCGAGCAGCGCCGCGCCGACATGGCGCGACGAGAGGAGATCCGCGAGCGGGAGCGGGCGGAGGCGTACACGCGCGGGAGGACTCGCCGCCTGGGTCTGGACTCCCGCCGAGCGGTCCCCGTGCTGTCTCCCGGCTCCCGCGAGTGGTCGATCAACGTCGACGCCGACGAGGTGAAGGGCTTCTGGACGAGGCTGCGCCGCACCGCGGAGGTCGCCGTGAGCGGCCCGTACGCCGGCGCACTGCTGCGCGAGATCACGAACTGCCCCGACGGCGCGGGCGGCAGCGTCATCCTCGACTCCGCGGCGGGCCCCTTCGAGCTCGGCTGGTACGCCGATGACGTGGAGTCGTTGATCCTCTCCGTGCACGGGACGAAGAAGCTCACGCGGATCGCCGACGACAGCGCGTGATCCGCGGGGGCGGTGCTCGGCGGGCTGGCGTCAGCCTTCGCCGCGGACGAACCGGGCCAGGTGCTCGGAGAGGGCCAGGCGGCTGGGCTCGTGGCAGTACATCATGTGTCCGGCCTCGTAGTCCTCGACCTGGATGCGCTGCTCGTAGGTCTCGCGCGGCACGTCGAGGTGGGCCAGGACGTGCTCGCTCGCGTGGAACGGCGTGGCCGCGTCGTGGTAGCCGTGGGCGACGAACAGGCGGGTGGTGGGGGACTTGCGCAGCACTCGGGAGAGGTCCGTGGCGACCTCGACGCTGCGGTTCTCGAAGTCCTTGTAGCTCCACGGGTGCACGCGCGCGGACATGATCTCGTAGACGACGTCGCTGCTGAACTCGAGCTCGCCGCGCAGGTAGTGGTTGATGGCCGCGGTGTACGCGGGGGCGAGCTGGTCGATGGACGGGTCGGTCTCCATCTCCTTGCTGATCGGGTCCCCGGCAGGCGCGGTGAACCGGCCGTCGATCCGCCCGGTGACCAGGCCCTGGTCGCGCAGCAGCTCGGCGAGGAAGGCCTGGTGCTCCACGCGCAGGTCCACCCGCTCGACCCAGTCGGGGCTCACCCCGATCAGGGAGGCGATCGTCTCGGCCGCGGCGCGGCGCTCCTCGGCCCCGAGCCGCAGGCCCTGGGCGAGCAGCTGGGGGTACTCCTGCTCGGCGAAGGCCTCCGCCTCGTCGACGACGTCCTGCAGCATGCGCCCCTCATGCTTGCCGTGCGCGTGGGCGATCGCGGCGTAGGTCGGCAGATAGTGCAGGAACGGGGCATCGTTGCCGGGGGTGAAGAAGACGGTGCCGAAGTCGAGCACGGGGGAGATCAGGGCGATGCCGCGGGGCACCACGTAATAGCGGTCGGTGAGGCGGGCGGCGACGGCTGCGGCGCGCGTGGTGCCGTAGGACTCCCCGGCCAGGTACAGCGGGGAGAGCCAGCGCTCGTGGCGGGTCAGCCAGTCCACGACGAAGGCCGCGATGAGGTCGCGGTCCTCGGCGAAGCCGTGCAGACGATCCGGCGTGGTGCCCGGGGCGGGCCGGGAGAACCCGGTCGTCATCGCGTCGACCATGACGAGGTCGGCCTCCCGCAGCAGGGTCTCGCGGTTCTCCAGCAGCCCCGCCGGCTGCGGGGTCAGCGCCCCCGCGTCACCGGAGTCCACCCGGCGCGGCCCGAACAGGCCCAGGTGCAGCCACACCGTCGAGGCGCCGGGACCGCCGTTGAACGCGAACACCACCGGTCGCTGCTGCCCGCGGCCGGAGGCGATGTAGCTGACGGAGAACACCTCCGCGTAGGCCGATGCCCGCTCGTACCCCTCGCCCGGCGTCCCGTTCCCGGGCTTCTTCTCGCCCGGCTTCTCCTCGCGCAGCACGGTGGTGCCGGCATGGGCGGTGTAGACCAGGGGGCCGTCCTCCAGCTCGAGGGCGTGCGCGGTCACGGACATGCGGTCCTCGATCGCGGTGATCTCGGCGTTGGCGGCATCGGCGGAGGGGGAGCTGGCGGAGGCGTCGGTCATGCGCCCACCCTACGGTGGAGGTGGTCCGTGACCCGTACCACGAAACCTGTACAGTGGTCGGGGTTTTGCCAGAGAACGCTCGACGAGGAGAGGGGATGGACCTCGTGCATGGTCCCAGACGTCCACGAAGCGCCGCGGTCAGCCGCCGCGGGGCGATGATCGGCGGGGCATCGGCCCTGGCCGCAGGGATGGCGGCGTGCGCGCCGCCCGGAACGGACGACATCAACGCCCAGCCGACGATCCCGGCGGCCGACGGGAAGGTCACCGTCACCTACTGGGCCTGGCTGAAGGATCTGCAGAAGGTCGCAGACGTCTTCAACGCCTCCCAGGACCGGATCACGGTCGAGACCGCCTGGATCCCCGGGGGCAACTCCGGCGGCTACGCCAAGATCCTCTCCGCGGTCGCCGCGGGCGGCGGTCCGGACATCGCCCAGGTCGAGCTGCGCTCGCTGCCGGAGTTCGCCCTGGCCGGCGCGCTGACCGATCTCTCCCGGTACGGCTTCGCCGAGAAGGAGGGGCTGTTCGATCCGGGAGCCTGGGCGCAGGCACGGGTCGGCGAGTCGATCTGGGGCGTCCCCCAGGACACCGGCCCCTGCGCCTTCTTCTACAACCGCGAGGTCCTGGAGGGGGAGCTGGGCATCGCCCCGCCGACCTCCTGGGAGGACTTCCGCACCGCGGCGCAGCAGGTCAAGGATGCCGGGAAGGTCCTCATGACGCTGGACCCCAAGGACGGCTCCCATCCCGTCATGTGGGCCATGCAGTCCGGGGCCGTCTGGTTCCGTCCCGAGGGCGACGGCTGGATCATCGACATGCTGGATCCCGCCTCGATGCGGGTGGCCGAGTTCTGGGACGGCGTGCTCGCCGACGGCACCATCGACACCGGCTACGGCTTCTCGACCACTCCGTGGATGGCCGCGGCCGGCGAGGACACGGTGCTCGGATTCATCGGCGGCTCCTGGGGCGACGCCCTCATCGAGTCCGTCCCGAACGGCTCGGGCCGATGGGCCGTCGCCCCCATGCCGCGCTGGGAGGACGGCTACGCCTCCGGCGGCCACGGCGGATCCTCCGCCGCGGTGCTCGCCAATGCGCAGCACCCCGCGGAGGCGCTGGAGTTCCTCACCTGGATGTGCACCGATCCCGCCGGCATCGACGCGATGATCGAGTTCTCCGGCATCGGCTGGTCCCCGGCGAAGGACTACATCGGCAAGAAGCGCCGGCAGCCCAGCGAGTTCTTCTCCGGGCAGAACTACAACGAGGAGGTCATCGTGCCCATGGCACAGGGCCAGAACCTCGACTGGACCTGGGCGCCGCTCATGCAGCGGGCCATGGCCGTGGTCGGCGACGGCATGGCGCAGGTCGTCACCGGCGAGATCACCATGGTGCAGCTGCTCGAGCAGTCCCAGGCCGAGATCGTCGACATCATGCAGGGCATCGGACTGAACGTGGAGGCCGCCTCATGAGGCACAGAACAGCCCCCTGGATCCTGTTGGCGCCGTTCCTGGTCCTGTTCATCGGGACGATGATCATCCCGATCATCATGGCGATCGGCTACAGCTTCACCCGCGTCGAACGGCGCGGCCTGCTCGGGGAGGCCGGCATCGAGTCGACCTTCGCGGGACTGGACAACTACATCGCGGCCCTGTCGAACGTGAACTTCGTGGAGTCCATCGGCCGCATGATCCTGTTCGGCATCGTGCAGGTGACGGTCATGATCGTCGCCGCGACCGTGCTGGCGCTGCTGCTGGAGAGCGCGAGCGCGAAGTGGCCCGGCTTCTTCCGCTCCTCGTACTTCCTGCCCTACGGGATCCCCGGCGTCATCGCGACGATCCTGTGGTCCTTCCTGTACATCCCCGGGCTCAGCCCCATCGTGGACGTGCTGCAGGCGGTCGGCATCGACATCGACTTCCTCGCGCCCGGCGTGGTGCTGTGGTCCATCGCGAACATCGTGACCTGGACGTACACCGGCTACAACATGCTGATCATCATCGCGCAGCTGAAGTCGATCCCGAAGGAGCTGTACGAGGCCGCGACCATCGACGGGGCCGGGCCGATGCGGATCGTCCGCTCGATCCAGCTGCCGCTGATCCGCCCCGCGCTGGTGCTCACGATCATCTTCTCGATCATCGGCACCCTGCAGCTGTTCGCGGAGCCGCGCCTGCTGCTGACCATGAGCTCCGGCATCACCACCGAGTACACCCCGAACATGTCCGCGTACGCGTACGCCTTCCAGTACAACGAGATCGGGATGGCGGCCGCGCAGGCCGTGATCATCGCGGTCTCGGCGTTCGTCCTCTCGGCGATCGCCCTGGGGATCTCCTCGCGGTCGGAGAGGAAGCGATGAGCGCCCCCGAGAACACCACCACCTCGACCTCGATCCGCGGCCGCGGGACCCGGGCCGCCGCGCAGGACGACGGCCGTGCGGGCACCCGCTCCGCCGGCCGCAGCCCGGCGACGACGATCATCGTCACCGCGGTGCTCGCGATCGTCGCGATCTACTTCCTGGTGCCCGTCTACTGGGTGATCGTGAACGCCTCGAAGACGACCGAGGACCTCTTCGGCACCAGCGGCTTCTGGTTCGGCAGCAGCTTCCACCTGTTCGAGAACCTGGGCGCCGTGCTCACCTCCCGGAACGGGATCTTCGGCCGATGGGCCCTGAACTCGCTCATCTACTCCGGCGTGGGCTCGGTGCTGGCGACCTACTTCGCGGTCGCCGGCGGCTACGCGCTGGCGAAGTACCGCTTCCGCGGGAGGAACCTCGTGTTCGCCCTCGTGCTGGGCGGCGTGCTCGTCCCCGGCACCGCGACGGCGCTGCCGCTGTTCTTCCTGTTCAGCTCGATGGGCCTGACCAACACCTACTGGTCGGTCCTGATCCCGTCGCTGGTGAGCCCCTTCGGCCTGTTCCTCGCCC
>Ga0302349_1002936_pt1 | contig 10334 bp, 8 predicted proteins | sample PhyAR1_FD_202176 | JGI IMG/M metagenome (GOLD analysis project Ga0302349, IMG submission 202176) | Leaf surface microbial communities from alfalfa plants in UC Gill Tract Community Farm, Albany, California, United States - DLSL A.R1... | ecosystem: Host-associated > Plants > Phyllosphere >...
CCTGGGCTCGATCAACCTGCCGAACCACATCGTCGATGGCAAGCTGGACACCGCCAAGCTGCAACGCACCGTCAACACGGCCGTGCGCATGCTCGACAACGTGATCGACATCAACTACTACTCGGTGCCGCAGGCGCGTAACTCGAACCTCAAGCACCGGCCGGTAGGCCTGGGCATCATGGGCTTCCAGGATGCGCTGTACCTTCAGCACATCGCCTACGGTTCCGACGCTGCCGTCGAATTCGCCGACAAGTCGATGGAAGCGGTCAGCTACTTCGCCATCCAGGCCTCCTGCGACCTGGCCGACGAGCGCGGCGCCTACGAGACGTTCCAAGGCTCGCTGTGGTCCAAAGGCATCCTGCCGCTGGACTCGCAACAGATCCTGATCGAGGCCCGTGGCCAGAAGTACATCGACGTCGACCTGAACGAAACCCTGGATTGGGCGCCGGTCCGTGCCCGGGTACAGAAAGGTATTCGTAACTCGAACATCATGGCCATTGCGCCAACTGCGACCATCGCCAACATCACCGGCGTGTCGCAGTCGATCGAGCCGACCTACCAGAACCTGTACGTGAAATCGAACCTGTCGGGCGAGTTCACCGTGATCAACCCGTACCTGGTTCGCGACCTCAAGGCCCGTGGCCTGTGGGACTCGGTCATGATCAACGACCTGAAGTACTACGACGGTTCGGTGCAGCAGATCGAGCGTATTCCGCAAGAACTCAAGGAGCTGTACGCCACGGCCTTCGAAGTGGAAACCAAGTGGATCGTCGACGCCGCTTCCCGTCGCCAGAAGTGGATCGACCAGGCGCAGTCGCTGAACCTGTACATCGCCGGTGCCTCGGGCAAGAAGCTGGACGTGACCTACCGCATGGCCTGGTACCGTGGTCTGAAAACCACCTACTACCTCCGTGCCCTGGCCGCCACCAGCACCGAGAAGTCGACCATCAACACCGGCAAGCTCAACGCCGTGTCCAGCGGTGGCGACAGCGCCCCGGTCCAGGCAGCCGGCCCTGCACCAGTGCCCAAGGCCTGCGCGATCGACGAGCCGGACTGCGAAGCCTGCCAGTAAGGTAACGCGGGGCGGAAGAAGGTCACTTCTCTCGCCCCGTCTTGTAATAAGTGCTTTCTCAGGCAATAAAAAGCCCGATGCAGTTGCAGCTGCATCGGGCTCGAATCTCCCACGAGCAAATGCATCGCTCAAAGGGAGGCTAGATCCTACAGATCTAAAGTGAGCGCGAATCTTCGTGCCTGTCAGGACTAGTGTCAAGTGATGCTCATCAGATTGGAGATACCTATGTCCAAGAAGCCATCATCTAGCGGTCAGAAAATCGGCCGTAACGCGGGCAACGGTCGTTTCACCACAGTCGAAAAGGCTCGCCAGAACCCCAAGACGCATGTGGTTGAGACCGTGAAAAAATCGAAGTAATCGCAACAAAACGCCGGGAGCACTGTAAGCTCCCGGCCCCCCTCTGTACCCAGTAGGTGTGCCCCTCTCTTCCATGGGACACCGCACACGCTGACCGGTACTCTCACTCATTGCCAGAAATCAAGATCTGGTGTCTTTTTTTAAGAATTATTCCCATATGTTGTGGTTTTTGGGCTAATCTCTCCCTCCGGAAACGACCGACGTCTGCGAACGCAATTCAATTCGTACGTCAAAAATTTCATAGGGTTTTGGTCATTGGGTTCACCGAATGCGCATCAATTTCGGTATAATTTCGCCCCCCAAAATCGGACAAAGCGAAAAATCAACACTGGGTCATGACTGCATGAGACAGGCTGAAATCCATGCTTTGTCGTTTTCCCGTCGTCCTGGCCCCTTTAGGGGAGGCCAAGGCGTAGCGGAACTGAACACATTCGCTGCACCGAGAGTCTGCGCTTCTACTAAGCAGACACTCGCTCGCGTGTATCGCCAGTTTTTAAATCCAACCGGTTGCCAACGGCGACCCTCACGCAGGAGCTGAATACCATGCTGAGCTGGGACGAATTCGATAAAGAAGATGACGGCGAAGTCGCCGCCAAAGGCAACACCCCTGCGCAGGCACACGCCGCCGCCACCCTCGACAAACTCGACAGCGCCGGCGGTGCCGCGGCCCTGGAAGCCCGCGCTGCCACGGCGTCGGACTCCGAGGCCGTCAAGCGCGCCAAGGCGGCCCTGGACGCCCTGGACGTTGCCGAAGGCCTGGCTGAGCTGGAAGGTTCCTCGGCCCGTGTGGCGGTGGATGAAAAGCGCATGATCAACTGCCGCGCCGACCTTAACCAGCTGGTGCCGTTCAAGTACGACTGGGCCTGGCAGAAGTACCTCGACGGCTGCGCCAACCACTGGATGCCGCAGGAGGTCAACATGACCGCCGACATCGCCCTGTGGAAGAGCCAGGACGGCTTGACCGAGGACGAACGCCGCATCGTCATGCGCAACCTGGGCTTCTTCTCCACGGCCGACTCGCTGGTTGCCAACAACCTGGCCCTGGCTGTGTACCGCCTGATCACCAACCCCGAGTGCCGCCAGTACATCCTGCGCCAGGCCTTCGAAGAGGCGATCCACACCCACGCCTACCAGTACTGCATCGAGTCGCTGGGCATGGATGAAGGCGAGATCTTCAACATGTACCACGAGATCCCGAGCGTCGCGAAAAAGGCGAGCTGGGGCCTGAAGTACACCCGCTCCATCTCCGACCCCGAGTTCAAGACCGGCACCCCGGAGACCGATCGCCAGTTCCTCAAGAACCTGATCGCCTACTACTGCGTGCTGGAAGGCATCTTCTTCTATTGCGGCTTCACCCAGATCCTCTCCATGGGTCGCCGCAACAAGATGACCGGCACCGCCGAGCAGTTCCAGTACATCCTGCGTGACGAGTCCATGCACCTGAACTTCGGCATCGACATGATCAACCAGATCAAGATCGAGAACCCGCAGCTGTGGGATGCCCAGATGAAGGACGAAGCCACCCAGATGATCCTCCAGGGCACCCAGCTGGAGATCGAATACGCCCGCGACACCATGCCCCGCGGCGTGCTGGGCATGAACGCGGCGATGATGGAGGACTACCTCAAGTTCATCGCCAACCGCCGCCTGACACAGATCGGCCTCAAGGAAGAATACCCGGGCGCCACCAACCCCTTCCCCTGGATGAGCGAGATCATGGACCTCAAGAAGGAGAAGAACTTCTTCGAGACCCGCGTGATCGAGTATCAGACCGGTGGGGCGTTGAGCTGGGATTGATTCCCTAGGCTCCCGACCTCGTTGAGAGTCTGCCCTAGATACTCAAAAGCCCTGCTAATGCGGGGCTTTTGAGTATCTAGGGAAGATGATATGAAGCTTCCCTTTGACGAGCTTCGAGCGCATATCTGTTGCTTCTATAAGTATCAGTCTCTGTTCTTACCTGGAAAAAGCTGGGACGTTTTCCACCCCACGATGGCCTGACGCTTCCCTACACAGCGTTACCATAATCAAGGACGACACATGCCCCGCTGGACCGAACAACCCGCCACCGACACGGATGCCGTCTTCGATTTCATCCTCGCGTTCTCCGGTACCTTCCTGCGGCGTCATGCTTCGCTGTTGGCCAAGGTACTGCCACCGACCCTGGGCTTCGGGATGTTCCTGGCCTATTTCGCCCGTAACCACTTCTACCCCAGCTTCGATCTCTTCCAGTTTTCGTCGCTGCTGCTGGCGGCTGCCTGCCTGGGCTTCCTGACCATCGGCGCCTTCGTTGCCGCGCTGTTCCTGCCAGGAGCTTGGGTCTATTACCGTTTCATCAATACGGCGGCGATCAAGGAAGACATCACCTACGCCCTGCCCTATCGCGGCGAGGGGCGCTTTCGCAAGATCATGCTGTTGATGACGCTGGTGTTCTTCGTACCCTATCTGCTGGCGGGGTTCAGTGATGCAGCCATTCTCTTGGTCGATCCTGAGCTGTTCCTCAGCGTCGCCTTTCTTGCGCCTATCGCCATCACGCTACTGGCGGGAACGGCCATACAGGGGCTGTTCGACTTGCGCCGCTTCAGCTTCCTGAAATTCGTCTGGGAGGCTTATCTGCCGACAATGGCCGTCGGCCTGTTCATCTTCTGGATGCTGGCGCAGGCCTATCCACTGGTGAGCGATTGGCAGCCGCTGCTCAAGTGGGGCGCTCTGGCCATCGCCCCCTTCGTCATTGCCTTCGTCACGACCATGACTTCCATGCTGTTCATCGCCGGCTGGAAGGCGGCGATGATGTTTTCGCTGTTCTTCGCCCTCTTTCTCACCGGCTATAGCGGGGTGCTCACCACCCTGCCCGAGACCATGGTCAAGACGCTGGGCCTGGGTAACTACCAGGCCAGGGCCATCGTGCTCGATACCTCCTATTGCGCCAAGGAGCAGGCCAGGGTGCTCCCCACCGATGATCAGTGCGTGCTCAGGGATGTGCAGGTGGTCTGGTCGCTGGGCGAGGCCTTCGAGCTGCGGCTGGCGGATGGCAGCACGGCGCGGTTGCCGGCATCGGCAATTCGGACGCTGATGAAACCCCAGTAACGGGCGGGCAGCCTGACCCAGCCAAAGGTCAGGTTTGAATTAGCTTTATCTGCCCGTCATCATGGCGCGCAATCCTCTGCCTCAAGCCCGCGCCTGCCGTGTCGATAAGACTGCGGTGCGGCTCCGCTTTGGCGGGCGCTCGTCCCAGGCAGGGAGCGCCCTTCTCGTATCCAGACAGGTCCGATTCGCCCATGGCACTCGATGCCCCCACCATGCTGACCCTCACCATCGCCCTGGCGGCTGCCGCGGCGGGCTATCTGGCCATCGAGTGGCGGTCGGTGCGCGAGTCGGCGCTGCTGTACTGGAGCGCGGGTTTTGCCCTGATTTGCGTGGGTAGCACCCTGGCACTGTTGCGCAGCCAGGGGCTGCTGCTGGTGGGTATTTGGTTCGCCAATGGGCTGCTGATCTTCGTGCATGGGCTCTTTCTGCTCGGCGTGGCGCGCTTCACCGGACGCCGTCTGAGTCTGGGCTGGTGGACCATCGCCGCCTTCTGGCTGGGGTTGTTGCTGCTGCCCAACGAGCCCTGGTGGTCCAAGGTGATGCTGATGGTGCAGTCGTTCCTCATCGGCGTCCTGGCGATACGGGCGAGCTTGCTGCTGCGCCGGCGCAATGCCGGAGAACGGCAGCTGCGTGCGGTGCTGCTGATCCATGGCCTCTTCTACCTGACCAAGATGATCCCGCCGCTCACCCCCGGCACCCTGATCGATCTGGCGGTCTATCGCGGCGCCATCATCCAGGTCTCCCTGGTAGAGGGGGTGATGGCGGTGATGCTGATCGCCCTGTCGATGACCGGCACGGTGCGCTATCGCCGCGAGCAGCATATCGAGCGCCTGGCCGGCAGCGATCCCCTGACCGGCCTCTATAACCGCCGGGCGCTGGAAGCCGAGGCGCCGCGACTGTTCGGCCAGGCGACACCGACTCGACCCGGCGCCCTGCTGCTGATCGATCTGGACAACTTCAAGCTGGTGAACGACCTCCATGGCCATGCGGCCGGTGACGGCCTGCTGATCACCCTGAGCGACCTGCTGCGCACCACCCTGCCCCGCCAGGCGCTGGCCGCCCGGCTGGGAGGTGATGAATTCGTGGTATTGCTGGGTGAAGCCGCTGATGCGGATGTCGTGCGTTTGGCAGACACCCTGCGCCAGCGCTTCAACCAGCTGGCGGCGCAGCGCCTGCGGACGCCCGAGCCCGTCACCCTGAGCATCGGCGCGGTGCTGTTCGATCAGCCGCCGGAAAGCCTGGCGGCCTTGCTGGAGCGCGGGGACGGTGCCCTCTACGCCGCCAAGCGTGGCGGGCGGGATGGATTGCGGATGAGCCTGGGATGAAGCCGCGCTAATGGCTTAGGCTTGGGCGATTGCCGGACTGGAGCCACCATGCCCATCGCCCTCGAATCCCCCGACCAACCCGAGGTGATCGCCCTGATCGCCGAACTGGATGCCTATCAGGACGGCCTCTATCCGCCCGAGAGTCGTCATGCCCTGGATCTGACGTCGCTCATGCAGCCGAACGTGCTGTTCCTGGTCGCCCGGGATGACAGCGGTAGTGCGCTGGGCTGTGGGGCCATGGTGCTGCAGGACGGCTATGGCGAGATCAAGCGGATGTATGTGAGCCCCAAGGGTCGCGGGCAAGGGCTGGGTGGTCGCCTGCTGGCGGAGCTGGAGCGCGAAGCGGCGGGCCGCGGGTGTGAGCTGGCGCGGCTGGAAACGGGGCCCTATCAGCCGGAGGCCTTGAGGCTCTATGAGTCCGCGGGTTACCGGCGACGCGGTCCTTTTGGGGCGTATCGGGAGGATCCGTTGAGTGTGTTTATGGAGAAGCGGCTAGAGGTGTAGGGTGGACAGCGCGAAGCTTGTCCACGCGGGAGCTCTGGTGCTGTGCGCTGGAGGCGTCAGTGGAAAAGGCTGCGCCGTTTTCCACGCTACGGGGTGAACTCAGCTAACAGGAACTCCACAAAACTTCTCACCGTCACCGAGCGCCATCTCGTCTGGGGATAGAGCGCGGTCAGAGGGCGGGTGAGTTCCTGGCCCTGGAAGAGGCGGGCCAGATTGCCGGCGGCGACGTCGTCCTGCAGCAGGAAGGCCGGCTGGAGGATGACGCCGAGGCCTTGCAGGGCGGCGAGGCGCAGGGCGGGGCCGTTGGCGAGGTGCAGACGGCCGAGTGGCAGCGGGCCGAAGGGGGTGCCGGTCTGGGCGCGCCATTGGCTCAGGGCGCGAGGGTCCATGCCGAGGCAGTCGTGAGCTTCCAGATCGGCCAGTCGCCCGGGCGTGCCGCGCTGGGCGAGATAGCCGGGCGCGGCGCAGCACCACATCACATAGGGCGCCAGGGGTCGCGCCACCAGGGAGGAATCGGCCAGTTCGCCGATGCGGATGGCGATGTCGATGCCCTCCTCCACCAGGTCCTGGACGCGGTCGCTCAGCACCAGATCGAGGGTGACCTGGGGATGCCGCGCCAGATAGTCGCCCAGCCGAGGCGTGAGGCCGTAGGTGCCGAAGGACACCGGCGCCGACACGCGCAGGATGCCGGCGGGTGCCAGGCGCTGGGTTTCGGCCTGGCGGTCGGTGTCGGCGACCAGGGCGAGAATCTCGCGGCAGCGGGCGTAGTAGCCCTCGCCAAAGGCGGTCAGGCGCTGGCGCCGGGTGGTGCGCACCAGCAGTTGCAGGCCCAGGCGCTTTTCCAGGCTGCGCAGGTGATTGCCGGCCATGGTCGGCGAGATGCCCTGGGCCTGGGCCGCCGCGGCCAGGCTGCCGCGCTCCACCATGGCAACGAACACCTGCATGCTGTCGAGTAGATCCATTCCACACTCCTGCTAAGGAATCCTCGCACTGGGAGGGCGTTTATCTCATCCGGGTGGTGGGTGAGGCTAGTGGCGTGGGTGAGGTCGCGAAGTGTTGGGCTTCGCTGCGCTCAGCCGAACCCGTGGAAAAGGCTGCGCCGTTTTCCACCCTACGACCCTGAAGTGGAGAATCGATCATGGATCTGCAGTTGCACGACCGTACCGCCCTGGTGACTGGCGCCAGCATGGGCATAGGCACGGGTATCGCCCGCGTCCTGGCAGCCGAAGGCGTCCGGTTGGCGATTACCGCGCGGCGGCGGGATGCCCTGGAGGGCCTGGCCGAGGAGATCGTGGCGGCGGGTCATGCCCGGCCGCTGGTGATCGCAGCGGATATCACCGACGCCGAAGATGTCCAGCGCCTGGCACGGGAAGCCGAGGACGGGCTGGGTCGGGTGGATATCCTGGTCAATAACGCTGGCGGATCGCGCCCCATACCGGTGGATGCTGATGACGCCGCCTGGGACGAAGCCTGGAATCTCAACTTCACCGCGACTCGCCGCCTGACCCAGGCGCTGCTGGGCGGGATGCGCGAAAGGCGCTGGGGACGCATCGTCAATTTCAGCGGCAGCATGGAGCCGCGGGATGTGAACGGCGCCGGGGCGGCCAAGGCGGCGATCCAGTTCTGGTCCAAGGGGCTGGCGAGTCAGCTGGCGGCCGAGGGCATCACGGTCAACACCATCGCCCCGGGGCGGATCAATTCCGAGCAGATCCTGCAGCGCCTGCATCCGACGCCCGAGGCGCGCCAGGCCTTTATCGCCCGGCACATTCCCATCGGCTATTTCGGCGAGCCGGAAGACGTGGGCCAGGTGGTGGCCTTTCTTGCCTCACCGCTGGCGCGCTACCTCACCGGTGATGTGATCGCGGTGGATGGCGGGATGCATGCCCATGCCCACTAGCGCCTGACGCAGACGAACAGCGCATTGCCCGCCTCGCCGGCCCAGGGCTCGATGCGCTGGTAGTCGTGCTCCAGCACCTGGACCTCGAAGTGCGGCTCCAGCAGGGCCAGCAATTCGGGGAAGTCCACCGCCACCATGGGGTGTTCGTCCTGCCAGGTTTGCTGCTGGCCGGCGTGGCGGCGTTCGATGCGCAGGCGCAGTTGCTGGTGCTCGCCCTCGCCCGGGTAGTGCCAGGCGGAGGCGAAGCTGAAGTGACCATCGGCCCGCACGACGCTGTGGCCGACGCTGGAGGCATTGTCGATGCGGCGCTTGTCGACGGCATTGAAGCAAAACAGGCCGCCCGGGGTCAGGGCCGCATGGACCCGCGCCAGGCACGCCTGGAGCCGTGCGAGGCTGCCGCTGTAGTGCAGGGAGTAGAGAAAGCAGGTGATCAGATCGACCGGCTGCTCCAGCTCGAAGGCGCACATGTCCTGGCAGGAGAACTGGGCCTCCGGGCAACGCAACGCCGCCTGGGCCAGCATCGGCGGATTGAGGTCCAGCCCGCTGCTCTGGAAGCCGGCATCGAGAAAATGCCGCACATGGGGACCGGTGCCGCAGGCGAGGTCCAGGTGACGGCTGCCGCCGTTGCCGAACAGCCGCTGCAGGCGCAGCACCGCCTGGCTTTGCGCCTGGTAGTCGATGTCGGCGCAGAGCAGGTCGTAGTAGGCCGACAGGTCGGTGTAGAGGGCGGTGGCGGACATCGCAGGGGCTCGAGCTGGAGACGCGGGCGCGCATCTTAGTCGGTTTTCGCGATGATGGACGCCTTATACTGGCGGTTTTCCCGAGAGTCCCCTGACGTGAGCAACAAGAGATACGCCTGCATCGGCCTGAGCAACCCCAAGTCGCCGTCCAACGTCGGGTCCATCATGAGGGCGGCGGGCTGCTACGGGGTGGCCTCGGTGTTCTATACCGGCACCCGCTACGACCGCGCCAAGGACTTCGTCACCGACACCAAGAAGGTCCACCAGGACATCCCGCTGATCAACATCGACGACCTGCGCCGCATCCTGCCGCTGGGTTGCGTGCCGGTGGCGGTGGAGCTGGTGGACGGCGCCCGGCCATTGCCCGAGTACACCCATCCCGATCGCGCCCTCTACCTGTTCGGCGCCGAGGACGGCTCCCTGAGCCAGGAGCTGCGCGACTGGTGCGAGGACGTGGTGTACATCCCCACCCAGGGCTGCATGAATCTGGCAGCCACGGTCAACGTGGTGCTCTATGACCGCCTGGCGAAGGGCAATAACACCCGCTCCGGTCCGCTCTTCTAAGGCTGTTAGCCAAACCCCTGGGTCGGCCGGCGCAAGACCGGATCGAAGGGGTTGATGCGCGCGGCGATCACCCCGGCTTCGCGGCGGAGCAGTTCGATCACCGTGGGCAGGCGCTGGGCGTTGAGGCGTTCGCTCAGGGTGCCCACGCTCAGGGCCGCCACTGCCCGGCCGTTACGGTCGAGGATGGGCACGGCGAGGCCCGCCATGCCGGCCAGCACCCCGGTGTTGCGCGCGGCGTAGCCCTGCTGGCGGACATTGTCGATCTCGGCGCGCAGCAGCACCTCGTCGTAGTGATGGGCGTCGCGCAGCCGCGGCAGGTTGTAGCGGATCACCTCCTCGCATTCTTCCTCGGGCAGGAAGGCCAGGATCGCCAGGGCGCCCTGACCGCCCCCCAGAGGCACGCGACCGCCGATGTCGCCGGTAAAGGTACGGATCGGATAGGGCCCCTCGCTGCGGTCCAGGCACATGGCGTCGAAGCCGCTGCGCGCCAGCAGGAACAGCGAATCGCCCAGGGACGCCGACAGCCGCAGCAGACTCGGCCGCGCCAGGTCGCGCAGGTTGCCGACCTGGCCGGCGCGGGCCGCCAGGGCGAAGAAGTCCAGGCTCAGGCGGTATCTCTTGCTGCGGGCGCACTGCTCGACCATGCCCTCTTCCACCAGGCCGCGCAGCAGCCGGTGGGTGGTGGGTTGCGACAGGCCCACGCGCTCGGCCAGACGGGTGACCTTTTCCCCCTCGGGATCACCCTCACCCAGGGCGCGCACCACGGCGAACACCCGGCTGATGGCGCCAAC
>Ga0302349_1002941_pt1 | contig 10322 bp, 6 predicted proteins | sample PhyAR1_FD_202176 | JGI IMG/M metagenome (GOLD analysis project Ga0302349, IMG submission 202176) | Leaf surface microbial communities from alfalfa plants in UC Gill Tract Community Farm, Albany, California, United States - DLSL A.R1... | ecosystem: Host-associated > Plants > Phyllosphere >...
ATGCCGTCGGAGAGGTGTGCTTCCACACCGCGATGACCGGCTATCAGGAGATCATGACCGACCCGTCCTTCGCGGGCCAGATCATCACCTTCACCTTCCCGCATATCGGCAATGTCGGCGCGAACCCCGACGATATCGAGGCGGACGCGCCGCACGCGCTGGGCATGATCGTCCGCGAGGACCCGACCGCCCCGTCGAACTTCCGCGCGATGGAGAATCTCGCCGGGTGGATGGCGCGGCACAACCGCATCGGCCTGGCGGGCATCGACACCCGCGCCCTGACCCGCCGTATCCGTGCCGCCGGGGCACCGAACGGCGTGATCGCGCACTCCGCATCGGGCGAGTTCGACATCGCCGCGTTGCTCGAAAAGGCGAAGGCCTGGCCGGGACTGGAGGGCATGGACCTCGCCAAGGACGTGTCGACCGAGCTGCATTATGGCTGGGGCGAGACGCGTGAGGGCGGGCTGTGGCGGCTGGGCTTCGGTTATGCAGGCGCGGAGGGCAAGGATCGCCCGCACGTCGTCGCGATCGACTATGGCAGCAAGCACAACATCTTCCGCAACCTGGTTCAGGCCGGTGCGAAGGTGTCGGTGATCCCTGCCACCGCCTCCTATGAGGACGTCATGGCGCTGAACCCGGACGGCATCTTCCTGTCCAACGGCCCCGGCGATCCGGCGGCGACGGGCGAATACGCCGTGCCGGTGATCCGCCAGCTGCTCGACACGGGCAAGCCGCTGTTCGGCATCTGCCTGGGTCACCAGCTGCTGGGTCTGGCGGTCGGTGCCAAGACGTCGAAGATGCACCAGGGGCACCGCGGCGCGAACCATCCGGTCAAGCGCCTGTCCGACGGTCTGGTCGAGATCACCAGCATGAACCACGGCTTCGCGGTCGAGCGCGAGACGCTGCCCGCCAACGCGCGCGAGACGCATGTGTCGCTGTTCGACGGGTCGAATGCGGGTCTGGAATTGACCGACCGCCCGGCCTTCTCGGTCCAGTACCACCCCGAGGCTTCGCCTGGGCCGCAGGACAGCTTCTATCTGTTCGAGCGGTTCGTGGGGTCGCTTCGGAAATGAGGTTTGCGGCTTCCCCCTATGCTCTGATTGCGCTTGCCATGCTGGCTGGATGTGCAGGGCATTCGGGAGGAATGCCGCTTCTTACTCCAAAGGTATTTGCCCGCGCCGCTACCAAATGTGGGGTCGTTACGACCCATGTTTCCCGCAAGCGGAAGGGCAGGATTCCTTACGCGACCTATAAAATCCTTGGCCCTGCCGGGGAGGTGCGCTCGGATGACGGAAAAAGCCGAGCCTGCCTGACGGACGCACTTCGCGGCTATCGATACGATTATCTGGGTGAGCAGTTTCCCGACACCTAGCACTGTGACGACAGCCCCTATCCTGCATTCCTTTTAAATGGTCATCGCCCAATGCCAAAACGCACCGACATCTCCTCCATCCTCGTCATCGGCGCTGGTCCGATCGTCATCGGTCAGGCGTGCGAGTTCGACTATTCGGGCACGCAGGCGATCAAGGCCCTGAAGGAAGAGGGCTATCGCATCGTCCTGGTCAATTCGAACCCGGCGACGATCATGACCGATCCCGAGCTGGCCGACGCGACCTATGTCGAGCCGATCACGCCCGCGGTCGTCGCCAAGATCATCGAGAAGGAACGCCCCGACGCGGTCCTGCCGACCATGGGCGGCCAGACCGCGCTGAACACCGCGCTGGCGCTGTTCCATGACGGCACGCTGGAGAAGTTCGGCGTCCAGATGATCGGCGCCGATGCCGAGGCGATCGACAAGGCCGAGGACCGTCAGAAGTTCAAGGTCGCGATGGAGAAGATCGGGCTGGAATCGGCCCGCTCGGCCATCGCGCATTCCGAAAAGGAAGCGCTGGAGGGCCTGGAGAAGGTCGGCCTGCCCGCGATCATCCGCCCCAGCTTCACGCTGGGCGGCACCGGCGGCGGCGTCGCGTATAACCGCGAGGAGTTCATTGCGATCGTCCGCGCCGGGCTCGACGCCTCGCCGACGACTGAGGTGCTGATCGAGGAATCTCTCCTCGGTTGGAAGGAATATGAGATGGAGGTCGTGCGCGATCGCAACGACAATTCCATCATCATCTGCTCGATCGAGAATATCGATCCGATGGGCGTCCATACCGGCGACTCGATCACCGTCGCGCCCGCGCTGACCCTGACCGACAAGGAATATCAGATCATGCGCAACGCCAGCCTGGCGGTGCTGCGTGAGATCGGCGTGGAGACGGGCGGCTCGAACGTGCAGTTCGCGGTCAATCCGAAGGACGGCCGCCTGATCGTCATCGAGATGAACCCGCGCGTGTCGCGCTCCTCGGCGCTGGCGTCGAAGGCGACCGGCTTCCCGATCGCCAAGGTCGCGGCCAAGCTGGCGGTCGGCTATACGCTGGACGAGATCGAGAACGACATCACCGGCGCGACCCCGGCCTCGTTCGAACCGACGATCGACTATGTCGTCACCAAGATCCCGCGCTTCGCCTTCGAGAAGTTCAAGGGCTCGGAGCCGGTTCTCTCGACCGCGATGAAGTCAGTCGGCGAGGTGATGGCGATCGGCCGCAACATCCATGAATCGATGCAGAAGGCGCTGCGCGGCCTGGAGACGGGGCTGAGCGGCTTCAACGATGTCGAGCATCTGGTGGGCGCGCCGCGTGCCGAGATCGAGGCGGCGCTGGCGCGTGCGACCCCGGACCGGCTGCTGGTCGCCGCGCAGGCGCTGCGCGAGGGCTTCACCGTCGCCGAGGTCCATGCGATCGCGAAGTATGATCCCTGGTTCCTGGAGCGGATCGCCGAGATCATCGCGGCCGAGGCCGAGGTGATGGAAAACGGCCTGCCGCAGGACGCGGCCGGTATGCGTCGCCTGAAGGCGATGGGCTTCTCCGACAAGCGGCTGGCCTGGCTGGCGCTGCAATCGGCGAACCTGCGCGGCATGGATCGCGGCATCGCGCGCGGCTCGGGCCTGATCCACGAGGTCGTCAAGATGATGACCGGCGGCGTGACGGAAGCCGAGGTGCGCGAGCATCGCCTGAAGCTGGGCGTGCGTCCGGTCTTCAAGCGGATCGACACCTGCGCCGCCGAGTTCGACGCCAAGACGCCCTATATGTACTCGACCTATGAGGCCCCGACCTTCGGCGAGCCCGAGGACGAGGCGGTGCCCAGCGACCGCAAGAAGATCGTGATCCTGGGCGGCGGTCCGAACCGGATCGGGCAGGGCATCGAGTTCGACTATTGCTGCTGCCACGCCTGCTTTGCGCTGGCGGATGCGGGCTATGAGACGATCATGGTCAACTGTAACCCGGAAACGGTCAGCACCGACTATGACACGTCGGACCGGCTGTATTTCGAGCCGCTGACCGCCGAGGACGTGCTGGCCATTCTCGATGTCGAGAAGTCGAAGGGCGAGCTGGTCGGCGTGATCGTGCAGTTTGGCGGCCAGACCCCGCTGAACCTCGCCCGCGCGCTGGAATCGGCCGGTATCCCGATCCTGGGCACCAGCCCCGATGCCATCGACCTGGCCGAGGACCGCGAGCAGTTCGCCGCCCTGGTCGACAAGCTGAAGCTGCACCAGCCCAAGAACGGCATTGCGCGCAGCCGCGAGGAAGCGCTGATCGTCGCCGAGCGCGTCGGCTATCCGGTGCTGATGCGCCCCAGCTTCGTGCTGGGCGGCCGCGCCATGGAGATCGTCGACGGGCCGCAGCAGCTGGAGGATTATATCCAGACTGCGGTGCAGGTGTCGGGCGACGCGCCGGTGCTGATCGACCAGTACTTACGCGACGCGATCGAGGTTGACGTGGACGCGATCTGCGACGGCGACCAGGTCGTCGTGGCGGGCGTGCTCCAGCATATCGAGGAAGCGGGTGTTCACTCGGGCGACTCGGCCTGCTCGCTGCCGCCCTACAGCCTGTCGGCCGAGATCATCGCCGAGATCGAGCGTCAGACCGAGGCGCTCGCGCGCGGCCTGAACGTGCGCGGCCTGATGAACATCCAGTTCGCGGTGAAGGACGGCACGGTCTATCTGATCGAGGTCAATCCGCGCGCCAGCCGCACGGTGCCCTTCGTCGCCAAGGCGATCGGCACGCCCATCGCCAAGATCGCCGCGCGCGTGATGGCGGGCGAGAAGCTGGCCGACCTGCCGCAGATCGACCGCCACATCGACTATTATGCGGTCAAGGAAGCGGTCTTCCCTTTCGCGCGCTTCCCCGGCGTCGATCCGGTCCTGTCGCCGGAGATGAAGTCGACGGGCGAGGTCATGGGCATCGACCCCGACTTCACCACCGCCTTCGCCAAGTCGCAGCTGGGGGCGGGCACCGTCCTGCCGACCGAGGGCGCAGTGTTCATCAGCGTCAAGGACGGCGACAAGGAACAGATCGTTCCCGCCGCCCGGATGCTGGCCGAGGCGGGCTTCGCCATCGTCGCCACGGGGGGCACCGCCGATTATCTCGACCGCGCTGGCGTCACGGTCGAGAAGATCAACAAGGTGGCGCAAGGCCGTCCGCATATCGTCGACCGGATCAAGGACGGCGGCATCACCCTGATCTTCAACACGACCGAGGGGTGGCAGAGCCTGAAGGACTCCAAGCCGATCCGCGAAGCCGCGCTCGGCCAGAAGATTCCATACTTCACCACGGCGCCCGCCAGCGTCGAGGCGGCGAAGGCGATTGCGGCGTCGGCGACCCGTGGTCTTGAAGTACGTCCCCTGCAATCCTACTATTCGCGTTCGCACAACTGATCCCGACATGAGAACATGATGTGCTGGCGGGTTGCACTCCCGGTTTGAGAGGGCAGCCCGTACCGGGAATGCGTAAGAATTGGGGACTAGGAATATGGCGACCGTCGAAAAGATGCCGATGCTCCAGGAGGGCTATGACAAGCTCACCCAGGACCTGCGGCGTCTGAAAGAAGAGCGGCCGCTGATCGTCGACGCGATCGAGGAAGCCCGCGCTCACGGCGACCTGTCCGAAAACGCCGAATATCATGCGGCCAAGGAACGGCAGGGTCAGGTGGAGGCGACGATCGCCGACATCGAGGACAAGCTGAGCCGTGCGCAGATCATCGACCCGAAGGATCTGTCGGGCGACAAGATCGTGTTCGGTGCGACCGTCACGCTGCTCGACGAGGACGACAAGCCGGTCAAGTACCAGATCGTCGGCCAGACCGAGGCGGACGCCAAGACCGGCCGGATCAGCTACAACTCGCCGCTCGGCCGCGCGCTGATCGGGCGCAAGCTGGACGAAGAGGTCGAGGTGACGGTGCCGTCGGGCGACCGTTATTACGTCGTCAGCAAGATCGAGTTTATCTGATCCGATGAATTGGGCAGCGGCACGGGCCACGACGGCCATCGCGGTCGTCACGGCGGCCGTGTCGCTGATCCTTATCCTGACCGGCATGGTGCCGGATGCGGCGGTCGCGGGCGGCTTCATCCCGCTGCGTTTCGAGGGCGCGGTGCTGCCGCCCGATTTCGGCTTTGCGGTGCCGACGCTGCTGACCCCGCTCAGCGCGACGCTGATCCATGGCGGGTTCGCGCATATCGCCTTCAATCTGGTGATGCTGGTCTATTGCGGCGCGCAGACCGAGCGCGCGCTGGGGCCGCGCGGGATTGCAGTCCTGTATGTGGTGGGCGCCTATGCCGCCGCGATGGCGCAATATTTTCCCGATCCCGCGTCGCCCATGCCGATGATCGGCGCCAGCGGTGCGATCTCGGCCATCGTCGGGGCCTATGCGCTGCTGTTCGGGCGGCGGCGTGCGACAAAGGGCATTGCCGGACTGTCGGCAGAGTTCACCCATGTCCTGTGGCTGGCCGCGGGGTGGATCGGCATCCAGCTGCTGCTGGGCTATGCCGGTATGGGGATGGGCGCGATCGCGGTCGCCGCGCATATCGGCGGGTTCATCGCCGGGCTGGTTTTTGCCAAGCCGCTGCTGCTGTGGCGTTATCGCAACGCTTGACGAAAGGGGAACCCGCCCCCGTTCCACCTTATGGAAGCTGAAGGCCACGCTCCAGCCTCGCCCGGTATCGGCCGTCTTCCCATGCACTTCGACTTCGCTCAGTGCGAACGGAGTGAGGGACGTGTGGCGGGACTGTAATCCCAACGCCCGTTCAGCCTGAGCGAAGTCGAAGGCTATGGCCCCAACTTCGCCCTAAGCCGCACATCAATCGAGCTTCGGTTCCAGCAGGCGGTGCAGATGCACCACCACGAACTTCATCTCGGCATCGTCGACGGTGCGCTGCGCGGCGGCGCGCCAGGCCTTTTCGGCGCTGGCATAGTCGGGGAACACGCCGACCACTTCCAGACCGGCGGGATCGACGAAATCAAGGGTCTGCGGATCGCTGACGCGGCCGCCGAACACGAGGTGCAGCTTGCTCATGGTGTCTCCTGAGGATTTGCGCTTTCCCCTAGCGGCAACTGCGCCGCGATTGAAGACGCTCTTTCGCGAAGGCAACGCTTTGTCATCGTCATGGGGGCATGGTCATTGGCACCGGCCGTCGATCCATCCTAGGGGATAGGCCATGACCGATATGCACAATCCCTCTTACGATATCGTTATCGTCGGCACCGGCCATGCAGGCGCGCAGGCCGCCATCGCGCTGCGCCAGGAAGGGTTCGAGGGCACGATCGCGATGATCGGCGAAGAAGCCTGGCCGCCCTATGAGCGCCCGCCGCTGTCCAAGGAATATCTGGCCGGGGACAAGCCGTTCGAGCGTATCCTGATCCGCCCCGAGCGGTTCTGGGAAGACCGCGCAATCACGCTGCGGCTGGGCGAGCGGGTCGTCGCGGTCGATGCGGGGGCACGGTGCCTGACCACGGCGGCGGGCATCGTGATCGACTATGGTACGCTGATCTGGGCGGCGGGCGGCCATGCCCGGCGGCTGGACTGTGGCGGTCATGACCTGACCGGCGTGCATTCCGTTCGCACCCGTGCCGATGTCGACCGGCTGATCGCCGAACTGCCTGCGGTGCAAGAGGTGGTGGTGATCGGCGGCGGTTATATCGGGCTGGAGGCGGCGGCCGTGCTGAGCAAGTTCGGCAAGGCCGTCACCATCATCGAGGCGCAGGACCGCGTGCTGGCGCGCGTCGCGGGCGCGGCGCTGTCGCGCTTCTACGAGGCGGAACACCGCGCGCATGGTGTGACGGTGCGGCTTAACGAGAGCGTTGCGTGTATCGAGGGCGAGGGGTGCGTCAGCGGCGTCCGACTGGCCGATGGCACGGTGCTGCCTGCGCAGATGGCGATCGTCGGCATCGGCATCATACCCGCCGTCGAACCGTTGATCGCGGCCGGAGCGGCAAGCGGCAATGGCGTCACCGTCGATGCGCAAGGGCGCACCAGCCTGCCCCATATCTATGCGGTCGGTGATTGCGCGGCCCATGCCAACGCCTTTGCCGACGGCGCGGTCATCCGGCTGGAGTCGGTGCAGAATGCGCATGACCAGGCGACGGTAGCGGCGCGCACGATCATGGGGCGCGAGGTCGCCTATCATGCGGTGCCCTGGTTCTGGTCGAACCAGTATGACCTGAAACTGCAGACGGTCGGCCTGTCGACCGGGCATGACCAGGCCATCCTGCGGGGCGACCCGGCCACGCGCAGCTTCTCGGTGGTCTATTTGCGACAGGGGCGGGTGATCGCGCTCGACTGCGTCAACGCGATGCGCGACTTCGTGCAGGGCAAGGCGCTGGTGGCCGATGGCGCCACCGTGCCGGTCGAGGCGCTGGCCGACGCTGGCCGTCCGCTCAAGACACTCTGGCCGCTACCCATCTCTTGAGCTTTCAAAACAAGCGCTTGCATCACAGCCCTACGCTATGTCAGACTTAATGCAAAGGTTTGCAGGAGGGGTTTGATGCGCTGGCGGAACGCGATTCTGGCGGGTGTGGGTCTAGTTGCGCTGGCGGCGCCTGTCTCGGCGAAGGTTGCGGTTCCGGCGGGTGCGAAGGTGTTCCGCCTCGATGGCGGCGGGGTCACCTATGCCATGGGGGTGGACGAGAAGGGCTATCTTCAGCCGCTCTATTGGGGATCGGCGCTGGCGGCGGGCGATCCGCTGATCTCGGGCGATCCGGTCAAGACGGGCGACCCGATCGTTCTGAAGGCACCGGGCGAGCTGTCCGGCTTCGATCCCGCCGGTTCGGTCACGCTTCAGGAATATCCGGGGCAGGGTGAGGGGCTGGTCAGCGAACCGGGCGTCAAGGCGCTGTTCGCCGACGGCAATCGCGATCTGGTCCTCAAATATCGCAGCCACAAGGTGAGCGGCGAGACGCTGACCGTCGAACTGGCCGATATCCGCCGTCCGCTGTTCGTCACGCTGACCTACACGATCGACCCCGCGACCGGCATCGTCGCCCGCTCCGCCAGGGTGCGCAACGGCGATGCCCGGCCGGTGCGCGTCGACCAGCTGGCGGCGGCGGTTCTCTCGCTGCCGGTCGGCGACGATTATCGCCTCCATTACCTGACCGGCCGCCACGCCGCCGAATGGACGCAGAAGACAGCGCCGATCGAGGCCGCCGCCACCGTTCTGGAAAGCCGTCGCGGCTCGACCGGCCATGGCAACAACCCCTGGTTCGCGATCGGCCGCGAAGGGTTGACCAGCGAGGAGCATGGTCCCGTCTGGTACGGCGCGCTCGCCTGGTCGGGGTCGTTCCGTATCAGCGTGGCGTCGGACAATCTGGGCCGGGTGCGGATCGCGGGCGGCTATAACCCCTATGATTTCTCCTGGACGCTGAAGCCGGGCGAGACGCTGGACACGCCGGTCTTCTATGCAGGCTATTCGGGCGACGGGCTGGGCGGGGCGTCGCGTACCTTCCACCAGTTCGAGGTCGCCCACATCCTGCCGCACGGCACCAAGGCGCGGTTGCGCCCGGTCCTCTATAACAGCTGGGAGGCGACCGCCTTCGATGTGACCGAGGCGGGGCAGATGGCGCTGGCCGAAAAGGCGGCGAAGATCGGCGTAGAGCGTTTCGTGGTCGATGACGGCTGGTTCGGCGCGCGCAACAACGACAAGGCGGGCCTGGGCGACTGGACGGTCAATCCGACCAAATTCCCGAACGGCCTGAAACCCCTGATCGACCGGGTGAAGGGGTTGGGCATGGATTTCGGCCTGTGGGTCGAACCCGAGATGGTCAATGTCGACAGCGACCTCTACCGCGCGCATCCCGACTGGGTGCTGAACTTCCCCGACCGGCCGCGCACCGAGGGGCGCAACCAGCTGGTCCTCAACCTCGCGCGGACCGATGTCCGCGATCATTTGCTTGGCGTGCTCGACAAGCTGGTCAGCGAGAACGACATCGCCTTCCTGAAATGGGACTATAACCGCAACTGGACCGAGGCGGGCTGGCCCGAGCAGCCGGTCGCCGACCAGCAGCGTGTCTATGTGGAATATGTCCGCAACCTCTATTACATCCTCTCCGAGCTGCGGCGGCGCCACCCCAAGCTGGAGATCGAGGCGTGTTCGGGTGGCGGCGGTCGGGTGGACTTGGGGATCATCGGGCTGACCGATGAGGTCTGGCCCTCGGACAATACCGATCCAGCCGACCGGCTGACCATCCAGGACGGCTTCACCCGCGCCTATCCGGTTGCGGTCATGATGGCCTGGGTTACGGACAGCCCGAATTGGGCGAATACGCGCGTGACCAGCCTGGACTATCGTTTCCTGTCATCGATGCAGGGCGGGCTGGGGATCGGCGCGAACCTCGACAAATGGGCGGACGCGGACTTCGCCACCGCGCGCAAATGGGTCGCGGCCTACAAGACCATCCGCGAGACCGTGCAGCGCGGTTCGCTCTACCGGCTGGAATCGCCGACCGGCGATAATGCGACGTCCGCGACGATGTATGTCGGGCAGGACAAGCGCCAGGCGGTGCTGTTCCAGATGCTGCATTCGTCGATGTGGCGCGACAACCCCGCCGCGATCCATGCGCAGGGGCTGGACCCGGCGCGGGTCTATAGCGTGCGGATGCTCGACGGCTCGGCGCGGCCCGCGGGCGTGCCTGCGCAGGCGTCGGGGGCGTACTGGATGAACCGGGGTTTGCGTGCGCCGCTGAAGGGGGATTATGTGGGCACGGCATTCGTGTTCGAGGCGGTGAACTGATCGGCGGGTACTATCCGGGGCACGACCGGCGCGACCCGGCTACCCGGTCCAGGCGCTAACATCGGTTGCCTTGCATGGGGCCGAAGGTTGGAGGTGCGCGTGACGGAACGGGTCGGTGTCGAGGGGCAATTGGGCGATCGATACGGGATGACCCGGACGATCCGGATGCTCGGGCGTCGGCTGGAGTTGCGGTCGGTCAGCCTGGTTCCCGAGCATCTCAATC
>Ga0302349_1002942_pt1 | contig 10321 bp, 6 predicted proteins | sample PhyAR1_FD_202176 | JGI IMG/M metagenome (GOLD analysis project Ga0302349, IMG submission 202176) | Leaf surface microbial communities from alfalfa plants in UC Gill Tract Community Farm, Albany, California, United States - DLSL A.R1... | ecosystem: Host-associated > Plants > Phyllosphere >...
CGGCGCGAACACGTACAGGAAGAAGGGCGCAAACAGAAACAGCATGATGGCGATGATCCACAGCAGATGTTTCTTCAGCCCCAGTTTATCGGAGATCACCCCCAGCACCGGCTGAAAGGCGATGGCCGACAGCGAAATGCAGGAGAAGACGATCCCGGTATCGGTCTTGCTCAGGCCGATGATATCCGACAGCCAGATCGGCAGAAACGGATAGCAGGTCGCCATAATGAAAAAGTAGAGAAAAAAGAACGAGCCGAAAATCCAGAAGTTAGGGTTATTTTTATGGGTACAGGCAGTCGTGTTCATTGTGTTTTCCTCAGTAAGGGCCGTCTGCGCGGCCCGTCGCCACTACACGCGTTCAAAGCCAATCAGAATGGCGCTTTCCGGGTCCAGCACCGGCAGGCTCATCCCCGCCTGCATTAACCAGGCACCGCTGACCGTTTGCGTCCCGGTCATCCACGCGGGTAACTTGCGCATGGTGTGCCCGCCCTCGCCCGTAAGCTGAATGTTGGGGTGATCCAGAAGGGTGATGCGGTAGCGGGCGCTGGCTTCCAGTCCCGGCACGCGCAACGGCGGCATCAGGCTGTAATCCGGCATCGCAAGCTGGCTGACGCTAAACAGCGCCTGCCGCTTATCCTGGCTCACCACACCCTGAACCTGGGTGGTGGCATCGGGCATATCGACCCGCCACTGGGTGCCGGAATGGATCACCTCACGCCACTGTTTGTAGAGCGCGGCGTAATGCCGGTAGCCTTCCCGCTCGCCCGCGTCGGCATTGGTGGGGTCCAGTTCCAGCCCCATGTGCCCGAACAGCGCCGTCAGCCCGCGAAACGCAATGCTGTGCTGGCGGAACGTGGCGTGGCAGTGGCGATTGCCGATGTGCGCGCCCATTACTTCGGGCGGGAAGAAATAGCTCATCCCGCGCTGGATGGTGTTGCGCTCCAGCGCGTCGTTGTTATCCGACGGCCAGAAACGGTGGCAGCGCGTCAGCACGCCGTAATCTATACGCCCGCCGCCGGAGGCGCAGGACTCAAATTCCACATCGGGGAAACGGGTACGCAGCGTATCGAGCAGGCGATAGTACTGGCGGGTTTGCGCATCGGCGGCGGCTTTGCCGTTATGCCCCGGCTGCACCAGTTCGCGGTTCATATCCCATTTCACATAATCAATATCGTGTTCGCCGAGCAGCCAGCTCATGCGCTCCAGCAGATAATCAAATGCCGCCGGAATGCTCAGGTTGAGCACCAGCTGGTGCCGCCCGGTGGCCTGCGGATAGTCCGGCAGCGCCAGCACCCACTCCGGGTGCGCGCGGTAGAGGTCGGAATTCGGGTTGATCATTTCCGGCTCCACCCAGATGCCAAACTCCATACCCTGGTTTTTAACGTGATCGATAACCGGCTTAAGGCCGTCGGGGTATTTTTGCGTGTCGAGATACCAGTCGCCGAGCGCCGCGCGATCGTCATTGCGCCCCTTAAACCAGCCGTCATCAATGATAAAACGCTCGACGCCGAGCGCCGCCGCATCGTCAGCCATCTGCATGATATAAGCCGGGGAGTGATCGAAATAGATGCCCTCCCAGGTGTTGAGGTGCATCGGGCGCGGCTTATTTTGCGGGAAGCGGATCACCTGCTCGCGCAGGAAACGGTGGTACTGCTGGCTCATGCCGTTAAGCCCGTTTGCGGAGTGGCTGGCGTACAGCCACGGCGTCCACAGCGTTTCGCCCTCGTCCAGCGCCATTTCGCCGGGCAGATAGAGCGCCTCCGCCTGTATGTAGCGGCGTCCGTCGGTTTTCACTTCGCAACGCATCCGGTGGTTGCCGCTCCAGCCCAGATGCGCGCCCCACACGTCGCCCTGCATTTCGCTAAAGCCGGTGCTGCCTGCGATCAGCGCCGGAAAATGCTCGTGCGAGCTGCGCCCCCGGCGGCTTTCCAGCACGAAACTGTCGTGAGTCAGCGTCATGCGGTGCGGCTGAAACTCACGGGTCCAGCGTCCGTGAAAGGCCATCACCTCATGCGCCCGTTCCGCCACCGGCAGCGTGACCGCCAGCCGATCCACCTGCCAGGCCCCTGCCCGCACATTGGTCAGACCGTGACGAATTTTCAGCACGCCGGACGCGTCGAGGCTGATTTCACTCTGCAAACGCAGTCCGGCGCGGGTGTCTTCGCTGAGGAGGGTCAGTGAGTCATCGTGTTGCTCACAGTGAACGGTGGTGAAGACGGGGGAACCATCGAGGCCGCTGCGGTGCCCTTCAATGCCCGGCGAACCAAACAGACCGTGGCCCGGTTCAGCCATCAGTGTCACGGGCGCATCGACATCCAGTTTGCCGTTGGCAACCGGGCGCTCAAGACTGGCGACATCCTGCGGCGAAAAATCACTAAGATGCGCGCCCCAGTAGAGAATTTCGGCGAACGGGTGGGTTTTGATTATCACATCCACAGTGGCGCTTTGCAGGCGCACGCAGGTCGTTTCCATTGAGCATCTCCTCATAAGTGATGCTTCAATGGTTGATCCGAAACGTTTCGGATGCCAACCAAAACGTTTCGGAAATGTGATCGTGCGAGGAATTTAAGTTTAAGAGATGAACTCAGGCGGTCGCGCCTGGCGTGAATTCAGGCTGCCACAGCACCTGCAAGGTGGCGAGATCGTCGCCCGCAATCAGCCGCCGTACCATGTCGGCAATTTGCCGGCCCACGCCCTGACGGGTGGACTGGATCACCGCCGCAACGTCAACATCAACAATGCTGTCGGCGGGCAATCCGTCATACACGATCAGCGCCACGCGGTTATCGCCGGTGAGTTTGCCCGCGTGCGCCAGCGCCATCGCCGCACCGTCGCCGTGGGTATTGCAGTCAGTGATAATCGCCGTCGGCGGTTCGGGCAGGGAAAGTAATTCCAGAGTGGCGTTGTAACCCGCCCGGCGCGATGGTGGCATGGCGCGCAGCCATTCGTGGGATAATCCGCTCTCATTCAGGGCGTTGAGGTAGCCGTTGCGCCGCTGGGTGATAAACGCCTGGGTGTTGTTTTCCGCCAGCATCGCAATGCGCCGATGGCCCTGAGCGATGAGATGGCGCGTGGCGCGGTAGGTGCCTGCGTGATTATCAAAATCAAACCAGGCGTAAGGCTCGCTTAACTGGCTGCGGCCCAGTGCCAGAAAGGGAAAACGCGCGGCCTGAAGCTGCTCCAGACGCGGATCGTTATCCAGGGTGTGCGCGACAATCAGCGCATCCACCCGGCGGCTTTGCACCATGCGCATGTAGCTGTGCTTGTCGGCTAAATCGTCATCAGCAATCAGCAGCAGATCGATTTCATGCGTTGCAAGTTGATGGCTGATTTCACCAACCATATCCATAAACACGCTGTTATTGAGCGGCACCGGATGCACCGGGAACACCAGCCCTACCGCGTCGATTTTGCCCATCTTCAGGCGACGGGCGAAGGTGTTAGGACGGTATCCCCGACGCTGCGCTTCCGCTTCCACCCGCGCGCGCGTTTCCTGCGACACGTCGTCATACCCGTTTAAGGCACGGCTCACCGTGGTAACGGAAAGTCCCAGTTCTTTGGCGATGGCTTTTAACGACATAATTTTCCGTGTCAGAAACAAAAGGTGGCCTTAGTGTCACCTAAGGCTCGCGGAGGGTAAAGCCTGATAAATATTATTTACTTTGCGTTTATCTACCCACCGCGCCCAGCTACCTGGCCCTCCACCTTATGCATTTTTAGCTCCTTAACGTTGTAGGGAAATAAAAAACGCCTGGCGAGCAGGCGTTTGAAATTAGCGTTACGAATTAGAAGTAATATTTGAAGCGCAGGCGGGCACCGTAGCGATCGTCATCATCGCCATCCTGGTTACGGGCCGCTTGATCGCTATCCAGCATTGAATAGTACGCGCCCAGGAAGATATCGAAGTTCTTCATATCCATGACGTTCGGGATCTGGTAAGAGGCGTGAATGGTATGAATATCGTAGGTGCCTTCATCACGGATGAAGCAGCTGTCGTTCTCACAGATCACACCTTCAAAATCATCAACTTTGTTATGTGCGTAGATATAACCCACTTCAAAGCGTTTCCACAGAATGTTCGCCGCAGCCGTAAAGTCCTGCTCGTTATCGGCATCCATGTAGGCGGTGTTCACGTTAACCACCACGCCATTATCCGGATCGGTTTTCAGGCCGTCCCAGGTCATGGTCAGACCGTAACCGGTACGGTCAGATTGATCGACCAAATCACCGTTAGCATCAGTGTAACCATAGGCGTTATTAACGACGTTGGTTTCCATTGCCGCCGCGACGGAGAACTCATCCTGCGACCAGGCGATAACCGGACGCAAATAGGCGACGTTTTTTTGCTGTTCCATTGGACGGCCATGATAGCCGCCTTCGTTAAACAGCGACGTACCGTCTTCCAGCAGGGTGTTCAGCTCGAAATACCAGTTATCGATCTGTTTGCTGACAAGGAAGTTACCGCCCGCATCGGAACGGCCACGGCCTTCTTTCATCATATAGATGTAGCCGCTACCGTCGTCATACAGATCGTTTGCGGTGTTACCGGAGTGCTCAACAAAAGTATCCTGATTCAGCGGGAACATGTCGTAGGCTTCGAAACGACCCACTTTCACCGCCCAGTCATCCTTCTGACCAAAGAAGAACATGGCGTCATCAAGGTCCATAGAACCTGACATATCAGCCAGCGGCTCGGCGCGGAAACCGGCGAAATAACCATTTTCTAATGTACGATTGCCTTCAAAGCCCAGCTTGATGCGACCATTCAAATCCCATTGTTCATTAGTCGGGTCGTTATCCAGACTGGCATTGGTCATCGCCAGTAAGCCATGTTTACTTTCGGCATCCATGTTGAATTCAACATCACCATAGATTTTCAGATCGCCATACCCGGCCAGAGATAATGCGGGTGACGTGGCGTTTTTACGAATTTCTTCTTTCGAGGCTTCCACCGCCTCTACACGAATATTGCCCTGCGCCGCTTTAATTTCCTGAATTTCAGCCGCCTGTTGAGTCTTCAACTGTTGAACCTGACTTTCCGCTACCGCCGCGCGATTTTCCGCAGCAATAAGGCGTGATTCAAGCTGTTGCAGACGCTGTTCAATTGAGGCATTACTGGTTTTCGCCCACCCAGAGGTCGCCGTTACCGATAATCCTATTGCCACTGCCAGGATTGTTTTCTTCATTATTACATTCCTTGAAATAAAGTAGGGGCTGGCATTGCCGAAGCAATTCCGTCATCTCAATTCATATTCACGATGTATTTTATATATTTTATTTATTGATTAACTGAGTCCCTGATACCCTTGAAATTTTTCAATTACCCAGTTCAAACCCATCAATACAGGTGCAAAAAAATATTATCTGCCCTTTCCTGTGATGTAAACGCTTACAAAAGCAGGTTCGTGAGCGAGATAACATAAGCATTAAATTAAAGTTCATTATATTTTTGAATTTATTTATTCGTATAAATCACATGAATAAAATACCGTTATTTAAAATCACGGTGAATATAAAACACATCACTGTTAATTATTGGAATAATTAACCCCACGCGTTTTTCTTTTATTAATAGAAATAGTTTTCTCATGTGCCAACGTCGAAATGTGGGCGAGCCCGCAAAATCGCGCTATCGCTGGCAGGAATCTGTCACCGATTCTGGACATATCCGCGCTCAAATCGCCTCCCGCGCCCGCGTACACTCAGGGAAAATCATCAAGGAGTGAACTCATGGCAGAACTGACCCCGGACTGCATCAACCTCAACATCAGCGGCAACAGCGCCTATTCGGTGCTGAAAAATCTGGCGGATATGGCCGAAAAACGCGGCTTCGTCAGCGATCGCAGCGCGTTTTTACACACCCTGCTGCTGCGCGAAAAACTCCACTCCACCGGCTTTGGCGCGGGTATCGCCGTTCCGCACGGCAAAAGTCCCTGCGTGAAACAGCCGTTTATTCTTTTTGCCCGCAAAGCCGATGGCGTGGACTGGAAAGCCAGCGACGACGAAGCGGTTAACTGCTGGATTTGCATCGGCGTGCCGCAGGCGGGTGAGGATGAGCAGGTCAAAATGATCGGCACGTTATGCCGCAGGCTTATCCACGCTGATTTTGTCAGCCAGCTTAAGCAGGGCGACATGAGCCAGATCCTCACGTTGCTTAACCACACACTGACTCAATAAGGAGCGCGCCATGAAGGATGAATTACGTCTGGTCGCCATCACCAACTGCCCGGCGGGGATCGCCCACACCTATATGGTGGCGGAAGCGCTGGAGCAGAAAGCCCGTGCCCTCGGCCACACTATTCAGGTGGAAACCCAAGGATCGAGCGGCGTGGAAAATCGTCTCAGCGATGAGGCCATCACCGCTGCGGACTACGTTATTCTCGCCACCGGGCGCGGCCTGAGTGCGGAAGACAAAGCGCGGTTTGCGGGCAAGAAGGTATATCAAATTGCCATTTCCCAGGCGCTGAAAAATATCGATCAGATTTTCACCGACCTGCCGACGCACTCGCAGCTTTTTGCCGCCGACAGCGCGGTGAAGCTCGGCAGCCAGGAAGTGCAATCAGGCAGCGTGATGAGTCACCTGATGGCGGGCGTCTCTGCCGCGCTGCCGTTTGTGATCGGCGGCGGTATTCTGGTCGCCATCGCCAACATGCTGGTGCAGCTCGGCCTGCCCTATACCGACATGTCGAAAGGCGCGCCGTCTTTTACCTGGGTGGTGGAGTCCATCGGCTATCTCGGCTTTACCTTTATGATCCCGGTGATGGGCGCGTATATCGCCTGGTCGATTGCCGATAAACCCGCTTTTGCCCCGGCGTTTCTAGTCTGTTATCTCGCCAACGATAAAGGGCTGCTCGGCACGCAATCCGGCGCGGGCTTCCTCGGTGCGGTAGTGCTGGGGCTGGCAATCGGCTATTTCGTGCTCTGGTTTCGCAAACTCAAACTCGGCAAAGCGCTCCAGCCGCTGCTCGGCTCCATGCTGATCCCCTTTGTCACGCTGCTGGTTTTCGGGGTGCTGACGTACTACGTGGTCGGCCCGGTGATGTCGGATCTCATGGGCGGCCTGCTGCATTTTCTGAACACCATTCCGCCCTCCATGAAGCTCGGCGCGGCGTTTCTCGTCGGCGCGATGCTGGCCTTCGATATGGGCGGGCCGATCAACAAAACCGCGTGGTTCTTCTGTTTTTCACTCCTCGAAAAACACATCTATGACTGGTACGCGATTGTGGGCGTGGTCGCGCTGATGCCGCCCGTCGCGGCGGGGATTGCGACCTATCTTGCACCGAAGCTGTTCACCGCCCAGGAAAAAGCCGCCGCCAGTAGCGCGATTGTGGTCGGCGCGACCGTCGCCACCGAACCGGCTATCCCCTATGCGCTGGCCGCGCCGCTGCCGATGATCACCGCCAACACCCTCTCCGGCGGCATTACCGGAATGCTGGTCATCGCTTTTGGCATCAAACGTCTGGCCCCGGGATTGGGTATCTTCGACCCGCTGATCGGGCTGATGTCACCCGTCGGCGCGTTCTATCTGGTGCTGGGTATCGGCCTGACATTGAATATCGCGTTGATTATCTTACTGAAAGGATGGTGGTTTAAGCATAAAGCCGCGAAAACGGAGTTAGCCCATGAACACTGAGTTACTGAAAACACTGTGCGATGCCAGCGCCGTCAGCGGCGACGAACACGAAGTGCGCCAGATCCTGACGCAGCAGTTAAAAAGCCATGCGGATGAAATCGATTTTGACGGACTGGGCAGTTTTATCGCCCGCAAGGGCAGCCAGGGGCCGAAAATCGCCGTGGTCGGGCACATGGATGAAGTGGGCTTTATGGTCACGCACATCAATGAGCAGGGTTTTATCCGCTTCGACACCATCGGCGGCTGGTGGAGTCAGTCGATGCTCAACCATCGTGTCACCGTGCGTACCCGTTGCGGCGAGAAAATTCCCGGTGTGATCGGCTCCATCGCCCCCCACGCGCTCAGTGAAAAGCAAAAGCAGCAGCCGCTGGCGTTTGACGAGATGTTTATTGATATCGGCGCAAACAGCCGCGATGAAGTACTCCAGCGTGGCATTGATATCGGCGATTTTGTCAGCCCGGAGGCGAATTTTGCCGTGTGGGGCGAAGACAAAGTGGTCGGTAAAGCGCTGGATAATCGCGTCGGCTGCGCATTAATGGCCGAGCTTTTCGCCAGCGTCGATAACCCGGCGATCACACTTTTCGGCGTCGGCAGCGTTGAAGAAGAAGTGGGCCTGCGCGGGGCGCAAACCTCGGCGGAAAAAATCAAACCGGATGTGGTGATCGTGCTCGACACCGCCGTAGCAGGCGATGTGCCGGGCATTGATAGCGTCAAATACCCGCTCAAACTGGGTAACGGCCCGGCAATGATGCTTTTCGACAAGCGCTATTTCCCCAATCAGAAACTGGTGAAGGCGGTGAAAGAGAGCGCCGCGCGCAGCGAAGCACCGTTGCAGTGCTGCACCATGAAAACCGGGGCCACCGATGGCGGGCGCTATAACGTGATGGGCGGCGGGCGTCCGGTGGTGGCGCTCTGTTTGCCGACGCGGTATCTGCACGCCAACAGCGGCATGATCTCAACCAAGGACTACAACGCCGCGCTTGCCCTGGTGCGCGATCTGCTTCTGTCTCTGGATGCTGACAGCGTGCGCGCGCTGGCGGATTTTCACTAAGGAATCTTATGCTTAACGAACGCCAGCTGGCCCTGCTGGAAACTCTGGAAAACCAGCCGCAGACGCTGGCGGAACTGGCACGGCTGGCAGGCGTTTCACCGCGCACAATCCTGCGCGATCTCGACTATCTGAACTTTACCCTCAGCGGCAGGGCGCGGCTGTTCACCACCGTTAATGCCACCTGGCAACTGGATATTCTCGATCGTAAAAGCTATTTCCGGCTTTTGCAGCGCCATGACAACGACGACCGCCTGCTGGTGTTATTGCTGCAAAACGCCTTTACCACCCGCATTCAACTGGCCGATGCGCTAAACATGCCGGAAACCTGGGTCGCGGATAAGCTGGCGCGCCTGAAACAGCGCTACGGGAAGGGATTTACCCTCGCCGGTCGCCCCGGTGCGGGCTATTTTATTGACGAACCGGAGATGAAACGGATCGTCATTCTCGCCAATTTACTGAAAAAAGACCCCGATCTGCTGCCATCCTGCGGCAAATCTGTCGCCACGCCGCTGGCCGCTTACCCCGCGATCCCCGGTGACTATCTGGCAAGCCTGATCCGGGCGGTGTATGTCCTGCGTAATCGTCTGGAACCCTCTGCGCCTGTGGCGGTGGATGAAGCGCTGAAAATTTGCGTCGAGGAAATGGATATCTACCTTAGCCCGCAGGCGCTGCAAACTCTGACGACGCTTCTTGATGCCCTGCAACAGCGGGCAAATTTACTGACGCCCGCGCGGATCGTGGCCCTGCTGGAGCAGGTGCGCGATAAACATCCGCCGGCCATTATCGATCCGCCGTTGATTAACGATCTGACCGGGCATCTGATCCGCTGTGCCGCCACCCCGGTATGGCTGGCCGAAAGCCGCCAGAGCAGCCTGAATAATCTGAAGGCCGCCTGGCCCGCTGCGTTTGATATGAGCATTCGTTTTATTGCCCTGCTGCGTGAGCAACTGAACGTCCCGGTGTTCGACAGTGATTTAATCGGGTTGTATTTCGCCTGTAGCCTGGAGCGCAACCAGACCGAGTGCCAGCCGGTTATTTTGCTGTCCGACCAGAATGCGATTGCTACCATCAATAAAATGGCGATTGAGCGCGACGTACTGAACTGCCGGGTGATGGTGGCGCATAACCTGAGTGAACTGGCGGCGATGATGGGGGCCTTTTCTCCGGCGTGCATCATTAATAACAGCCATTTCCGCCTGGATGAGGCACTCAAAAATACGCTGACGATTAAAAACATTATTACGCCCGCCGGGATCGGGCAGATTAAAGATGTTGTGGAATCGGCCTTTATCCGGCAAAACCCTGGCAAGTTGTTCCCGGCGACCGGCAGTTTTCACTACGCCAATCAGCCGTCGCAGTGCTGGGATGCGGTGATGCTGGCGGTGTGCGAGCAGTTAAAAACAACGCAGCACCTGAGCACGGAAGAAGCGGTGAATCTTTGTCAGCGTGAACGCGAAGGGGAGAATTTAATCGTTAACCGTGTGGCGATCCCCCACTGCTGGAGTGAACGTCCTGCGGCTTTTCGGGGATTTTTCGTGACGTTGGCCCATCCCATGACGGTCAATGATGAGCCGGTTTCACACATGCTGATTGCCTGCGCCAGTTCAGCATCACGGCAGGAATTGAAAATATTCAGT
>Ga0302349_1002944_pt1 | contig 10308 bp, 10 predicted proteins | sample PhyAR1_FD_202176 | JGI IMG/M metagenome (GOLD analysis project Ga0302349, IMG submission 202176) | Leaf surface microbial communities from alfalfa plants in UC Gill Tract Community Farm, Albany, California, United States - DLSL A.R1... | ecosystem: Host-associated > Plants > Phyllosphere >...
GCGGGTGATAAGGCGTTCCAGAACCGTGCGCTGCTGCGTGGATAATGGCTGTTCGCCCGCAATATTGGCGGGGCTAATGGGGTCGTGCCCTGGAGGGCGCACCGGCGCACCCTGGATGGGTTGCATCATCTAAATCCTCGTTACGGTGGTCGGCATTGTCGGTATGCCTGGCGGCGAGATTATGGCACACTTGCGCGGTTATCTCCCGTTATCATACAGGTACTGTAACGTGAAAATTCTCGTTGATGAAAATATGCCTTATGCCCGCGATCTCTTCAGCCGACTGGGGGACGTAGTGCCTGTGCCGGGCCGCCCGATCCCGGTTGAAAAGCTCGCCGGCGCTGATGCGCTGATGGTGCGTTCGGTAACAAAGGTCAATGAATCCCTGCTCAAAGACACAGCCATTCAGTTTGTCGGCACGGCGACCGCCGGGACCGATCATGTAGATGAATCCTGGCTTGATTCCGCCGGTATCGCCTTTTCCGCTGCCCCCGGCTGCAATGCCATTGCGGTGGTCGAATATGTATTTTCTTCTCTGCTGATGCTCGCTGAGCGCGACGGGTTTACGTTGACCGATCGCACCGTCGGCATTATCGGCGTCGGTAATGTCGGTTCCCGTTTGCAGGCGCGGCTGGAAGCGCTGGGTGTGCGTACGCTGCTGTGCGATCCGCCACGCGCCGATCGCGGCGATGAAGGCGATTTCCACCCGCTGGAAACGCTGGTGCGTGAAGCCGATATCCTGACCTTCCACACGCCGCTGTTCAAAGACGGGCCGTACAAAACGCTGCATCTGGCCGATGAAGCGCTTATCAGCAGCCTGAAGCCGGGCGCGATTTTGATCAACGCCTGCCGGGGACCGGTGGTGGATAACGCCGCGCTGTTACGCTGCCTGAATGCGGGTCAGGATCTCAGCGTAGTGCTGGACGTGTGGGAGCCTGAACCGGATCTTAACGTTGAACTCCTGACGCAGGTGGATATCGGCACTCCGCACATTGCGGGCTACACGCTTGAAGGCAAAGCGCGCGGCACTACCCAGGTCTTCGAAGCCTACAGCGAATTTCTCGGCAAACGCCAGCAGGTTGCGCTGGATACACTGCTGCCCGCGCCGGAATTTGGTCGCATCACGCTGCACGGCCCGCTCGATCAGCCAACGCTGAAAAGGTTGGTGCATTTAGTGTATGATGTGCGCCGCGATGATGCCCCCCTGCGTAAAGTGGCGGGCATACCGGGCGAGTTTGACAAGCTGCGTAAAAACTATCTTGAGCGCCGCGAGTGGTCGTCGCTCTATATTCAGTGCGATGACGCCGATGCCGCCGCGCTGTTACAAAAACTGGGTTTTAGCGCCGTACATACCCCGGCTCGTTAATTTCATCTTCTCACGCTCTCTGCCAGCAGGTCTGGCAGGGACGCGCTTTTACTGGAGTAAATCACCATGTCTGAAGGCTGGAATATTGCCATCCTGGGCGCAACAGGTGCTGTAGGCGAAGCGCTGCTCGACACGCTGGCCGAGCGCGAATTCCCGGTAGGCGATCTGTATGCCCTGGCACGTAACGAAAGCGCGGGTAAAGCGCTGCGTTTTAACAGCAAAACCGTCTATGTCCAGGACGCCGAAGCGTTTGACTGGACGCAAGCACAGCTGGCGTTTTTTGTCGGCGGCGTTGAAGCCTCTGCCCGCTATGCAGAAGAAGCGACCAACGCGGGCTGCCTGGTGATCGATACCAGCGGCCTGTTCGACATGGAACCGGACGTCCCGCTGGTCGTGCCGGACGTCAACCCGTACGTGCTGGCTGATTACCGCAACCGCAACATTATTGCCGTGCCGGACAGCATCACCAGCCAGTTGCTCACCGCGCTGAAACCGCTGATCGAAGAGGGCGGCCTGTCGCGCATTGCGGTCACCAATATGCTCTCTGTGTCCGCGCAGGGAAAAGTGGCCGTCGACGCGCTGGCAGGGCAGAGCGCCAAACTGCTCAACGGCATTCCGGTGGATGATGACGATTTCTTTGGTCGTCAGCTCGCGTTCAACATGCTTCCTTTACTGCCGGACAGCGAAGGCAGCGTGCGCGAAGAGCGCCGCGTGGTCGATCAGGTGCGCAAAGTGTTGCAGGACGACGGCCTGATGATTTCCGTGAGCTGCGTACGCTCACCGGTCTTCTACGGTCTCGCGCAGATGGTCAGCTTTGAAGCGCTGCGCCCGCTGGCGGCTGAAGAAGCCCGCGATGCTTTTATCCGTACCAGTGATATTGAACTCTCCGACGCCAGTGACTTCCCGACCCAGGTAGGCGATGCCTCCGGCAATCCGCATCTCTCTATCGGCTGTGTGCGTAACGACTACGGCATGCCGGAGCAAATCCAGTTCTGGTCGGTGGCCGATAACGTCCGTTTTGGCGGCGCACTGATGGCGGTGAAAATCGCTGAAAAACTGGTGCAGGAGTATATGTACTAATGTCCGACGCGCAGGAAAGCCCGGTTTACAAAATTGCGCTCGGCATTGAGTACGACGGCAGCAAATATTACGGCTGGCAGCGGCAGAACGAAGTGCGCAGCGTGCAGGAGAAGCTTGAGAAAGCGCTCTCGCAGGTTGCCGCTGAACCTGTTAGCGTCTTTTGCGCCGGGCGCACCGATGCGGGCGTCCACGGCACGGGGCAGGTGGTGCACTTTGAAACCCGCGCCCTGCGAAAAGACGCCGCCTGGACGCTGGGGGTAAATGCGAATTTACCTAAAGACATTGCGGTACGCTGGGTCAAGAATGTGCCCGATGATTTTCATGCCCGTTTTAGCGCCACGGCTCGCCGTTACCGCTACGTCATCTACAATCATCGTTTGCGCCCGGCGGTTTTAGGCCAGGGCGTCACCCATTACTATCATGAGCTTGATGCCGAACGGATGCACCGGGCGGCGCAGGTGCTGATAGGGGAAAATGACTTTACCTCGTTTCGTGCGGTACAGTGCCAGTCGCGCACGCCGTGGCGCAACGTGATGCACATTAACGTGGCCCGTTTTGGCGCGTATGTGGTGGTCGATATCAAAGCCAATGCCTTTGTACATCATATGGTCAGGAATATTGTTGGCAGCCTGATGGAAGTAGGTGCCCACAACCAGCCGGAGAGCTGGATAGCAGAACTGCTGGCGGCAAAGGACAGAACGCTCGCGGCAGCAACGGCGAAAGCGGAAGGATTGTACCTGGTGGCGGTAGATTACCCCGACCGGTTCGGGCTGCCCACATCGCCAATGGGCCCGCTATTTTTAGCGGACTAAATGCATTCAGACAAAGGCAAAAGACATGGATCTGATTTACTTTCTCATCGACTTCATTTTACACATTGACGTGCATCTGGCGGAGATGGTCGCGCAATATGGCGTCTGGGTGTACGCCATTCTGTTTCTGATTTTATTTTGTGAAACGGGCCTCGTGGTGACCCCTTTTCTGCCCGGCGACTCGCTGTTGTTCGTGGCAGGGGCGATTTCCGCATTGCCGAGTAACGATCTGAACGTGCATCTTATGGTGGCGCTGATGGTCGTGGCAGCGATTGTGGGCGATGCGGTGAACTACACCATTGGTCGCCTGTTTGGTGAGAAATTATTCAGTAACCCGGACTCCAGAATCTTCCGCCGCAGCTATCTTGATAAAACCCATGCGTTTTATGACAAGCACGGCGGTAAGACCATCATTCTGGCGCGATTTGTCCCTATCGTCAGAACATTTGCGCCATTTGTGGCGGGAATGAGTCATATGTCGTATCGTCATTTCGCGGCGTATAACGTCATCGGCGCGCTGCTTTGGGTGTTACTCTTCACCTACGCAGGCTATTTATTCGGTGATTTGCCGGTGGTTCAGGAGAATCTAAAATTGCTGATTGTGGCGATTATTGTGCTCTCCATTCTGCCGGGCGTTATCGAAATTATTCGCCATCGACGGGCGGCAGCACGACAGGCAAAATAAGAACCCGGCAACGGTTCGACCACTTTTTTGTCCCAAGTTGCCGACTGTTATGTTTTAATGTGCCCCATTTATGGGCTACCAGGTTCATGCATAAAGGTTATCAATGAGCTGGATTGAACGAATTAAAAGCAATATTACCCCCACCCGCAAGGCAAGCATTCCTGAGGGAGTGTGGACCAAATGTGACAGCTGCGGTCAGGTGCTTTACCGTGCCGAACTGGAGCGTAACCTTGAGGTCTGCCCGAAATGCGATCACCACATGCGAATGTCAGCGCGTAACCGCCTGCACAGCTTGCTGGACGAAGGATCGATGGTGGAACTGGGTAGCGAGCTTGAGCCGAAAGATCTGCTGAAGTTCCGTGACTCCAAAAAGTACAAAGATCGTCTGGCGTCCGCCCAGAAAGAAACCGGCGAGAAAGACGCGCTGGTGGTGATGAAAGGGACGCTGCATGACATGCCGGTTGTCGCTGCCGCCTTTGAGTTCTCCTTTATGGGTGGCTCCATGGGCTCGGTAGTGGGTGCTCGCTTTGTACGCGCGGTTGAACAGGCGCTGGAAGATAATTGCCCGCTGATCTGTTTCTCCGCCTCCGGTGGCGCACGTATGCAGGAAGCATTGATGTCACTGATGCAAATGGCGAAAACCTCCGCAGCGCTGGCGAAGATGCAGGAGCGCGGTCTGCCGTACATTTCCGTGCTGACCGACCCGACCATGGGCGGTGTTTCTGCCAGTTTCGCGATGCTTGGCGATCTGAACATCGCGGAACCGAAAGCGCTGATCGGCTTTGCCGGCCCTCGCGTTATCGAGCAAACCGTGCGTGAAAAACTGCCGCCGGGCTTCCAGCGCAGTGAGTTCCTGATTGAAAAAGGCGCGATCGATATGATCATTCGCCGTCCGGAACTGCGTCTGAAGCTGGCGAGCATTCTGGCGAAGCTGATGAATCTGCCTGCACCAAACCCGGATGCACCGCGCGAAAGCATCGACGTGCCGCCGGTACCCGATCAGGAAGCCGAAGCCTGATAATCTGAAGGCAGGGCCAGCAGGCTCTGCCTTTTTACTTTTCAAACAGCACTGAATCCGGGCATCATGGAAACGAAAAGCACTCCTCAAGCCACGTCGCCCCTGGCCGCGTGGCTTTCTTATCTGGAAAATCTGCACAGTAAAACGATCGATATGGGGCTCACGCGCGTCCAGACAGTGGCGGCTACGCTCGATGTCTTAAAGCCCGCCCCCTTCGTTTTCACCGTGGCAGGCACCAACGGTAAAGGGACGACCTGCCGCACTCTGGAATCCATTTTGCTCCGCGCGGGTTTTCGCGTGGGCGTTTACAGTTCTCCGCATCTGGTGCGCTACACCGAGCGCGTGCGCGTGCAGGGCGAGGAACTGAATGAATCCGATCACACCCGCTCCTTTGCCGCTATTGAAGCCGCGCGCGGCGACACCTCGCTGACCTATTTTGAATACGGCACGCTCTCCGCGCTGTGGCTGTTTAAAGAAGCCGGGCTGGATGTGGTGATCCTCGAAGTCGGGCTGGGCGGTCGTCTGGATGCCACCAATATCGTCGATGCTGACGTGGCAGTGGTTACCAGCATCGCGCTGGATCATACCGACTGGCTGGGGCCGGATCGTGAAAGTATTGGCCGTGAGAAAGCCGGTGTTTTCCGCGCGGGCAAACCGGCCGTGGTCGGTGAGCCGGATATGCCGCACACCATCGCGGATGTGGCGGGCGAGAAGGGCGCAAATCTGTTACGTCGTGACGTGGACTGGCATTTTGCGGTGACGGGCGATAGCTGGCGCTTTAGCGATGCGGCAGGCGAACTGACCGGGTTACCACTCCCGCAGGTGCCTCAGCCGAACGCAGCCACGGCGCTGGCGGCGCTGCGCGCAAGCGGGCTTCCGGTCAGTGAAACGGCTATTCGCGAAGGCATTGCCGGTGCAATTTTACCGGGGCGTTTTCAGACGGTGAGCCAGTCACCGCGCGTGATCCTCGACGTAGCGCATAACCCCCACGCCGCTGCGTATCTCGCCGGACGACTGAACGCGCTTAACAAAACCGGACGCGTGCTGGCGGTGGTCGGCATGTTGCACGATAAAGATATCGCCGGAACGGTTGCCTGTCTGGAGAGCGAGGTCGATAGCTGGTATTGTGCCCCTCTGGAAGGGCCGCGCGGTGCGAAAGCAGAACAACTGCTGGCGCATCTGCAAAGCGGTCGCACCTTTGAGAACGTCGAACAGGCGTGGCGTGCTGCGATGGCAGACGCTCAGCCTGAAGATACCGTGCTGGTGTGTGGATCGTTTCATACCGTAGCGCATGTCATGGAAGCGATGGACGCGGGGAGAGCCGGTGGCAAGTAAGTTTCAGAACCGTTTAATGGGCACGATTGTGCTGGTAGCGCTCGGGGTGATTGTGCTCCCCGGGCTGCTCGACGGGCAAAAAAAACATTATCAGGATGAGTTCGCTGCGATCCCGCTGGTGCCGAAGCCTGGCGATCGCGATGAGCCGGATATGCTGCCAGCGGCGACGCAGGCACTCCCGGCACAGCCGCCTGAAGGCGCAGCCGAAGAGGTTCGCGCAGGCGATGCCGCCGCACCTTCGCTGGATGCCTCACGGCAGGCCGCTAATAACAGCGAAATCGATGTCGCGCCTGAGCCGGTAGTGACTCCAAAACCGAAACCGGTCAGCAAACCTCAACCGCGTGAAGAAGAGCCGCCGAAAAAGGTGGAAGAAGAGAAGCCCGCCGCACCGACCGGTAAAGCGTATGTCGTGCAGCTCGGCGCGCTGAAAAATGCGGATAAAGTTAATGAAGTGGTGGGTAAACTGCGTGGCGCGGGCTATCGCGTTTATACATCGCCCACTACACCCGTTCAGGGTAAAATTACCCGCATTCTGGTGGGACCGGATGCCTCGAAAGATAAGCTTAAGAACTCCCTTGGCGAGCTTAAGCAGATCTCTGGTTTGAGCGGCGTGGTGATGAATTATTCCGCGAATTGATGGGGCGGGTTTTACCCTCACCCCGGCCCTCTCCCTGAGGGAGAGGGGGAAGGGCGGGACTGTGCGCAATCTGTCCCCTCTCCCCACGGAAGAGGGCTAGGGTGAGGGGATCCCCCCGTAAAAAAGGTGCCATCAGAGGCCAAAGTACCCCTGGCGTTGAATATTTTTTCAGCGCCATTTTTATTTACGCATGGGAAGGAAATCCCTACGCAAACGTTTTCTTTTTCTGTTAGAATGCGCCCCGAACTGGACGACAGGGCGTAAAATCGTGGGACATATATGGTCTGGATTGATTACGCCATCATTGCGGTGATTGGTTTTTCCTGTCTGGTTAGCCTTATCCGTGGCTTTGTTCGTGAAGCGTTATCACTGGTGACATGGGGTTGTGCTTTCTTTGTTGCCAGTCATTACTACACTTACCTGTCAGTTTGGTTCACGGGCTTTGAAGACGAACTGGTTCGAAATGGGATTGCTATCGCGGTGCTGTTTATCGCGACGCTCATCGTCGGCGCGATTGTTAACTACGTTATCAGTCAGCTTGTAGAAAAAACTGGCCTGTCGGGTACTGACAGGGTGTTGGGGATTTGCTTTGGCGCGCTGCGTGGTGCGCTGATCGTCGCCGCCATTCTGTTCTTTCTCGATACCTTTACCGGTTTTTCTAAAAGTGAAGACTGGCAAAAGTCGCAGCTGATCCCTCAGTTCAGTTTCATCATCAGGTGGTTCTTTGACTATCTGCAAAGCTCGTCAAGTTTCTTGCCCAGGGCGTAAGCCCTGAGATGTGGCTTAACGAGGAAAAGACGTATGTGCGGTATTGTCGGTATCGCCGGTTTCACGCCGGTCAACCAGTCCATTTATGATGCACTGTCGGTGTTACAACACCGTGGGCAGGATGCCGCTGGCATCATCACTATTGATGAGAATAACTGCTTCCGCTTGCGTAAAGCGAACGGGATGGTGAACGATGTATTCGAAGCCCGCCATATGCAGCGTCTGCAAGGCTCGATGGGCCTTGGACATGTGCGTTACCCGACCGCTGGCAGTTCCAGCGCCTCAGAAGCTCAGCCTTTTTACGTTAACTCGCCGTACGGTATTACGCTTGCCCATAACGGCAACCTGACCAACGCGCACGAACTGCATAAAAAACTGTTCGAAGAGAAGCGTCGCCACATCAATACCACTTCCGATTCTGAAATCCTGCTCAATGTCTTTGCCAGCGAGCTGGATAACTTCCGTCATTACCCGTTAGAAGCGGATAACATTTTTGCAGCCGTTGCAGCGACGAATCGCCTGATCCGTGGCGCGTATGCGTGCGTGGCGATGATTATCGGTCATGGCATGGTGGCCTTCCGCGATCCGAACGGCATCCGTCCGCTGGTGCTCGGTAAACGCGATCTCGGCGATGGCCGCACCGAATACATGGTGGCCTCCGAAAGCGTGGCGCTGGACACCCTGGGCTTTGAATTCCTGCGCGATGTCGCACCGGGTGAAGCGGTATACGTCACCGAAAAGGGGCAGCTGTTTACCCGCCAGTGTGCAGACAACCCGGTCACCAATCCGTGCCTGTTTGAGTACGTCTATTTCGCCCGCCCGGACTCCTTTATCGACAAGATTTCCGTGTACAGCGCGCGCGTGAATATGGGTAAAAAACTCGGCGAGAAGATTGCCCGCGAGTGGGAAGATCTGGATATCGACGTAGTTATCCCGATCCCGGAAACCTCCTGCGATATCGCTCTTGAGATTGCCCGCATTCTGGACAAACCGTATCGCCAGGGCTTCGTGAAAAACCGCTACGTTGGCCGCACCTTTATCATGCCGGGCCAGCAGTTGCGTCGTAAATCTGTGCGCCGCAAGCTCAACGCCAACCGCGCTGAGTTCCGCGATAAAAACGTCCTGCTGGTGGACGACTCTATCGTGCGTGGCACCACCTCTGAGCAGATCATCGAGATGGCGCGCGAAGCTGGTGCGAAGAAGGTTTACCTGGCCTCTGCCGCCCCGGAAATCCGCTTCCCGAACGTCTACGGCATTGATATGCCGACCGCTAACGAGCTGATTGCACATGGCCGTGAAGTGGATGAGATCCGCAAGATCATCGGCGCAGACGGGCTGATTTTCCAGGACCTGAACGATCTGATCGACGCGGTGCGCGCTGAAAACCCGGACATCCAGCAGTTTGAGTGCTCGGTGTTTAACGGCGTTTACGTGACTAAAGACGTAAACCAGCAGTACCTCGATTATCTCGACTCCCTGCGTAATGACGATGCCCAGGCGGTGCAGCGTCAAAATGAAGTAGAAAATTTAGAGATGCATAACGAAGGGTAAGTTTTACCCTCACCCCGGCCCTCTCCCTCAGGGAGAGGGTGAAGGGCGGGCCCGTACTCGATCTCTCCCTCAGGGAGAGGGGAAGGGCAAGTCTGAGCTCGATCTGTCCCCTCTCCCACGGGGAGAGGGTTAGGGTGAGGGGTGTTGCAACTCCTGCCAAAATCCTGCAAAGTCCTCACCTGATTAGCGAAAGGGGACGGACATGAAACGACTCATTGTAGGGATCTCAGGTGCCAGCGGTGCCATTTATGGGGTGCGCCTGCTACAGGTACTGCGTGACGTCGCGGATATCGAAACCCATCTGGTGATGAGCAATGCCGCTCGTCAGACCCTCTCTCTCGAAACCGATCTCACGCTCAGAGATGTGCAGTCGCTCGCTGACGTGGTGCATGATGCGCGCGATATCGCCGCCAGCATCTCCTCCGGCTCGTTTAAAACCGCAGGCATGGTGATTCTGCCGTGCTCCATCAAAACGCTCTCCGGCATCGTTCACGGTTATACCGATAATCTGCTCACGCGCGCGGCGGACGTGGTGCTGAAAGAGCGCCGACCGCTGGTGCTGTGCGTGCGTGAAACACCGCTGCACCTCGGGCATTTACGTCTGATGACCCAGGCGGCAGAACTCGGCGCGGTCATCATGCCGCCGGTTCCGGCGTTTTATCATCGTCCGCAAACGCTGGATGACATCATTAACCAGACCGTCAATCGCATCGTCGATCAGTTTGATATTGAACTGCCCGCTGACCTCTTCACCCGCTGGTCGGGCGGCAATGCCTCAAACTAGTGCGGCAAAATCTTCGTTGCCCCATTCAGGGGCAATTCTGCAACCGCGATCAAATCCTCAACATTTAATCCCTGTTTTCTCTTTTTAACCTGCAAATCTGTTGGGCAGACCTGCTATCTTTCACTGTAAGTTAATGTTGCAACGTTTTATTAACATATTTAACGCTGTAAATTCTGCGCGGCGTCAAACTGGCATAAGACATGCAAGCATGAACGAGTAGCAAACACACAACACCACGCAATACATAATAAAATCAGAAAACTTGAGGGGAA
>Ga0302349_1002946_pt1 | contig 10305 bp, 10 predicted proteins | sample PhyAR1_FD_202176 | JGI IMG/M metagenome (GOLD analysis project Ga0302349, IMG submission 202176) | Leaf surface microbial communities from alfalfa plants in UC Gill Tract Community Farm, Albany, California, United States - DLSL A.R1... | ecosystem: Host-associated > Plants > Phyllosphere >...
GTCGCCGCGTCGAACGCGTACCTGTTCGAGCTGTGGGGTGGTTCGCTCAAGCCGCTGCAGCTCGAGGGTGACAACGCGGTCCTGACCGGCACCACGGTGCACATCTCCGAGGACGCGGCCGGCCTGCTGAACAAGACCTTCAGCACCGACGCCGTCAAGCGCGGCATGCTCGTCGGCACCGCGACCATCACCGCCCAGATCAAGTAAGCGCACACCCCGCAACACCCCGCAACACCCCGCAACACCCCGCGGCACACCACCGCACCGGCACCACCACGCGAAGGCGCCGCTCCCGTCCACGGGGGCGGCGCCTTCCGCGCGTCCGGAGCAGCGGCGCGGTCGCGGGTGAACGATCCGGCCCCCTGTCTCGTCGTCAGGGCATGGGACTCCGCACACGCACGAAGGTCATCATCGGCATCGCCACCGGTGTCGTCGTCATCGGCGCCGCCGCCGTCATCGCCGGCCCGGTCATCTACGCGAACACCGTGAACGGCCAGGCCGCCGCAGCCCCCTCGCTCAGCGCCCGCCCGTCCGGCTCCGGCGGCACCCTCGACACCGAGCGGGCCGACGGTACCTGGAAGAGCACGAGCAGCTCGTACGCCGGCTACCGCGTGCACGAGGTCCTGCAGGGGAATGATGTGGACGTGGTCGGACGGACGAAGGACGTGCAGGGCACCGCGACGGTCGACGGCGGTTCCCTCACGAAGGCGACGGTCACCGTGCAGGTCGCGTCGATCAGCACACCCGAGTCCGCCCGCGACGAGTACTTCCGGAACACCGCCCTGCAGACCGACCGGTACCCGACCGCCACCTTCGAGCTGACGGAGCCCGTCGACGTCTCGGGGGCCCTCGACGGCAGCACGCAGGACGTCACGCTCATCGGCACGATGGACCTGCACGGCGTCGAGGAGCCGGTCACGGCCGACGCGCAGGTCGCGGTGACGAAGGACGGCACCGTCCAGGTCGTCGGCTCGGTCCCGATCACTTTCGCCGACTACGGGGTGCAGGCACCGTCGCTCGGCTTCGTCACCGTGGACGGGAAGGGCTCGGTCGAGTTCTCCCTCGACCTGGCGAAGTGACCGTGACGAGTCGTTCCGCCGACGAGCTGCTGGCGACGCTGTACCGCGAGCACGGCGACGCGCTCACCCGGTACGTCCGGCACCTGACACGGGACGGCTCGACCGTCGAGGACGTCGTGCAGGAGACGATGGTCCGCGCCTGGCAGCGTCCGGCCGTGCTCGAGCGAGCGCCGGACAGCGCCCGTGCGTGGCTGTTCACGGTCGCCCGGAACCTGGTCGTCGACGACGCCCGGTCGGCGCGCAACCGACGCGAGCACGGTTCCGAGCACCCGGTCGACCGTGCCGAGGCCGACCGCACCGACGCCGTGCTCGACCGGATCGTCGTCGCGGACGCGCTCGCGTCGCTCAGTCCGGAGCACCGCCGCGTGGTGGTGGACGCCTACTGGCTCGGCCACACCGTGCCGGAGATCGCACGACGACACGACGTGCCCGAGGGCACCGCGAAGTCACGGCTGCACTACGGACTGCGGGCCCTCCGGCTCGCACTGCAGGAACGAGGAGTGACCCGATGACGGAGGACCGGTACGCGGAGTGGGACGCGGCGTACGTCCTCGGCTCGCTCACGCCCGACGAGCGGCTCGAGTACGAGCGGCACCTCGAGACGTGCGACCGCTGCACGGCGGCCGTCGCCGAGCTGGTCGGCCTGCCCGGCCTGCTCGCGAAGCTCCCGGCCGACCAGGCGGTCGAGATCGCGGAGCCGGACGGGAGGCACGACACCCCTCCCGAGAGCACCCTCGCCTCCGTCGCGCACCGCGTCCGGCACCGTCGCCGCCGTCGTCGAGCCTGGGTCGCGGCGACCGCGGGGCTGGCGGTCGTCGCCGCCGTGCTCGGCGGGCTCGCCGTCGGTACTGCCGGCGAGCGGGACCGTTCGGTGCAGGCCGACGGTGGACCGAGCAGCTCGGCCCCGCGCACCACCGGCGACGGTGACCGCTACACGATGACCGGCTCGCAGGGGCTCGACGTCGACCTGGCGGTGAGCGGTGAGCAGTGGGGCACCCGGTTCGACTGGGGCTGCTCCTACGGCGGCAGGGAGTGGTCGGCGGACGGCTCGGTGATGTACGACCTCGTGGTGGTCCGGACCGACGGCTCCGCGCAGACCGTGGCGTCGTGGTCGGCCGCCGGAGCAGAGGCACGTGGGTTGTCGGCGTCGACGGACATCCCGCGCGACGACATCGCCGAGGTCCAGGTCCGGCTCCGCGGTGAACGCGGGTCCCTGGTCAGCGCCGACCTCTGAGCCTCACGAGATGATGGTCGGGTGACCCGCGCCCGGACCGTGCTCGACGCCGTCGTCGGCGAGGTCGAGCGGTCCGGGTTCCGTGCGCACGGGCTGCACGTCCTGGTCGGGGACGACACCGCCGAGCACCACTGGTCCGCCGACGTCCGACGTGACGTGCACTCCGTGGCGAAGGGCGTGGTCGTCCTGGCCGTCGGGACCGCCGTGGGCGACGGGGTGCTCTCCCTCGACGACCCCGTCGGCGCACTGCTGCCCGACGTCGTCCTCGGTCCGGGCGTGCACGACGTGACCCTCCGGCACCTGCTCACGATGACGAGCGGCATCGACATGCCGTGGTCGGCGACCGAGACGACCGACTGGCCGGACCTGGCCCGCGAGTTCCTCGGCCGCCCGACCACGGGACGTTCCTTCCAGTACGCGAACGCCAGCACGCACACCGCCGCCCGGGCACTCGCCGCCCGCGTCGGTGACGTCGGCGCGTACGTGCAGGAACGCCTCCTCACTCCGCTCGGCATCGACGAGGTGGTGTGGGACCGCTGCCCCCTCGGACACGTCGTCGCGGGCAGCGGACTGTGGCTCCGCACCGCCGAGGTCGCGCTCATCGGCCGGCTGCTCCGGGACCGCGGTGTCGCGGACGGTCGGGCGCTCGTCCCCGCGGCGGTCGTCGACGCGATGCACGGAGACTGGGTCGTGGCGGGGTCGTCGCCCGCGTACGACCGCTACGCGCTGGCGGGCTGGGGCGGGCCGGGCCGCGCCTGGCGGCTGCACGGCGCGTACGGGCAGCTCGTGCTCCTCGACCCGGTGGCGGACGCCGTGGTGACGATCACCGCCGACGACCACGAGCGTGCCGACGCGACGGCGGCGGCCGTCGCGGACGTGCTCGCGGCGATCCGCTGAGCCGACGCGGCTCAGGCCTCCGGCTCGACCGGACCGAGCGCGTCGAGGACGCGGTGCGAGACGGACCGCAGGGTGTCCGCGTCGGTCCCCACGGGCCTCCAGAACAGCTGCTCGAGCGCCGCCGTGTGCGCACGGATGCCGGCGAGCACCGCACGCCGACCCTCGGTGGTCATCGTCACCCAGCTGCCGCGCCCGTCGGTCGGGCAGTCCGCGCGCGCGACGAGACCGCGCCCGACCATCCGGGTGACCTGGTGACTGACCCGCGACTTCTCCCACCCGATCCCCGCTGCGACGTCACGGACGCGCAGCCGGTGGTCCGGGTCGCGGTGCAGCCCGATCAGGATCTCGAACTCCGGGATCGAGATGCCGGCGCCCTGCTGCACGGCGTGGTCGAGCGCCCGGTCGAGTCGCCGCCAGACGTCGTGGAACGCGTCCCAGGTCGCCCAGTCGTGCCCCTCGCCGCCCTGCTCCGCCATGACCGCCAGCGTAACCAGCGGCGATGCCCCGAGCACGAGGATCATCCGTTCGGCTGACTCCGGGGCCGCACTCGGCGCGCTCAGAGGTCACGTCGGGGGCCCGGCATACGATCACTCCATGCCGACCCCGCACCTCCGAGACTGCACCGACGACGTGGTCGCACTGGCTCAGGGGTGGATCGACGCCGCCCGCGGGGTGAAGCCGGAGCCGGCGGCCGCCCGTCTGGCCGAACTGCTCGCGGACGAGCGCGGGGCGGACTTCGCACGACAGTTCGTCGACGTCGTGGTCCGTCCCGAGGACCCGAAGGTCGTCGCACGCAACCTCGAGCGGGCCAGCCGCGCCCTCCCGGACGACCTGGCCTGGTACCTCCGCGGTGCGGTCACGGTCGGCGGCGGCTTCGCCACCATGGCGCCGTGGGCGGTCGTGCCGTCCGCGCGCAAGGTGCTGCGGCGCCTCGCGGGACACCTCGTCGTCGACGCCACACCGGCACGGACACCGGCTGCGCTGGCGAAGGTCGCGGGGCCGGACACGCGGGTCGACGTCCAGCTGCTCGGGCCCGCCGTGCTCGGCCCCGCCGGGTGCGAGCGCCGGCTCGCGGCGCTCGACGAACTCCTCCGTCAGGACGTCGCAGGCGTCACCATCGACCTCGACGCGGTGCTGCCGCCGGCCTCCCCGTGGGACCTCGACGCCGCCGTCACCGACGCCGTCGAGCACCTCGGGCCGCTCGTCCGGACGGCCGCCGGGCGTCCGGTCCCGCCGCTCGTGACCCTGCAGACCGGCCGCGCGCGCGACCTGGAGCGCACGGTCGCCGTCCTGCGGGCGCTGCTCGCCCTCGACGGCGCCGAGGGCGTCACCCTCGGAGTGACCCTGCCGGCCGAACTGCCCGAGTCGCTCGGCTTCCTCGACGACCTCGCGGAGTGGGCCGGCGCACGCCGGGCCTCCGGTGGGGCTCCCGTCCGCGTCCGACTGACCAAGGGGACGCTCCTCGCCACCGAACGCGTCGACGCCGTGCTGCAGAGCCGACCGCTCGCCGTCACCGCGGACCCCCGGGCGACCGACACCGCGTACCTGCGTCTGCTCGACGCGGCGCTCGACCCCGCTCGCACGGACGCCGTGCACGTCGGCGTCGCGACGCAGGACCTGTTCGCCCTCGCCACCGCGAAGGTGCTGGCGGAGCGTCGCGGCGTGACCGACGCGGTCGAACCGGAGCTGCTCCTCGGCACCACCCGGCACGCCGACGCGCTGCGTGCGGCGTTCGGACGGGTCGTCCTGGGCGTCCCGCTCGTCCGACCCGACGAGTTCGCCGCCGTGCCGTACCTCTCCCGTCGTCTGCGGGAGATCGCCGACCCGCGCAGCGCCGCTGCCACCACCGCCGTCGACGATCCCGCCGTCACCGAGCGTGCGACCGCCGAGCACGTCGACGCGGTCGCCGCCCTCGTCCGCCCGGTGCCGCCCGGTCACCGCACCCAGGACCGCCGACAGCCCCCCGGCGATCCCGTGCTCCGCACCGCGGCCGAGAACACGCCGGACACCGACCCCTCGACCCCGGGCAACCGCGCCTGGGCGGCCGGACTGCTCGCTCGCGTCCCCGGGTCGCAGCGCGGCGCCGCGACGATCCGCGCGGCCCGGATCACGGACCGGGGTCGCCTGGAACGCCTGGTCGCCCGGACCGCACAGGCAGGCGTGAACTGGGGTCGACAGGACCCGGAGGACCGCGCGGAGCTGTTCGACCTCATCGGGCACGCGCTCGAGACCCACCGCGGTGCGCTCGTCGAGACGATGATCGCCGAGCTCGGCCTCACCCTGACCGACGCCGACGGCGAGGTCAGCCGGGCCGTGGACGCCGCATCGCACGCCGCCGACCGCGCCCGGCACCTCGAGGACATCAACGAGGCGGTCCCCGTGCCGCCCCGCCTGACGGTCGTGGTGCCGTCGTGGAACGCACCGCTCGTCGACGCAGCGGACGGGGTGCTCACGGCGCTCGCCGCGGGCAGCGGGGTGGTGCTCCACCCCGCGACGGCGGCCCGTCGCACCGGCGCCGTCTTCGCCGACGTGCTGTGGGACGCCGGTGTGCCGCACTCCCTGCTGCAGCTCGTCGACCTCGACGGCAGCGACCTGGCCCGTGACCTCGTGGCGCACCCCGCGGTCGACCGGGTCGTCCTCACCGGGACCCCCGACACCGCTCGCTCCTACCGCTGGTGGCGCGCCGACCTGCCGCTCGTCGCCGAGCTCACCGGGGTCGTCACCGCCGTGGTCACCCCGTCCGCCGACCTCGACCAGGCGGTGCGGGACGTCGTCACGTCGGCGTTCGAGCGCGCGGGGCAGGCGTCGTCGGCGGTGACGCTGCTCGTGCTCGTCGGTTCGGTCGGCGAGAGCGAGCGCTTCCGCGACCAGCTCGCCGACGCCGTCCGCGGTGTGCGCACCGCGTGGCCCACCGATCCCGCGGCCCAGGTCGGGCCGCTCGTCGCCGAGGCCACCGGCGCCGTCCGGACGGCCCTCACCGAGCTGCGTCCGGGGGAGTCGTGGCTCGTGGAGCCCGTCGCTCTCGACGACACCGGCCGTCTCTGGTCGCCCGGTGTCCGCGAGGGGGTCCGGCCGACGGCGGACCTCTCGCGCACGGCCGTGCCCGCACCCGTGATCGACGTCGTCCGCGTCGACACCCTCGACGAGGCGATCGCGCTGCAGCACACGGTCGACGGGGGCTCCGTGGCGGCGCTCCACACCCTCGACGCGGACGAGGTCGCGACCTGGTCCGACCGGACCCGGGCCGGGCTGCTCGTCGTGAACCGTCCCACCACCGGTGCGCGTCCCGGTCGCCAGCCCGTCGGTGGCTGGCGGGGGACCGCGGTCGGACCGACGGTGCACCGCGGCGGCCCGCTTGCCGTCGTGGGGGCGGACCGCTGGGACCCGGTGCCGCGTCGACCGCACCGGAGCATCCAGCTGCAGGGGCTCGGCAACCGCGTGACGGCCGTCATCGAGGCTGCGCGTGCGGGTCTGTCCTTCGAGGAGTTCGACCGCGTCCGCGCGGGGGCCGAGAGCGACGCCGCGGCACGGGCGTCGCTGTACGGCCGTTCGCGGGACACGGCGGACCTGGTCGTCGAACGCAACGTCATCCGCTTCCGGCCGCAGTCGGTCGTCGTGCGGCAGTCCTCCGGGGTCGGCGCCGGGGAGCTCGTCCGCGTGCTCGCCGCCGCGACCGCTGCCCGGGCGCACGTGCTCCTCAGCACCGCGCGGCCCCTGCCCGCGGAACTCCTGCCGTTGTTCTCCACCGCACGCCCACCACTCGACGTCGTGGACCAGGTGGTCGAGGACGACGCGACGTTCCTGGCGCGGGCGGCGTCGGGCGCGCTGCTGCAGGACGCCTGGTCGGACGGCGCCGAGCCGGAGCTCGACCCCATCGACCTCGTGCTCGCCCAGGGCGGCGAACCGCGACGACCCACCGACTTCGGGGGTCCGGGGTCGCGCGTCCGGCTGCTCGGCGGCGATCCCCGTGCGCTCGAGGCGGCGCTCGGTGCCGGCACGGACACGACCATCCACGACGACCCCGTGGTGGAGTCCGGCATCGTCGAGATGCTGCACTTCCTGCGCGAGCAGACGGTCTCGGTGACCGCGCACCGGCACGGCGACGTGTCCCGGACCTTCAGCCGCCTCCGGCTCTGAGGGATCGGCGCGGTCGGCGGCGTAGCGTCCGGGGCATGAACGCACGAGCGAACGACGACGAGGTCCAGACCGCCCCCGTGATGGACGGTGCCACCGAGGCGACCAACGAGGAGCGGCTGTCCGGCCTCGTCGAGCAGGTCGAGCACGACCACGGCCACGAGGGTGCCGGCGTCATGGCCGACCACCTGCGTGACCGCATGGCCGAGACCGGCGTCGAGGAGGAACACCCGAGCGACGAGGTCGAGTAGGCCCCCTGCGGCCGGGCCGGGCCGGGCCGGGCCGGTCGGTCCGGTCCGGTCCGGTCAGCGTCGGCCGGTGCGACCCCGTCCCGTGCCGACGAGACCGACCTCGAGCGCCGTGAGGAGCACCGCGACCGCGAGTTGCCGGACCGCGAACCCCCGCGTCTGCCGGTCGAGGGCGATCAGCGGCACCATCGAGACGCCGTGCGTCGCGTCGACCGCGGCGCTGAGCACGTGGGCGTCGGGCGAGTCCGCACGCGTGAGCAGCCCGGCCTGCACCACCTGGCGGACGCCGAGCACCCGCCCGAACACGGCGACCCGCCCCGACGACCCGCGCGACGCGAGCAGGTGCGCGACGCCGATGCCGGCGCGGAGCCCCTCGACCCAGCGAGACCGCTGACGGCGGTCCCGGCGACTGCGGCGGCTCACCGGCGCTTCCCCGCGGCGAGGGCGATCGCACCGGCGACGCCGACGGCCGCACCGATGATGCCGTTGCCGAGGCGCCGGTGCTCAACCCACCACGTCTGCGGTGACCAGGCGTGCGCGGCGTCGTCGAAGACACCGTGCGCACCGTGGTCGCCCGGGACCGGCTCGTGCAGGTTCGTCGGCAGCGACTGGCCGTCCTTCTGCTCGGCCTGCTGCCCGCTGACCAGGGTCTTCGCGGCGTACCAGTCGGCGAACCGTCCGCTGATCCGGTTGCCCAGGATCGTGTAGACCGTCGACTCGCCCACCCAGGTCCGACGGCGCGGCCGTTCCGCCGTGGCGGCGATCGCCCGGGCACCGACCTCGGGCTGGTAGATCGGTGCGACGGGCTGGGGGTGGTGCGGCAGGAGCGACTTCACCCAGTTGAACTGCACGGTGTTCAGCGCCGGCATGTCGACCCGGCTGACGGCCACGCTGCTGCCCTGGGCGGTGAGCTCGGACACCACCGACTCGGTGAACCCGACGATGGCGTGCTTCGCGCTGCAGTAGGCGGCCTGCAGCGGGATGCCGCGGAAGCCGAGCGCCGAACCGACCTGGATCACGTGTCCGCGATCGCGGGGGACCATGCGCGACAGGGCCGCCCGGGTGCCGTGCACGAACCCGAGGAAGTTGACGTCGAGGGCCCGCTCGAAGTCGTCCGGACCGGTGTCCATGAAGCGACCGAACACCCCGACCATCACGCAGTTCACCCAGAGGTCGATCGGCCCGAGCTCCTGCTCGACCCGGTCCGCCGCGGCCTCGACGGCCTGACGGTCGGCCACGTCGGCGATCAGCGCGAGCCCGCGTCGTCCGGTGGCCTCGACCTCTGCGACCGCGGCGTCGACGCCGTCACGGCCACGGGCGAGGACGGCGACGTCCCACCCCCGCGCCGCGAGTTCGCGGACGGTCGCCCGCCCGAGTCCAGCCGAACCACCGGTCACCACAGCCACACGCGTCATGTTGTCCGTTGTACGCGGACCCGTGTCCGTACCGGTTCAGTCGCTGTCCCCCGGCTGCCGAACGGCGTGGAGCAAGATGGCGCGGTGGAGACGCACGATGAGGAGCAGATCGAGGAGGCGCCGCCCGGCTGGGTGCTCCGGACCCCGACCCGTCGTCGCGAGGTGTGCGTCCTGCCGCTGGTCGCGGTCGCCGTCGCCGCGTTCGTCGTGGTCGCGGCGATGGCAGCCGGGGACGTGCTCGCGCGCGTGGTCTGGACGACGGCCGCGGTCGTCGTGACGGCCGGGGCGGTGGCGCTGGCCTCGGCGGGACGGCGTGCGTACCGAGAACAGACCCGCGGCGCATCGTGGGACCTGCACCGCACCACGGTCGTGACGGGTGTCACGAGCGGCGCGGCGGTGCTCGTCGCGAGCCTGATCGGTGGCGGTACGGTCGGGGTCGCCGCGGGTGCCGTGGGTGCGCTCCCGGTGATGATGTGGTCTGCGCGCTCACTGACCCGCTTCGACCGCCTGGCGGTGTCGGTGGCCTGCGCGGGCGTCGCGGCGGTGTCCCTGGTCCTGGTCGTCGTCGGACTGACCGCCGGCGTCGTACCCGAGTGGCGCGTGACCGTCTGGACCCGGGTCGTCCCGCTCATCGGTGTCTTCACGGCGGTGGTCGCGATCCTGCAGTTCCGTGCCGTCGCCCGCGCTCCGCTGGAGTGACCGCTGGGTCGTACCGTCAGTCGGACGACCGGCGCCGCGCCGTCGCCAGGTGCGACCGCACGAGCACCAGCTCCGGCTCCTCCTCCGGCGCCTGCGGCAGTGCCCGGAGGGAGAACGACTCCACCACGTCCGGCCCGAACAGCACGCACACCGACGACCCGCCGAACTGGAAGTACCCGAGCTCGTCGCCCTTGCCGATGCGAGCGCCGGCCTCGATCCCCTCGCCGATCACGCACGACGACACGTCGGACATCCCGATGAACACGACCGCGATCGTGCCGATGGCGGGGTCGTCGGCGTCGATGAGCACGACCGCGCGGGTGGCGACGTGGGCCAGGTAGCCCTGCGACAACTGCGGTTCCGCTGCCTCGGTGCCCTGCGACGACGCCTCGGAGTAGTAGGTCCCCGGCTCGACCCAGGCCCGCAGCACGGTGCCGCTCACGGGGCTGTGCCAGCGGTGGTACTCGAGTGCGCTGAGGAAGGCCTGCCACACGGTGCCGCCCACGAACAGGTCGGCGGTCTCGTCGCCGGCGAGCAGCTCCTCGACCGAGTACGGCTCGGCCTTCGCCCAGAACTCGTCGAGACGGTGGACGCGGCTG
>Ga0302349_1002947_pt1 | contig 10302 bp, 10 predicted proteins | sample PhyAR1_FD_202176 | JGI IMG/M metagenome (GOLD analysis project Ga0302349, IMG submission 202176) | Leaf surface microbial communities from alfalfa plants in UC Gill Tract Community Farm, Albany, California, United States - DLSL A.R1... | ecosystem: Host-associated > Plants > Phyllosphere >...
GAGAACCTCTCGCCCGACGGCGGCGGCGAGCCCGAGGGCGCCCTGCGCGAGACGCTCGAGGAGCACTTCGGCTCCCTCGAGAAGCTCAGGGCCCACTTCTCCGCCACGGCGCTCGGCGTCCAGGGCTCGGGATGGTCGGTGCTGGGATGGGACGGGCTCGGGCAGCGTCCCGTGATCTTCCAGCTCTACGACCAGCAGGGCAACATCCCCGCCGGGATCACCCCGCTGCTGCAGCTGGACGTGTGGGAGCACGCCTACTACCTCGACTACGCGAACGTCCGCGCGGACTACGTGGCGGCGTTCTGGAACATCGTGAACTGGGCCGATGTCGCCCGCCGACTGGAGGCCGCCCGCTCGTGACCGCCACGCAGCATCCCTCCGCCCGCCCGGCGCCGGCCCTGTACGACAGCTTCGCGCAGTACGGCAGCGGCGTGACCCTCGTGAGCACGCGGGACGGCGAGGAGGACCTGTTCTTCATCGCCGCCTCCGTGCTGACCGCCTCCGTGGACCCCTTCACGATCGCCGTGTCGATGGGCCGTGCCCGGGCGGGCGCCGCCGCGATCGCGGCCGGCGCGCCCTGGGCCGTGTCGATCCTCGCCGCCGATCACCTGGGCCTGGTCCGCACCCTCACCGGCCGCACCGCGCGCGAGGAACGCCTGGCCGCGCTCGCGGCCGCGGGGGCGCGGCGCACGGCGGAGGGGCCGATGGTCCTGCCCGATGCGCTCGTCGCCCTCGCGTGCACGACGCATGCGGTGACGCCGGTGGCCGATCAGCTGCTGGTCGTCGGCGAGGTGCGCGGCGGCAGCGCCCATCGTGACGCCCCGCCGCTGCTGCGCTGGAACCGCGGCTTCGTCACGGGGGCGCCGATCCCGGCGGGCTGACTCCGACAGGGCGACCCAGCGAGGTGACCCGGCGGGGCGGCTGGGCCGCCGTCCGGCCCGATGGCGGTGAGCGGAGGCCCGGGGGCCGGGGCGATCTGCGAGGGGATCCCCTGCGGGCCCGGCTCAGGCGTCCCGCTCCTGCCGGCGGATCCTCCCGCGCCGGCCCAGCAGGGTGATGAGGAACGAGGCGACCAGCGCGAACAGCACGCCCAGGTTCGCGTAGGCCCAGGTGCCGTCCCAATAGGCGCCGGCCGGGTCGTCGACGAAGGTGCCCATGCGCAGCGGCTCGAGCAGGTACCCCTGCCAGTTGTTCCACGGGGCGTCCTCGGCGTAGGAGTTCACCACGAGGCCCCAGCCGATGAGGGACGTCGCCGCGAAGGTCACGATCGAGATCCAGTCCACCGACCCGTACCGCCCGGCCGGGTCGAACAGGGCGGCCTCGTCGTAGTCGCGGCGACGGGTGAGGACATCGGCGATGAGGATCCCGGCCCAGGAGGCGATCGGCACGCCGAGGGTGATGAGGAAGCTCTGGAACGGCCCGATGAAGCTGGTGGCGAAGAAGACCACCCAGATCGTCCCCGCGGTGAGGATCGCCCCGTCCAGGAAGGCGGCGGCCGGGCGGGGGATCCGGATCCCCAGGCTCAGCAGGGTCAGGCCGGAGGAGTAGATGCCGTTGACCGCGCCGGAGACGAGGGTCAGCACGGCGACGATCCAGAAGGGGATCAGAGCCCACAGCGGCAGCAGCGTGACCAGGGTGCCCACCGGGTCGTCGCCGATCCGTGCCATGACATCGGCATCGGACCCGGCCAGCAGCAGGCCGAAGACGACCAGGATCATCGGCGCGGCCGAGCCGCCGATGGTGTTCCAGGCGACGATCGCGCCGTCGGAGGTGCTGCGCCGCTGGTAGCGCGACCAGTCCGCGGCGATGTTGATCCACCCCAGGCCGAAGCCCGTCATCACCATGACCAGCGCCCCGACCATCTGCTGCACGCTCCCGGAAGGGGCCGATGCGACCGCCGCCAGGTCGATGTGCGGGATGGTGAGGACCATGAAGACGATGGTCATGGCGCCGGTGGCCCAGGTCAGCACCGACTGGATGCGCATGATGGTGTGATAGCCCAGCACCGAGGCGGTCACGATGATCGCCGCGATCACCAGCGTGGCGATGACCAGCACCGCGGTGCCGGAGGCCAGACCCAGCGCCTGGAAGACGGTCGCCGTGGCGAGGACCGCGGAGATCGCCAGCATCGTCTCCCAGCCGATCGAGGTCAGCCACGAGACGATGCCCGGGACCTTCTGCCCGTGCACGCCGAAGGCCGCGCGGGAGAGGACCATCGTCGGGGCGCTGCCGCGCTTGCCGGCGATGGCGATCAGCCCGCACAGCGCGAAGCTGATGACGATGCCGATCAGGGACACGACCACCGCCTGGGCGAAGGAGATCCCGAAGCCCAGCACCCACGAGCCGTAGCTCATGCCGAACACCGAGACATTCGCGGCGAACCACGGCCAGAACAGGTCCCGCGGCCGGGCGGTGCGCTGCGACTCCTCGATGATCTCGATGCCGGTGGTCTCCACGAGGGGTGCGCTCATGCGACATATCCTGGCACCGGTGCGCACGGCGGCGGCGGAAGGCCCGCCGCACGGTCCCGGTCGCGCGGAGGAAGCCCCCATGCCCGTCCCCTCGGCCGTCCGCGAGCGCGCCCGCCGCCTGGTCTCGCTCGCCCCGGGCAGGGTCGACCACATCCCCGCCCTCCGGATCGCGGTGGGGCTGGCCGTGCCGCTGGCGCTGCTGCTGGCCACCGACCGGATCGAGTGGGCGATGTTCGCGGCGTTCGGCGCCTTCACCGGCATCTACTCCCGCTACGAGCCCACCGCCCTGCGCTTCCGCCGGCAGAGCCTGATGGGCCTGGTGCTCACGCTGTGCGTCGGGATCGGGGCGAGCCTCGCCGCGCTCGGGCCGGTGCTGGGGGATCGCGCCCTGCCGTGGACGGCGATGGTCGTCGGTGCGCTCGTCGCCGCCGGCACGGCGACCCTCGTCGCGAAGCGCGGCATCAAGCCCGGCGGGGCGCTGTTCCCGCTGTTCGCGGTCGCGGCGATCTCCTCGGCCCCGTCCGTGGCGCCGGTGTGGCTGGCCCTGCTGATCGCCGCCGGCACCGCCTCCTGGTGCGTCCTGCTGGGGCTGGCGGGCCACTACCTGGGCGAACGCCACCCCGGGGCGGGCGTGGACCCGCGACGCGAGGTCTTCACCTGCCGCCAGCTGGCCCACGTCGGCGGGGTGCACCTGGCCGCGGCGCTGGCCGCCGGGGTCATCGGCATCGTCTCCGGGCTGCCGTTCCCGTACTGGGCGCAGATCGCGGCGGTGTCCCCGCTCTCGGCCCCCGGGCACGGCGCCCAGGTCGAGCGGGGCGTGCACCGCCTGCTGGGCACGATCCTCGGCATCGGGGTGACGGCGTTCCTGCTGTCCTTCCCCGCACAGGCCTGGCAGTTGGTGGTGTGGGTCGTGGTCATGCAGTTCCTCGCGGAGCTGTACGTGCTGCGCAACTACGCCTTCGCCCTGTGCTTCATCACGCCGCTGGCCCTGCTCATGGTGCAGCTGGCGCACCCGCAGGCGGTGGGGCCGATGCTCCACGCGCGCGTGCTGGAGACCGCCATCGGCGTCGGCGTCGGCATCGTCGTCGTGCTCATCGGGGCGGCGCTGCGCCGGAAGGAGGGTCCCGGGCCGGATCCCCGCAGCTCCGGCGCGGGCCCCTCCCGCTGATCAGGATGGTCGGACGGATCCCCGACGGTCGGACGGATCTCCCGTGGCGCCGGCCCTGGCGCGCCCCGGCGATCGGATCCATCCCGCATCGGTGCGTTCGAGCACGTCTCGGCCTTCCGCGATCATCGTCCGCAGGTAGGCGGTCTCTCGGCGGACGCTCTTCGGCGAGGTCTCCTGCCAGGTCCTGCGGGTCATGCCGCGGCGGGTCTCCCAATTGAACGGCTCGTATGCGGCGGTGTAGATCCGCTCGAGGGAGGGCACCTGCTCGGCAAGATGCACGAGGGCACGACGGTGATACCACTTCACCACGGCGATCACCGAGTGCACAGGTCCCCACCGGTCGATGAAGGCGCGGGCGTTGACGGCGTTCTCGAGCGTCGTCGCCGATGCCGTCTCGCAGAGGATCCGGTCCTCGGGGACGCCCCGGGCCACCATGAGATCCCTGTGCATCTCGGACTCGCACAGACGCCCGTCGTGGCGCGAGGAACCTCCCGTCGCGAGGATCCGAGGGGCCAGGCCTCGCGTGAACAGATCCACGGCGACCTCGGCAGGTGTCCAATGCGGGGTGCCGAAGATGATGATGAGGTCGGCGGGGCGGATCGATCCGCTGTCGGTCTCGATGAGGGCTGGATCGGCATCGACGCCGGAGTTCATCTCGGTCCTGTCGTGTTCCCGAGGTCTTCGCATCGGCGCCCCGGGACGCGTGCGATGCGCTGATCATCCCCGAGCCTGCCACAGGGGCCGGATCAGGTCGGCCCGTTCGTGCCGAGGACGGGTCCTGGACAGCGAGTATGTCCGACACTCGAGCAGATCCAGGGACACGGCGCGATCGGACGACCGTGAACCAGGCCGGATCGGCTTCTCGTCGACGAAGGGTGCCCGTCGCACGCGAACCGGGCACGGTGATGACCGACGGCACCGCTGCTGCGGCCGTGACCTCGTGGAGCGATGCGTCGACAAGCTCAAGCAATGACGCGGCATCTCGGGGAGCTACATCTGCTGCGTCACGGTGACGATATCGCCGCTGGACTCATCGACGAACACGTACAGATGTGCCGTGTCGTGATGGAGAGCAGATACATCGAGCTGCCCGACGAAAACCGCAGCCCGCTGCTCCACCACCGGCCATTGCGGCGACTGCAGCCATCGCGGCGGTCGTCGCAAAGACCGGTAGCGCTCCTTGATCAAGGCTTTCAGCTGAGCTCGTCGTGAGTCCTCGGGGGCATCTGCAACAGCGGCGAGCAGCCCCTTCATGTCGTCCCCCGTGACGTCGAGCCAACGGGGCTGGACGTCGAGAAAGAGTTCGTAGTCGGACGCGGCGTCCCGTCCTCGTGTCGTGGAAGCCACAGCGGTCCCATGATCACGCAGATATTCCTCCAGCACGCTCGTGACGGCGTACCGGCCATCTGGAGTGTCCATGTCGGCAAGCAAGAGGTACTGCATCAGGTCACGGTGTGGAACGTACGCCGGCGCGTTCGGCCAGTGGCGCAGACCGTCGAGCCGATCGCCGCAGAGCTCCTCCAGAAGAACGGCATCGCTGATCTCGCCCGATAGGAACCCCTGGATGATGCTGATCATTTCAGGACTCTCAGACGTCATGCGGGCCAGGGTACCCACACTGCGCGCAGGCGAGTCGAGGGCTGCCCACTGCAGTCGCCGATCGTTTCAGCAACGCGCCCTCGCGGGTCCCCGGTCGGCTCCGAATGGGCGGGGGAAGCCGGCTGCCGCGAGGAGGCGCGCGGTGCACAGGGCGAGGAGGGGCATGAGGATCATGGAGGTCAGCACGTCGCTGGGGTGATGGACGCCCAGCGCAACCCGGGACCAGGCGACCGCGAGCACGAGCACGGCGCCGACCGCGACGGCGATCCGGCGTCTCCCGCCCGGCGGCAGCGCCAGCACGAGCGTCGCCGCCAGCGCCGCGGCGAAGGCGGTGTGCCCGCTGGGGAAGCTGGCCGAGGCCGGATGGTCGATCAGCACGTGGTCCAGCACCCCCAGGTCGGGGCGCTCGCGTCCCACCAGCTCCTTGACCAGGCGGGAGGCCGCCCACGGCGCGGCCGTGACCAGGCCCGTCCACAGGGCGGCGCGGGAGCCGCGCAGCAGCAGGGCGGCGAGGACCGCGAGGATCCAGACGATCACCGAGCCCGTCGGTCCGAACAGCGCGTCGATACCGCGGGCGAGGGCGTCGGTGCCGGGGGTGTGGAGCGCGTTGACGGCGCGCACCCCGAGCATGTCCAGGTCGTCGACCGCCGGGGCGGCGAGGACCCACCAGCCCAGTGCGAGCGCCGCGAGCACGCTCGTGAGCGCCAGCGCGGCCCAGGCCCAGGGCCGGGGTCGGGGAGGTGCGGGGGTCATCGCCCCAGCATCCGTCATCCCGGGGCCCGGCGCACCCCCGGGCGGTTATGGAATCGTTACTGTCCATGTGAGCTTCTCGATAACGCAAGGCCGAGCTGTCGTAATTGCGCGAGGTGAGGCTAACCTTCGTGACGACAGCCATGCCGACCGAAGGACATCACATGACCGCGATCTCCCGCCGCCGCCTGGGCGCGTTCTCCGCCGCCGGGGCCATCGGCCTGCTCGCCGCCGCCTGCTCCTCCTCCGAGGCCGAGGACCCCGCCCAGAGCGGGGCCAGCGACGACGGCGGCGACGCCGCCTCGGTGACCATCGAGGACAACGACGGCGAGAAGACCATCGCCCTGCCCGTCCAGTCCGTCGTCGCCACCGACAACCGCACCTTCGAGACCCTCGACGCCTGGGGCGTCCCGCTGACCGCCGCGGCCGTCTCCCTCATGCCCTCCACCATCGGCTACGTCGAGGACGACTCGATCGTCGACCTCGGCACGCACAACGAGCCCGACCTCGAGGCGATCGTGGCCGCGCAGCCCGACGTCGTCGTTAACGGCCAGCGCTTCACCCAGTTCCAGGAGGACATCGAGAAGCTCGTCCCCGACGCGACCGTCCTCTCCCTGGACCCGCGCGACGGCGAGGACTTCTTCGAGGAGCTGAAGCGCCAGGTCGCCGTGCTGGGCGAGGTCTTCTCGAAGCAGACCGAGGCGACGGCGCTGGGCGAAGGGCTCCAGGCGCAGATCGACCGCGTCATGGCCGCCTACGACCCGGCGCAGACCGTGATGGCCGTGATCACCTCCGGCGGCGAGATCGGCTACTCGGCCCCCGGCAACGGCCGCACCTTCGGGCCGATGTTCCCCACGCTCGGCCTCACCCCCGCGCTCGAGGTCCCCGAGTCCAGCGACGACCACCAGGGCGACGACGTCTCCGTCGAGGCGATCGCCCAGTCGAACCCGTCCTGGCTGCTGGTGATGGACCGCGATGCCGCCGTCTCGGCCGATGACCCGGCCTACCAGCCCGCCGCGGCGGTGCTCGAGGCCTCCGAGGCGCTCGCCTCGGTGACCGCCGTCGCCGAGGGCAACATCGTCTACATGCCCGCGGACACGTACACCAACGAGGGCATCCAGACCTACACCGAGTTCTTCGCGGCCTTCGCCGACGCCCTGGAGGGCACGGCCTGATGAGCGCGACGACCGCGGCCCCGAGAACGCCGGGCAGGGGCCGCCTGCTGGACCCGGCCCTGCTCCTGGGGGTCGCGGTCGTCGCCCTGCTGCTGGGCGCCTCCCTGCTCACCGGCGTCTACGACGTCTTCGGCCAGGACGACGGCGCGCAGATGTTCGCGATCACCCGCATCCCCCGCACCATCGCCCTCGTCCTCGCAGGGGCCGCCATGGCCATGTCGGGGCTGGTCATGCAGCTGCTCACGCAGAACCGCTTCGTCGAGCCGACCACCACCGGCACCACCGAATGGGCCGGCCTGGGGCTGCTCGCGGTGATGATCCTGGCCCCGCAGGCCGGCATCCTCACGAAGATGACCGGCGCGGTGATCGCCGCCTTCGTCGGCACCATGGTGTTCTTCCTGTTCCTGCGGCGGGTCTCGCTGCGCAGCTCGCTCATCGTGCCGATCATCGGCATCATGCTCGGCGCCGTCGTCGGCTCGCTGTCGACCTTCCTCGCCGTGAAGACCGACATGCTGCAGAGCCTCGGCGTGTGGTTCGCGGGCTCCTTCACCTCGGTGCTGCGCGGGCAGTACGAGCTGCTGTGGATCGTCGCGCTGGTGGGCGCCGCCGTGTTCGTCGTCGCCGACCGCTTCACCGTGGCGGGCCTGGGCGAGGAGATCGCCACGACCGTCGGCCTCCACTACGGCCGCATCGTGCTGCTGGGCACCGCGCTGATCGCCATCGCCACCGGCGTGGTCACGGTCGTGGTGGGGAACCTGCCCTTCCTCGGGCTCATCGTCCCCAACATCGTCTCCCTGGTCCGCGGCGACGACCTGCGCAGCAACCTGCCCTGGGTGTGCCTGCTGGGGATCGGGATCGTGACCGTCTGCGACCTGGTGGGCCGCACCATCATCATGCCCTTCGAGGTGCCCGTCTCCCTGATCCTCGGGGTGGTCGGCGCCGTCGTCTTCATCGCCCTCCTGCTCAGGCGGCGCCGGCATGGCTGAGCTCACCGCCGACCGGACCCCCTCCGGGAATCCGCCCCCGTCCGGAACCGCGCCCGCGCCCGGAACCGCGCCCGCGCTCGGAACGGTGCTCCCGTCCGGACACGCGCCCGTGCCTGGAACTGCGCCCTCGTCCGGAACCGCGCCCGGCGCAGCGGCTCCCTCCGATGCCCCGTCCCGTCGACGGGTCGGCTCCGGCGCCCTGCCCACGGCGCGGGCGCGCCGCCGCTTCGCGATCGTGCTGGGCTCGCTGATCGTGCTCTCCCTCGCCTTCGGCCTGGGCTACCTCGCGCTGGACAACCCGATGCCCCTGGGATCCGAGGGCTTCTGGATCATCGCGAAGCTGCGTGTGACCACGCTCGTGGTGATGGTGCTCGTCGCCTTCTGCCAGGCGCTGGGCACGGTCGCGTTCCAGACCGTCACGAGCAACCGCATCATCACGCCCTCGATCATGGGCTTCGAGTCGCTCTACCGGGCGATCCAGACCACGGCGGTGTACGTCCTCGGCGTCGCCGGGCTCACCGCCCTCCAGGGCACCACCCAGTTCGTCCTGCAGATCGCGGCGATGATGGCGCTGTCCACCCTGCTCTACGGCTGGCTGCTCTCCGGACGATACGCGAACATGCAGGTCATGCTGCTGATCGGGATCGTCATCGGCGGGGGCCTCGGTGCCTTCTCCACCTTCATGCAGCGCCTGCTCACCCCCAGCGAGTTCGACGTGCTCACCGCGCGGCTGTTCGGCTCGGTGTCCAACGCCGACGTCGACCAGCTGCCGATCGCGATCCCGCTGGTCGTCCTCGCCGGAACCATCCTCCTGCTGCGCGCGCGGCGGCTGAACGTCGTGGCGCTGGGGAAGGAGCAGGCCACCAACCTGGGCATCGACCATCGCCGCGAGACGATCCTCGTGCTGCTGCTGGTCTCCCTGCTGATGGCCGTCTCCACCGCGATGATCGGGCCGATGACGTTCTTCGGCTTCCTGGTGGCGACCCTCGCCTACCAGGCGGCCGCCACCCACGACCACCGCCTCGTCCTGCCCGTCGCCTTCCTCACCGCCTTCGTCGTGCTCTCCGGCGCCTACTTCGTCATGAAGAACGTCTTCTACGCGCAGGGGTACGTCTCGATCATCATCGAGCTGGTCGGCGGCTCGATCTTCCTCGCGGTCATCCTCCGAAAGGGTCGCCTGTGATCACCCTCCGCACCGTCAGCAAGCAGTACAGCAGCGAGGTCCGCATCGGCCCCGTGGACCTGGAGATCCCGGCCGGGGGCGTGACGGCGCTGGTGGGGCCCAACGGAGCCGGCAAGTCGACGCTGCTGACGATGATCGGCCGCCTGCTGGGCCTGGACGAGGGCACCATCGAGGTCGCCGGGATGGACGTGTCCACCACCCGCTCGAAGGACCTCGCGAAGGTGCTGTCGATCCTGCGGCAGGAGAACCACGTCGTCACCCGGCTCACGGTGCGCCAGCTGGTGGGCTTCGGCCGCTTCCCGCACTCGCAGGGACGGCTGACCGCGGTCGACGAGGAGCGGATCAGCGAGGCCATCGACTTCCTCCACCTCGGAGAGCTCGAGGGCCGCTACCTCGACGAGCTCTCCGGCGGGCAGCGCCAGCGCGCCTACGTCGCCATGGTCCTCGCCCAGGACACCGAGTACGTGCTGCTGGACGAGCCGCTGAACAATCTGGACATGAAGCACTCGGTGCACATGATGCGCCACCTGCGTCGCGCCGCCGAGGAGCTGGGCCGCACCATCGTCATCGTCCTGCACGACATCAACTTCGCGGGCCGCTACGCCGACCGCATCTGCGCCGTCCAGGACGGCCGCGTCCTCGAGCACGGGCCGAGCGCGCAGATCATGACCTCCGAGGTCCTCACCCGAGTCTTCGACACCCCGGTCCAGGTGATCGACGGCCCCGACGGCCCGCTCGCGGTCTACTACTGATCCCGGCGGGCGACTCCGCCCGCCGGGGCACGGCTGCGGGCCCCGGCGCCGGCGCGCCCCCGCCGGGGGACCCTGACCCCTGCGCCTCGGGACTGACTCCTGCGCCTCGGGACCCTGGTGCCGGCACGGCCCCGGCCCTGCGCCAGAAGTCATTCTCCGACGCTTGAACGCGTGTTCAAGCGACGGAGAATGACATCTCGCGGGGGAGGGGCGGGGCG
>Ga0302349_1002948_pt1 | contig 10292 bp, 8 predicted proteins | sample PhyAR1_FD_202176 | JGI IMG/M metagenome (GOLD analysis project Ga0302349, IMG submission 202176) | Leaf surface microbial communities from alfalfa plants in UC Gill Tract Community Farm, Albany, California, United States - DLSL A.R1... | ecosystem: Host-associated > Plants > Phyllosphere >...
GTAAGGCGTCAGCTCCACGCGAACCTTGTCCCCCGTCAGGATGCGGATGTAGTTCTTACGCATCTTTCCGGAGATGTGCGCGGTGACGACGTGCCCATTTTCCAACTCCACGCGAAACATGGTGTTGGGCAGGGTGTCGACGACAGTACCTTCCATTTCGAAGCTGTCTTCTTTCGACATATATAGAAAAGCCCTCGGTGACAAGATAGGCCCAGAGCAGTCCGGGCGAAAAAGGCCCATATTCTGACAGAAATTCAGAAAAAGCGCTATTTCGTCAGGCCAGGGCGACCCAGCGCTGATTGACGAAGAGCTCGATGGGGCGATACTCGGTCTTATAGGACATCTTGCGACACCCTTTGATCCAGTAACCGAGATAAACCGCATCCAGACCGAGGCGCCGGGATTCCGCGATCTGCCAGAGGATGCCGAAGACGCCGAGGCTTCGCTTCTCCTCGCTGGGATCGTAGAAGGTATAGACGGCCGACATGCCGTTGGGCAGGACATCGGTGACGGCGATTCCGATCAGACGATCTTCCACCCGCATCTCATAGAAGAAGGCGTAGGGCAGGTTGCTGACTAGGAAGGTGGAGAACTGGCCGCGACTCGGCGGGAACATGTCGCCGTCGGCGTGCCGCTCGCTGATGTAGCGGGCGTACAGCTGATAGCGTTCTTCGGTGAAGCCCGGGTCGCAACGGCTGACCTTGATGTCGAGGTTGCGCTTGAGGACGCGATTCTGCTTGCGGCTGGGGCGAAAGCGGGCGACGGGAATGCGGGCGGGGACACAGGCCTTGCACAGCTGGCAGTGAGGGCGATAGAGGTGGTCGCCACTGCGGCGGAAGCCCAGTTCGGACAACTCCGCGTAGATCTGGCCGTTCATGGGCTGCGAGGGGTCGAGAAACAGCGTGGTCGCCTGCTCGTTGGGCAGGTAACTGCAAGCGTGAGGCTGGGTTGCGTAGAACTTGAGTCTCGCCAGCTCGGTCATGTCGAACCTCTACATAAGCCTAGCCTGAGTGTAAGTCACCCGCAGGAGGTAGGCCAGGCGGCCATGCTGGCCTGATCCAGGTATTTGGCCAGGTATTCGGCAAAGCGTTCCCGAGAGAGACTGCTCGCACCGAGACTCTGCAGATGTGCGGTTTGCATCTGACAGTCGATCATCACGAAGCCCCAGGCCGCCAGGTCCCGCACCAGGGTCACGAAGCCGATCTTGGAGGCGTTGTCGAGGTGGCTGAACATGGATTCGCCGAAGAACAGCTTGCCCATGGCGATGCCATAGAGGCCGCCGACGAGTTGGTCACCGTCCCAGACCTCCACGGAGTGGGCCCAGCCCTGGGTATGCAGTTGCTGATACGCCTGACGCATCTCCGCGGTGATCCAGGTGCCGTCCGCATCGCGGCGCGGCCCGGCGCAGGCCAGGATCACCCGGTCGAACGCCTGGTCGTAGGTGACCCGCAGCGGCGTCTTGCGCAGGGTCTTGGCCAGGCTGCGGGAAACGTGCAGATCCGGCGGAAAGAGCACCGTCCGCGGATCCGGCGACCACCAGAGCAGGGGCTGGCCGGCCTGGTACCAGGGAAAGCAGCCATGTCGATAGGCACTGATCAGGCGCGCCGCACTCAGGTCGCCGCCGATGGCCAGCAGGCCGTTGGGTTCGCGTAGCGCCTGCTGCAGCGGCGGAAAGTCAGGGCTTTCGCGGGTCAGCCATTTCACCATGGTAGGGGAGGGCGCCTTCTGATGGGTGGAGCCGAAGCTGTGCCGCTTGTGCGTAACAAGCTCAAGAAATCGTCATAACTCTTTGTCAGGACAACGAAAGAATGCTCCAATGTTGTGCCTGAAGGCGGTTCCGGTACGGCCGGCCGCTATCGTGCCATGTTTCGCCGTGGGACTGTAGAAGCAGGGCCCGGGCGATCTAGAATGGCGCACTGTTTTTGATTCACGGTCACACGTTCCGTGTGCGGGAAAAGCGCGCTTGAAGCAATCCAGTTCTGTCAGCCACGTCAACCAATGGCGTGAGCATCTGCATTATCGTCTCAAGGAGGTGGTGCTCATCGCACTGGCCGCCTTGTGCCTGTATCTGCTCATGGCTCTGCTGAGCTACGACCCCTCCGATCCGGGCTGGACCCACACCAGTCGCATCGATCAGGTCCATAACACCGCGGGCCGCGCCGGCGCCTGGCTGGCCGACGTGCTGTTCATGGCGCTCGGCTATTTCGCCTTCGTGTTTCCCGTACTGCTCGCCGTCAAGACCTGGCAGATCTTCCGCAAGCGGCATCTGCCCTGGGAATGGAGCGGCTGGCTGTTTTCCTGGCGGCTGACCGGTCTGGTGCTGCTGGTGATCTCGGGTTCGGTACTGGCCTATATCCATTTCCATGCGGCCTCGGCGCTGCCGGCGTCCGCCGGCGGCGCGCTAGGCGAGAGCCTCGGACAGCTGTCGGTCGCCGCGCTCAATGTCCAGGGCAGCACGCTGCTGTTCCTCGCGCTGTTCCTGCTGGGGCTCACCGTCTTCACCGACCTGTCCTGGTTCAAGGTGATGGATTTCACCGGCAAGGTCGTGCTCGACCTGCTGGATCTGGTGCAGGGGGGCTTCAGCCGCCTGGCCGGCGGTCGCCGTCAGGCACCGGAGCTGGACGTCTTCGACGAACCGGTGTCGCCGCCGGTCGCGCGCAAGAGCAAGGCACGCGACGTGCCGGTTCCGGCCGCCGACGAAGACCTCGACGACCTGCTCGACATCGCGCCGCCGCCACGGGTGGAGCGCGCCGCGCCGCGCATCGAGATGCCGGCGCCCAGTCGCTTCGTCGCCGAGCCGGCGGAGCCCGCGCCAGTGGCTGCCGCACCCGTCGCGGCAGCTGCCAGCGTGGCCATGCCCAGCCCGCCGCCGCGCAAGGCTGCGCCGGCGCCAGCCCCTGCGCCTTATGCGCCGGCAGCCGCTGTCACCCGTGTCGATGTGGACCTGGAGGGCACCCTGCCGCCGCTGTCGATCCTGGATCGTGCCGAGAAGAAACAGCAGAGCTACTCGCCGGAATTCCTCGAAAACATGTCGCGCCTGCTGGAGGTCAAGCTCAAGGAGTTCGGCGTCGAGGTGCTGGTCGAGAGCGTCCATCCCGGCCCGGTGATCACCCGCTTCGAGATCCAGCCGGCGGCCGGGGTCAAGGTCAGTCGCATCTCCAACCTGGCCAAGGACCTGGCGCGTTCGCTCGCCGTGTTCAGCGTCCGGGTGGTGGAAGTCATTCCCGGCAAGACCACCGTGGGGATCGAGATTCCCAACGAGGATCGCCAGATGGTGCGCTTCTCCGAGGTCCTCGAATCGCCCGAGTACGCCGCGGCCAAGTCGCCCGTCACCCTGGCCCTCGGTCACGACATCGGCGGCAAGCCGGTGATCACCGACCTGGCCAAGATGCCGCACCTGCTGGTCGCCGGTACCACCGGCTCCGGTAAATCGGTGGGCGTGAACGCCATGCTGCTGTCGATCCTGTTCAAGTCCAGCCCGGAAGACGCGCGGCTGATCATGATCGACCCCAAGATGCTGGAACTCTCGATCTACGAGGGCATTCCGCACCTGCTCTGTCCGGTGGTCACCGACATGAAGGAAGCCGCCAACGCCCTGCGCTGGAGCGTGGCGGAGATGGAGCGGCGCTACAAGCTGATGGCGGCCATGGGCGTGCGTAACCTGGCCGGCTTCAACCGCAAGGTGAAGGACGCCGAGGAAGCGGGCACGCCGCTGACCGATCCGCTCTATCGTCGCGAGAGCATGGACGACGAGGCGCCGCTGCTGAAGACCCTGCCGACCATCGTGGTGGTGGTGGACGAGTTCGCCGACATGATGATGATCGTCGGCAAGAAGGTCGAAGAGCTGATCGCGCGGATCGCGCAGAAGGCACGGGCCGCCGGTATCCACCTGATCCTGGCCACCCAGCGTCCCTCGGTGGACGTCATCACCGGTCTGATCAAGGCCAACATTCCCACGCGGATGGCCTTCCAGGTGTCGAGCAAGATCGACTCCCGGACCATTCTCGACCAGGGCGGCGCCGAACAGCTGCTCGGTCACGGCGACATGCTCTATCTGCCGCCGGGTACCGGTCTGCCGATTCGCGTTCATGGCGCCTTCGTGTCCGACGATGAGGTCCATCGCGTGGTCGAGGCCTGGAAGGAGCGCGGCGCCCCCGACTACATCGAAGACATCCTCAGCGGTCCGGACGAGGGCGGCGGGGCAGGCTTCGAGGGGGGTGGTGGCGAAGGTGGCGAGAGCGACGAGGACGATCCGCTCTACGACGAGGCCGTGCGCTTCGTCACCGAGAGTCGCCGGGCTTCCATCTCCGCGGTCCAGCGCAAGCTCAAGATCGGTTACAACCGGGCGGCACGCATGATCGAAACCATGGAAATGGCCGGTGTCGTATCGCCCATGAACACCAACGGCTCGCGTGAGGTCACAGCGCCTGCTCCGGTGAGAGACTGACATCCATGAGGACCTCGATGCACAAGCTGCGTTGCTTCGCCCTGGCTGCCCTGGCTGCCGTAAGCTTTTCCGCCCATGCCGACCAGGCGTCGGTGGGTCGCCTGTCGCAACTGCTGGACAAGGCCCAGACCCTGACCGCGCGCTTCTCCCAACTGACCCTCGATGGCTCGGGTACCCGCCTGCAGGAAACCGCCGGCAACATGAGTCTCAAGCGTCCCGGGCTGTTCCGCTGGCATTCCGATGCCCCCCAGGAGCAACTGCTGGTGTCCGACGGCAAGCAGGTCTGGCTGTATGACCCGGACCTGGAGCAGGTCACCATCCGCAAGCTGGACCTGCGCCTGACTCAGACGCCAGCGCTGCTCCTGTCGGGCGACATCTCCAAGATCGAAAGCAGCTTCGACGTCACCAGCAAGGACGCCGGCAACGTCGTCGACTTCGTGCTCAAGCCCAAGACCAAGGACACCCTGTTCGATAGCCTGCGGCTGTCCTTCCGTAACGGCGTGATCAACGACATGCAGTTGATCGACGGTGCCGGTCAGCGAACCAACATCCTCTTCTTCAACGTCAAGCTCAACGAGCCGGTGGCCGCGTCCCAGTTCACCTTCCAGGTGCCCAAGGGAGCCGACGTCATCCAGGAGTGATCGCACCCCATGGATCTCTTCAGCACCGCACCCGTCGGGCAGCCCTTGGCTGCCCGCATGCGTCCCGAGACCCTCGATGAATACGCGGGTCAGCAGCACCTGCTGGCGCGGGGTAAGCCCCTGCGCGAGGCGCTGGAGCAGGGTGCGCTGCATTCGATGATCTTCTGGGGGCCGCCAGGGGTGGGCAAGACCACCCTGGCGCGGCTGCTGGCGCAGGTCTCCGATGCCCATTTCGAAACGCTGTCGGCGGTGCTCTCCGGGGTCAAGGAGATCCGCCACGCGGTGGAGGTGGCCAAGCAGCAGGCCGCCCAGTATCGCCGCCGCACCATCCTCTTCGTCGACGAGGTGCATCGCTTCAACAAGTCGCAGCAGGATGCCTTTCTGCCCTATGTCGAGGACGGCACCCTGATCTTCATCGGGGCGACCACCGAGAATCCCTCCTTCGAGCTCAACAACGCGCTGCTCTCGCGGGCGCGGGTCTATGTGCTCAAGAGCCTGGACGACGAGGCCCTTGGCGGCCTGGCACGCCGCGCCCTGACCAGCGCCAAGGGCCTGGGCGAGCGCCAGCTGAGCCTGCCCGACGACGCCCTGGCGCTGCTGCTGGCCGCCGCTGATGGCGATGGCCGCCGACTGCTCAACCTGCTGGAGAACGCCGCGGACCTGGCCGAGGACGGCGGTGTCCTGGATGCCGAGCTGTTCCAGAGTCTGCTGGGCGATCAGCGCCGGCGCTTCGACAAGGGCGGCGAGGCCTTCTACGACCAGATATCGGCGCTGCACAAATCGGTGCGGGGCTCGAATCCCGATGGTGCCCTCTACTGGTTCGCGCGGATGATCGACGGTGGCTGCGACGCGCTGTACATCGCCCGGCGGGTGGTGCGCATGGCGAGCGAAGACATCGGCAACGCCGATCCCCGCGCCTTGAGCCTGTGCCTGGACGCCTGGGACGTCCAGGAGCGCCTGGGCAGTCCGGAAGGCGAACTGGCCATCGCCCAGGCGATCGTCTATCTGGCCTGCGCGCCCAAGAGCAATGCCGTCTACATGGGCTACAAGGCCGCCCTGGCGGATGTGCGCCAGAACGGCTCGCGCGAGGTGCCGCTGCACCTGCGCAACGCGCCGACCCAGCTGATGAAGAATCTCGGCTACGGCGACGAATACCGCTATGCCCACGATGAGCCTGAAGCCTATGCCGCAGGCGAGGACTACTTTCCCGAAGAGCTCGAGCCGCGCCGCTACTATGAGCCGGTTCCCCGTGGGCTGGAGCTGAAGATCCGCGATAAACTGCAGCATCTGGCGGACCTCGACCGGTCCAGCCCGCGCCAGCGCCGGCGGCGTTCCTGACGCCCCGCCCGCGCCGTTGCCCCCATTCCTAAGCAAGAGAAACGGACATGCTTGATTCGAAACTGGTTCGCACCCAAACCGAGGAGGTGGCCGCCCGTCTGGCGACCCGTGGCTACGTCCTGGACGTCGCCCTGGTGGAGTCGCTGGAAGCTCGTCGCAAGGCCGTGCAGACCCGCACCGAGACCCTGCAGGCCGAGCGCAATGCCCGCTCCAAGGGGATCGGCCAGGCCAAGGCGCGCGGTGAAGACATCGCGCCGCTGCTGGCCGAGGTCGATCGCATGGGCAGCGAACTGGAAGAAGCCAAGCGCGAACTGGATCTGGTCCAGGGCGAGCTGGATGCCCTGCTGCTGGGCCTGCCCAACCTGCCCGACGCCTCGGTGCCGGTCGGCAAGGACGAAGACGACAACGTCGAGGTCCGTCGCTGGGGCACACCGCGTGCGTTCGACTTCGAGATCAAGGATCACGTCGCCCTGGGCGAGACCCATGGCTGGCTGGACTTCGAGACCGCTGCACGTTTCTCGGGCGCCCGCTTCGCCGTGATGCGTGGCCCCATCGCCCGCCTGCACCGCGCCCTGGCGCAGTTCATGCTCAACCTGCACACCGGCGAGCACGGCTACGAAGAGACCTATACGCCCTACCTGGTGCAGGCCGAAACCCTGCAGGGCACCGGTCAGCTGCCCAAGTTCGAGGAAGACCTGTTCAAGATCGGCCGCGAAGGCGAGAGCGATCTCTACCTGATCCCCACCGCCGAGGTCACCCTGACCAACCTGGTCGCCGGCCAGATCCTCGACGCCAAGCGGCTGCCGCTCAAATTCACCGCCCATACTCCCTGCTTCCGCAGCGAAGCCGGGGCCTCGGGGCGCGACACCCGCGGCATGATCCGTCAGCACCAGTTCGACAAGGTGGAGATGGTCCATATCGTCGAGCCGAGCACCTCCTTCCAAGCCCTGGAAGAACTGACCGGCCACGCCGAGACCGTCCTGCAGCGCCTGGAGCTGCCCTACCGGGTGCTGTCGCTGTGCACCGGCGACATGGGCTTCGGCGCCACCAAGACCTACGACCTGGAAGTCTGGGTGCCGAGCCAGGGCAAGTATCGCGAGATCTCGTCCTGCTCCAACTGCGGTGACTTCCAGGCGCGCCGCATGCAGGCCCGCTACCGCAACGCCGAGGGCAAGCCCGAGCTGGTTCATACCCTCAACGGTTCCGGCCTGGCCGTGGGTCGTACCCTGGTCGCCGTGCTGGAGAACTATCAGCAGGCCGATGGCAGCATCCGCGTTCCCGACGTGCTCAAGCCCTACATGGGTGGCCTCGAGGTCATCGGCTGATGGACTACCTGCCGCTCTTCCACAAGCTCGACGGCCGTCCGGTACTGGTGATCGGCGGGGGCGATATCGCCCTGCGCAAGAGCGTGCTGCTGGCCGAGGCCGGCGCCCTCATCACCCTGGTGGCGCCGGAGATCGAGCCGGAGGTACGCGCCTTCGTCGAGGCGCGGGGCGGCAGTTGCCGGGTCGAGCGCTATGCGGCGGACCACCTCGCCGGGCATTGCCTGGTGATCGCGGCCACCGACGACGACGAGGTCAACGAGCGGGTGTCCCACGATGCCCAGGCCCTGGGTCTGCCGGTCAACGCGGTGGATGCGCCGAAGCTGTGCACCGTGATCTTCCCGGCCATCGTCGACCGCTCGCCCCTGGTGATCGCCATTTCCAGCGGCGGTGACGCTCCGGTGCTGGCACGCCTGGTGCGGGCCAAGCTGGAGAGCTGGATCCCGGCGACCTATGGGCAGCTGGCGCAACTGGCGCAGCGCTTTCGCGCCCGGGTGAAGACGCGCTTCGCCGATCTGCAGGCGCGGCGGATCTTCTGGGAAGAGGTGTTCCAGGGCGAGGTCGCGGAAAAGGTCTTTTCCGGCCAGCCCCAGGCGGCCGAACAGCTGCTGGAAGCCAAGCTGACCAGCGAGACCGCCACCTTTCGCGGTGAGGTCTATCTGGTCGGCGCCGGTCCCGGCGATCCGGATCTGCTGACCTTCCGCGCCCTGCGGCTGATGCAACAGGCCGACGTAGTGCTCTACGACCGCCTGGTGGCCCCGACCATCCTCGACATGTGCCGGCGCGATGCCGATCGCATCTATGTCGGCAAGCGTCGCGCCGAGCATGCGGTGCCGCAGGATGATCTCAATCGCCTGCTGGTCAAGCTGGCCCGGGAGGGCAAGCGGGTCCTGCGGCTGAAGGGGGGCGATCCCTTCATCTTCGGTCGCGGAGGCGAGGAGATCGAAGAGCTGGCGGCCGAAGGCATTCCCTTCCAGGTGGTGCCGGGCATCACCGCGGCCAGTGGCTGTGCGGCCTATGCCGGCATTCCCCTGACCCACAGGGACCATGCCCAGTCGGTGCGCTTCGTCACCGGCCATCTCAAGGACGGCTCGGCCGATCTGCCCTGGACCGATCTTGTGGCGCCAGGGCAGACCCTGGTGTTCTACATGGGCCTGGTGGGACTGCCCACCATCTGCGAGCAACTCATCGCCCATGGCAAAAACCCGGCAACGCCGGCGGCGCTGGTGCAACAGGGCACCACGCTCAATCAGCGGGTATTCACTGGTACCCTGCAGGATCTGCCGCAGCTGGTTGCCGAGCACGAAGTGCACGCGCCAACGCTGGTGATCGTCGGCGAAGTGGTGGCACTACGCGAAAAGCTGGCCTGGTTCGAAGGCGCCCAGACGACGGTCTGACACCTAGACCGCGCCCTGGATGCCGGCACTGCTCAGGGCCTCGCGGCCATGGGGCAGGTCCAGCTTCAGGGCCGGCCCCTTGGGTACGATACCGGTCGGATTGATCTGCGCATGGCTGCCGTAGTAGTGGTGCTTGATGTGCTCGAAGTCCACGGTCTCGGCGATCCCCGGCCACTGATACAGCTCCCTCAGCCAGGCCTGTAGCGCCGGATAGTCCCGGATGCGCCGCAGGTTGCACTTGAAGTGGCCGTGGTAGACGGCGTCAAAGCGAACAAGGGTGGTGAACAGGCGCCAATCGGCTTCCGTCAGCCATTCGCCGGTGAGATAGCGCTGGGTCTGCAGCAGCTTTTCCAGGTCGTCGAGGGTGGCGAAGACCTCGTCGAAGGCCTCTTCGTAGGCCTGCTGGGTGGTGGCGAAGCCAGCCCGGTAGACACCGTTGTTGACCGTCGGATAGATGCGGTCGTTGAGGGCGTCGATGCGCCCGCGCAGGGCCTCCGGATAGAGATCCAGGCGATTGCCGGTCAGCTCGTCGAAGGCGCCGTTGAACATGCGGATGATCTCGGCGGATTCGTTGCTGACGATGCGCTCCTCCTGGCGATCCCAGAGCACCGGCACCGTGACCCGGCCGGTGTAGTCGGCCTGGTCGCGCTGATAGAGCTGGTAGAGGCGCTCGAGGTGATAGAGGTCGTCACCGCTGGAGCCCTTGGCCAGGTCGAAGGTCCAGCCTTCCTCGCGCATCAGCCAGCTGACCACCGAGACGCCGATCAGGTCCCTGAGGCCCTTGAGTTGGCGATAGATCAGGGTGCGGTGCGCCCAGGGACAGGCCAGGGACACATAGAGGTGGTAGCGCCCGGCTTCCGGGGCGTAGCGCGAGGCGGCTTGCGGAATGGCTTGCTCGGGGCGGGCGATCCAGTCCCGACGCTGGGCCTCTTCCCGTTTGAAATGGCCATCCTTGCCATTGTCGTACCAGCGGTCCTGCCACTGCCCATCGACCAACAAGCCCATATCGTCATCCTCCGCTGCGTTGCGGTTAGGAACCCGGGGAGCCGCTCCGGGTTCCTGAGGCGACGTCAGAGCGTCCGGTCGCGCGCTTCCCAGCGGCGCTCGGCTTCGCGCTGGGCGCTGGCCTGGTCCTGGCCCAGGGCGC
>Ga0302349_1002954_pt1 | contig 10283 bp, 9 predicted proteins | sample PhyAR1_FD_202176 | JGI IMG/M metagenome (GOLD analysis project Ga0302349, IMG submission 202176) | Leaf surface microbial communities from alfalfa plants in UC Gill Tract Community Farm, Albany, California, United States - DLSL A.R1... | ecosystem: Host-associated > Plants > Phyllosphere >...
CCGAGGCCACGCACGGCGGACTCCCGGGCGGCGTCGCTATCCTGGCCCGGCGCTCCCGGAGATCCGGACAGCGCCCTCCCGACCGTCGACCGCGGCGCCGGGCGCGAACCGCCGCCGTGAAGGAGACCCGATGTCCGAGCAGGATGGCCTCACGCCGAGCCCTCGGCGCCCGCGCCCCGTCTACGGCCTGCCCGCCGACCCGTCCGCCTCGCCCGCCGGGCCCGAGGCGACCTCCGATCCGCAGGCCGCACCGCCCTCGGACGCCGGCTGGGCGCAGTACCCCCCGGCCGGATCGATGCCGCCGGCAGGGTCCGGACCGGCGGCGGCTCCGTCCTCCTCCGGCGCCTGGGGCCAGCCGTCCGCGCAAACCGCCGGGCAGGCCGATCGCCCCGGCGGTCCGTACGGACAGGACCCCTCCGCCCCCAGCTGGCCGGGCGGCCCGGTGCCGCCCGGGATGCCGGACGCCGGTGCCGGCGGGCCGGGACGGCGCCGCGGACGCGGCACGATCCCGCTGGTGCTGGGGCTGGTCATGCTGCTCGTGCTCGCCCCGGCGGCGCTCGTGATCGGACTCGTGCTCTCGGTCAACCACCTCGTCGGCGACGCCGTCGCCGGGCCGACGGTGATGCCCGGGTCCACAGCCACGGTCGAGGTCCCCAGCAACTCCATGGTCATCGTGTACGTCCCCGAGGCCGATGCCGCCACCGCGGAGTGCACGGCCGAGGGCGAGGGCGGGACGGTCACCGTCGTCCCGCAGTCCGGGACCGTCCAGTTCGGCGACGGCAGCACCTACCACCAGGTGCTCGGCGCGGTCGCGCAGGGCGACACCCGCATGACGATCACCTGCACCGGCACCACGGCCGATGCCGCCTACCTCGGCCCGTACAGCATCTTCGGCATGGCCGGGCCGATGCTCGCCGGCATCGGCGGGGGCGTGCTGCTCGGGCTCGTCGGCCTCGTGCTGCTGATCGTGGGCATCGTGACCAAGGTGCGCGGGCGCCGCGCCTGACCTGCACGTCTCATCTCCCGGCTCGTGGTCGGAGCTGCCTCGGGGAGCACCTAGAGTGGCCAGACCATCGTTCCCATGAAGGGAGTGCGGATCATGCATCCCCGCGCAGGCAAGAAGGCACAGCCCGAGGACCTGATCGACGTCGACGCGGTCCTCGACGCCTACTACGACCTCCACCCCGATCCTTCGAATCCGGACCAGGCCGTGGCATTCGGCACCTCCGGGCACCGCGGCTCCTCCCTGGACACCGCCTTCAACGAGGACCACATCGCCGCGACCACGCAGGCGATTGTCGAGTACCGCGCCGCCCAGGGGATCCGGGGCCCGCTGTTCATCGGCCGCGACACCCATGCCCTGTCCCGCCCGGCCTTCGACACGGCGCTCGAGGTCCTCGCGGCCCACGACGTGGCGGTCCTGATCGACGCGATGGACACCTTCACCCCCACCCCGGCGGTCTCGCACGCGATCCTCGTGCACAACCGCGGCAAGGGCGCTCAGGACCCCTCGCGGGCCGACGGCATCGTCGTCACCCCGAGCCACAACCCTCCGCGCGACGGAGGCTTCAAGTACAACCCTCCGCACGGCGGGCCGGCCGGGTCCGAGGCGACGGGGTGGATCGCCGACCGCGCCAACGAGCTGCTGGCCTCGGGCCTGCGCGAGGTGCGCCGGGTGGACCGCAGCCGGGCCGTCCAGCACGCGGGCCGCTACGACTACCTCCACACGTACGTCCAGGACCTGCCGAGCGTCGTCGACATCGCGGCGATCCGCCGGGCGGGCGTGCGCATCGGCGCCGATCCCCTGGGCGGCGCCGCCGTCGACTACTGGGCGATGATCGGCGAGATGCACGACCTGGACCTCACCGTCGTCAACCCCACCGTCGACCCGCAGTGGTCCTTCATGACGCTGGACCGCGACGGCAAGATCCGCATGGACTGCTCGAGCCCGTGGGCGATGGCCTCGCTGCTGGAGCAGAAGGACACCTACGACATCGCCACCGGCAACGACGCCGATTCCGACCGTCACGGGATCGTCACACCCGATGCGGGGCTGATGAACCCCAACCACTACCTCGCGGTCGCGATCCGCTACCTCTTCTCGCACCGCCCGCAGTGGCCCGCGGGCGCCAAGGTCGGCAAGACGGTGGTCTCCTCCAGCCTGATCGACAAGGTCACCGCCTCGCTGGGCCGTGAGCTCTACGAGGTGCCGGTGGGCTTCAAGTACTTCGTGCCGGGCCTCATCGACTCCTCCGTCGGCTTCGGCGGCGAGGAGAGCGCCGGGGCGTCCTTCCTGCGCCACGACGGCTCGGTGTGGACCACGGACAAGGACGGCATCATCCTGGCGCTGCTCGCCTCGGAGATCCTCGCCGTCACGGGCCGCACGCCCAGCCAGCTGCACGGCGAGCTCGTCGCGGAGTTCGGGGCGAGCGCCTACGACCGCATCGACGCGCCGGCCGGGCGCGAGCAGAAGGCCCGCCTGAAGGCTCTCAGCCCCGAGGAGGTCTCCGCCTCCGAGCTGGCCGGGGAGCCGATCACGGCGAAGATGACGGTCGCCCCCAACGGCGAGGCGATCGGCGGCCTGAAGGTCTCCACCGAGTCGGCGTGGTTCGCGGCCCGTCCCTCGGGCACGGAGGACGTCTACAAGATCTACGCGGAGTCCTTCCGCGGCGAGGAGCATCTGCGCGAGGTGCAGGAGGCGGCGAAGAACGTCGTCGACGGTGCTCTGAACAGCTGATACTCCTCGCCTGTCCCCATCGGCCCTCCTCGGTCCGCGGAGCATCCGCTATCGTGGGGGGCCGTTGGCCGTCCGTCGGGCGGTCCGCCCGCGAGGTGGGATCCTTCACGCCTTCTTGCGGGGTGCTCCGCTTCGGCGGATCCTGAAACGTGCACCGGACTCCGGGATCGACCACCCGGGAGCCGACATCGGACGACCGGAACAGCGAACCGCAGGAGAGGGGGCCGCACATGCGGAGTTCTGCGCGCGCACGCGCGGCCGTCGCCGCCCTCCTGGCGACCAGCGTCTTCCCCCTCGCTCCCGCTGCCGCGGAGTCCCCCGCCCCCTCGGATGCCCCCACCGTCGCGGCCCCGTCCGATGCCGCGGACGACGGGCTCGAGGTCGAGATCACCCTGGGCGCCCCGGACGACGACCGGGGCGGTGCGGAGAAGGGCCGGAGCCCCGAGGACGTCCCGGCCGCGGACCGACGGGCGCCCGTGGATCCCGCGGCCGATGCGCCGCCGTTCGAGGAGACCGCCCCCGACGAGGGCACCGAGGATCCGCCCCCGGCGGACGTGACGGAGGACGCCACCGCTCCCCCCGAGGAGGAGCCCACCAGCGCCCCGGTCGAGGACCCCGCCCCGGAGACGACGCCCGTCGAGGACCCCGCCCCGGAGACGACGCCCGTCGAGGACTCCGCGATCGCGGATCCGGAGCCCACCGACCCCGTCTCCCCTCCGGTCGAGGAGCCCTCGACCCAGCCCGACTCCGAGGAGTCCGCCACCGGCGGCTCGACGACCGCCACGAGCGCCGCGCCCTCGAGCCCCACCGCCCCGAGCGCATCGGCCTCCACGACGCCGACCGCGTCCCCCTCGCAGACCACCACGCCGACGGAATCCCCGTCCACGACCGCGACGCCGACGGAATCCCCCTCCACGACCGCGACGCCGACCGCGTCCCCCTCGCAGACCGCCACGCCGACGGAGTCGCCCTCGCCGACCTGCGAGCCGGAGACGGATCCCGCGCCGAGCGACCCGGCGACGAGCGATCCCGGATCCACGCCGACCTCGCCCACGGCCACGCCCACCGCGTCACCGTCCCCGACCCCGTCGGAGGACGCGAGCTGCGAGCCGACGACGGCGCCCACCACCGGCCCGACCGAGGGGCCCACCTCGACGCCCTCGCCCAGCGACGGCATCGTCCCGCCGACGACCGCCGCTCCGTCCCCGACCGACGGGCCCACCAGCGAGGCTCCCAGCACGGGGACCCCCACCGAGGAGCCCAGCAGCGAGAGCCCCGGCGAGGAGTCGGGCTCCGGGACGCCCAGCGGCACGCCGACCGAGGACCCCACGTCCGAGCAGCCGGAGCCGACCCCGACCGAGTCGCCCTCGACGCCCACCGAGTCGCCCACGACCCCGACCGAGTCGCCCACGACGCCCACGGAGTCGCCCACCACGACCCCGGAGGACCCGGAGAGCTCCGACGCCGCCACGAGCGCTCCTGCCACCCCGGAGCCCACGACTCCGACCGAGCAGCCCTCGACCCCGGCGCAGCCCGCAGGATTCTTCCCGCCCGGAGCGGTTCCCGAGGACTCTCCGACGACGGGCGAGAGCACCGATCAGGGCGCATCGGCCGGGTCGGAGACCGCTGAGCAGTCCCAGGCGGCCGACGGCGCGGCCCCGCAGGCCGAGGATTCCGAGACCCTGCGGACCGGCGCGTCCAGCACGCAGGACGAGAACGAGGACGACGGCCGGATCGTCAAGCTCATCAGCACCTTCACCGAGGACTCCGATTCCGCGTGGGGGCGCATGGGCCAGGTCCTCGTCGTCGCCCTCGGCGTCGGCTTCCTGACGGCCGCGGGATTCGTGGCCGCCACCTGGCACGGACGCCACCAGACCGTGCGGGCCGAGCGCCGGGCCGCCCGAGAGGCCTCGAAGGGCCGCTGACCCGGCGGGACCGGCCCGCCCCTCGGACAGGGTCAGCGCGCTGCGGCCCGCTTGGCCTCGAGCAGCTCGGCGATGTGCTCGAGCAGGGTCGGCAGCGCCCCGCGCAGGACCTCGATGGTCTCGTCGAAGGCCTCCTGGCCCTCGTACCACGGGTCCGGGACGGAGATGTCCTCGTCCTCGGCTCCGGCGGGCAGCAGCGGATCGAAGGTCCGCCACAGCGAGATCTCCGGCGTGGAGGCGTCCGGCGGGATCTGCTCCGCCTTGCGCAGCAGCGCCGCGGCATGATCGGTCGTCATCGGCAGCAGCAGGTCCCAGGTCGGCAGCTCCGACTGGTGGATGCTGCGGGCCGTGTGCTCGAAGGGCTGCGTGTAGCCGGCGTGCTCGAGGGCCAGGACGGTGCGGGGGTCCATCGGCTCCCCCTCGGCCTCCCAGCTCAGGCCCGCCGAATGCACCTCGACGTCGGCGGCGAGACGGGGGTCCGCGCGCACCGCCTCGCGCAGCATCACCGCTGCGGCGGGCGAGCGGCAGACGTTTCCCGTGCAGACGGTGAGGACGCGCAGAGCAGTCACCCGGCCATTGTGACAGCTCCGGCTCCGTGCGGGGCGCCGTTCCATGAGCTCGGGCCCGGCGGGGCCGCGGTGTGCGTTCCGGGCACGGCTGTGGCACAGTGTCGGTGCCCCGTGTCGACCCGTACAATCACCAGGGAGCGCCGTTCCTCGCCCCATCTGCGGGGAGCAGCGATACATGACCTGCACTGGAGGACTGCCTTGGCCGAGATCATCCGCGCGAACAACGACACCTGGCATCTGGTCCGGGAGATCCGACTGCGCTCGCTGAGCTCGGACCCGTCCTCCTTCGGGCAGAGCTGGGACCGCGAATCCGCCTATGACGACCAGGCGTGGAAGCGCCGGGTGGACGAGGCCGCCTGGTTCCTCGCCGTCGAGGACGAGCAGCCCGTCGCCGTGGTCGCCTCCCGGCACGAGGAGGACTCCCCCGCCAACGAGCGCGAGCTGCAGGCCATGTGGGTCTCTCCGTCCTCCCGCAAGTCGGGCATCGCCCACGCCCTCGCCGAGGCCGTCTTCGCCTGGGCGAAGGCCGACGGCGCGGACACCGTGACGCTGTATGTCGGGCCGACCAACGCCCCCGCCCGCAAGCTCTACGAGTCCCTCGGCTTCACGGACACCGGGGACCGCTGGCAGGTCGTCGAGGACGATCCGGACTCGTCCTGGATCAAGATGTCCCGCGCGGTCTGAGCCGGTCCCGCCCTCCCTCGGCATGCCGCGACCTCCCGCAGGACCGCGTCCTCCCCTGCCCTCCGACGCCCCCTTCGTCCCGGCCCGGGACCGGCCGCACTGGGCGGCGCGCACGGAGAACACGAAGAACCGGCTGATGGGCCGGGTCCTGCAGCGGCTCGGCTGGGACGTGCGGCTGCAGCCCTTCATCGGCTACGGCGCCCCCGGCCGCATCCGCGTGCTGGCGAAGGTCCTGTACGCCTCCCCCTCGGCGCCGGCCGACTACCACGACCAGCCCGTCCATGACATGCGCACCATGGCGGTGCGCGGCTGGCGCAACTTCGCCTCGCAGGTCGCCCCGTTCGCGCGCGTGCGCGTGACCATCGCCGGGGACGAGTTCCTCGTCCACGCCGACCGCTCCGGGATCATCGACACCGAGCTCCTCGTGGATCTGCCGGCCGGGCGCCACGAGGCCGTCCTGTCCACGCATCCGGGCAACGCCGTCACCGCCGAGGTGCTCGTGTTCTCCCCCGACGAGCGGATCGGCGTGGTCAGCGACATCGACGACACCGTGATGATCACCTGGCTGCCGCGGCCGCTGCTGGCGTTCTGGAACGCCTTCGTCATCCACCAGTCCTCGCGCCGGGTGGTACGGGGGATGCCGGCGCTCTACCAGGAGATCCTGCGCGAGCACCCTGCCGCCCCGGTCGTGTACCTCTCCACCGGCGCCTGGAACGTGTTCCCGGTGCTGCGGCGCTTCCTGTTCAAGAACGGCTACCCCGACGGCCCGATGCTGCTCACCGACTGGGGGCCGACCAACACCGGGTTCTTCCGCTCGGGCCGCGAGCACAAGGTCCGCGCCCTCGCCCGTCTCGCCGAGGCGTTCCCGCAGGTGCGATGGATCCTCATCGGCGACGACGGGCAGCACGACCCCGACACCTACCGGGCCTTCGAGGCCCATCACCCCGAGCATGTGGAGGCGATCGCCATCCGTCAGCTGACCGAGCCGGAGCAGGTCCTCGCCCACGGCAGCCGCCGCCCGCTGGCGGAGGCGCCCTCGCGCCTTCCCGGCGACTCCCGCCGCACGGTCCGGGCCCCTGATGGCCACGGCCTGGCCCGCGCCCTGCGCCGGCTGGGGGTGCTCTCGTGAGCGCCCCGGAGATCCGTGCCGCCGGTGCGGCCGATGTGCCGCGCATCCTCGAGATCGTGGAGGCCGCCTACCGCGGGCCGGGCGGCTGGACCACCGAGGAGGGGCTGGTCTCCGGAGCCCGCACCGATGCCTCCGAGGTCCGCGCCCTGATCGCGGCGCCCGCGGTCGCGCTGCTGGTGGCGGAGGCCGACGGCCGCGTGATCGGCTGCTGCTACACCGAGCGGGCCGGGACCCGGGCGGAGTTCGGGCTGTTCGCCGTGGATCCGGCCGCCCAGGCCGGCGGCATCGGCCGCGCCCTGCTCGAGGCGCAGGTCGCCCTGCTGCGCGAGGCGGGAGTGCTCGAGCTGGAGATCCACGTCCTCCAGGGGCGGGACGAGCTCAACGCCTGGTACCAGCGCCGCGGCTTCGTGCCCACCGGCGGGACCCACCCGTTCCCGCTGGACCCGTCGGTCCTCGCCGATCCCGAGGCCCGGTTCGACGTCCTGGTGCGCGACCTCAGCCACTAGGCTCGCAGCCATGAGCATCGACGCCTTCGTCCCCGCCGCGCACCGCTACGACAGCACCGACTACCGGCGGGCGGGACGCTCCGGCGTGCTGCTGCCGCCGATCTCCCTCGGCTTCTGGCAGAACTTCGGCGAGGACCGCGACCCGCAGACGCTGCGCGCGATCGTGCGCCGCGCGTTCGACCTGGGCGTGACCCACTTCGACCTCGCCAACAACTACGGCCCTCCCCCGGGGAGCGCGGAGACCCACCTCGGCCGGATCCTCGCCCAGGACCTGGCCCGCTACCGCGACGAGCTGATCATCTCCACGAAGGCCGGCTACGACATGTGGGCCGGGCCCTACGGAAGCTGGGGCTCGCGCAAGCACATGCTCGCCTCGCTGGACCAGTCCCTGGGCCGCCTGGGCCTGGAGACCGTGGACATCTTCTACCACCACCGCGAGGACCCGCACACCCCGCTCGAGGAGACCATGGGCGCCCTGGCCCAGGCCGTCCGCTCCGGGAAGGCGCTGTACGCGGGCGTGTCCAACTACTCCCCCGAGCGCACCCGGGAGGCCGCGCGGATCCTCGCCGACCTCGGCACGCCGCTGCTGATCCACCAGCCCTCGTACTCGATGTTCAACCGCCACATCGAGGACGGCCTGCTGGATGCGGTCGACGAGCTGGGCATCGGCGTGGCCGTCTTCTCTCCGCTGCAGCAGGGCCTGCTCACCAGCCGGTACCTGCGCGGCGTCCCGGAGGACTCCCGGGCCGGCGGGGCCAGCGTGTTCCTCAGCGCGGAGAAGGTGCAGGAGCCGCTCTACCTCGAGCGGGCCCGCGGCCTGGCGGAGATCGCCACCGGCCGCGGCCAGAGCCTCGCCCAGATGGCGCTGGCCTGGGCGCTGCGCAGCCCGCTGGTGACGACGGCCCTGGTGGGCGCCTCGAGCGTGCGCCAGCTCGAGCAGAACGTCGCGGCGCTGGAGGCCGGTCCCTTCACCGACGCCGAGCTCGCCGGGATCGAGACCTTCGCCGTGGACGGCACCGGCCGCTGAGCCTCCCGGGCGCCGGGCCCGGGTCGGCGGGCTCAGCGGTCCAGCGGCAGGGACGGGGCCAGGCGCAGCAGGCGATCGTTGGCCGGCAGCAGCGCGTCGTAGAGCTGGTCGAACACGGGTCGCAGCGAGGCGTAGACGGCGGCATCGGCCGGCCGGGGGCGCTGCCGGGTGGCGACCGGGATCATCTCGGCGGCGACGTCGATCGAGGCGATCAGGCCCAGCGCCTGCATGCCCAGCAGCGCCGCGCCGAAGCCGGAGCCCTCGTGCTGGGCCGGGAAGCCGATGGGGGCGCCGAGGGCATCGGCCAGCGTCTCCCGCCACAGCGGGTGCTGCATGACGCCGCCCGTGGCGCGGATCTCGTCGATCTCGAGCCCGGCCGAGCGCATCGACTGCAGGACCAGCGACAGCTGCAGGGCCACGCCCTCGACGGCCGCGCGCACCAGGTGCTCGCGCCGGTGCCCGCGGGTCAGGCCCACATAGGCGCCGCGGGTGGTGCTGCCCCAGTGAGGGGCGCGCTCGCTGAGCAGGTACGGGAGCATGAGCAGCCCGCCGGAGCCGGCCGGGACGGTCGCCGCCTCGTCCAGGAGCTCGGCGGCCGAGGGCAGCTCCGCCGCCTCGGGCGCGGAGCCGGCTCCCGTGGCATCATCGGCCGCCGGGGCCGGGACCGCAGGACCGCGGGCGATCTGGGAGCGCACCCAGTCCAGGGTCACGCCGCCGTTGTTGATGGCGCCGCCGATCACCCAGCGGTCCTCGGTGAGGGCGTAGCAGAACACCCCGCCCAGCGGATCGACCGCGGGATGGTCGACGGTGACGCGCAGGGCGCCGCTGGTGCCGATCGAACAGGCGGCCACGCCCGGTCGCACCGCGCCGACGCCCAGGTTGGCCAGCGGCCCGTCGCCCGCGCCGACGACCACCCGGGTCCCGGCGGGGAGCCCGGTGGCGGCGACGGCCTCCTCGGTCAGGCCCTCGAGGACGGTGGTGGTGGGCACCAGCTCCGGAAGCTGCTCGGGTCGCACGCCGGCCAGGCGCATCGCCTCCTCGTCCCAGGCCAGGGCGTGGATGTCCATCAGGCCCGAGGACGAGCCCAGCGAATGGTCCGTGACCAGGGCGCCGCACATGCGCAGCAGCACCCAGTCCTTGATCCCGGCCCAGATCGCCGCCTTGGTGCGGATCTCCGGCTCCTGCTCCCGGAACCAGATGAGCTTGGGCAGCGGCGACATCGGATGCACCGGCGTGCCGGTGCGGCGGTGCAGGGCGAGCCCCTCGGCCGATGCCCGCACCCGCTCGGCCTGCGCGGATGCCCGGGTGTCCGCCCAGGTGACGACGGGGGTGAGCGGGGCCAGGTCCTCGTCCAGGGCCAGCAGGCTGTGCATGGCCGAGGAGAACGACAGCCCCGCCACCCGCTGGGCGCCGATGTTCGCGACGACCTCGCGCACCCCGGCGTAGGCCGCGGCGAGGATCAGCTCGGGGTCCTGGACGGCGTGCCCGGGATGGGGCGCATGCAGGGGGTAGCCGTGCGAGGCCGAGGCCAGCTGGGCCCCCGACACGTCGTAGGCGACGGCCTTGGTGGCCGTGGTCCCCATGTCCACGCCGATCACCACATCGCGTGCGGGGGCCTGCGCTGCGGGGTCGTCCTGTGCTGCCATGGTCTCCTGCGTCCTTCCGTGCGGGTTCCGTGCGGGGGTCGAGCGGGATCGGCCCGGGCC
>Ga0302349_1002956_pt1 | contig 10280 bp, 7 predicted proteins | sample PhyAR1_FD_202176 | JGI IMG/M metagenome (GOLD analysis project Ga0302349, IMG submission 202176) | Leaf surface microbial communities from alfalfa plants in UC Gill Tract Community Farm, Albany, California, United States - DLSL A.R1... | ecosystem: Host-associated > Plants > Phyllosphere >...
TAGAAGTAGCATTAGTCGTTGATGAATTGGTAGACTTATCCGAATCTGATTGCGTTTCCTTGTAAACAGGCACTAACGTAAGCTCAACTTCTTCTGGTTCAACTGTATATTTCCCGGTAATCGGTACTTTAATTGTTACTTTTTTCCTTGAATGGACCGCAGAAATATCAACTGGTAAAGTGATTGTGTCAAGTGTGTTTAAAATGGATTGTGCACCGCTAACAATAACACTATCTTGTGACAAGCTATAAGTATAATGTGAGATGTCCGCTGGCGTTGATCCCGTCAGATTGATCGTTAATGGAACATTTTTTGTAGGTGCCAATAGGGCAACCGCCACTTTGACCTGCGGTGCTGGGTTTTCAATACTTAAAACTTGACCTTTCGCATCCAGCGCTTGAACATTAACCATTTGCTTAATTGTGCCATCTGTTTGATCTGTGCTAGTAATCGGAGCCACAACTTTGGTGATCGCTTTAGCAGTTTCTGCTCCAGTTGTAATATCCACAGTATCAGGATTCAAGCTGATGTTTTTAACTTTGTAGCCTTCTTTTTCTATTGAATCTGGCAATTGTGCTTCCACTTTGAACGTCTTAGTGACTTTTTTCTCAATTGTGACGGTAATAGTTTTCGGTTCCATCTTAGCAGTTACGGCTGAGCTTAAACCTTTTATTTTTAGCGGAACTTCCGTAGTTCCCAAAGAGACGTTCGTTAAATCTGCAACTACTTGGAAATTTCGAGTATCTTCATTGGTTTCTAAATTTAACTGAACACGGTTAGCGCTGCTCAAATGAACATCTACTGTATCTTCATAGCCAGAAACAAAATATTTGTCTTTGTCATATTGTAGATGGACTGGAATATTATTTAACGTTTCTTCATAGTTAGGTTGTGCAGCAGTGTTGGTGGAATTTCCGGTAGCATTGGCATTAAAGAATAACAATAGGGCAAACATCAGGGACATTATGCCGTAGAACCAATTGCTTTGAGAGGCTTTCCTCATTTTCTTCTGCCTCCTTTAGTAACGTCATCAATAAAATGCTGCAACGCATTTTTCTTGTCAGTTGATGTGTCACTTGGGATCAATTCTTCTCGTAAAATAGATAGGTATTCTTCGCGAGATAATCCCGGAATCAATTCATTATTTAGTGTCAAACTAACATCACCGGTTTCTTCGCTGACAACAATTGTTAAAGCATCGCTAACTTCACTAATACCAACTGCCGCTCTATGCCGTGTACCAAATTCCTTGGGTATTAGCTGGCTTTCTGACAAGGGCAAGTAAGCACTGGCTACAGCGATTTTGTCTTTTTTAATAATAACAGCACCGTCGTGTAACGGCGTGTTAGGAATGAAAATATTGATCAGCAGCTCACCGGTAATGTCTGCATCTAAATCAATGCCAGTTTCAATATATTCATCCAACCCCGTGTTGCGCTCAATTGTTATTAGAGCACCAATTTTTCGTTTTGACATATACTGAATTGCTTTGTCAAATGCCAAAATCATTTTCTCATCTTTTTGTTGAGCCGTCTTAGTCGGACGGAAAAAAGAACTTCTTCCTAGGTGTTCTAGTCCACGCCGTACTTCCGGTTGAAAAATGACAACCGCAGCAATGACTCCATACATAATAATTTGGTTCATCAACCAAGATAAAGTATGTAGACCAATTACTTCACTTAAAATACGGATTACAATAAAGACAGCGACTCCTTTTAAGAGTTGAACTGCTTTGGTACCGCGCACCAGCATGATGAGCTTATACACAAGATACCACACAACGAGTATATCGATGATATTGATGACAAAATCCCTAGATAAGAAATCCGATGAGATAAGTTGCTGCCAGTATTTCAAATCCAGCAACTGATTAAATTGAAACGACATCATATCCCTCACTTCTCTCTCAAGATTTCTTAACAAGTATACCACATTCTTTTCCTACCGCCCACAACGCCAACGGAAAGATCATAAATTTTTATCATATCTAAAGAAAAGGTAACGTGTAAGCTGTTTCAAGCTTGCGCTTATTTTAAAATGGTAGCTGTTATTGCAAAAGGAGTAGAAGATTCATCCTCTACTCCATTTTTTCCAGACTGCACTTTCTTTAATCATATAGTCAACGATAAAGTTAGCTAATTTCCAAAGAACTTAATGGTGTTTTTTAGATGAATAGTTTGTTGTCACTCACTTTTTTGAGTTTTCTCTTCGCTTCTTTGTTTTCTAAGGGCGGCTCGTTGCGCTCGTTTAGCAGCTCGTTTAGCTTGAGCTTCAGGGTCCACTACTCGCTCTGTACCAGCCCGAGGTGTTTTTTCTATCGTTGGCTGTGAATCAGTAGCAGTTGGCTTTTCTAATTTTGCACGAATTTTTTCCTCTTGGCCTGCCAAACGAGCATAATTATAAAACCGGCGCTTAGCATCAGCCACCGTTTTTGCAAATAATTCCTCTGCGACAACTGGCTGAGACGCTTCTAAGGAGGCGAAACGAACCTGTTGGCGCATAAACTCTTTCATTAAATCAAAGTTTGGTTTTTTAAAATCTAAAGTCAATGGAGTTTTTCCACGTTCTTTTAACAGCGGATTGTAACGATATAACGACCAGTAACCTGATTGAACAGCATCTTGAGCTTCTTTCAATGTTTGGCTCATCCCTCCAGCCAAACCATGGGTGATACATGGTGTATAAGCAATAATAATTGACGGTCCGGGGAATTTTTCCGCTTCTTCAAATGCTTTAATGGTCTGCATTTGATTTGCTCCTGAAGCAATTTGAGCAACGTAAACATTTTCATAGGTCATAGCCATCATGCCCAAGTCTTTTTTAGATGCGTATTTACCACTAGCCGAAAACTTAGCAATAGCAGAAGCTGGTGTTGCTTTAGACGTTTGTCCACCGGTATTTGAGTAAACTTCATTATCCAGCACCAACATATTGACATCTGCACCACTAGCCAGCACATGGTCAATCCCACCATACCCAATATCATAAGCCCATCCGTCGCCACCAATCATCCATTGACTAGTTTTCACAAATAGATCTTGTTCAGCCAATACTGCCGCTAGCAAGGGGTGACCTTCTTGTTCTGCGGTTAAAGCTGCAGTTAATTTGACGGCTCGTTGTTGCGTACCTTCGCTGTTATCTTTGTGAGCCAGCCAATCGGTCATTAGTAAACGTAACTGTGGGGATGCTTCTGGTAGTGCAGCAGTCATTTTAGCCGCCAGCTGCTGACGACGAGTTTGATTAGCTAATAACATACCATAGCCAAACTCAGCATTATCTTCCAATAAAGAATTGGACCAAGCCGGTCCCTGACCTAATTCATTCGTCGTGTAAGGTGTAACCGGCGCTGCACCACCCCAAATGGACGAACAACCGGTTGCATTAGCAATCAGCATTCGATCGCCAAACATTTGCGTCAACAATTTAACGTATGGCGTTTCCCCACAGCCAGAACAAGCACCGGAAAATTCCAATAGCGGCTGGTTAAACTGAGTACCTAAAACTGTATTGGGTTTTGCCGGGTTTTCTTTTTGCCTCAAAGTCATAGCAAAAGCCCAATTAATTGCTTGTTCTTTTTCAGCTTCATAAGGTTGCATCACCAAAGCTTTCCCTTTGGCCGGGCACGCTTCGACGCAAAGACCACAACCGGTACAATCTTCAATAGAGACTTGAATTCGATAGAAAAGCCCGTCTGCGCCGCGCATTTCTCTTGTGATAAAGCCTTCCGGAGCGGCTTCCATTTCAGCTTCGTCCGCCAAAAATGGTCGAATGGCTGCATGCGGGCATACAAATGCGCATTCATTACACATTGTACAGCGATCATTTAACCAATGAGGAACTTCCAAAGCAATCCCGCGTTTTTCAACGGCTGCAGTACCTAATGGCGTCCGTCCATCCGTCATTTTATTTCTCACCAAAGTCCCCACAGAAAGCTGATTTCCTTCTTGACGATTGACAGGTGCAACAATTTCATGCACATAATCTGAAAGTACACTTGGTTTTGCTGCTTTTACAGGAACTGTTTTCCACGCAGCTGGTATGGCTACTTTATGCAATAAATCTGCGGTTCGTTCAATAGCTTGAATATTTTTTTCAACGACACTCATTGATTTTCTCGCATAACTTTTATGAGCTTCTTCTTTCAAAATAGGCAACACTTCTGCAAAGGGAATGATCTTGGCTAGTTTGAAAAAGGCCGTTTCCATGGTAGTATTGATCCGACCGCCAAGTCCCACTTCATTCGCTATTTTTACCGCATTAATTGTATAAAACTGAATATCATTTTCGGCTAAATAACATTTCAACTTGTTAGGTAAATAACGGTTCAATTGCGTATCATCCCAAGTGGTGTTCAATAAAAAAGTGCCGCCTTTTTTCAAGCCTTTCACTAAATCGTACGTATGCAAATAAGCAGCACTGTGACAAGCGACAAAATCGGCGTGTTCAATTAGATAAGTGGACCGAATCGGTGTTGGTCCAAAGCGTAAATGAGAAACAGTTAATCCGCCAGATTTTTTCGAATCATAATAAAAGAACCCTTGAGCATACTGATCCGTATGATCGCCGATAATTTTGATGGCCGATTTATTTGCGCCCACGGTCCCATCGGAACCAAAACCCCAAAATTTGGCCTGATAAGTTGCTGATGGTGTTAAATCTAGAGGAGCTCCGCTATCTAAGGATAGATACGTAACGTCATCAGTAATTCCAATTGTAAAACGCGATTTCATTGCAGCTCGTTCTTGCTTCAGTTCACGATAGACTGCCACAATTTGATTTGGCAATACGTCTTTTGAACCGAGTCCATAGCGACCGCCGATTACCAAGGGCCGAATGTCGGATTCATACAACGCACTTTGCACATCTAAAAGCAGCGGTTCGCCACCAGCACCTGGTTCTTTGGTTCGATCTAAAACCGCGACTGCTTTGACCGTTTTAGGCATTTTTTCTAAAAAGGTGCCAATTGGAAAAGGCCGATACAAATGTATATTTAAAAAGCCGACTTTGCCTCCTTGCTGATTCAAATAATCAACGGTTTGTTGAATTGTTTGAGCAACAGAGCCGATGGAGACGATTACTTCTTCTGCATCTTCTGCGCCATAGTAAGTCACTAAATCATAACATGTACCTCGTAGCTGGTTGATTGCCTCCATATATTTTTTGACAATTTTCGGCACTGCTTCATAGTAAGTGTTGATTGTTTCCCGTTGTTGAAAATGAATATCGGGGTTTTGATTTGTACCGCTAACCGATGGATGGTTAGGATTCATACTACGCGCTCGGAATTGCGCTAACTTTTCTTGATTCAACAGCGGTGCCAATTCCTCATACTCTAACACTTCAATTTTTTGAATCTCGTGACTTGTCCGAAAGCCATCAAAAAAATTTAAAAACGGCAAGCTCGATTCGATTGAGGCTAAATGTGCCACCGGCGCTAAATCCATCACTTCTTGAACGCTACTTTCAGCCAGCATTACAAATCCAGTCTGACGGGCAGCCATTACATCTCCTTGATCACCAAAGATATTCAACGCATTGGTCGTTAAAGCACGACTTGCAACATGAAAGACTGAAGGCAATAGTTCTCCAGCGATTTTATACATATTTGGAATCATTAATAAAAGGCCTTGGGAGGCGGTATAAGTCGTCGTTAAAGCGCCGGTTTTAAGAGAACCATGCACCACTCCAGCCGCTCCGGCTTCTGATTGCATTTCAACCACATTCACTGGTTGTCCAAAAATATTTTTCTTCCCAGCCGCTGACCATTGATCAACAAGTTCAGCCATCGTTGAGCTTGGGGTAATCGGATAAATTGCAGCCAGCTCGGTAAATGCATAAGATATATAGGCTGCAGCTGCATTGCCATCCATTGTTTTCATTTTCCGCATCTTTTGTCTCTTCCTTTATATAAAAATCGAATAGTTGCATGCATATTCCTAACTATTATAACGGAATTACAAACAATTTAAAATAACTTATAGGAGTCTTTTCACAAAGATAAAGAAATAGTTGGCTTAGAATCTTATAAAAATTAGATCGAATTTGTGAAAAAGAAGATAAATATATTTGCTTATGCTTAAAAACACCCCTCCCTCGTCAATTCTGTTACTAGTTAAACCAAAGCAATTGCTCATGTTGAATTTTTACAAACAGAGCTCAATCGAATGCGAAATAACCTTTCACACTCAGTGATTTATTTGTCCAATCGAAACTCCCTTCGGCGAACGAGCGTGAAAAGTAAGGTGGTTTCTAGCTTCTCTTTATGTCTCCTAATTAAGTTTGTAACAATTTAACAATTACATTTTGAAAAAAACTATTTTTACTTATTTCTAATTGTTTTAAATTATCTTCGAATGAAATTTGGTGACTTTCAATAGTATTCTCTTGTAAAATTTCTTTGATTGTATCCTTTTCAATATGTGATTCCACAGTATTTGAAGAAATACCATAAAAGCTACCATCTATCTTCAAACAATATCCATTTATTTTATATAAAAAGTACTACTGTATAATTAATATCTTCTCATTCTGAATCATATTTAATTGTTAAGTTTGCTTTATTTCCCTTTAATAACTTTTGTAATTTCTGATACATCTGTTATCTTCTTTCTCACTAATTTACCAATCATACCCCATTTTGGAGTATCACATAAAGGTGGTTTCAAGCTTAAATCGTTTAATAACGTATTTAATGTACCAAAAGCCTTTCTTTTATTTCCATTTCCAAATGCATGATCTACAATATTTCTAGTTACTGCTGAAGTTTGTTCTCAAGCATCTTCGTAATAGGGAGCAGAATTAATTATACTATCTATCGAATTATTCTATTCAAACCCATTAGAATATTTTTTGTTCATATTCTTAATATCATTAGTTATTTCATCCATATTATCAATTAAGTTTCTAGGAAAATTAAGAAACTTAGCCTCACTAACTTTCTCATTTGCCACTATATCGGTACTTTTTTTGTCACTAAACGATAACTGGCATAGGCAAAGCCAAGGATTTGAATGGCAAATCCAAATTCTGTTTCATTTAACCAGGTGACACCATCTGCTAAATGTTGAGAAAACGCTAGGATGCCACCAAGCAGCCCATTATAGGTTTCCCCGGTGACATAATTATAGCCGTTGCACCAACCATTTTGAACTTTTTCTTCCCAACTGCGGTAAGCAATAAATTTAAAGACATCAGGTGGTAGCTGAACGCCAAACTAACTGATATATTGATATAACTCAGGATTGGTGACGCCTTTACCGTCTTTTTCCAATTGCCACATGATTTTGGGCTGGCCAGCTTGGTCATAATAAACTGCTCCATACACTTTGTATTGCTTCAGCTCTTTGACTCTCGCTTCATGAAAGGCTTGTTCTTGTTTCCTAATCTTTTCTGCTCGTAGCTGCCACTTTTGGGAAACGGTGGTCGTCCATTGTAAGTCTTTTGGAATGGAACAACTACTTTCTGTTCAGGACCGCTTGCTTGGCTGGCACCTTGATTGACCAAGGCTTCTAATTCGGCAACGGGGGCAAAGATTTTCGGCGAACTGGCATGAAACGCTAAAAGTTTCTCTAATTTCTGTTGCAATATTTTTTTGGTATCATTAGAGTTTCAATTATACGGCTGTTTTGATTTAGTTGCCGAATGATAACATTATCCCCTAAATCGGCTCTGCTTAATTGTCGCACGAATCGCTGCTAAATGGCTGATTCGGACATCCAGCAATCAAATTTTTTCTTCTAAAATGTCTGAATCCAGCTCACCACGATCCACCGTTCCTTGATACTCATCTACAAATTTTTGGCAGGCTTCACTAACGGCTTCTGATAACAAGATACCGGCTTTAACGAGGGGAATGAGCACGGTACTAAAAACTGTTTGCCGTTGGTATAAGCCGCGGAGTTAAGACGTTATTCATCTACAAATTGCTGCAAAGCTTGAATCATCTTTTCATAGGCTTGTTGAGCGGCTTGACTTTTGGCAGTAACACTACTGGCTTGACTTTGCGCGGCACTGACAAATAGATCACTACTCATTCGCCGATTCCTCCTGCTTAAAATGAACAGGAGTTCTAAGTTGTCGAGCCACATCACCATCACTTTCTAAAATTGCCATAATAATTCCTCCTTTTTTCAACCTTATAAAAAGTGTATTACGGGAGAAAACGCTTGCGCAATGCTTGAAAATAGAATTCTTTATAAAACAGCTATCCAGCTAGCCTTAAACGAGACTGAACGTGTATCTTAAGATTTATAAAAAGAAGTAAGTATAGAATTTGCTAACTACGTAAATTTTTAATCAAGCTAGAATAGTATCTATGTCTTTAGAATTTCAAGCAAAATAAAAAAAACTCAAAGCCTTTGTATAATAAGGATTCTGAACAATATTTAAAGTTATTACTTAGTTTCTGGATGAAAATTTATTATATTGCAAAAGATAGTATAGAAGTAACAGTGAAAGATATGATCGCACTAGTAAGGGGAGCAGGAGTTAAATCAGTAAAGTTATTGCACGAGTTTCAAAATATGCTTGTGAAACAAAATAAAACACTGCATCTGTTAATCAATAACAGGTGCAGTGCTTCTTGTTTTTATTATAAGCTCATTCAGTGCTAACAGTAAATAATTTTATTCTATTTTTCAGCGGTTTGTTTGATCTTTTCTAAAGCAGCTGCCGGAACTTCTTTTTCTTTTACTTCCACCCAGCTTAACACACCTTTATTTTTATTGACTTTTAATTTTAAATAAGCGTTCATACGCAAAGGTTTTTCACGTGCCTCAGAAAGCTTTTCAGTCTTTTCCTTACCTTTTTGATTGTAGGCCTTTTGTGTATAGTTATAACGCGTTAATTTTTCCCCTGTATCATATTTGGACTCTTCTTTAGTTCCTGAAGTGGTGATTTGTGTATAATAGTCTTCACCGCCAAAGTTTTCTTCATAAATGTACCAACTAGCTCCACCAACCAATAGCAGTGGAATAAATATTTTTAGGAAAGTTTTCATATTATCACCTCTGATAATAGTATGCCTGTTTCAGAGAAAATCTTCCATTGAATGAACTTAATAAAAAGTGACAGTTTTGTTAGGTAATAATAATCTTAAAACTCACACTTTTTCAAAGTTTAAATCTTCTTTTTTTGGAAACCCATGATACAATAGAGAAAAGAATGGAGGAATAAAAATGGTCCCTTTTTACGCTGTTTTTGATCCGACCTACATATTGGTGATTGTCGGTCTATTAATTTCAATGGCTGCTTCGGCGTACGTTAACAGTACTTTTCGTAAGTATGATCAAGTTAGCAGCAGTCAGAATGTAACTGGTACGCAAGCAGCGCAATACATTTTAAAAAAAGAAAATATCAACAATGTTGGCGTGCAGCAAATTGCCGGCGACCTAACGGATAACTACAATTCCGGCACGAAAATCTTAAGTTTGTCAGAAGCCACGGCGCAATCAACTTCTGTGGCAGCTATTGGAGTGGCGGCTCATGAATGCGGTCATGCGGTTCAAGACTATACCGGCTACAGTCCTTTAAAAATTCGTGCAGCAATTGTTCCGATTGCTAATATTGGTTCTTCTCTTTCTTTTCCTATTATTTTAATTGGCGTCTTACTAAGTTGGAATCAGACCTTGATTAATATTGGAATTTTGGCTTTTTCGTTGGCCCTGCTCTTCCAGTTGGTCACCTTGCCAGTGGAATTCAATGCGTCACGGCGTGCTTTAGCGATTTTAGCCGAAGGGAATTTGTTAACACCGGAAGAAGTACCGATGGCTAGAAAAGTCTTATTAGCCGCTGCTTTGACTTATGTTGCTGCCGCTCTATCTACCTTTTTACAACTGCTTCGTCTAATTATTTTGTTTGGCGGCAACAACCGTCGCGAATAAAGAGCGGTTATTCATAACATTACCTGTATTTTTTAGAACGTGTTATGATAAAAGAAATAAGGGAATAAGGAGATGGAAAGCATGAAAACATCTACAAAAATTGGTATTGGGCTAAGCATTGCCGCTATTGCTGGTGTATCAGTAACCGTAATGGCTTCAGAAAAAATCATTAAGAAAATGGCACAAGCAACGAATCGTCATAAAGTAAAAAAATTCGTCAACGACAAATTCGATGGTAATGAAAAGCTTTTGACGATCGTGGACGATTTATCTGACGATGAATTGGATTCAGTGATGAATGTTTTAAGTAAGGTCAAAGATAGCCGTAAAGTGTTGGCAAATTACGGTGAAAAAATGAAAGACAACACCGAATCTATGAAAGATCGACTATTTAGTTTT
>Ga0302349_1002959_pt1 | contig 10274 bp, 9 predicted proteins | sample PhyAR1_FD_202176 | JGI IMG/M metagenome (GOLD analysis project Ga0302349, IMG submission 202176) | Leaf surface microbial communities from alfalfa plants in UC Gill Tract Community Farm, Albany, California, United States - DLSL A.R1... | ecosystem: Host-associated > Plants > Phyllosphere >...
CCTTTTCTGCATAAAGTCCTTTCTCAGTATAAAGTGTTCTGTCCGTTTGCGCAACCTGAATCAAAGTTTCTTGAAATCTTTCGCTGTTCTTTTAACAATTATTAAAACGCCCTCTTACTTTAAAAAACAAAATAATTAGCATAGGGAAAAAGGCGTTTTGAAAAGATAGATACTTTTCTACCTTTTCAAATCACCTAATCATTCATTGTTTGCCAATCATTGGTTAACTAGTTATTTTCAATCAATTTAAAACTTGACCATGGTTTTAAAAAGTCCAACAGAAACAATTCATCCGGAGCAATTCGACCAACAACGTTTACACGACCGTCATTGTGCATTGGTTGTAATGCAATTTGAGTTTCTCCTTTATATTGGCCATAGTCTTGATTGTCAATTAGCACGTCGCCTTTGACAATTTCTCTGGTGTTATGCGCTGGAAACGGCCGATCTTTATAATAAACTCGTGTCATAGTAGAACGCAGCATATAATCGGAACGGTCGCCACGGTAGCTGTGAAGATTGTCAAATAAAGCAATTCGCTCATCTTCCGTAATATCGGCTTCAACATCGACTTTAATAGCAGGAAAATCGGCAAAAAAGGCTTCTGCCATCGCTTTTAGTTCGGCTTGTGAAGCATACGCATTGCCGATGGAGATATCATCAATTAAGCCAGTTAACAATAAGTGTTTCACTTGAGTGGCAAGCTCCAACTCACGGTGGTCTTCTAAAGAACACAAGCCGTCTTGTGTCGGCCAAGGCCCAAATGTTGCCGCTTGTGAATTAACAAAAGCCATCGTGTTTAAATTATAATGTCTGAATTTTTTAGAGCAAAAAACAAAATGATCATAACTTAAACCCGTGTAGCGATGAGGATAAAAATTGTGGGAGCCTAAAAGATTTTCCGTATTGGGAGAATAAGCCATGATATTATCCACATAACTAGTACCGGTACTCATATTGATTTCAATCTTGATTCCATAAGGATTGCGCGTCATGTCCGCTTCTTCTTTCCCAGTAAAACCTAAATCTAAACGAACGCCATAAGCTCCCATTTTATGGAAAAAGGATAAATCATCATACGAAATACCTAGCTGCTCAAATAACGCAGGATTGATATCCACCATTACTTCCATCCCTAATTGATTGGCATAAGTTACGACTTGTTGAAAATCAGCCAACACTTTTTCCTTATCGTCAGTAATTTGTAATAAGCTAGTAAAAACTCTTTTAAAGCCGTACTTATATGCCAAATCCAAGTAAGCCCGATCCTTTTCAAACGTTGAACGTTCTGGATAAATTGAAATTCCTAGTTTTCCCATAGTGAACCTCCTAATTGTTTATGACAGTAAAAATGTATCCACTTACATTATATCAAAAAAGCCAAAAATGGTCTACACCTTTTCAAATTCCAAAAAAAATTGGAATTATGCTGGTGGTCAGCTAACTCTTTTGTTATGATTGAATCTGAAAATGTAAAGGAAAGGGAGAATTTCTTAATGAATAGAAAAAAAAATGTGATAGCAGCCTCATTAGCAATCACAACATTACTTTTTGCTGCTTGCGGTCAGCCAGCTACCAAAGAGAAAACGACCACCAGCAGTTCAGAAACAAAAAAAGAAAAGAAAGTGGATTTGAATGCATTGGATTTACCCCAATTAAATTCCAACGTGACTCAAGATGAAGACTTAGTTGAAATGGTGACGAATAAAGGAACCATTCAAATCAAGCTCTTCCCTAAACAAGCGCCTAAAGCCGTTGAAAACTTTGTCACTCATGCCAAAGACGGCTATTATAATGGGTTAACCTTCCATCGTGTTGTAGAGAACTTTATGATTCAAGGAGGCGACCCAAGTGGCGACGGCACTGGCGGCAACAGTATTTGGAATAAACCGTTTGAAGATGAATTTTCCAACCAGCTTTATAATATTCGCGGTGCCCTTTCCATGGCAAATTCTGGCGCAAATACCAATGGCAGCCAATTCTTTATCGTCCAAAATACCGATGATGTTTCTGATGGCTTGTTGTATGACGATTATCCTAAAAAGATTATTGAAGCCTACAAAAAAGGCGGAGCACCTTATTTAGATAATAAACATACCGTTTTCGGCCAAGTCGTCAAAGGCATGGACGTGGTTGACCAAATCGCTAAAGTCGAAACAGTAGCAAACGCTAGTGGTGAAAAGAGCCAACCTAAAGAACCGGTCAAAATTGAAAAAATTAACGTTCTACAAGAAGCAAAATAACCTGCAACAGGCAAGAAGGTCACTGTAATTGTGCTTTCCTTGCCTGTTTTTTCTAATGAAGTTATGTTTTTAATGGTAGTGACCTTTCAGTCAGTCAATCATTTTTAAAGCTTCGGTAGGAACCATCTTTTTTTCTACTTCTTCATAAGTTTTAACATGCGCGCCTTTATTGTACACTTTTAAATAACGACCGGTGTGCAACTCATGATCGGCTGTAAATGTGATCTCTCTAGTTTGGCCGGTTTGATTGGCCGCAGTTTGCGTATAACTGGCAATACCATGTTCATTTACCTGATCGGCTTTTTTAGTTTTTATATAAACGGTGCCTTCCTTAACCAAGGGATTCAAATAATCCATTACACCAGCCAGTTCACCTGAATCATGCTGGGTCCAGTACATGGCACCTAAGAGCCCGCCGCCAATGATCACACCACTAACCAATAAAAATTTCACTAATTTCATAAAAAACCCTCCAATTCTTTGTTAACAAAAGGAGTATAACAAGCCGTTAAAAGAAATGCTTCCGCCTAGAATACCATTTTTCTGTGCAACTTCTGTCGGAAAACTACTCCGTCTATCGACTGATTATTAAGTGAATAACTCTAGTTCACCATAACAGTATTATGTAAACTTTCAAATTTATAAACTATTGAAAAGACCGATTTTTTATATAAGGAAACCGGTCTTTTCATTACCAGCAGTCGTTTTACTCGACAAATTCAAATTCATAATTGCCAATGCGAACGATATCGCCGTCTTTAGCCCCCCGCGCTCTAAGGGCTTCGTCAACACCCATGCCTCTTAGTTGACGTGCAAAGCGCATTACAGTTTCATCATGATCGAAGTTCGTCATTTCAAACAAACGTTCCAGCTTTTCGCCAGTTAAGATCCAGGTAGCATCTGGATCCCGATCAATTCGAAAGTCTGCTTCTTCAGATTGAAAGCCATAATGAACTGTTTCAGCTTCCACTTCCTCTTCATATAAAGGAAATTCTGGTGTTACATCTAATAAGTCAGCAGTGGCATTTAACAATGGCTCAATTCCTTTTCTTGAGATACTTGAAATAGGAAAAATTGGTAAAGAGTCCGCGTATTCATTTTCTTTTTCTTGACCCAAATGAGCCTTGAATTGTTCTAAATTCTCTGCTGCTTCCGGCATATCCATCTTATTGGCTACGATTATTTGAGGGCGCTCTAACAGACGCATATCATAAGAGGCCAATTCTTGGTTGATGGCTAAATAATCTTCGTAAGGATCACGTCCTTCTATGCCGCTCATATCAATGACGTGTAAAATAACACGAGTACGTTCAATATGACGCAAAAATTGCGTACCAAGACCCACTCCTTGTGATGCTCCTTCAATTAAGCCTGGCAAGTCTGCTGCCGCAAAACTACGGCCGTCACTAGTCGTAACCATACCCAGATTAGGTACTAAGGTCGTAAAATGATAGGCGCCGATTTTGGGGCGCGCTGCTGAAATTACTGAAAGTAAGGTAGATTTTCCGACAGAGGGAAAACCTACCAATCCTACATCCGCTAACACCTTCAGTTCCAATTCGATTTTTCGTTCTTGACCGGGTTCGCCATTTTCTGCAATTTCCGGAGCGGGATTTTTAGGGGAAGCGAAACGAATATTTCCACGTCCACCGCGTCCTCCTTTGGCGACAACCAACGTTTGGCCCTTTTCAATTAAATCACCGATTAAAGCACCGGTTTGTGCATCTCGCACAGTGGTACCAGGCGGCACTTTTACGTACGTATCTTCTGAACCACGACCGTGCATTCCTTTACTCATGCCATTTTCTCCTGGCACTGCTTTAAAATGACGATGATAGCGAAAATCCATCAATGTGCGAAGCCCTTCGTCCACTACTAAGATGACATCCCCGCCACGACCGCCATCGCCACCGGCCGGTCCGCCATCAGGTACATATTTTTCTCTGCGAAAAGCAACCATGCCATCGCCGCCTTTGCCGGCTTTGACTTCAATCGTTACTTGATCTAAAAACATGGACATTTTTTCGTCCTCCCATTATTATTACTTGACTACCTGAATCTCCACAATAAACAAAAGTCCTCCTTATTTTAGCTGTGAATTAGATTTTTGTCCATGGTTTCTCTTCATTGTTCTCATTTTCTGTTCTTTTTAAAGGCTATTTTTCCATTTATAGTACGGTTCATTTGCATTTATGTCTTACTGGCTTCTGAAATTCAATCCCCTAAGCTGAATTTTTTGACAAAAAAATGAAAGGAGCGCACACTAGCTTTATAGTGAAAGTCTTTGGTAAAAAGGCTTGCCTATATTTAGCGTGGTTGTCAAATTATAAAGGAGGACGTATTGTATGACAGTAAAAGTAGGTATTAATGGATTTGGTCGAATTGGACGTTTGGCTTTTCGACGGATAAAAGCAGTTTCTGACGATATTGAAGTGGTGGCAATTAATGACTTAACCAGCCCTACCATGTTGGCTCAATTATTGCAGTTTGACTCTACTCACGGCACTTACCCAGGAGCTGTAACTGCTACTGATCAAGCAATCGTAGTAGACGGTGAAGAAACACGAGTTTACGCTGAACCAGATGCAAGTAAAATTCCTTGGGTTAAAGAAAATGGCGTTGATATTGTTTTGGAATGTACCGGTTTTTATACTTCCCAAGAAAAAGCGCAAGCCCATTTGAATGCCGGCGTTAAACGGGTGGTTATTTCAGCACCTGCTGGCTCAATGAAAACGATCGTATACAACGTCAATGACGATACTTTAGAACCCAATGATCAAATTATTTCTGCCGGTTCTTGTACTACCAATTGCTTAGCTCCAATGGCCTATTTCTTAAATGAAGAATTTGGGATTGAAGTCGGAACAATGACTACTGTTCATGCATATACTTCTACTCAAATGTTATTGGATGGTCCAGTTAAAGGCGGCAACCTACGCGCTGCCCGTTCTGCTGCAGATAATACCATTCCTCATTCCACAGGAGCTGCCAAAGCAATTGGTCTAGTGATCCCAGAATTAAACGGAAAACTGCAAGGTCATGCCCAACGTGTACCTGTTGTTGATGGCTCTTTAACAGAACTAGTATCTATTTTAAAAACAAAAGTAACTGCTGATCAAGTAAATGAAGCGATTAAAAAACATACTGAAAACAATCCTTCCTTCAGTTACGACGACCGTGAAATTGTTTCCGGTGATGTAATTGGAACGACGCAAGGATCAATTTTTGACCCAACTCAAACTGAAGTAACAACTGCTGGTGATTATCAATTAGTGAAAACAGTGGCTTGGTACGACAACGAATACGGCTTTACTTGCCAAATGATTCGCCTTTTAGAAAAATTTGCTAATTTATAAAGAGTGTTAACTCCTTATCCATAAAAAAGGTGCAACCTCTGCCCAAAACTGGCTGCAGGTTGCACCTTTTTTAGTTTTACTTAGTCAGTTACGGGTTTGTTTTGCCTTTATTTTGACAAGCATGACAAACGCCATGAAAGGTTAACCGATGGTCCTTTACTTGAAAATGATAGCGATTTTCCACCACTTGTTCAACCTCAAGCAATAAATCTTCTTCAACTTCTTCAATATTGCCGCACTCCAAACAAAGTAGATGGTGATGAAAATGATTCGCCCCTTCTTTGCGTAAATCATAGCGAGCCAACCCGTCATTAAAACTCACTTTGTCCACAACTTTTAGATCCGTTAAAATTTCCAGCGTTCGATAAACGGTGGCCAAGCCGATCTCAGGGCTTTTTTGTTTCACTAAAAAGTAAACCTCTTCTGCTGATAGATGGTCCTTTTCATTTTCCAGCAAAACCATTACGGTTGCTTCTCTTTGTGGAGTTAGTTTGAACCCCGAATCATGTAATTGTTGTTTCGCTTTTTTTAAAGCAGCAGTTGAATCCATCGTAATAGCCCCTTATTTATAATCATTATAATCTAATTCTTTAAATCCTCTATTAAATTAAAATAATTATAAAATATAACCGCATTTTTTGCAAGTATTCTCAATTAGAAGATGTATTTTCTTCTGAATTTTTCATTAAAAGAGTAGCACCATTTTTCTGTTTGATTAGTTTACGTTTTATTAAATTGCCTAAAGCACGTTTGAATTGAGCTTTACTAATGCCAAAGGTTTGCTTAATTGCCGCCGGATCAGATTTATCCGTAAAAGGAATTTGATGGTCAGCTGCTCGTTTTAAGAAGGTCAAAATCATTTCTGCATCATCATCAATCACTTCATAACTGCGAGGTTTCAGCGACATATTTAAGACACCATCCGGTCTGATCCCGATTACTCTGCCTTTCACCACTTCTCCCAAGCGCGGTTCCTGATAGCGTTCTGACGAATGGACAAACCCAAGATAAAAATCTTGTGTTAACAAATAGCTTCCTGCTAATTTCAAACGATAAACAGTCCCAGTCATGTCCGCATTTTTCAATTCATCATGACCGCGTTTCGCTAAACCGTTAAATTCCTTTTCATCTGCTAGAGTGCCCCAAATCCGGTTTTTTTGATCTACTTTTAATGCAATCATCAAACGATCCCCCTTTTTAGGCCACAGCTCCTTCATCGTTGGCAATTCATCAAGTGAGACTACTACATCCTTATCCGCTAAACCGATATCGACAAATGCCCCTAAATCCTTTCGAGTTCCCGTTACGGTACCAAAGCCATATTGTTCTTTTCGAATTGTAGGAATCTTTGTAGTCATCTCCGGTGCTTGTTTGTGATTCAAATACCCAAAACCCTCAACCATAGCGCCAAGTTCATACGAACCCTCTGTCTTACTTAAAGCAAAAGTAATTCCATTTTTTTGAACAAAATAGTACTGATCATTTTCATCAATAACCAACCCAGTAAAAACTGTTGCTAATAATTCATTCATTTTGCTGCTCCTCTCGACTCTTATGCCATTATCAGCCGTAAAATAGCCATCGTCACCACGCCTACAACGACTGTTTTCATTAAATCCTTTGTTTTAATCGCTACGGCCAATGTTGGTACACTAGCAATAGCTTCCAGTGTTTTTAATTTTGGAAATCCGTGTGCCTGAGCTTCCAACATACTCTGAAAAACCAATGCCGTCAAGATGCAAAGAGGAATATACGACAAAAATTTTATTAACCACGGAGCAAAGCGTAATTTTTTGGTTACAATAAAAGGCAGCACTCGCGGCACCCAAGTTACCAAACTACAGCCAACTAAGATTTTTAAAAAGTAGCTACTCATCATCTGGCACCACCATTCCAACGCTACAGCCAACTAAGGTTGCCACCATAACAGACACTTCTGGAGTTAAGACACGCATTCCTACATATAAGGTCAGACAAACAACCAAGATAATCCAGCTGGTCTTTTTTAGCTGCTTTTTAAAAGGCAGCTCCGCTTGCAAGACAAATAGCCCAATAAACATTGCTAATAAGGCAAAATCTAAACCTAGACGTTGGGGCTGTGGTAAAAACGCACCTAACCCGCCTCCGATTACTGTAGCAGTAATCCAAGCCAAATAAGCAGTTACATTCAAGCCATATGTCCATGCCACCTTAACTTTTTGCTTACGTTGTAAGGCATTAACTAACACACCATATGCTTCATCTGTCAGTAACGTTCCGATGCCAATACTTAAAAGTAAGGAATGTTTCTCAAAATAAGTAGCTACTGACATACTCATTAAGAGGTGGCGTAGGTTGACTAGAAAGGTAGTAAAAATAATTGCAGAAATTGGCGAATGAATGGCAATTAAGCCACAAATAATAAATTGGGCGCCCCCAGCATAAATAAATGTTGACATTAAAAAAATTTCTAAGACACTTAAGCCAATTGATTTTCCGATGACTCCAGCCGCAAAACCGATGCCCAAATAACCAAACACTGTCGGCAAACAAGCCTTTACGCCGGCTTTAAACGTTTGATACTCTGCAGCCATGACGTCCCTCCCTTACTAAAAATGCTTATCCTTTATCTTACAAAACTTTTATTGATCCAGCAACCTTGGAAAAAAATTTTTAGCGAGTCTAAGTCGACAATGCTCAAATAACGTAACAAATTTTCAAGTATGCTGAGGAGCTATCTGTTGAGAAATCGGCCCTTTTCATGGCTAATTACTTTGGTTAGAGCTATGAACTGTTTTGCTTTTTTCTTTATGTAGACAACCACAAAAATAACGTAAAAAAAAACAAAAATGCTCCTCACAACTCATTTAATCTATGTTCTTTGCTCTTCTATGAAATTGACGACCATGTACTTAACAAGCAAAGCATTCTTTATTTCGTACTCTTCACTTATTGTATAATTGGGGATCGACTTCACACAAAATCGATTTTTTAAACGGAAAAATTTAGGCGATTGGTCGCTTCCCTCTGTTCTCCTTTATATATTGTTTCAAAAATTCTATTGTTAATTTTTTAGTAAATATAAAAAGCGTGTGAGACAAAAGTTGAAATTACTTTTCCCTCACACTAAAACAAACGACAGGAGCAAAAATAACGCTTTTGGAAGTAAGTTGAAATCCAGAAAAATCTTAAAAGTCATTTTCGTGAATTCCAGCTTATTTATTAGCATCTAACACTTCTGCCTTAGCTTCTTTTTTAAACAGTTTATTTATTGACCGAGCAAACAATTTTTTATAAAAAGTCAGTGCTTATTAGTTGCTCATTTTTACTAGCAAATAAGCGACTAGGCTTTATTTGGCTTATCTGCCGGCATTACGGGAGGCATTGCCTTTAAACCAGCCGGTTTTCGCATTAATGGTTACAAGATAGACATGTTGCTGTCCATCAGGTAAGCCTGAAAGCAATGATGATCTATTGTTGGTGGCGTACAAATTGTAATATCCTTCGCCGTTCACTATTTTTGCCGGTTCTAATTGGTAACCACCTTCAACGATATAGCCCCGCTGAATGGCCGTAGCAATCACTTTTTCTTTTACTCCTGGATTCCAGGTCCAAGCTGAATTGGTCGTATCTGCTACATCATTTGGATCTGTTGGATATAACGGATCGGTATAAATACCATGACTGTTTGGAGCAGAATACCCGTTGGCTTCTGTCTTAGCAGTAGTTGGCGATTTCTGAGGAGTCGTTGTCTTTTCAGAAGCTTGCGTCTCCTGTTCTTTTGTCACAGCGGCAGCTTCAGCCGTCGCTAAAGTTTGCTCTGCTTTTTCTAATTGAGCCAGTAACTCTTTTTTTAGGGTGGTGGAAGCCACTTGATCCACCTGATTTTTAGCGGTATTATACGTTGCTCTAGTTAACGTAGGCGTAGCTTGCCCATTTTGATAGATCTCTGCAACAGCTTGTTTGGCTTTTTGCAGCTGATTGTATTGCTGCAAAGCTCGATCAATTGCTTGATTCAGTAATTGCTGCAAAGGCTCAGTCCCTTTGAACTTTCCCAGTTGAATAGCTTGATCTGCCGCTAAATTTGCGCTAGACAATTTATCGCCATCGATAATTGGTGCATCAAACAATGCATTGACTTGATTGATTTGACCAATTTGCTCTTTAAGCGTCTGGTATTGCTGGGTAAGCTCTTTGGCCTTGGGCTCATCCTTTAGCTGTTTCAAATTCTTTTGAATGGGAGCTAGGCTAACTCTTACTTGCTCTGGTTTAATGAGTTGTTTTTTTGTAGTCAGATAATAGCTGTCAATTTGTTTTTGTATTTGTCTAGCTAAATTTCTTACTTCACTGCTCGTAGTTTGAGAGTTAGCCTTAGAAGCATGAGATTGATTGTACACTGCCCATGCCCCAGCTCCCACTACGGCTATAGCGGCGATCGTTAAGAAACTTTTTTTATAAGTTTTAGGTTGACGACTTTCGTGAGCTTGATCCATTTCCAGTGAACAATCAGCTGGTTCTTCAGACTTTGCTTCAATTGATGCAGTAGCTGATTCCATTCTGAGCATTTGTTCAGATGACTCATCAGCGTTTTCCTCTTCTGTGGCCGTAGCTGTCGGTGGCAATTCATGAGAACTCGATGCTAGTCCTTCCTCACGAGACGATTCTTCGTTCTTTCCATTAACTTCTACTGCAGGTA
>Ga0302349_1002964_pt1 | contig 10237 bp, 9 predicted proteins | sample PhyAR1_FD_202176 | JGI IMG/M metagenome (GOLD analysis project Ga0302349, IMG submission 202176) | Leaf surface microbial communities from alfalfa plants in UC Gill Tract Community Farm, Albany, California, United States - DLSL A.R1... | ecosystem: Host-associated > Plants > Phyllosphere >...
ATCACGTCGGGCACCATCTGCATTTCACTGCCAGCAGTGCGTAAGCGGCAGTATCCTGACTGATACTCCAGGTCCAAATACATCAGTCGTTCACGAAAATCACGCCGCAGCGTGCGAACTGACACGCCAAACTCAGCGGCCAGTTTGCGCACGCTCAACGTTTCACCCGCCACCAGACGGCTGATTATCAGTGACAGCCTGACAGCCAGCCGGTCATGGCGGCGTTCTGCCTGTGTCATGAGAGGTTCTCCAGGAAAGTTAACTGACTGAAAATGATGTGATTACTTTAAAGAGGGGGGCGGACAGGGTATGGACACCGCAGAAACTATTTTTTATTTCTGCAAAAGCCAGAAGTAACAAGGGTTAAAGGCTATAATCGGGAGACTGATGCACACGAGCACATAGCGATGCGGACAGGTGATGTCCGATATTAACAACGTGGCAACATGAAACGTCTACTGCAGTTGCGTGAGCAGTGTTTCTGCCATCACCCACAGCGCACGGTTAAGCTTCACGTCCCCGTCAATGCTACGCACGGCACGGGTATGCGTCCGTCCACCTTTAGCATTACGCCCGCTGAGTCCGCCCTTAATCAGGTTTTCCTGAATCCGCTGATAGGTAGTCCACAGGTCATTGCTCTCATCCTGCCAGCGGCGCGGGGAGAGTATCTGCGATTCAGTAACCGGTTGGTGGTCCTCACCAAAGCGATACGTTAGCGCGGCTTTTGCCAGCGCCTGCTGAGCGGGAGGTGGTAATAGTAGCGATTGCATGGCATCCCGCTTTTCTTCCACCCGGTCAAAAATCCCCAGCACCTCATAGGCCCCCTCAATAACCTGACTCACCACGTCCCCTTTGTGTGGCACCCGTACCTCGCCAAAGGATTCGCCGCAGACGAGCCCGTTCTGACAAACCGCACGAAATAGTCCCGGCAACATCTGGTATGAGCTGGTGCCATCATGGGAGTTGAGCAGGATGATTTCCGGCACCTGCTTACCGGTAATCTGTCCCTCCCGGCGCAGGCGCAACATGTGCTTTGTGTGTTCCCGACGACCAGGGTCACGCACGCGGGTCTGACAGGCAAAGAACGGCTGGAAGCCTTCGCGCTGCAGGCTCTCCAGCAGGGAGATGGTCGGAATATAAGTATAACGTTCACTGCGGGATTCGTGTTTATCCTCGCTGAATACGCTGGGCACCACACGAAACAGCTCTTCACGGGTTAACGGACGATCACGACGGATAAAGTTTGCTGCGCCAAAGCGCGAAGCCAGACGGGTCATAAGCAGACTCCTCATAACGGGAAAACAAATAAAAGGAATCCCCGTCGCATCGGCGACAGGGTTAGGGAAATAACAGGGATGGATTAAATACTCAGAAGAAGAAATCCCAGACGGCGCGGGCCACTGACACCACGGTGGTGCGCACGGCCTGAATGACGGCCCGCACCGGGGCGGGTATTAGGGGAAAGGCACTGATGCTATCGAGTACAGCGCCGACGGTTTCACCAAAATCGCCACGAGCCTGCTCCCGGACTACCGTCGTGCGAAAGGAAGACTGGAGTTGCGCCACCACCGGGCTGGTGGCCTCACGTGGCAGGCACTTAATCATTCGTTCGGCCATCATCCGCAGTCCCCACTGCAGACGGACAGACACCGCACACACTGGATGTGCAGGCTGGAACAGCTCATGCAGTAGACAGATTTTGCGGCTGATATTCTGCTTCTGCGCCGTGGACAATGGTCCCCCACCGCTGGTGGGTTCGGCCTTATCCGACTGGCTGATAACAAACAGCACTTTATGCCGGTAAGCCTCCCCAATCACCTGATGATAAAAGTGTTCATCTACTGCCTGCGCCCGGTCATCAGCCTTGATCAACCACAGCACCAGGTCGAGCCGGGGAAGCTGTTCTCGGTACAGCGCAGCATACTCGGTATCTCGAGCACCACTTTCGCCTACGCCGGGCAGGTCCACGATGGTCATATAGTGGTCGCCAACCTGCAGTCGAAAGCGCAGTGGCTCACGGGTACAGGCCGCCACATCGCTGACGGGTGATACTTCCCCGGCAAACAAAGCGTTGCACAGTGATGACTTACCCGCTCCGGTTTTACCCATAATGCCGATCACAGGTTCATATTCAGTAAGCAAGTGTATGTGTTTTAGGATCGTATCAGACAGTCGTGTAGGCAGCGCGGCCATCGCTTTGTTGATGGTATTGATACCCTCTTGTTTACTCATGATTTTTCCAGACAGAAAATAAAATAACAACGGCGAACCCACAGGTTCGCCATATGGATGGTTGTGTTCAGAAAAATGATATATGTCTGAAAATATTTGGATTATCTGGTGCCACTTAGATAGTGGAAACTGGGCTAAAGGCATGCTGGAACAACCTACATCTCTCGGTTTAAGGATCGATGAAGCCGTTGATTAGTGTTAAGATTACCGCCAATTTTTCAGCGTTCTGATTCTTTCTGTGAATCAACGTATTGGGCTTCCCTGATACCGGCGTGCAGCCCGAATCTTCAGCCCGGATGTTTCACGTACCTATGTCGAATATCTTGCCGATAAGGTTGTGGATCGAGAAGAGGATGCAGAGGAGTACCTGGAAGCAATCATGGAAGCTCGAGTGACCCTTTCTGGCCTTGGGCTGGTGATGGAGGTGCAGGATTACTTCGATGCCGAGGCAGATAAACTGGCAAAGGCGTGGTTGGCCGAGTACACATCGCAGATCAAGTCTTTGAAAGATGAGCGTAAAGAGGCTTACCGTCAAATCGTCGAAATGAGTACCGAACCGCAGGATTTGGATCTGGTCAGGCCGGAGAACAAGTTTGAAATGACTAGAGCGCGTGAAGGTGAGAAGGAAACTGACCTTCCAGTCTGGAAACACCATTTGTTGTGTGACGAAAGCGGGAATTATCCGGCTCAGTTGAACCATTTGGAAACCAAGGTCTTTGAGATCGAAACCAAACGCGAAGGATTTGCTTTCTGGTATCGTAATCCACAGTACACAGGGCAGTCATCACTGGGAATCGCTTATGTTGAAGCCGAACAGTACAAGATTGTTCGTCCCGATTTCCTATTCTTTGCCGAACAGGATGGCAAAATGGTTGTGGACTTGGTAGATCCACATGGCCTACATCTGGCTGATGCTTTGCCCAAACTGAAAGGACTGGCGCTATATGCCGAACATCATCCTGGTGCTTACAGACGAATCGAATCCGTCGCCGAAGTAAAGGGTAAATTACGGGTGTTAGATTTGAAACGGCAGGATGTACGAAATGCTATAGCTGTAGCTGAAAATGCGGAAACGTTATTCAGTAGTGGGCTTGCCAATGACTATTAATATCCTAAGATAAATTGAATATAAAATGGCCTTTTATAAACTGAAAGGCCAAAGTTATAAAGAATTTTTTTATATACTGATAAGCGGTTCCACTAGTTAACTTAAATAAGTAGGTGATGGCTATGAATTTAGGATTTTTTTTTTGGTGCTGGTGCAGAAATTGGTTATGGTTTACCAAGTGGAGGCAAATTTGCCATTGATCTTTTTAGACAAGATCCAAGTCAGTACAAAACCGAGCTCCGCCAACAACTGCGATTAGTGGATTCACGCTCACCTTACGCCAATGATTGGCTACCTCAGGGTTATGCTGATAAAAGCATTTATGCTTTTGGACGTAACGAGTTTTCCAGTATTATTGAATCATCTATCGAATATAAACGTGAAGAAATAATTCGCCATCTAAATCGTTTTGATCAAGAGTGTGATGATGCCCTATTAACTCTAGGAATTGATAAGGCCATATTGGAAAATTTATTTTCAGAGTTAACAGGACATGTCATTGGTGAGCGTCTGTATACACATGATATTCGTCTTAACGAGCTACTAGCCAGAGATGTTAGATTATTCGAGTCTGAATATTACTCTGCTATGTTGGACGTGGTACGAGAATCAGATAACAATGATGATTTAAAAAGGTACGTCATATCATTTTTACAATTATTGGTCGGTGCACACGGACAATCTCTTGTTCAACGCCTAAACCAAGAGTTATTTGAGGCTGCACCGGATGATTTACCCATCTTCGATGATATTACCGGTATGTTCCGTCTGGAGTTTAACCGTATTGGTTCGACAGCTTTGGAACTATTGCTGGAAGAAAATAGAAATTTCAATATTGATGAGGATGCAACAGCTCTTACACTTTTCTGTGCTATAGCCCAAAAAGCATTAGAGAATCTGTTCACTACAGTACTCGACTACCAGAAATTGATAGATGACCATTTCCGATATCTCTTCTCACCTTCCACAGAATGGGCTAAGTTTACTCGGATGGTTATTTTCCTCAAGATCGCACGCGATTATATTAGTGCCCAGGCACCATCTATCGAAGATCTTCCCGATCATGGCTATTATCATGACTTAGCTACATTTGATGGTGATCTAACAATTTCAGCCATTGGTACGGCTAATTATAACAGCCTTCTGGCAGAGGTTTTCCGTGGTATGAATTTAGAATTACCACAAATTATTCACCTAAATGGCAGTGTACACGACTACTATAATCCTTATAAAAATGCGGTTATCACTTGTGAAAATCCAGATAATGTAGATCAAAGTCAGATCCATGTTCCATTCATGCTGACGCAAAGCGGTCTTAAGCCTTTAACATCAGTAACTATGTCAAGACGATACGTTAGTCTTTTTGATGCTTATGCTGAATCTGATGCTATTATTGTTGTAGGTTTTGGATTTAATAAAGATGATAGCCATATTAATGGACTTTTCCGTGAACTGGTTGAGAATAAAGGACGGAAATTAATTCTTATTTCGAGACGTGTGGATGGAAGTGTTGAAGAACAGAAACGGCGGTTGCGAAACAAACTACGTATTTCCCATGAGTTTAACCATTTGTTAATAGTAATTCCAGTAGATGATCTCACAAGGTGTCAAGATGACCGACTATGGTTAGAGCAAGTTGTTGATACTTTGAACGAGGGATAAAGCAGCTGGTGATGGTGCTATAACTATTATTGTTTCTATTGATACTCGCCAGCCCTTATCTCCTTGATAAGGGCGTTAATGAATGCCAGTTAATTATTACTACACCCAAACGACCTATAACCGTCATCAAAGTTCTTGCTTTTCACTTTGGTGAGATAATCAATTCGGTTCAGTAAATCGCCGGGATAAATATCATTAAGAATATCATCACGATTCAGGGTATATTTACAGTTAGAAGGATACTGCACTAGGTGCTGTCCCTCTTCAGTAGTCAGACTTAATGCGCTACACCATGCTGAGGTGATCATAGTTCTTAACGTATCTTCATCCAGATTGAAATCCCCCAGATGATAGTAAGCATCTTTATTTAGAAACAGAAATAGGTGAAAGTGGCGTTTACCATTCTGGGTAAATTCCCGTACCCACGCATATCGGAGCGTATTAGGATGTACTCGTTTACCCTCCTTGCGCTTACGCTGTTCATCTGCTGCCAGTTTGGCTTTCAAGGAATTAGTGAATCTTGATATAGATCCTGAATCTGTATTAGCGTTACAGGAAATGGTATCACCATTGTCCTGAATAACCGGATCATGGAGGTCAACTCGTATTGCAAGTGTACGTCTATGTTCTTTAACAGATTTTTTAATACCATCGATAATCCTTTCTTTGTATGATTTAACATGACTGCCATACTCGCTTTCGTAGATATTCATAATAATTCACCCTCGATGGATAACAGTCATCGCATTACTGGCTATGGCCTACTAGTGATACATATACAGGCATGGTTAATTACAATATAATAACTATCCGACACTGAATTATAGAAAAATAGTAGCCACAGCCTACGATGACTGATTAAAAGTTACTCTTTAGTTAGGTGTAATGAAGATCGGTTAATAAAACAATTATTGCGTCCTATCTTTGGTCTGTTCGTTATATAAGAATATCAACAGGTTGTATGAAAATGGTTTTCCCTATCTTCTCCGCCCGTATTTTCTTTTGCGAATAAAGTGTACTGAGAAGTTCATTCGCTTTGCTCCGATTTCTGAACCGGTTCGGACCATATTGCAAGATGGTTGTCTTCCTGATATATGGCACCACACACCGGTAGCAATAATCTTTTATCCACGAATAAAGTTCATCTGCTTCTGAACTAACCAACAGCAACGTCTGGGGTTTAGAGAAAATTCTCACATACTCATCCACATACCAGGCGCTTATCTCTACTGCGGCTTCTACAGCACTGAGGGATATATCCCCTTCATCACCATTAAATTTATGCAGCAGAGCGGCAATCCTTGCCATATTTTCCGCCATTTTAGAGGCGTAATCCTTAAAGCCAGACAGGAAGCCAATCAACCCCATTTCTGACTCGACCTTGTTATAAAATTCTATCCAGTTCTTTTCGGCTTCTGCAGAGAAACGTAGGCACTGACGCGCATTTTCATCATTTCTGACAATGCTCTCGTTAACGATCTCCATCAATCGTTTATGAAATACCGGTAGATGCTCGCTTGATACAACCGGGCTGGTAATTTGTCTGTAACCCTGTGTTGAACTAGGCTGACACATCAAACACCGCGCGAAGAATCCGATCCCTTTCGCTGTATCGCCTTTACGCTCCAGATACCCTTTTTTGAACACATCAGGCTGAACCATCAACGACAGTGTCATTCTGGCGTCTTTGATTAATTTATCGGGCTCGCTTTTTCTTTCCACAGTAAACATTGCGCCATCCCACATTTTATTGATGAAAGGCAGTTCATTCAGCGCATAGCCGTTAAAAATGGTACCAGCTTCATCAGACATAAGCCCGATGGACCGCCAACAACCACTGAGATAGTCTTTTATCGCCGCTGGTGTGGCATCATTGAATATCTGCCTGAACCTGACCGGTGTTTTCGGGTTCGCCGACAGCAGCGTTTTCAGCCGTTCATTCGTTGCGGAGTGATCTTTGTTACGGCGAATATCTGATTTCAGTTTTGACATTAGGGCTTTCTTTTCAATGCTAAAAGTCGTTTCCTCATTCCGCCATATAATCAATTCTTGGGTATATTTTTCAAACCATTCTTCTTCCAGTTGATACAATGGCTTCATCAGCAGTTTGTCCACGGTGCTTTTGCGTTCACCAGAATCCGCCAGTGTCAGTAAAAAAAGCGATACCGGGCTGCGCAGATTATTCAGTCTGCACACATCAATCCGGTTCTGGCAGGCAAGAGAAATCACCCCCAGTACAGATGCAGCAATCAAAGCCTGGGGAGCCTGCGTATGCTGTTCCACTTCATAAACCGCATTTTTAATGATCTGCGGGAACACATGCACAGGGAAAGGACGACCACACGACATACATACCTCCATTCAATTAATTTAATAAATAATTCAGCGGAATGGCTATTCCGCTATCAATAGCAGAAATAGCAGGATGAAATAACCCTGATTACAACTCTTGAGTGTATGTTCAGGTGACACCTTCAAATAAGTTTGCTGCGTTGCGATAGCCATTCATCGATCTCTGATTCAACCCATCCAACCGATTTGACCCCAAGCATTCGCTTTTTGGGAAAAGTTGAGTCGTAACGCGGTGATTTGGGGTTCAACCAGTCGTAGATTGTTGCCCTTGCCATACCAGTTTTTTGGATAACCGCAGGTAAGCGGAGTATCCTAACGGTTGATGGATTGTTCATGCTTGACTGCCTCTCATTAGTTCATTTTGGTTGTAGAAAGATTAGCGGCAAGCACTAATGCAAAAAATCCGCGTACCAAAAAAACATTTTTTACAACACTTAACTTATTGATATTTGGTGTTTTTATGTTATCTGTGATTGAGTTTTGCGAAGAAATTAGTCAAAAGTTGAAGTGGCTTTCTGGCCATATGGCTGAATGTGAATGGGACATATACATTGATATGCTCAGCGAAAATTATCCTGCGATACGGAAAGAACTAAGCGAAATGCGGGAGCAATTCTGGAACTCTGATAAGGTAGGGACTCGTGTGATTTTGTACAGTGACCCATCTCGTAAGGAGTATAAATTTTGTAATGTCGATGGAGCGGATCAGCTAAAAGAGGAATATACCGAATTATATGATCCGGCTCAGGAGTGCTGGAAACAGTTAAAATCACGTATTTTCAGGGTGACATTTTCTCATCTTATTCAGGAACCTTTTTTAATTGATGATGTGTTTGAATCACATCTTTTTTTTGCCTCACTGACGTATCAATGGGGGAAATCAGTTATGTTGGAGAATGAAAGTGTCGCTATTAAAGCATTCATTAAGTCAGCTGAATTGTTTGATAGATGTATTGGAATGTCATGGTTTCATGTTTCTGTATGTACCCAAAAAAAGTTATCACTTACCAGGGCTAAAGCTGGAAAAAAAGGCGGGGACAGTAAAGCGGAAGTATATCGTGTAATTCAGGATAAACTTGTTTATTTAATCAATGAATCTGTTCCTGAAGGTGGATGGAAAAGTAAAGCAGCTGCGGTAAATACTCTCATTGATCCTTTGTGGGACTTTATTAAAGAGTCAAATTTTGACATTAATAATGAAAGTAAAAAATATCGTATAGCAACAATGAGCCAAGATGCTTTGGAAGATACCATTATTAAAAATTGGTCAAGAAATATTGAAAGCGTTAAACTAGCTTTAGATAATACAGTTACTAGGAAAAAGAAAATAAATTAGTAACAATATGTATGATCTATATTTGAATTATCAGCACCCGTAATGGGTGCTGATAAAAGGGCTCATCCTACAAGACGTATTTCCCTAATCCCACTGTTAACGATGCTGCCGCTATCTGCCGCTTTAACAAAATCAGCCCACCACTGCATCATCGGTCGTCGTTGCTCAAGATAGTCGCTTCGATTGTAAGCGCGACGAACCTCATTCTTATCCACATGAGCAAGTGCGGCCTCAATAACATCAGGCGGAAAGCCTTGCTCATTAAGGGCCGTGCTGGCAATAGAACGCAGCCCGTGAGAAACGAGTACGCCTCCTAAGCCAGCACGCTTAAGTGCGGCATTAACTGTTTGGCTGTTCATTGGCTGGGTTGGTTTGATGCGACTGGGAAAGATAAACTCTCGCCCACCACTGAGTGACTTCATCATTTCCAGAATAGCGAGAGCCCCATTAGATAGTGGAACTGTATGGTCCCGGTTCATCTTCATTCGAGCTGCAGGAATTTTCCATTCGTTAGCATCAAAATCGATCTCATCCCATCGAGCTTCAGCTGCTTCGGCGGGACGGGTTATGGTGAGAAGTTGCCACATGAACAGGCATCGTGTGGACAGGCTGATACTTGCCGTACGCATAGTCTGCATTAATTGTGGAAGTTGAGCCGGGTGGATACTCGGCATGTTTTTCTTCTGAGGTTTCTCGAACGCTTTCCCGATGTTTATGCTGGGAACCGCATCAATCAGGCCCGTGTTCTGCGCATAAATCATGACTTCGTTAATACGCTGACAAAGGCGGCGAACAGTCTCTAATGCCCCTCTGGCCTGAACCGGCTGAACTGCTTTAACCAGAGTGTGAGCCTTAATCTCAGTGACACTGATATCACCGATTGCTGGGAAAACATCTCTCTCAAGCGAGCGCCAGATATCGTCGGCATAGTCCTCTGTTACGCTGGCTTTCTTCACATTCCACCAACGTTCGGCAACTAACAAGAAAGTGTTGGTTTTGGCCTCTTGTGAATTTCTGACCTGTTCTTTCTGATGTTCTTGGGGATCAATGTCTTTCGCCAATAAAACTTTAGATTCGGCTCTGAGTTTACGTGCATCAGAAAGCGAGACGGTAGGGTAGGCACCGAAGCTTTGTTTGGTTCGCTGCTTGGTTAGAGGCCGATAGTAACGGAACTGCCAGAGCTTACTCCCGCTGGACTTGATTAGCAGAGTAAGCCCGTCACCATCATACAGCTGGTAATCGGCATTTTTAGGTTTGGCGGCTTTGATTTCCGTATCGGTTAACGGCTTGGTTTTTCTTGCCATGGGGAGTCTCCATGCGTTTAGGCCCAACGAAAACAATAGAGCTTTTCGTTGGGCCTATCAATGGGCCTAAAAGGTTCGGATTTAATTAGTTCTCTTCGGACTTCGCGGGACAAATTGAGGGCACAAAAAAGCCCGCAGGGCTTGCGCCGTGCGGGCTCTTAGGACTTCATCGGATGACTCTGGTAATCACCGATAGAGAATTTTGGTGGAGCTGGCGGGAGTTGAACCCGCGTCCGAAATTCC
>Ga0302349_1002966_pt1 | contig 10231 bp, 12 predicted proteins | sample PhyAR1_FD_202176 | JGI IMG/M metagenome (GOLD analysis project Ga0302349, IMG submission 202176) | Leaf surface microbial communities from alfalfa plants in UC Gill Tract Community Farm, Albany, California, United States - DLSL A.R1... | ecosystem: Host-associated > Plants > Phyllosphere >...
TTTGGAAAGAGGTTGGCAGTCAATGAACAGGTAAAAACGATTGATTTAAAGAAAGCCTGTATTACAGTAGCCAAAGAATTAAAAGCTTGTGAGCAATCTGATGGTACGTATAATTTTGATCGTTTTTATAGTAAGAAAGCGGATATGAAAGATGTGAATGCGAGTATTCTTTTTTCTTATAAGGCGGAAGAGTACTATAAGGGCTATAAAAAACATGAACATGAATTTGTGTCTGAAGTGAAAAAAGATTGGAACGATCAATTGAAGCATGAGATCCAGCAACAAGAAATCAGAAAACAAAAACGTGCCATGTTGTTTCTACAAAGCAGACAACAAGAGAGGGAGTGAAATCTTTACTATGAAAACCGTTATTTTAGCAGAAAAACCGTCACAAGCGAAGGCTTATGCGGATAGCTTCTCTAAAGCTACCCGAAAAGATGGGTATTTTGAGATCCAGGATCGATTGTTTCCAGGTGAAACTGTAATAACCTATGGTTTTGGTCATTTGGTCGAGTTAGATTCACCTGATATGTACGATGAGAAATGGAAACAATGGTCATTAGAGCAGTTGCCTATTTTCCCTACGCATTATCGGTATCATGTTCCTAAAGATAAGAAAAAGCAATTCAACGTGGTGAAGCAGCAACTTCAATCGGCCGATACTATTGTTATTGGGACAGATAGCGATCGTGAAGGTGAATTGATTGCTTGGTCGATCATTCAACAAGCAGGTGCAGACCAGGGAAAAACCTATAAAAGACTTTGGATCAACTCCTTAGAAAAAGAAGCGATTTATCAGGGATTCCAGCAGTTACGAGACGCTGGAGAGACCTATCCAAAATTTGAGGAAGCTCAAGCACGTCAGATCGCCGATTGGTTGATCGGCATGAACGGTAGTCCACTATATAGTTTACTCTTACAGCAAAAAGGCATACCAGGGAGTTTCTCCTTAGGCAGAGTTCAGACTCCAACGCTTTATATGATTTATCAGTCGCAGGAAAAGATTAGAAACTTCAAGAAAGAACCCTATTTTGAAGGGAAAGCCCAAGTAACCGCTCAAAATGGCACATTTGATGCGAAGCTTGATCCCAATGAAACCCAAGTGACGCAAGAAACATTTGAAGCGTATTTAAAAGAAAAAGGTGTTCAAGTAGGAAAACAGCCAGGCACGATCCTTCAAGTCGAAACAGAGAAAAAAAGTGCAGCTAGCCCACGTCTTTTTTCTTTATCGAGCCTTCAGTCTAAAATGAATCAACTCATGAAAGCTAGTGCCAAAGATACATTGGAAGCCATGCAAGGGTTATATGAAGGAAAGTATCTAAGCTATCCGCGAACGGATACCCCTTATATTACAGAAGGGGAATATGCGTATTTGTTGGATCATTTAGACGATTACAAGAAATTTTTAAAGGCTGAAGCAATTCCGACTCCTACTCATACACCGAATAGTCGGTATGTGAATAATAAGAAAGTCCAGGAACATTACGCGATCATTCCTACAAAAACAGTCATGTCAGCAGCGGCTTTTGAACAACTAAGTCCGCTGCAGCAGGCCATTTATGAACAAGTTTTAAAAACAACGGTGGCCATGTTTGCGGAAAAATATACCTATGAAGAAACAACGATCTTGACGCAAGTCCAGCAGCTTCAGCTAAAGGCAGTCGGAAAAGTACCAGTAGATCTAGGTTGGAAAAAGCTGTTTGGCAAAGAGAGCGACAGAAAAGAGAAGGAAGAAGAACCGCTACTTCCTAAAGTGACAAAAGGAGAAACGGTGACAGTAGATTTAGAAATCCTTGAAAAAGAAACCAAACCACCACAACCGTATACTGAAGGTACACTGATCACCGCCATGAAGACGGCTGGTAAAACTGTGGATAGTGAAGAAGCGCAATCCATATTGAAAGAAGTCGAAGGAATCGGTACAGAAGCGACACGGGCAAATATTATTGAAACCTTGAAGCAAAAGGAATATATCAAGGTAGAGAAAAATAAGCTTGTGGTGACGAATAAAGGAATTTTGCTTTGTCAGGCTGTTGAAAAAGAACCGCTGCTAACAAGTGCCGAAATGACCGCCAAATGGGAAAGCTATCTTACAAAGATTGGCGAGCAAAAAGGGACACAAGCTACTTTTCTAGCAAATATCCAAAAATTTGTTTCCCACTTGTTGGAAGTCGTCCCAGGACAAATTCAAGCCACTGATTTTGGAGCAACGTTACAAGAGGTGAAAGCAGCCAGTGAAAAACAAGAAGCGGCGCGTCATTTAGGGATTTGTCCAAAGTGCCAGGAACAAGAAGTCATACTTTATCAAAAGGTAGCTGCTTGCACGTCTGAAGCCTGTGATTTTAAATTGTGGGCAACGATTGCCAAAAAGAAACTCACAGCGACGCAGCTGAAGGAGATCATTCAGAATGGTCGAACAAGTCAACCAGTCAGAGGACTAAAAGGTCAGAAAGGTTCGTTTGAAGCAACGATCGTTTTAAAAGAAGATTTCACAACAGGCTTTGAGTTTTCTGAAAAGAAGACCAACTACAAAAGAAAAGCGAAGCGTAAAACTAGTTAAAATTGACGGAGGGAAGAACAATGAGAAATACAACGCATAAAGAACAAGAAATCGAAAATCAAAAAGCTAAAATCCGTTCAGAACAGGAAAAAATGCGTGCCAATAAACGAAGACTGCAGCAATTGAAGAATCAGCAGCGAATTCAAAAAGAAATCGAATTAGATCGATAAAATCTTTCTGCCTATTGTATACGCATAAACTTATGTTATACTATATTCATAAGTTTATGCGTATACAAAGGAGGGAGAAAATGACAAAAGCAATGGTATACAAGCTAATAGAAGAATTTAACGGAACTTTGGCTTTAAAGGATGCCAAAAAAGCGGGCATTTCTCCTGTAACGATTAAACGTATGGTAGATCGTGGGGAGCTGGATCGGGAGTATCCAGGTTTTTTCACCTTGCCTGGTCAATTTCCTGATGAACTGTTTATGGCGCAAAAGAAATATGAGCGCGGCATTATTTCACATATTACCGCGTTAGATTTGTATGATTTAACAGATATGATTCCTAGACAGATCGATTTGACTGTTCCTTACGGTTATCACGTTTCTGGAAAAGGGTTGAAGGAATTCGCAGTTGAGTTACACTATACAAAAACAGAATGGTATGAACTAGGTAAGGTTGAAATAAAAAGTCGTTATGGGAATCCTGTTATAGCCTATGATCCAGAAAGAACCTTGTGTGACATTTGGAATCCCTGGTATAACGTTGAGGATGAAATCAAAGTAAAGGCAATCAAAAACTACATGGAGTCAGACAGAAGAAATCTTAGAAAATTGAACGAGTATCGACGAATTTTGCCAACAGATAAAACGATGCGCTCTTATATTATGGCTTTAAATTAAAGGAGAAGATACATGACACCTACACAGTTAAAAGCAAAAGTGAAGAATATTTCGAGAGAAAAAGAAGTTGATCCGCAGCTTATTTTAAGACATTTTATGATGGAAAAATTCTTGGAAAAAATCTCAGAGTCTCCTTATCGTGAAAATTTTGTGTTAAAAGGCGGCTTCTTAATTGGCTCAAAGTATGGCATTGAAAATCGGACGACTAAAGACATTGATACGACTTTACGGGAAATGAAAGTAACCAAAGAAACATTGACAACGGTTCTAAACGATATTTTTTCAACCCCGACGAAAGAAGGTATTCAATTTGAGATTCAAGGAATGAAAGAAACAAGAGAAGCCGATTATTATCCAGGGTTTAGCTTACGAGTGCTGGCACATTTAGAGAACATGCGGCCAGATTTTAAGGTAGATGTGACTACAGGTGACTCGATCTATCCTGAAACGATTACTCACAGTCATAAATTGATGTTTGAGGATCGAACAATTCCTTTGGAATCTTATCCTACAGAACAAATTATTGCCGAAAAATTAAGTGCAACCTTTGATTTTTTAACAGATAATTCGAGAGGAAAAGATTTTTATGATCTCTATACTATTCCTAAAATGGAGAATATCGATGAGAAGACCTTGAAAGATAGTGTGAGAAATACATTTACACGTCGAGGAAAAACTGATCCGTTAAAGATTTACTACGAAAAGGATATGGATGTGCTGAAAAATAGTCACGAGCTAAAAGATACCTGGAAGAAATATCAGAAAAGTAATCCTTATGCTGCGTCGATCACGTACGAAGAGACAATGGATTCAATTAGTAATTTGATGGAAAAAGTGATTCACGTCGAAGAAAAAGAACGAAAACTAGCTTATCAAAGACACCAACAGATGAATCAAGAAAGGGAGAGATAAAAATGATCAATAATGTAACTTTAGTAGGACGGCTAACTAAAGATCCTGATTTACGGTATACAGCTAGTGGTACAGCAGTGGCCACTTTTACTTTAGCTGTCAACCGTAATTTTACCAATCAAAGTGGCAATCGAGAAGCCGATTTTATCAATTGTGTGATTTGGCGTAAACCAGCGGAAACGATGGCTACATTAGCTAAAAAAGGTAGCCTGATTGGTATTGTTGGCCGAATTCAAACGCGGACTTATGACAACCAGCAAGGACAGCGTGTCTACGTGACTGAAGTTGTGGCCGATAATTTCCAATTGTTAGAAAGTAAAGCATCGACAGAAAGTCGTGCGCACCAGGGTCAATCTCAAATTGAACCAGAAACAAAAAACGTTGAACAACATGATATAACGACAACTAATAATAACGATTTGAAGAATTCACAAAACCCATTTGATGGACAAATAATTGATATTAGCGATGATGATCTACCGTTTTAGTGAGAGAAAAAAGGAGGAAGACTGTCAATAAACATTAGTTTAACGATGGATTCTATGGGATGACATGTAACCATTGAACTTTTTGCGAAATGTTGCTATAATGAACATGAAAAAGAGGAGTTGCGCTAACAACCCCTCATTAACAGCACCGATTAAAGAACGGTGGCAGAATATTAGTTATTTGGAAATAACCGCTGACCTGCTAAAGTAGACGGTTATTTCTTTTTGTCATTTTTAAGCATATTTACAATCAAACTAATCAAAGTGATGGTAAACATACCAAAACCAAGAATGGTTTGAATTGTCTCATATGCGGACAAAAGGCTTACTCCTTTCATAGATTTTAGCACTTACATTCATAAGCACCACCACCTTTCAGAAGTCGCCACCGTCTTCAAACTTTACTGTCTTGATTATTATAGCATATCTAAACTCGATTAAAAATTCTCAATTTTAGTTGTTTTTGCTATAATTATAGAGAGGTGATCGTGATGAACAACTATGTCGGTTTACTTGATAAAATTCGAGTGATAAAAACGCAACCATTATTGGTTCGCTTTACTTTACAAACAATTCATGAATCGATTAATTGTGTAGTCGCAGATATTGAGATTGTCGATAAGTTATTAATTATGGAAGATGGTAAATACAATATTGCAGTAACCGGTCACTTCAATAAACGAAATCAGCTAGTTGTTTCAAGCATGGTTGTTAGAAATCCCGATCACTTTACACGATCGATGGGCATATAAATAAAAAAAGAGCTACAGTCCTTATTTGAGGATTGCAGCTCTTTTTGATTTACATAGAAAGAAGAAGAAATGGAAGGGCCTCTTAGGAAGGCACAAGCGCCTTCTCAATTTAAAAACCTTCTCTCACTCCAACCGCCACCGCCGTTCGAGAAAAAGCGAACGCAAAGCGTTCACAAAAAAACGGGGTCTTGCTACGCAAGACGGATCGTAAAAGCTACCTCTGGATGAAAGCTTTGATCTACTCCGCTGTTTCTTTATTGATTTGCCAGACCGGCAACAAGTTGCCTTTTATCACCAAAAACAGCCAAGGACAAGGGTAAAATGCACGCTGCGCGCCCTTGTCCTTGGCTGTTTTAGTTGATTCATTCTGGCCAACAAATCAATAAAGAAAGAAACGGCGGAAGGCTTCAAAACCTTTCCCTAAGAGGAGGCAGGGTCAACTGTGAGAGAAAAATATGATTATTGGGGTGTACCTTTTAGTGTGTTATATCCAATACCAAATATAAGGTATAAAAGTGTACCACATCAGATTGCATGTGACTGTGGAGAAAAAGCGGATTCTATAAAATCTGTATATCGCTATCAGTGTAAGACATGTGGAAGAAAATATTCATTAGTACGTGGAGACTACATTTTAATCAAAAATGAGTTGGAGGAATAAAATATGGTTCAAAAATACTATGACGAATTTGCTAAATTACCTTTGGACAAAATGGCACAAAAAATGGAAGATATGACCTTTCTTTACAATGAAACTCGTGTGCCAAAAAAACATTACAAGAAACACCTTTCAGTAGCTGTCGAGGAAATGATTGAATCTAGTGTAGAAATCAATTTGATTGAAACTTATTATCGAACTTTGGAACAGTTGAAGAAACAAAATCCAAAATGGTTGTTTCAAGCACTTATTTGCTTGGATTCAGGCGTTAAACCGAGTGCGATTACGCCTTCTGAGTACCAGGCGTTAGAACTCACCTATGCCAAATATTCGGAGACAAATAAAGCTAAGACAGTTTCTGTTGAATGGTTAGATTTATTTGAAAAAATCAAAGAATATGGCGCATTGTATACACTTGAATTGGAGGGGAATGAAGATGAGTAAGGTTGTATATCAATTATCGACGGAGGACATTTGTCAATTTTTGACAAATAGGGAGCATTTAGATGAGGTAACAAGAAGAGTGAAACATTCATTTAGTTGTATGGAAGAGTTAGGGTACTTTGTAAATAGTGTGGAACAAGAGCTATATAACGAGAAGCAAACGAGTGTTTTAAAAGTGGAAGCTAAGGTCAATTATTATACACTTTTACCTAAAATGGAAAATAACAGCACTCTTTTACGTTTTGAGACCGACCAGTATATCATGGAAGTATTTTTAGAGACCAATGAGTATGTAAAAAATTATATTAATTGCGTGATTCTTAGGAAAGAATACTATTCAGAAAATGACTATGTAACATTTGTAGAAAGTGGTATGGACATGGAAGAGAGAATGGAGGAGCTAAATCAAAAAAAATACAATCACTTTGACTATTATTTGCTTTTTGCTCAATTTCTAACAGCCGAGACCGAACTAGCCTTGGTTTTTGGAAATGGGTATATGTTAACAGTTCCCCAATCATTTCTTGATGAGTACAAAAAAGAAGTTGCAAATTCAAAGGATAATAACTCTGAAAGGCGGAAAGAATTGTATGAAACATTTCATTTTGATGAGACCGAACAAATGTTAGTAGAGTTAGAGAGAAAACAAGTTGCTTATCAAATGTTTTTTTTGAAAAATACTAAATAACTTTGTTATTTATACCGAAAAGTGAAAAAAGTGTGAAATAAGAGTTTCTTCAATTAGAAAATCAGGACAAGCTCTTATTTCGCACCAATCGCTCCGACCGCCCCCGCCGCTTAGGTGGTGCGAAATAAGCGGGCAAGCCCGCTAACCTAAGAGAAAGAAGGAGATTTATATGAAAAAGATTATTCCCTTATTATTAGTGCTATTTGTTGGCGAAATACTTATGTCTCATAGTGCCGCTGTGGATGTAAACTTGGTAGTATTTTTAGGAATACTGGGATTTTGTTTGGTTTTTTGGCGGTTCGTATTGGCGGTGGTCAGGTTAATAATCAAAATGATCATAACTATATTTTTTATAGGACTGTTTCGATGAAAGGAGAGAGAAGAAGTGCCGATTGCAACAGGAAACAAGCGGTTACCCGTCACACTAGACGAAAATAGACAAAAAGAATTGCAGCAACTTAAACAGAAATACGGTAAAAGTGAATCCAAGATCATGTGTGTGGCGCTAGATTTATTGATTGCACAAGAAAAAGCAGGATTTAACATACCAGCGCTCAGAAAGTGACGTCGCTTTCGATATTGTTAATTAAAAGTGATATCACCTTTTCAAAACATTTAAACATATAAAGATAACATACTGTATGTCAAAATCATGTGGAATAGTTAGCTTCAATAAAAATTCATTTTCATTTAAGTAAACTAAACATTATAATAACTATTGTCTAAAAATAAATGAAGGAGGGGAGATTATGAAATTATTTAGTTTTTTTAAAAAAGATGATGACAAAAAATATAATATAAATGAAATTAATTCAAATAAAAAATTATTTATTCAAGTTATAAATGATGCCAAGTATATACTAAAAGAATCAACGAATAACACTGAAGAAATTCATCCTATATTTACCTTTATAAAGCAGTTTACGGATTTAATTACTCATGAAGCAGCAATTAATTCATATATCAATGGCGACTATCATCCAGACCATACTATACCTATTATTTTCGAGGGTAGAATCTGTCCTAGAATCAATCCTGAAATAAAATATATTAAGATTGCTGAAGAAAAAAATTGGTTATTAGAAAATATGGATAATTATTTCATTTATAATAAAGATATACCTATGGACTTATCAGTATTTCCTCTAATATTAAATCCATGGAATAGTGGTCGTATTTCTAATAATATATTACATTTAGCTACCGATAGTAACCCATTTGATAAAGACAAGTATTCATATAACATTAACAATTATTATTATTATCCTATAGGAGTTGGGCAATGTTTCGGTGGAAATCATTCACAATATTCTAGTAAATTAAAAGGCAAAGGGACTACTTCAATAAACATTATTACTGATGTATCAGAGGTGTATAAATTAGTTAGTTTTGATGGTTGTAAATTTTATTGTGGTAATTCTGCAAAAAGTAATAACGAAATAAAATTAGAAGTTTTTGATTGTAATGATAGACTAGAGTTTTATTCTGGCCTATTGTTTGAAATAGGGCGTTTATTGTTAGATTATCCAGAAATATTTCCTGAAAAAATACAAGAAACTATATCTAGTTCATTTACTTAAAGATTGTATATTTTGCGAATTGAAGCCTACTTTGTTTATTTTTCTCCGGAAAGTCACTTGAGTAGGTTGTCATTTTTCTAGATTTTTCATGATAGATTTTTAAATATCTCAATCTATCTTCAAAATTAGTGGCATTTGTTGACTATGAATATGACAAATAATTAGAAAAAATGTGACTATTAAATATAAAAATGACACATTGAGTTGCTTTTAAAGTTTTACTTGCTATTTGTGTTGTAAGGTGTACAATTTTGTGTATTGAATACACCTTGAGGAGAGAACTATGCTAAAAAAAGTAAGAAAACAAGTAACAATACCGCAAGAGCTAGAAAAACGAGGAATAGAAGAAAAACTAAATTTTAGTGAAGTATTAACAGATGCTTTAAATAATATATTATTTGGTCGCTCAAAAAATGAAATGACAGAATTAAAAAAAATGGAATTTAATGAACTTATAAAAGCTTTTGAAATATCACAAGGAGGAAACTATAAAAACTTAACAAACATATCGACGGTTAATGATGTCTTTGATGATATTTTTAGAGTATTACTTGTTTTATCTAATATAGTCGGAACATATATTTCTTTAACGAATGATAATTATAGAACGCAAACTGATAATTATTACACCCAAAAATTAAAGAGAATAACATTTATTGTAGATGTAGAATCTTCAGAAAAGAGTTTTCAAGAATGGACAAATCTAATGATAAATCTACCAATCGACACGAAAATTTCTATTGACTTAACTAATAATCAAAGAGAAAACTTGATTATTAGTATAAGGAGCTTTGGAGCAGTGATCGAAGAATTGTCTAAACCAATGAGCTATTTGGATAGTGACGTTAATGTAAATTATACTTATGCTACGGATAGGCTAAAATTTGGAATCAATAAATTATATGAGATCTAAAAAGGATTGATTAATACACTATTTTTTTACAAAGTGAACAAGAAGTAATGGATATTACTTGGGAATTGGATTAATAGTGATTTTATTTTGATCTGGGATTATTATAGTAAGATTAATTAGATAAAAGTATTTAATTACAAAAGTCCAACAGGGTATACTCCAATGTCATTAAGCAAAAAGCAGGAAAACATTTAAGTTTCCCTGCTTTATTTTTTCTATGTAAAAGGACACTCTCTTGATACAATTATTTTAACAATAATAAAACGTCATAGCGCTACTTATTCTGGAGGTGCCCTTATGTTTAATACTAGCAACATTTCATCCACACTTCAAGCAGCTCATAAAATCAAACAAAATTTAGAAGATCAAATTCGCTGTATTACAAATCA
>Ga0302349_1002967_pt1 | contig 10231 bp, 7 predicted proteins | sample PhyAR1_FD_202176 | JGI IMG/M metagenome (GOLD analysis project Ga0302349, IMG submission 202176) | Leaf surface microbial communities from alfalfa plants in UC Gill Tract Community Farm, Albany, California, United States - DLSL A.R1... | ecosystem: Host-associated > Plants > Phyllosphere >...
ATGACCCCGCCTGCCGTTATGGCGATGTGCAATGGCATGGCGGGCAGGCCCTGGCCGTGGAGGAGCGCCATGGCGAAACCGTGGAGCACCGTCTGGTGGCCTTGGCCGAGGGCACACGTCAGGTGCTGGTCGAAGGCGCCGATTTCTACGCTTCGCCCACGGTCAGCCCGGACGGGGAGCGCCTGGCCTGGATCGAATGGGATCGCCCGGCGCAGCCGTGGACGGTAACGCGACTCATGACCTGCCGTCGCGAGGCCAGCGGCCAATGGGGGCCAGCGCAAACGGTGGCAGCGGGCGATGAATCGCTGCAGCAGCCCCGATTCGATGAGGCCAACCGCCTGTACTGCCTGTCCGATCGCGATGGTTTCTGGCAGCCGTGGGGCGAGCGTGACGACGGCTGGCAAGCGCTGGCAAGCGAGCCTGCCGACCATGCCGCAGCGCCGTGGCAACTGGGCGCCAGTACCTGGCTGGCACTCGGGCCACAGCATTACCTGGCCACTTGGTTCGAAGCAGGTTTCGGACAACTGGGTCTGCGCACGCCCGATGGTCGCACTGAGCGGTTCGCCAGCGCCTACACCCGCTTTCGGCACCTGGCCATGGACGCCACCTGCGTGTATGCCATCGCCGCCTCGCCCATCAGCCCGGCGGCGGTCATTGCGATTGCGCGTGATACTCACGAAGTGAGCATACTGGCTGGGGGCGCCGAGGTACTGCCGGCGCATCGGGTCAGCATGCCCCAATCATTTCATTGCGGAACCGGGAGTGCGCTGGCCCATGGCTTTTTCTATCCGGCGGCAGGCAGCACTACGCCATCGCCGCTGATCGTCTTCATTCATGGTGGCCCGACCTCGGCCTGCTATCCGGTGCTCGACCCGAGGATCCAGTTCTGGACGCAACGAGGTTTTGCCGTTGCGGACCTCAACTACCGCGGCAGTAGCGGCTATGGCCGCGCGTACCGCCATGCGTTGCACTTGCGTTGGGGGCAAAGCGATGTGGAAGATGCTTGCTCAGCCGTCGAGCGCCTGGCGGCCGATGGCCTGATCGACAAGACCAAAGTGTTCATCCGTGGCGGCAGTGCCGGCGGCTACACCGCCCTCTGCGCACTGGCGTTCAGGGAGGTATTCCGGGCAGGCGCGAGCCTGTATGGCGTCAGCGACCCGGTTGCATTGGCGCGTGCCACGCACAAGTTCGAGGGTGACTACCTGGACTGGCTGATCGGTGATCCGGAACAGGATGCCGAGCGCTACCGGCAGCGCACGCCGCTCCTGCATGCCGAGCGAATCAAGGTGCCGGTGGTGTTCTTTCAAGGGGAACTGGATGCGGTCGTGGTGCCGGAGCAGACCCGCGCCATGCTCGCAGCGCTCAACGCCAATGGCATCGAGGCCCAGGCACATTTCTACGCGGGGGAGCGGCACGGGTTTCGCAAGGCCCGTAACCTTGAGCATGCGCTCGAACAGGAATGGCGATTCTACTGCAAGGTGCTTGAGCAGCATTGAACCTGCGGCTCACGGCTACCCGTGAGCCGCAGGGAATTCAACGCTTGGCGATGATGTACACCGCGTGCACGATGCCTGGGATATAGCCAAGCAAGGTCAGCAGGATGTTCAGCCAGAAGGCTCCGCCAAACCCCACCTGCAGAAACACGCCCAAGGGCGGCAGAATGATTGCGATGATGATCCGAATAATGTCCATGCGAGTCTCTCCGTAAGGGGTTACATCACAGACTCGCCGCCGCTTGCAGAGGTTCCACAGGCAAAAAAAACGCCCTGGATCGAATGTGACAGACCCAGGGCGGTGCGCAGAAACGCCAGACGGTTCGGTTGTACGTGGGTGGACTAGGCTGGCATCTTGCGCCCCGAGACCTGGGCCGCGTGCAGTCGCGCGAACGCGCGCGATAGGCGCAACAGCATTTCGTCGACGTTGCCGCGGGTCACGGTAAGCGACGGCGAGAGCCGCAGTACATCGGCCTGGGGCGCACCGACCAGCAGGCACTCTTGCAACGCTGCACGCTCAAGCGCCCGTGCCAGGGGCTCGTTGAGCTGCAATGTCCACAGCAGCCCGCTCCCGCAGACCTGGCCCTGGCCAAAGCGGCCCGCCAAGCGGCTAAGTCCCTCGCGTAGATGGCGGCCAGTGTCCTGCACGTGCTCGATGAAGCCCGCACTCAGCACCGTTTTCAGGACTGCCAGGCCTGCTGCGGCCGTCAACGCATTGCTGTACCAGGCATCCGGCAGGCCTGCCATCGGCGTGCAGCCAGCGCTGCTGCGTACCAGCAAGGCGGCCAGTGGAACGCCTCCACCCAGGCCGCCACCTAGCACCACCATGTCGGCCTGCACGCCGTACAGGGTTTCGGCCAGCAACGCACCGCAGCGGCCCACGCCGGTGTGCGCTTCATCAAGGATCAGCAGAATGCCCAGCTCGCGGCAAAGGGCCACAGCGCCCTTGAGGTATTCCTCGGTTGCAGCAACGATTGCACCCTGGCTTTGCAACGGTTCCAGCACGACGGCTACCGTGCGCGACTCCACGGCCGCGTGCAGTGCGGCCAGGTCATTGAACGGCACATGGCTGAGAGGGGCGTGTTCGGGTGTGCAATGGCTTGCACGGCTGGCCACAGGCGCACCATACGCGGCTTCGCCGCCCTGGCGGGCAACGATGATATGGCCAGCACCGTGGCGATGGCGCTCACCCCACTGGCGAGCCAGGCGCACAGCACCTTCATGTGCCTGAGCCGTGCTGTCGAAAAGCAGGGCACGGTCACTCCCGGTTGCTTGGCAGAGCTGGTCGCGCAACGCCAGAACGCCCTCATGCGAGCGCCCCACGCCCGGGTTGATCAAGGCTTGAGCCTGGCTCGCCACCGCCTTCACCACGGGCTCTGGGCTGTGCCCCAGCGTGTTGACCCCGTCGCCTTGATTGAAGTCCAGGCACGCGCGGCCTTGGTCGTCCCAAAGCCAGGCGCCTTGCCCTCTGACGAAAACAGGTGAGCCCATCGCCGCTGTATCGAGACGAGGCCGAGCACGTGCTGGCTCATGCAATGTTTCAATCCCGACAGCACGCGCTGGACGGCGAAGGTTGAACAGATTCATCGAAGTTCTGCACGCTAGGATGATGGGCAGGGCTGGAACGGCCTTGATTCAAATGAATGCCGTACCTATGAATAGGAAGTCAGGCTGCGGTAACGGTGGGGTCCGCACAAAGCCTGTAACCCGTTGTTATACAGCGATAGACTAGGCGCCGGATGCCGATTCCGACATTTCGATTTAGCAGTATTTTCAATAAGTAGAACTTATGGATTTTCGTCAACTGCGTTATTTCGTCGCGGTCTATGAAGAAGGCCATGTCGGGCGCGCCGCCGAGCGTCTGTCATTATCTCAACCGGCCCTGTCCCAGCAGATTCGCCAACTCGAGCATGGCCTGGACCTGAGCCTCTTCGAGCGCAGTAACAAGCGCCTGCTGCCTACACTGGCGGCGCACACCTTGTACAATCATGCCCTGCCCCTGCTCGACGGCCTGCAAAGGGCCCACGAGGCGATGCGAAACTTCAAAGGCCAGGCACTGCGCACCTTGGCGATCGGCGTTTTGCAGACGGTTCGGCCAAGCCTGGTACCGCAGCTTCTGGAACGACTGCGCAAGGCCCAGCCGCACCTGGTGGTGCAGATCTATGAGTTGTCGGGTCTGGAAATCGAGAAGCGCCTGATCAGTGGCACGCTGGATATCGGCATCAGCTATTTGCCCGCGCGCCAACCTGGGCTGCATGGCGTGTTGTTGTACGAGGACGAATTGCAGTTGGTCATCCCAGCGACCCACCCGCTCAAGGACTTCAAGAAGGTGTCGATCCACCAGGCGGCGGAATTGCCCATGCTGATGCTGGGCGAGGAGTTCCAGATGCGCCAGATCTGGCAGGCCCAGCTGGCCAGCCAAGGTCGTCGCCCGCAGGTTCAGGCAGAAATGAATAACATGGCAGGCATTCTCGACAGCCTGTCACACACCTCATTGGCGACCATCCTGCCGGGCCGTGCCAAGGAAGCCGAACAGGCGCAGCAAGGGCTGCTGTGGAAACCATTGAGTGAACCCAGGGTGCCCTTGAAGGTAGGGCTTGTGTTTCGTGACGCTCAGCGTCAACAGGCCTCTATCGAGCTTCTGCGTGGCCTGCTCGAAGAAGAGACCAACCTGCGCGGACCGGTGGCTTCGCCACTGGATGCACTGAGCTGAACGTGACGCACAAGAAAAACCCCGCCGAGGCGGGGTTCTTCAGACTGTTTCCCTGTGACATCCGTATCGCCCCACCATCCTGGCAGGAAATCCTTCGTCGTCTTCCTTGATCTGTCCTATGCGCTTCCTGCGCAACGTCCATGGAAGAAAGATAACCCTGGATCCAATCTGAGAACAGTGGTGAAAAGTCACCACGTGTTGTAGGAAAAGGCTTACAAAGGGTAATCATTCCTATCACCACCCTTTGTCATGGCGACCACCCTGGCGCCGAGCCCTTGCGCTACAGTCGTCTTCATCGCCTGCGCCAGTCCTAGAACTGTTCCGCATCCAGCAGGTACAGCGATTCGCTACCCGCCTTGACCGAGGCGATAAGCGAATCGACGCGGGGCAGCAAGCGAGCGAAATAGAAGCGTGCCGTGCCAAGCTTGCCTTGGTAGAACGCTTCATCACCCTCGCCTGCCAGTGCAGCCTGGGCCATCAATGCCCACATGTAGCCATAGGCGACATAGCCAAAGGCATGCAGGTATTCAACCGACGCCGCCCCGATTTCGTTCGGATTGCCCTTGGCTTGTTGCAGCACCCAGTCGGTCACGCCATCGAGCTGGTCGAGCGCCGCTTCCAAGGGGCTGGTAAACGCAGCCATGCCAGCACCGGCACCGGCAATGAACTCACGCACTTCGTTCGAGAACAGCTGGTAGTACGCGCCACCACTGGCCACCACCTTGCGGCCCATCAAGTCCAGCGCCTGGATACCGTTGGTGCCTTCGTAGATCTGGGTAATACGCACATCGCGCACCAGCTGCTCCTGACCCCATTCGCGGATATACCCGTGCCCACCGAACACTTGTTGACCGTGCACGGTGCACTCAAGGCCCAGGTCGGTCAGAAACGCCTTGGCCACCGGGGTCAACAGCGCGACCAGCTCCTCGCTGCGCTTGCGCACGGCACTGTCTTGCGCGTATTTGGCGCTGTCCAGTTGCATGGCCACGTAGCTGGAAAACGCCCGTCCGCCCTCGGTCAGCGCCTTCATGGTCAGCAACATGCGCCGCACATCCGGGTGCACGATGATCGGGTCAGCAGGCTTTTCCTTGGCTTGGGGCCCGGTCGGTGCACGGCTTTGCAGGCGATCCCGGGCGTATTCGACAGCGTTCTGATAAGAGCGCTCGGCCGAAGCGAGCCCTTGGATGCCAACCCCGAGCCGCTCGTAGTTCATCATGGTGAACATCGCGGCCAGCCCCTTGTTGGGCTCCCCCACAATGTAACCGACCGCCTCGTCGAAATTCATTACGCAGGTGGCCGAGGCCTGGATACCCATCTTGTGCTCGATGGACCCGCAGGTCGCCGGATTGCGAGCACCCAGGCTGCCGTCTTCGTTGACCAGGAACTTGGGGACCAGGAACAGGGAGATCCCTTTGGGGCCTGCCGGTGCGTCCGGCAGCTTGGCCAGGACCAGGTGAATGATGTTCTCGGTCAGGTCGTGCTCGCCACCGGTGATGAAGATCTTGGTGCCGGTCACACGGTAGCTGCCGTCAGCCTGGGGCTCGGCCTTGGTGCGGATCATGCCAAGGTCAGTACCTGCATGAGGTTCGGTCAGGCACATGGAGCCTGCCCACACACCTGAATACATGTTCGGCAGGTACGTGTGCTTGAGCGCCTCGTCGGCGTGGGCGTTGATCGACAGGCAGGCACCTGCGGTGAGCATGGGGTACAAGCCAAACGACAGGCTGGCTGCGTTGACCATCTCCTCGACCTGGGCCGATACCGCCTTGGGCATGCCCATGCCGCCGAAGGCAGGGTCGCCACCCACGCCTACCCAGCCGCCTTGAGCATAGGTGTCGTAGGCTTCGATGAACCCGGCAGGCGTATGCACCGCGCCGTTGTCCCAGCGGCAGCCTTCCTCGTCGGCAGCGCGGCTGAGCGGTGCAATGCTGCGTGCAGTGACCTTGCCTGCCTCCTCAAGCACCGCCATGGCCGTTTCGGCATCGACCAACTCAGCCAAGCCCGGCAACTGCGCCCACTGCTGGCCCACGTTGAAGACTTCATTCAGTACGAAGCGCATGTCGCGCAGGGGCGCTTTATATTCAGCCATGACAACCTCTCGCTGGTCAGGACGGGCGGCGATGAGCATCGCAGCACGGGTAGTGGAACCAGTGTAACCGAACAACTTTTACGACACATAGGGTCATCAAGAGACTAAGTAGTCAGTTATGGTCACGCTTCCCGCACTGCTCCCCGACGATTTCTCAGGCCGTGCACCATCAAGCAATTACGCCCCGCGGCCTTGGCAGCGTACAGCGCCTGATCGGCAGCCTTGAGCACCTCTTCAACGCAGCGGTTATCGCCCTGCCGTTCGGCCACACCTACGCTGATGGTCACGGTAACCGTGTCGCCACTGCTGCCTGTGCGGCGCTGGCGGCCGGTGTTGTCATCCAGCGGACGAGCACTCTGGTCACGCAAGTGCATGGCATAGCCGGCAATCGCTTCTCGAACCGCTTCCAGATGCGGCACGCACTGGTCAGCCGTCTTGCCCGCGAACACCACGGCGAATTCTTCGCCGCCATAGCGGTAGGCGCGGCCTCCCCCCTTGACCTTGCCAAGCCGGCTGGCCACCAGCCGCAATACCTGGTCGCCCACATCATGGCCATGGGTGTCGTTGAAGCGCTTGAAATGGTCCACGTCGGCCATGGCGATCACATAGGAGCGCCCTAGTCGCTGCAGGCGCTCATTGAGCGCGCGACGGCCCGGCAACCCGGTGAGCTCGTCACGGAACGCCATCTGGTACGCTTCGTGAGCGACTGCCGTGGCAATCATCAGCATGACCTGGCTGCACATGATGTTCAGCGTGAAAGGCAACACGAACGTCTTGGGCAGCATCCAGAAAATACCGACCAGGCCCACGATCAAGGCGCCATGCAGGGGCCTGGGCGCACGCAGGTACTGTACGACGAGTAACGCCAGCATGCCCATGAACACCGGGTAGGCCAGCTGAATCAGGCTCATCCACTGACCGTGCAAGATCGGCCAGCGGATTTCCGCCAGGCTGGCCAGCAGTGCCTCGGGAAAGCTTTGCTCGAAGCCGGCCGCCACTGCGGCCGTGGCCAACAGCACCGCACACCTGGCGACCAGGTCCTGGAGCAGGTGCGTGCGCTCCTGCCAGATGCCATAAAGGCCATACAACGCCGGTAACAGCAGGCACACGAGGTGGAAGATCACGGCAGCATCTTCACGAACGCGGCCGTTGTCTCGATAGAAGTCAGTCTGGGTATCGAGCAGGAAATAGGCGATGTAGACCGTGAGCATCAGAAACAGCTCCCGCTGGCGCCTGTACACCGCGCAATAGGCGCCGCCCATCAACAGCACGAGGGTTGGCAGCACATTGAAAAGCGATGTGAAGAAAACGCTGAGGTCCTTGACGTAAGCCGCAGCCAAGCCTGCCCCCAGCAAGACGAGAGAGGGTACGAAATGGCTTGGGCGGGCAGCGTTAAGGCGAAGCAAGGGCAATTCCAACCTGGCAGAACAATAGTGGCATTGTGCCCTTAGTTGATCGGCCGTTCACCTGGACACTTGAGTACCTTTATTGTTGGCTTGCGCCAGACATAAAAAAACCGTCTGCCGAAGCAGACGGTTCGCATACGACCTGAGATGACTCAGTAAGCCAGGCCGAAGTGTTCTTCGTCCATGGCCATCAGGTTGTCAGCACCGGACAGCATGGCAGCCACATGCGTGCGGGTACGCGGCAGGATGCGCTGGAAGTAGAAGCGTGCCGTTTGCAGCTTGGCGGTGTAGAACGCCGCTTCACTGGTACCTGCTGCCAGCTTTTCGGCAGCCAAGCGGGCAATGTCGGCCCAGAAGTAGGCCAGGCAGGCGTAGCCGGAGTACATGAGGTAGTCCACCGATGCCGCACCCACTTCCTCACGGTCCTTCATGGCAGCCATGCCCACCTTCATGGTCAGCTCGCCCCATTCCTTGTTCAACGCAGCCAGGGGCTGAACGAACTCGTTGACCGCCTCGTTGCCTTCCTGCGACTGGCAGAACTTGTGCACGATCTTGGTGAAGCCCTTGAGGGCCTCGCCTTGGGTCATCAGCACCTTGCGGCCCAGCAGGTCCAGGGCCTGGATGCCCGTGGTGCCCTCGTACAGCATGGAAATACGGCTGTCACGAACGTTCTGCTCCATGCCCCACTCGGCGATGAAGCCATGCCCACCGTAGACCTGAACCCCATGGTTGGCCGCCTCGAAGCCGACTTCGGTCATGAAGGCCTTGGCGATTGGGGTCAGGAACGCCAGCAGGGCATCGGCCTTCTTGCGCTCTTCCTCATCCTGACTGTACTTGACGATGTCCACCTGCTTGGCCGTGAAGTAGACCATCGCACGGGTGCCCTCGGCGAAGGCCTTCATGGTCAGGAGCATGCGACGTACATCCGGGTGGACGATGATCGGGTCGGCGGCCTTCTCAGGCGCCTTGGGCCCGGTCAGCGAGCGCATCTGCAGGCGCTCGCGGGCATACTTCAAGCCACCCTGGAAGGCCACTTCGGCATGGGCCAGGCCTTGCAGCGCAGTCCCCAGGCGTGCCGTGTTCATGAAGGTGAACATGCAGTTCAGGCCTTTGTTGGCCGGGCCGATCAGGTAACCGGTGGCTGCGTCGAAGTTCATCACGCAGGTGGCATTGCCATGGATACCCATCTTGTGCTCGATGGAGCCGCAGCTCACACCATTGCGCTCACCCGCTGCGCCTTCGGCGTTGGGCAGGAACTTCGGCACGATGAACAGGGAAATACCCTTGGTGCCAGCCGGTGCATCGGGCAGGCGTGCCAGCACGATGTGCACGATGTTCTCGGCCATGTCGTGCTCACCGGCCGAAATGAAGATCTTGGTACCGCTGACCTTGTAGCTGCCATCGGCCTGGGGTTCGGCCTTGGTGCGCAGCATGCCCAGGTCGGTGCCGCAATGCGGTTCGGTCAGGCACATGGTGCCGGTCCATTCACCCGAAACCAGCTTGGTCAGGTAGGTGTGCTGCTGTTCGGCAGTGCCGTGGGCCGAGATGGTATTCATTGCGCCGTGGGACAAGCCTGGGTACATGCCCCACGACCAGTTGGCACCGCCCACCATTTCGCTCAGGGCCAGGCCCAGCGACTCGGGCAACCCCTGACCACCGTGCTCCACATCGTGCGCCAGGCTCGGCCAGCCGCCTTCGACGAACTGCTGGTAGGCTTCCTTGAAACCGGTCGGCGTCTTCACGCCCGCCTCGCTCCAGGTGCAGCCTTCCTGATCGCCTACGCGGTTGAGCGGCGACAGTACCTGCTCACAGAACTTCGCACCTTCCTCGAGAATCGCGTCCACCATGTCGGGCGTGGCGTCCTGGCAACCTGGCAGGCTCTGATAGTGCGCCTCGTAGCCGAGTAGCTCATCACGCACGAAGCGAATATCACGCAGGGGGGCTTTGTAGTCAGGCATCGCGATGAACCTCTAGGTGAGTTCTGTGGGGGACCGGCGCACGCGGCAGGGTCTATCAAACAGTTGTTTGAAACTTACGTTTACCGCTGGCGGATGTCAAGAAGGGCCAGAGGTGCCATTTACGCCACGAAAAATGGCGAATCCGCCATCAACGCCCACGCCACTTCGCCCGTGAGGACGGGGACGCTTCTGGCGAAGAAAAGAAAACGAGGCAGTGCAAGCCTCTGGGCGGTGTGTGGCAGGCGGGAACGCGCTATCGACCGTTAGGCGTAGGTGTCGATGATACGACCCAGCATTTCGTCGGATGCCTTGACGACTTTGGCGCCAAGCTCGACTTCGGTTCTGCCCAGCGCCATTTGCACGGTGCTGGTGGCCAGGTCCATTTGCTGACTTCTGTCGACGGCACGCAGCCGCTCGGCCTGAAAATCACTCGACTGACTGGTGGCGGAACGTTCGGCGGTGGTGTTGGCGACCTGGCTGGCGGACTGGTCAACGCGATTCTGACCATTGTGAATGGCACCAAGGCCTGCGTAGAAGGCGGAGCTACCGGTGATTTCCATGTCAGGACTCCA